>Ga0070698_100001612_pt1 | contig 25109 bp, 21 predicted proteins | sample KBSK1502metaG_FD_65477 | JGI IMG/M metagenome (GOLD analysis project Ga0070698, IMG submission 65477) | Corn, switchgrass and miscanthus rhizosphere microbial communities from Kellogg Biological Station, Michigan, USA - KBS K1-50-2 metaG | ecosystem: Host-associated > Plants > Roots >... | reverse complement strand
ACCGCCTGGACCGTGCTGGCTCAGTTGCTACCGGCCCTGGCGCAAGAACCCGGCGCCCCAGTCGACAGCATCCCACCTGACAGCGTGACGATTACCGCTCCGGCTCCGCTGGTGTCCGCGGCTTGGGTGGACTGGGATGCGTTGCGCGGCGATCTGGAAACGCAGGACACCGCCCGAACCCGGAAGCGCACCCGCGCGGTAGAGTACAGTGGCTTCTACCAGGCCCGCCTCAAGGTGCATCGCATTCTCAGCTGGTCGATGATTCCTCTGTTCATCGGGTCCTACGTCACCGGCGACCAGATTCTCAAGCACCGCAACGACCCTCCGGAGTGGGCCACCAGGCTCCACAAGCCCTTCGCCATCGCGACCGGCTCGGTGTTTGCGGTAAACACCGTCACCGGCCTCTGGAATCTTTGGGACAGCCGGAAGAACCCCACGGGACAGACCAAACGGACGGTCCATTCGCTGTTGTTCATCGCGGCGACGGCGGGTTTCACCTACGCAGGCACCAGCCTGGCTCGCGACGCGGTGAACCGGGAGGACCGGAACCGGTTTCACCGGCAAATGGCGCTCGCTTCGATGGGGGTATCGGTGGTGAGCTGGGGCATGATGGTGTTTCTGAAATGACGGATCGGAGCCGAATGCCCTGCTCCGGTTGCGGCCGTGACGCCAGCCGCCGTGATTTCCTCCGGGGGTTCGCGGGACTGGCCGTGATGCTGATGGCGGGAAGGCGGCGGATGACCGGAGAGGTGGAGTACCCCGTGCCGGCGAGCGACGGCGCCATCATCGACCGGCAGAACGATGTCATCGTGGTGCGCTACGGGGACGCGTGCTTCGCGTTTGCGCTGTCCTGCCCCCACCAGAACACCGCCCTCAAGTGGCTTCCCGCCGACCACCGGTTTCAGTGTCCGAAACACAAATCGAAGTACACTCCTGAGGGAGTATTTCTTTCGGGGCGTGCCACCCGCAACATGGATCGCCTGCCGATCCGGCACGCGGGCGGCCGTCTCTTGGTGGATGTGGATCGGGTCTACGAGAGCGACAAGGACGCGGCGGGCTGGGCGGCGGCGAGAGTAGGGATCTAGGGAGCTAGGGAGCTAGGGAGCTAGGAAGCTGCTCTAGAACCGAAGGACCTCTTCCATTGCCCTTCCTATCCCCTCGCTTTGCGGCAGGATCGCGTCTTCCAGCTCCGGCGCATAGGCCACGAACGTATCCGTAGCCGCCAGGCGGCGCACTGGTGCGTCGAGCCATGCGAAAGTCTCGTCTGCGATCCGCGCGGCGATCTCCGCGCCGTAGCCCCAGGACAAACAGTCTTCGTAGACCACCAGCACGCGGCTGGTCTTGCGCACCGAGGCGTAGATCGTTTCCCAGTCGACCGGGGAGAGCGAGCGAAGGTCGATTACCTCGACGCTCGAGCCGGTCCGCTCCTCCAGCTCTTTGGCGGCCACCAGCGATCGCTGCACCGTGGCACCGTAGGTCACCACGGTGAGGTCGCCGCCTTCCCGCACGACTTTCGCCTTCCCAAAGGGGATCATGAAATTCGGACCCGGATTGGGCGCCTTGTTATAAGTCTGGCGATAGAGGTGCTTGTGCTCCAGGAAGATCACCGGGTCTTCGCAGCGGATGGCGGTGCGGAGGAGACCGTTCGCGTCGAGCGCTGTGGAAGGACAGATCACCCGGAGTCCGGGCACGCCGGTGAAGATCGCGGCGCCGGTCTGGGAGTGATAGGGAGCGCCGCCCTTGAGATAGCCGCCGTAAGTCACCCGGACCACCACCGGCGCCGAGAAGGCGTTGTTCGAACGCCAGCGCAGGATGGAGAGCTCGTCGCGCAGCTGCATGTACGCGGGCCAGATGTAATCGAAGAACTGGATCTCCACCACCGGCTTCAAGCCCCGGGTCGCGAGCCCGATGGCGCGGCCGACGATGTTCGCCTCGGCGAGCGGAGAGTTGTACACCCGGTGGCCGCCGAACTGCTTCTGCAGGCCCCAGGTAACCTTGAATACCCCGCCCTTCCCCTTCACCTGGCCCATGTGCTCTTCACGGCTCACGTCGGCGACGTCCTCGCCGAAGACCAGGAGCCGGGGATCCCGGGTCATCTCGTCCTTCATGCACACGTTCAGCAGGTCGACCATCGTGGTCGGCTCCCCGACAAAGTGGGGATCGTCCTCGGTATCGAACTGCTCGGAAACCGGATTGACGTCCGGCGAATAGACGAAGTCGTAGATGGAGCTGGTGGGCGGCTGCGGCGAAGCGAGCGCGGTCTCCGTCGCGATCCCCACTTCCTCCTCCACCTGCTGGCGGATGAGCTCGATCTCTCCCTCGCCGGCCACGCCCTGCTCCACCAGGTACTTCGGAAACTGGACCACCGGATCGCGGGCGGCGTCGGCATCCCGCTCTGACGGAGGCCGGTAGTGGACCTCGTCGTCCGAGAGCGAATGGCTGTAGGGGCGGATGACTTTCGCGTGCACCAGCGCCGGGCCCTTCCGGGCGCGGACATACTCCACGGCCCTGCTCATCACATCGTACGACGCGAGCGGGTCACAGCCATCCACCTCGAGAATCAGCAGGCCGGGGAAGCCGGTAACCAGCTTGGAGATCGAGCCGCCAGGCGTATTGACCTCCACCGGCACTGAGATGGCGTAGCCGTTGTCCTCGATCAGATAGAGGACCGGCAGCTTGAGATTGCACGCGGTGCTGAGCGACTCCCAGAATTCGCCTTCGCTGGTGGTGCCGTCGCCCGACGTCACCAGGACGACCTCGTCTCCCTTGATCCGCTCGTCCCGGTCGGGGACAGCTTCGTTTTGGGTGTAGCGGAGCCACGCTTCCGCCGCCCCGACCGCCTGGAGGTACTGGGTGCCGGTCGGACTCGACGCGCTGACGATATTGAGGTCCTTGTGCCCCCAGTGCGAGGGCATCTGCCGCCCACCGGAGTTGGGATCGTCGGCGGCGCCCACGGCGGAGAGCAGCTGCTCGGTGGCGGTCATGCCAAGGCCGAGGCATAGGGCCCGGTCGCGATAGTACGTGTAGAACCAGTCGTAGGCGGGCCGGAGCAGCCGCGCCGCCGCGACCAGGATGCCTTCGTGTCCTGCCCCGCTGATCTGGAAGAAGATCTTATTCTGCCGCTTGAGCTGGATCTCCTTGTCGTCGATCCGTCTGGAGAGCAGCATGATGCGGAACATGTCGAGCAGATCGGCCTTCTCGAGCCGGGCGCTGGGCCTGGTTCGGGGGGCCGCGGAGGGGCGAGTTGCCATCAGGAAAACTTAGCAACACGCGGGGAAGTTAGGGAGCTAGGGAGCCGGGGAGCTAGGGGCGCCGGGCGAAAGCAATCCCGTCGGGACCAGCTCCAGTTCCGAGATACCGGGACACGGACAGCTTCTCGAGATCGAGTACCGCCACCTGCTCCGCCCCGCGCAGGGTGATGTAGGCCACTCTGCCTTCGGGACTCCATGCCACGCCGAACGGCTGGCCTGGGGTGCCGCCCTGGGCGGGAGTCTTGACGCGGCCGATCTCCCGCCGGCTTTCGGCATCGAAGAGCCGGACTTCGTCGCTCTGCGGGGTCGTGACCAGGACCCGGCTACCATCGGGAGAAAAGACGATCCGGTATGGCTGGCCGCCCACGCGAAGTGTGTCGACCACCCGCCACGCGGCGGTACGAACCACCGTGACCGTCCCCTGGTCGTTGCTGCCGACCCACACCTGCCCGGCGTCGGGAGCCACGCCGAGGGCCTCGGTCTGGGTGCTGACCGGGAGCGTCTTGGGGTCCCCCGACACCAGGTCGATGGCGGAGATGTCGCCCGAACGGATGTTGGCGGTAAAGGCACGACGCCCGTCGCTGGCGACCCCGATCATGTGGCTGACCTGCCCGGACGTCGGGCGGGTCCCGGTGATCTGCCCGCTGGTCACGTCCACCAGTACCACGAGGCCGTTGATCTCGGACGTGACCGCCACCGTCCGGTGGTCGGGGAGGAACACGATCCCGTGGGGGCGGCGGTAGGAACCGAGGTCGATGGTGCGCGCGACCTTGAGCGAGACCAGGTCCACCACGGTCAGGGAGCTTCCTGGCTGCTGCGCACCGTAGTCGGTGACGACCGCCCAGTGTCCATCACCCGAAGCCGCCACCTCGTGCGGTCCGGTGCCGGTGGGGAGCGTCGCGAGGGTGGTGCCGCTCTCGACCGAGATGATCGACACGGTGCTTGCGTCCTTGTTGACGACGACCAGGACGTCGGACGCGGCGAACGACAGCGCGAGTATGAGGAGCATCATTGCTGGAACACCACCTTTCCTCCGGCCACCGTCGCCTTGACCACCGCCTCGTGAATCCGGCCCGGCGCGACCTTGCTGAGATCGCGATCGAACACCACGAGATCGGCCCGGTAGCCTGGCTTGAGCATGCCCCGGCCGGACTCGGCGAAAACGGCGTAGGCGTTGGAAGACGTGTAGGCGCGGAGGGCCTCCTCGAGGGTGATTTTCTCCTCGGGAACCCAGCCCTCGGGATTCCTGCCGTCGAGCGTCTGACGGGTGACGGCGGCTTCGAGGCCCACCCGCGGGTCGAGCGGCGCCACGCTCCAGTCCGAGCCGAAGGTCAGCTTGGCGCCGGCGTCGAGGAGGGACCGGAAGGCGTAGGTGGTCCGGATCAGATCGGGGCGAATCCGCTTGGCGGCCCAGCGACCGTCGTCGGCCGCGTGGTAGGGCTGCATGGATGGAATCACACCCATCGTGGCGAATCTCGGAATATCCGCGGCGCGAAGGTGCTGCGCGTGCTCGATCCGGAACCGGCGATCGCGCGGACCGTGGGCCTTGGCGACGCTGTCGAAGATGTCGAGCAAGACGGCGTTGGCCCGGTCGCCGATGGCGTGGACCACCACCTGCAGTCCGGCCGAATCGGCGCCGCCGATCCAGCGCCGGAGCGAATCTTCGGCCGTGACGAAAAGTCCCTTGGTGCCCGGCTCGTCCAGATAAGGCTGAAACATCAAGGCGGTGGTCGAGCCCAGGGATCCGTCCACGAATCCCTTCACGCCGGCGGTTCGGATCCAATCGTCTCCCGGCCCCGAGGCCTTGACCGAATCGGCCATGGAACGCCAGGCCGAGAGCGGGATGTAATTGGACACGCGGAGCGTGAGTGCCCCGCGCTCGCGGGCGCGCCGGAGCGCGGCAATCTCGTTCCATCCGGTGCTCACGCTGGACACGCCGGTCACGCCAAGCGAGGCGGCGTGGCGCATGGCGCGGACCAACGAGGAATCGAGCTGCGAGGGTGAGGGTGTGGGGACAGCGGCGAATACCGGATTCATCGCCTCGTCCTTGAACAGCCCGGTGAGCTCGCGGTCCCGGCGACGGACGATCGTCCCGCCGGGAATCTCCCGGGCGGCCCGGGTCAAACCCGCCGCGAGCAAAGCGGCGGAATTGGCGAGGGCCATGTGGCCGTCGAGACGGCTCACGAATACCGGGTTGTTGGGCGTCACCGAGTCGATCCAGGCCCGGTCGGGAAGCGGCGCTCCAGGCCATTTCTCGTGGTCCCAGTCGCCACCCAGAATCCACTCCCCCGGACGCTGGGTCGCGGCAAAGGCCTTGAGACGGCGGGTGAATTCCTCGGGCGAATCGGCATCGCGCAGGTCCACGCTGGCCAGCTGGAACCCGCCGCTGAAGAGATGGACGTGATCATCCATGAACCCCGGGGTGACAAAGCCCCCGGCCGGGGCGATCCGCTGCGTCGCCCCTCCCACGAGCGAACTCAGCTCCGCGCTGTCCCCAACAGCGAGGATGGTATCCCCGCGAGTTGCCACGGCAGTGGCCCAGGGTTTGGCGCTGTCCCCCGTCCAGACTCGTCCGTAGACGACGAGATCGGCCTTGGGACCGGTATCACAGGAAAGGATGATGGCAAGCGGAAGAAGGGCGCGGAGTCGGGTCATTCGGGAAACGTAATCCTGAACTCACGAACAAGTCATTGCGAGCCGCCTCGGCGGCGAAGCAATCTGGAGATCGCTTCGACCCTGCGGGCCTCGCGATGACATCACGGCTGAATCAACGGAGCGTTCACCTCGTCGGCGGCCTGCTGCAGCAGCAGGGCCACGTCGGCGTCGAGCTGAAAGGAGCCGCCGGGCACCCGGAGCCCTCGGGGCGAGCCGATCACCGAGCGGTGGAACACTCCGCCGAAGATGGTGAGCGCCGCCAGATAGGTCCCGGTCACCGAGGGGTGAAGACCATCGGCGCTGTAGAGCGGCAGGTCGGCATTCCTGGCCCATGCCGCGCGCCAGGCGTTGCCCGCGGCGAGGAACAGGCCGCTGATGTCCTGAGCGGCCAGCCGATACGACTCGGCCGACGCGTCGAAGTCGCTGAAATTCGCCAGGGCGGGCCATACCTGGTACATCGCGGGAACGCCGGCCTTGCTCTTGATCAAGTCCGCGAAGGTCGCCGCCCATTGCCGGAGGTTGGCGCGGTTGGCGAGTACCGCCGACGGCCCCTGCTGCATCACCACAACGTGCCAGCCTCCCTTGCCGATCACATTCCTGGCCTGACCGTCATTCCAATGATCCTCCAATGCATAGTCGGGCTTGGCGATCTGGGCGGTCTGCACGCCCGTGATCCGCGCGGAATCGGCCAGCGCCTTGACCATCCCGGGCAGGTCGTTCACATAGGTCAGACTGTTGCCCACGAAGAGGATCCGCGTCGTGGCGGCGGGATCGGGCACCGGATCGTCGCTGGGTCCGAGACTGCCACCGAGACAGCCGAACGGCGGCAGGGACAGGGAGAGCGCCACGAACCAGCGGGTGAAGGGCATACTGACCCGACGGCGGGCGTTTCAGCGGGGTTTCACAGGGATTACCGTCGGAGTTCGACTCGACCCCTTGTCATGTGAGTGGAGCGGCGATATGCTCCACTCACCACCTAAGGGGAAGCCCGCCCATGCGTCCACCGCTCGCCCTGCTCCAGGGCACCGTCGACATCCTCGTCCTCAAAGCCCTCTCGTTCGGCAGCCAGCACGGCTACGGGATTTCCCGCTGGATCCGGGAACGCTCCGAAGGCGCGCTCGGGCTGGAAGACGCCGGGCTGTATCAGGCGCTGCACCGGCTGGAGCGCCGCGGGCAAGTGACCGCGTCGTGGGGCGCCTCGGAGAACAACCGGCGGGCGCGCTATTACGAGCTCACCGCGGAAGGGCGGCGCGCGCTGCGCGCCGAAACGGGCACCTGGCGACAGTATGCCGCGGCGGTGTTCCGGGTGCTCGACGCCCGACAGGCGGAGGGCTGAGCCATGGGCCGCATACAATTTCGGTGGCCCTGGCGAAAGCGTACCGACATCGGCATCGAGGTGGATGAGGAGGTGCGCTTTCACCTCGACATGAGGGCGGAGGAGCTGATGGGAGACGGTCTGTCGCGAACCGAGGCGCGACGGCAGGCACTCGCCGAATTCGGCGACGTCGAGGGCGCGCGGGTCACGCTGGGTCGCACCGATCGCGCCACCGAGGTGGCCAGGCGCCGCCGAATGCTGGCTGAGGAGTGGTGGCGGGATGTTACCCTGGCGGTGAGGAGCCTCCGGCGCGCTCCCAGCTTCACCGCGGTGGCGGTCCTGACGCTCGGACTCGGCATCGGCCTTTCCGCGGTGGTGTTCAGCGTGGTGAACGGCGTGCTGCTCCGGCCGCTGGCCTATCCGGACGCTCACCGACTGGTGACGCTGTGGCAGCTGGATACGCAGAAAGGAGAACGGGAGAAGCCGGCTCCGGCGAACTTCCTCGACTGGCGGGATCGGGCCCGGTCGTTCACTCAGCTCTCCGCCGCGATCCCCTATGGATTCGACCTGCGCCGCGACGGGGATCCGGTTGCCCTCTCCGCCTTTCTGCTCACCAGCGGATTTCTCGAAAACCTCGCCATCCAGCCCATCGTGGGTCGGCTGTTTTTGCCCGAGGAGTACGAGCCGGGCGGGCCCAAAGCCGTGATGCTCTCCGAGGGTCTCTGGCGAACACGGTTCGGGGCTGATCCTGGGATCATCGGACAAACTCTCGATTTCGACTATCCCTACCAGGTTGTCGGAGTGCTCCCGGCCGCGCTGGACTATCCGGCGCGGGCGGACATCTACGCACCGCGCGGGTTCACGGACCAGGATCGTACCCTGCGGGTCCAGACCTACTACAACGTCGTAGGCCGGCTCAAGCCCGGTGTGACGATGGCCCAGGTGCGGGACGAGATGGACCGTATCGGCGCCGATCTCCGCCGCGAGTACCCGGTCGCGAACGCGCGGGTGACGGTGCCGGTCCTTCCCCTGCTCGATCACATCACCGGCACGGTGCGTGAAGCGCTGTGGGTGCTGCTGGGCGCCGTGGCGCTGGTCCTGCTGATCGCCTGCGTCAACATCGCCAATCTGTTGCTGGCCCGCGGGCTGGCGCGTCGCTCCGAAATCGCGGTGCGCGCCGCGCTGGGCGCGGGACGCGCTCGGATCGCCCGGCAGCTGCTGGTGGAGAGCGGTGTCCTCGCGGTCGCAGGAGGAGTCGCAGGGGTCGCGGTGTCGGCGCTCGCGTTGCCGGCCGTGATCCACGCGGCCGCCTCCGCCGGACTTCCCCGGGTCGAGTCCATCGCGCTGGACGGGCGAGTGCTGGGCGCCGCAATCCTCGCAACCGTCGTGACGGCGCTGGTCTCGGGGCTGGTGCCGGCCTGGATACTCTCGAGCGGGAGCGATGGGCTGATCGTGCGCGGCGGTCGCGGCGCGGGACAGCCGGCGGGCACCAAGCGCGCAGGGAGCGTGCTGGTCGCCGCGGAAGTCGCAATCGCGCTGGTGCTGCTGGTAGGGGCGGGCCTGCTGGGCCAGAGCCTCCGGCGGCTGTTGTCCGAGGACCTCGGCTTTGCGACGGACCGCCGCCTCCTGCTCACCGCGCACTTCTGGGACCAGTTTCCCGAACCGGCGCAACGCGCCGCTTTCATGGAGCAGGTCCTCGGTCGGATCGAGGTGCTGCCCGGCGTCATAGCGGCCGGCGCCGGATCAGCGCTACCGCTTTCGCTCGAAGGCTCGGAGATGGATCCGCCCTTCGGCGTCGAGGGGCGAGCCTATGAACCGGGGCAGGAGCCGACGGCCCGGGTGACCTACGTGACGCCAGGATACTTCGCCGCCATGCGGATCCCACTGCTCAAGGGCCGGCTCTTCGAGGGAACCGACCGTGCCGGCGGCACCCCGGTGGTGATCGTGGGCGAGGCGATGGCCGACCGGATCTGGCCCGGTGAGGATCCGATCGGCAAGCGAATCTCCGGTCGGTTCCGGGGTCCTCCCGTTGTGCGCGAGGTCGTAGGGGTGGTGAAGGATGTGCGTCACACCGGATACGGCGAGGCGCCCAGGCTGGAGTACTACATCCCCCACGGTCAGACGCCGTTCGGCTCGATGACGATCGTCGTCCACACCGCCCAGGACCCCTCCGCTCTCCTTCGGCCAGTGCAAAAGGAGGTGTGGGCGCTGAAGGGTGACTTGACCTTTTCGGGCACCGAGTCCATGGAAAGCCTGCTCGCGGGCACGCTGGCGGTGCGCCGAGTGATTCTGATGACCATCGGCCTCTTTGCCGGGATGGGAGCCGTGCTGGCTGCGATGGGGATTTACGGCGTGATCAGCCTGGGCGTGGCACAGCGCACTCGTGAACTCGGGGTTCGGATGGCGCTGGGGGCCGCGCCGTCGAGTCTCAAGGTCATGGTGCTCCGCCAGGGGATCGGCCTGGCGGCGGTGGGGATCATCACGGGCGGGCTCAGCGCGATAGGGCTCTCCCGTTTGATGGCGAGCCTGCTCTACGGCACCACGCCAACCGACCCGTGGAGCTTCGCGGCAGCAGCGCTGATGCTGGGAGTGGTGGCGGCGCTGGCGGCATGGGTGCCGGCGCGGCGGGCCACCCGAGTGGACCCGTTGGTGGCGCTGCGGTCGGAGTGAGGCAAGGCGCTAAGACGCTATGACGCTATGACGCTAAGAAGAATCTCTTACAACCTAGCGTCGTAGCGTCTTAGCGTCTCCCTACAGGCGTCTTAGCGTCTCCCTACAACTTGCCCCGCGCCAGCCGCCGCAGCGACTCCAGTTTCTCGATGGCGCTGGTGCCTTTGGAGGGTGCCGCGGGCGCCACCGCGAAGAGATCGCGGATGTCGAGCAGAATCTCCAGCATCAGCTGATCCCGCATATACGCGTTGTCGAGGTCCGCCATGCGGCGCGGGTCGGTCGCCTCCTTGGCCCGCTCGAACGACTCGCGGTAGATGGTCTCGAGATTGGCAAGGATTTTGTCGCGTGGGCGCATAGCAGGGAGTCGGGGAGTCAGGGAGCCGGGGAGTCAGGGAGCTTTGGCGGTCGGAGGAAGTATACTTGACGCGTCTCCAGGTCCCCAGCTTCTGGCTCCCTGACTCCCTGGCTCCCTCGCCCCCTGGCTCCTATGAACAAACGCATCCTCTTCTTCGCCGCCCCGCTCTACGAAGACCTCGAGCTGTGGTACCCCAAGATCCGCCTCGAGGAGGAAGGCGCGGTCTGCACGGTCGCTGGTCTTGGCGAGAAGACCTACCAGGGCAAACGGGGCTACCCGATCAACCCCGATGCGACGGTGGACGAAGTTGAGGCGAAGGACTTCGATGCGCTCGTAATCCCCGGTGGTTATGCCCCCGACATCCTCCGCCGATCGGCGCGGGTACTCTCACTGACCCGAGAGATCCATGCCGCAGGCAAGCCGGTCGCCTTCATCTGCCATGCAGGGTGGGTGCCCATCTCGGCGGGGATCGTCAAGGGCAGGCGGGGCACATCGGTCGGGGCCATCAAGGACGACCTGGTGAACGCGGGCATGATCTGGGAGGACAGCCCGGTGGTGGTGGATGGCAACCTCATTACCAGCAGAACTCCCGCCGACCTCCCGCATTTCTGCAAGGCCATCATTGCCGCCCTGTCGAACAGGTGACTCATGTCGCTCGCCGAATCCCAAGCCCGCGTGCACACCTGGATCTCCCGCTTCGAGGAGGGGTATTTCCACCCGCTCACCAACATGGCCCGGCTCACCGAAGAAGTGGGCGAGCTGGCGCGGGAGATCAACCATCGCTTCGGTGAGAAGACCAAGAAGCAGGGCGAGCCGGAGGGCGACATGGCGATGGAGCTCGCCGACATCCTCTTCGTGCTGATCTGTATCGCGAACCGCGAGGGGATCGACCTGCAGGCGGCCTTCGACCGGATGATGGAGAAGGTCGACCGCCGGGACACGACTCGATGGACCCTCAAGGCGGACGGCGTCTAGGTCACTCCTCCCGCAAGGTCGTCAGCGGGTCTACTCGCGCGGCCCGCCGGGCCGGCAGGAAGCTTCCCAGCAAGGCGATCCCCACCAGGAGCGCACTCGCCCCGGCCAGCGCCATTGGATCATTCGGTTTCACTTCGAACAGCATCGTCGACAGCAGCCCGTTGAGCAGGAGCGCTCCTCCCAGTCCAAGCACGACGCCCCCCAGCACCAGGCGAAGCGATTCGCCGAGCACCATCCGCACCACCGCACCGCGCTGCGCGCCGAGGGCCAGGCGCACACCGAGCTCGTGGTTGCGCTGGCTCACCGCATAGGCCATTACGCCGTACAGCCCGATCCCCGCAAGCACGAGCGCAGCGAGCGCAAACAAACCCAGCACGATCACGTTGAAGCGTCGCTGGGTAAAAGCATCGGCGACGACGTCGTCCATGACACGCACGGAACTCAGCGGCAGGCCGGGATCGAGCGCGATGACTTCGCGGCGAATCGGCGCGGTGAGCGCCGCGGGATCGCCGCTGGCGGCCAGCACGATGGTCATCGACGGCGACCCCGTGCTTCGCTGGGGGAAGTAGATCATGGGGCGGTGCTCCGGTGCTTCGAGGGACAGGTGACGCACGTCGCCCACCACGCCCACCACCTCCGCGAGGGGGCCGCGCTCGACATTGCCGATCCTGATTCGGGCGCCGAGCGGATTCCCGTCGGGCCAGTAACGCTGTGCGGTCGTGGTGCTGATCACGGCCACCAGGGCTGAAGCGGAATCATCCCGCTCGGTAAAGTCGCGCCCGGCAAGCAATGGAATACCCATCAGGCGGAAATAGCCCGGGGTGGCCGCGCGGACGTCGGCATCGGGAGTTGAGGCCGGATCGGGAAGCGGCCGTCCCTCCACGGCAAAGACGGTTCCGGTATTGAATCCGCCCAGCGGAACCACCGATACCGCAGCCGCGCCCCGAACACCCGGGAGTGTGCGAGCCCGCTCCAGCAGCCGGGAGTAGAAGACGGCCCGCTGCTCCACGCCGGCGTATCGGTCGCGCGGCAGGGTCAGCCTGACCGCGAGGCGATCCCGACTCTCGAATCCCAGGTCGACGCGCTGCAGGTGGATCAGGCTCCGAATGAGCAGCCCCGCCCCGGAGAGCAGCAGCACCGCGAGCGTCATCTCCGCCACCACCAGGACTCGCTGGGTCCGCTGGCGGGATTTCCCGCCGGCCACGCCCCGGCCGCCTTCACGGAGGGCCTGGGTCAAAGGAGCGCGGGACGCGCGGCGCAGGGGAACCAGTCCGAAGAGAAGCCCGCTTCCGATCGAGAGCAGGGCGGCAAGGGCCAGCACCGATCCGTTCACGGTGACCAGCTCGAGCCGGGGAAGGTTGGGAGGCTCCAGGGAGTGGAGCAATCGCACCAGCGCCACGGCGAGCGCGACCCCGAACGCGCCGCCGATAGCGCCGAGCAGCAGGCCCTCGGCAAGGAGCAGCCGTCCCAGGCGGCCGGTGCCGGCGCCGAGCGCGGCTCGCACAGCCAGCTCCCTTGCGCGGGCCGTGCTGCGGCCCAGCACCATGGTCGCGACGTTGACGCAGGCGATCAACAGCACCAGCGCGACGGCACCGAGCAGAATCGTGACGGCGCTCTTGAACTGTTCTCCGACAACCGACTCGGTCAAACTGAGGGCCGTCACCGTCCAGCCCGTGTTGCTGGCGGGATACTGGGCCTCGAGCCGTCTCGAGATGGTAAGCAGCTCGGCGCGGGCCGCATCGATGGACACCCCCGGCTTGAGGCGTCCGAGCACTCGCAGAAACCGGTTGCCGCGGTCGTCGACCACGTTGCCGGACCCCAGCGGCATCCAGACCTCGGCGGGATTCCCGGGGACGAAGAAATCCCGCGGCATGACACCGATCACCGTCCATGGTTTTCCATTGAGCGTCATCACCCGGCCGAGCACGCCGGAATCCGCTCCGAACCGGTTGCGCCAGGTCGCGTTGCTGATCACCAGGAGCTGCGCCGGCGCTCCAGGCCGATCCTCCTCGGCGCTGAAGAGGCGGCCGAGCGCGGGCTTCACTCCGAGCAAGGTGAAGGCATTGGCCGAGACCCGGGCGCCCTGGATCTGTTCCGGGTCGGTGTTGCCGGTCAGGGTCAGATCCGTCTGGCGGTCGAAAGCGGCCATGCGCTCGAAGGACGTGGACTGGGCCTTCCAATCCTCGAAATCCGCAGTCGATACCGAGAAGAAGCGGAGGCCGCGGTCGGCCTTGGTGCTCCACATTCGCACCAGCTGGTCGGGCTCGACGAAAGGCAGGGGGCGGAGGAGCACTCCGTCGAACACGGAAAAGATTGCAGTGTTGAGGCCGATGCCAAGGCCCAAAGTGAGCGCGGTGCCGATGGCGAAACCGGGGCTGCGGCGCAGGCTGCGCATCGCGTGGCGGAAATCACCCAGTAACGAGTCGAACCACTCCGAGCGGCGCATGGCGCGCTCCCTTTCCCGGTCGATGGCGGTGACCGTCCGTTTGATGTCCGAGAGATCTCCGAAGAGCCGGAGGGCCTCGGCGCGGGCTTGCTCGGGACTGCGACCCTCCGCGACGAGCTCCTCGGCACGCAGGGTCACGTGCAACTCGAGCTCCTCCGCCACGTCGTCGGTGGCGGTCGAGCGTCCCGCGGCGAGGCGGAAGAGCCGGCGCAGCCCGGGAATGGGGCTCATGCCGATGCGCGCGACCCCGCCATGATCTTGGAGACCGCGCTGACGTAGCGGGTCCAGCTCGATTCCTCCCGGCGGAGCTGGTCCTTGCCGAGCCTGGTGGTCTGGTAGTACTTGGCCCGCCGGTTGTTCTCGGTAACGCCCCAGTCGGATTCGATCCAGCCGCGCCGCTCCATGCGGTGTAGGGCGGGATACAGGGCTCCCTCCTCGATTTCCAGCGCGTCATCGGTGGTCTTGCGGATCCAGCGGGCGATGGCGAAGCCGTGCATCGGGCCCCAGGACAGGGTCTTGAGCACGAGGAATTCGAGGGTGCCCTGGAGCAGATCGACGGATTGGACGGACATGGCGCTCACCTAAAGGGTTTAGGCCAAGCTATCGTCACTCACCTAAGCCGTCAAGGGGAAGCCTCATTCCCAGTCCTTGGGGGCGCTGCGGAGCTCTTCCAGGAGGATGAGGTAGCTGGCGTAGCGGTCGGGATGAATCGTCCCGATGCTCGCGGCATTGCGAATCGCGCAGGCCGGCTCGTCGCGGTGGGTACAATCGGCGAACTTGCATCGATCGATGAGCCCGCGCATTTCGGGAAAGCAGCTCGCCAGCTCGCGCGGCTCGATGCCCCAGAGGCCTACGTCGCTGAACCCCGGCGTATCGACCAGCCAGCCGCCCTCCGGGAGGGGCACCAGCACGGCGGCGACCGTCGTGTTGGTGCCGCGGCGGTTCTTCTCGCTGACCTCGCCGGTTCGGAGCGACAGGCCGGGCTGGAGCCGGTTCAGAATCGTGGACTTGCCAACCCCGGAGGCGCCGGTCAGGAGCGACTCCCTGCCCCGGAGTGCCTCGAACAACGGCTCCAGCCCGGCCCCGGTGCGGGCGCTGACCAGGAATACCTCATAACCCGCGTGACGGTACCGGGCCGCCAGCGCTTCCGCCGCGCCGAGCTCCGACTTGTTGATCACGATCGCCACGGGGATCTCGTTGGCCTCGGCGATGGCGCAGAGCCGGTCGATGAGCTGGGGGATTGGATGGGGATCCGCGGCCGCGGTGACCACGTATACGCGGTCCAGGTTCGCGGCCACCGGCTTGTTGCCGCGCCCCGACGGGGTACGGCGCTCCAGCAGATTGCGGCGGGGCTCCACGGCGGCGATCCCGAGGGTCCCCTTCTCATCCCCGTCGTCGAGGATGACGCGGTCTCCGACCACGACGCGGTCGTAGCGGCTCCGCTTGGCCTTGCCGCGGAGCACCGCGGTCTCCTCGCCCCGGTCGGTAACGACCCGGAAGGTGCCGCCGTCCCGGGCGAGTACGAGACCGCTCCGGCCGCTCACCATTCCCCCGGGTGGGCGGCGATGGCGGCGTCGAGCTCGGCCTTCACGTCGAAGAGCGAGAACGCCTTGAGTCGGGCTTCCGCCTCGGCGGGTGTTTTTCCCCAGGCCAATGGTCCGGATTCGACGTGCCCGGCCGGCGCATCGCCCGCCGGCGCCCAGCGCACGAACAGGAGCGCGGCGCCGTAGCGCCCACGCGCGTCCGGCTCGTCATCCACCCAGATGGCGACAGAATACGCATGGCCGTCGCTCCCGCCGAAGGCGGAGGCGCGCTCGTGCCGGGCCATATACCCGCCGAGGGTCAGCTCGGGATCGATTTGCGAGATACGCCCTCCCGTAACACGCTGCCCAGAATGAAGGCGATGTTGGCCGGACGCTCGGCCAACCGTCGCATCAGATAGGGATACCACTGCGTTCCGAAGGGGATGTAAACCCGCATCCGCCACCCCCTGGCGCGGAGCGCCACCTGCAGATCGCGCCGCACGCCGTACAACATCTGAAACTCGAATCGCTCGGGCGGAATGCCGTGCGCCCCGGCGAATCCCTCCGCCCCGGCAATGATCCGCTCGTCATGGGTCGCGACGCCGGGATAATTGCCCTGCTCGAGGAGCAGTTGCAACAAGCGGACGTAGTGGGCGTCGACGTCTTTCTTGGCAGGGTAGGCCACCTCGGGCGGCTCGAGATACGCGCCCTTGCACAGCCGTACCCGAGCAGCAAGGTCGACAAGATGCGCGACGTCCCCGGTGGAGCGACGGAGCGCCGATTGAATCACCACGCCGACGTGGGGCCCGAACTCCGGCTGCAGCCGCCGTTCGAAGAAATCGAGCGTGGCCTGGGTGTAGGCGGAGGATTCCATGTCCAGCCTTATGAAGCCCCCCAGGGAGCGGGCGCGCTCCAGGATGCGTCGCATGTTGCGTTCGCAGAGGTCGGGATCGATGTCCAGTCCCATCTGGGTGAGCTTGACGGACGCATTGACCTCGACGCCCGCCGCCGCGAGCCGATCCAGCAGCGCGAGGTACTCGGCGCAGGCGGCTTCCGCGGCGGCCGGTTCGGTGACGCTTTCGCCCAGAATATCGACCGAGGCCGTAATGCCCCGGGCGTGGAGCGCCACCGCGGCGGCGACCGCGGTGTCGACGGTCTCTCCGGCCACGAAGCGCGAGGCGAAGCGGCGTGCGACGCGGTTCTTCCGGATGAACGTGAACACCTTTGGCTGACGGGAAAGCCAGAGCAGGAAGCTGCGCACCATCGCAGCAGCTATCTCCGCAGCCGGAGGCGCGCGACGCAGCCGCGCCGGTCGGTCCGGTTGTGGAGGCTGACACCGCCCCCGTGGGCCTCCGCCACCTGTCGACAGAGAACCAAGCCGATGCCGGTCCCGTTGGGCTTGGTGGTGAAGAATGGCACGAAGAGATTGGCGGTGGTCGGCAGCCCAGGTCCTTCATCCCGCACCTCGATTTCCAGGGCGTCGCCCCGGACCGCCCAGGTTACTTCGGCCGCGCCGCCGGTGGTCTCCGCCGCTTCGGCGGCATTCTTGACCAGGTTGATGAGCACCTGATCGAGCTGATCGCCGTCGGCCCTGATGGTGACTGGCGGCCCTTCGATGAGCCGAACGGGCAGCCGGCCCTCGAGATGCACTACGCGACGCACCCATTCGCCGACGTCCAGGGGAGCCAGCGTGGGGGGCGGAAGCTTGGCGAGGCGGGCGTAGGAGGCCATGAAACGGTTCAGGGCATCAGAGCGAGCCCGGATCACGTCGAGTCCCTTGTGCAGATCCTCTTCCCAGTCGAGCGGGCGAGGTTCGCGGTCGAGCAGGCTGGTCAGCGTACCGGCCAGGGAGTTGATCGGGGCCAGGGAGTTGTTGATCTCGTGGGAGAGCACCCGGACCAGCCGCTGCCAGACCTGCCGTTCCTCGGCGCGCAGCACGCGACTGATATCGGCGAGCACGACCATATCGAGCGGCAATCCACCCTGGCGGAAGGGCCGGCGACGCACCTCCCACTTGCCGGTCGCTGCGCCGGGCACGGCCATGTCGAGGATTCGGGGAGTTTCTCCCTCGAGGGTCTGCTCGAGACCCAGCTGCGTCGCAGTTCGGCCGATCAAGCGCTCGGCCGGCTGGCCCAGGAGGCGCTCGCCGGCCCGATTGGCGAGCCGAAGAGACTGGGCGGCATCGAACGCGAAGACCGCGACGTCGATTTCCTCCATGACTCGGCGGAGCAGGGCGTCGGCCTCGAGCGCGCCGAGCCGCTGGGCCCGGAGGGTTTCCTGGAGGGCATTGACCTCCCTACGCACCGCGCCCAGCACGTCGTCGCTCTCTTCCTCGCGGGCGCGAAGAGTGAAATGCCCCTCACGCAGCCCGGCAAGCAGGTTGGCGATCACCTGGAGCGGGCGGACCACGCGGAGCTGGGCGGCGCGCGCGGCGACGAGCCAGAGGACAACGAGGGCACCGAGAATCGTGCCTCGCAGCAGACCGGAGGCGGGAACCAGCCAGAGCAGGACCGCTGCGGCGATGAGCGCCGGCAGGCCGGCACCGAGCGCGAGAAGGAGAATCCGGCGGTCGTGGGCGAGTGTCACGGGGAGAAAGGTAAGCTTCTTACCTCCTAGAGACCGTACCGCTGCAGGCGACGATACAGGGCACTCCGCGACAGGCCGAGGGCCTTGGCCGCAAGGCTCACATTGCCGTCGTGGCGTGCGAGGGCCTGCCGGATTGCCTCGCGCTCCATCTCCTCGAGGTTCATGCCGGTGGGTTCCGCGATGCCGGGACGGCCCGGGGTCGCAGTGAGGGCAAAGTCCTGGACCTCGAGGGTCTCCAGCCGGGCGAGCAGGACGGCGCGTTCCACGGCGTGATCGAGCTCGCGGACGTTGCCGGGCCAATCGTAGCCGCGGAGGAGCTGGGCCGCCGCGTCGGAGAAACCGGCTCGTGGCTTTCCATAGCGGGACGAGTGACGCCCCAGGAAATACTGGGCGAGCGGCAGGATGTCTTCGCGGCGCTCGCGGAGGGGAGGCAGCCGGATCTCGATGGTGTTGATCCGGAAGAGCAGGTCTTCACGGAACCTGCCGGAGGACACCTCGGCCTTGAGATCGGCGTTGGTAGCCGCGATGACGCGGACGTTGACCCGCCGGGTCTGGGACGAGCCCACCCGCTCCAGCTCACCGGTCTGCAGCACGCGAAGCAGCCGACTCTGCTGGGAGAGGCCAATGTTGGCGATCTCGTCCAGGAACAAGGTTCCCCCATCGGCGAGCTCGAAGCGCCCGGCGCGGTCGGTCTTGGCGTCGGTGAAGGCGCCTTTCACGTGGCCGAACAGCTCGCTCTCGAACACACCTTCCGACAGGCCGCCGACATTCACCACCACGAGCGACCGATCCCGGCGCCGGCTGGCCGCGTGGATCCACCGCGCCACCACTTCCTTGCCGGTGCCGTGCTCTCCGGTGACCAGCACGTTGGCGTCGCTCGGGGCGATGCGCTCCATCAGCTCGAGCACCGGTTGCATCGCCGGCGACTCCGCGACCAGGTCGGGCAGGCCGCTCTTGCGCAGGCTCTGGTTTTCCTGCTCCAGGCGCTGGGTTACCCGGAGGGCGCGGGTCAGCTCGACCTGGGTGCGGAGGGTCGTGAGCAACCGGGTGTTGTCCCACGGCTTCTCGATAAAGTCGCGGGCGCCGAGGCGCATTGCTTCGACGGCCTTGTCGACGCTTCCCCAGGCGGTCATGACGATCACGGGGAGAGTAGGATCGAGACCGCGGATCCGCGACAGCAGGTCCAGACCTTCCCGGCCCGAGGTAGTGTCGCGGGTGTAGTTCAGATCGATGAGGGCGGCATCAGCCTGCTCTCGTTCCAGCAGCGCGATGACCCCCTCGGGCACGTGCGCCGTAGCGGTACGGTACCCTTCGGCTTTCAGGAGCAGTCGAAGGGCTTCGACCACATCGTTCTGGTCGTCGGCGATGAGGATCAGGGGAGTGGGCAACCTGTTTGCCCGCCTCGGCGTTCAGCGCAGCCGGAAACCATACCCGACCAGGAAGCTGAAGACGCTGTTCTTGACGGAAGCCGGCTCCACATTGGCGATGGAGGAAAGGCCGCGAAAATACCGTAGGGAGAATCGGAGCGCCCTGACGTCGATACCAACCGTTCCGACTAATCCGAAATCGGTGGATTTCAGGTCCGAGTCGAGCGCGTCTTCCACCCCTTGGCAACCCGATCCGAACGTGGCGCCCCCGCCAGAAACCGACACTCCGCAACCGACCTTGATCCCGACCGCCGGTCCGGCACTGATGAAGGGAGTGACGGCGCTCTGACCGGGGAGTCGGGCGGAAAGCAGCAGGGGGACTTCGATGTAATTCACCTTGAACTTCACCGTGACGCCCTGTTCCGATACCTTCGCACCGCGCTGGGAGTAGAGCGCACCGGTCTCGATAGCGAAGTTGCGGCTGATCCCGAAGGAGACATACCCGCCGAGATCGAATCCAACCTTGGTCTCGGCATTGCCTATGATATCGCCCGTAAAGGTGGCGAAGTTCACACCTCCCAGCACACCCACCGTCGTGACGCGGTCCTGCGTTGCGACACCGGTGACACACAGCGCGCTCATCAGGATCATGCAGGCGGCGCTACGCTTCGCGATCATCGTCCGTCCTCCTTGACCATCCACCCGTCTTTCACCTGCACAATCCGGCGGCTGTACTTCGCGTTGTCCTCGGAGTGCGTCACTTGCACGATCGTCGTCCCCTCGCGGTTGAGGCCCCGGAACAGCTCCATGATTTCCCGCGCCTGAGCCGAATGCAGGTTGCCGGTGGGCTCGTCGGCAAGAATCAGCTTCGGCTTGGCCACCACGGCCCGCGCCACGCCGACCAGCTGCTGCTGGCCCCCGGAGAGCTGGTTGGGATAAAGGTCTTTCTTCCCCACGATCTGAAATCGGTCCAGAATGTCCGCCACCATCGCCTGGCGCTCCCCCTTCGGCACATCCCGGTAGGAGAGCGGCGTCTCGATGTTCTCGTACACCGTCAGGTCGTCGATCAAGTGGTATTGCTGGAACACGAAACCGATGTACTGCCGATTGAGCTCGGCCCGTTGTTTCGGCTTGATCTGGTGCACCGGATGCCCGGCGAAGTCATAGGAGCCGGTCCAGCCCGCATCCAGCATACCCATGATGCCCAGGAGGGTCGACTTCCCCGCCCCGCTGGGCCCCATGATCGTGACGAACTCGCCCTCCTCGATCGTCAGATCGATCTGTCGGAGGACCCAGGTTCGAGACGGGCCGGTCTGGTAGAACTTCTCGACGTTCTGTAATTGAATCATTAGCAGGGAACTAGGGAGTTAGGGAGCTCGGGAGCCCGGTGCGCGCCAAATCTAACCTTCAGGCTCGGCAATGATGGTGCCCAGGCCGGTTCCACGCTATTCACTCCGAAGGGCGACGATGGGATCCACCCGCGCCGCGCGGCGGGCCGGAACGAGACTGGCGCCGGTGGCGACGACGGCCAGGATCAGGGCGAGTCCGCCGAAGGTCACCGGGTCGGCCGGACTCAATCCGAAGAGCTGGCTCCGCAGCAGGAAGCCCGCACCGAGCGAGAGCACCCCGCCGACCAAGAGGCCCATCGCGGTGAGCCTGAGACCGTGCCGGAGCACCATGCCCACTACGCCGCGACTGTCGGCGCCGAGGGCGAGGCGCACACCGATCTCCCGGGTGCGCTGGCTCACCGAATAGGACATCACGCCGTACAAGCCGATGGCCGCGAGGAAAAGCGCTATCGCGCCGAACAGCGCCAGCATCCGCGAGCCCATACGCTGCCCGATGGTGGCGGGAATGATCTGGTCGCTCATGGTCCGGGGATCGAGATAGGGCAGCGTCGCCTCGGCCGCCGCGACTTCCTTCCGGAGCGGCTCGATGAATCCCCGCGCGTCCGATGCGGTCCGCACGTGGATCGTGAAATCCGATGCGAACACCTGTGTCACCGGATAGTAGATGAACGACATGGGTGCTTCCAGAATCTTGGTGTATTTCGAGTCCTGCACCACGCCCGCCACGGTGAAGGCCCGGTCGCCCCGGCGGAACTGTTTGCCTACGGCGTCCTGTCCGGGCCAGAATCGCTTCACGAACGCTTCGTTCACCACCGCGACTGGCGTCGTGCCGCTCCGGTCTTCGGCGCCGATCGGACGGCCGCTCACCATGCGAAGCCCCAGGGCCTGGAGATACCCGGGACTCACTCGGGCGTAGCGGATGGACATGTTCTCGTCCTTGGCCGGCACATAGCCATCGACTTCGACACCTGACGAGGAGCTGCCGCCGAAGCCCATCGGCACGAAGTCGCTGGTCCCCGCGGCGAGCACACCGGGGGCACCACGGACCCGCTCGAGCACCCGCTCGATGATCGCGGGTCCGCTGGAATCGGGAAGACCTGCCAGGCCAAGGTCGGTGGAGACGAGCAGGAGCGTGGCGGGATCCTTGAAGCCGAGGTCTACTTGCTGGGCGCGGGCCAGCCCGCGAAGGAAGAGCCCGGCACACACCAGGGCCACGAGCGACAGCGCCACTTGCCCGGCGACCAGCGCGCCGCGCAAACGACCTCGCGCGGTGCCGCCGGTGGCCAGATCCTTGAGTACCGGCACCAGGTCCGGCCGGGACGCTCGCAACGCCGGCACCAGGCCGAACACCACCACGGTGACCAGGGTCACCAGCACACTGAATCCGATGATCCGCGTGTTGATGGCGGTCTCAAAGTCGATCGGGAACGGCGCGGGGGGAATGAAGCTCCGCAGTGCGTCGCGGCCCCAGAATGCCAGCAAGAGCCCGGCGACTCCGCCGCCTACGCCGAGCAGCAGGCTTTCGGTCAGCAGCTGACGGATGATCCGGAACCGGCCCGCGCCGATGGCCAGCCGAACGCCGAGCTCCTTCTGCCGGGCCGCGGCGCGGGCCAGCAGCAGGTTGGCCACGTTCGCGCAGGCAATCAGCAGCACCAGCACGGTCACACCGAGCAAAGCCGACATCACCGGCAGCAACACCGCGGACGCGCCCTGGGTGCGGAGCGACGAGAGCATCGGATGGTTCTGGCTGTTGGGGAACAGGACGTCGAGCTCGCGGCCCACCCGCGCGGCGTCTTCGCCTGCGGCGGAGGAGGACACGCCCGGTTTGAGCCGCGCGATCCCCTCGAGCCACTGCCAGTCCCGAACCTCCCAGGGGGACCCACCGTCGAGCACGGTGCGGGTCGTCACCGGGAGGTAGAGGTCCATGCTGAGGCCGACGTACGCCCCGCCGAACTTGGGCGCGGCGATGCCGATGACGGTGAAATCGTGGCCGTTCAGATTGAGCTTCCGGTCGATCATCCCGGGATCGCCCTTAAAGCGCCGCTGCCAATAGGAGTACCCCAACACCGCCACCTGCACCGCATTCTGCTCTTCTTCGGGACGAAAGGCACGCCCGGCGATCATTGGCACGCCAAGCACGTCGAAGTAGTTAGCCGATGCGGTGATGGCCCAGGCGCGCTCGGTACCGCCGGTCTCGCGCACGCCGACCTGGGCCAGGCTGAAGACCGTGAAGCCATCGAAGGCCCGGAAACGCGCGGCCCAGTCGCGGTAGGAGGGATACGAGACCGACCAGTGTTCGCCTCCCGGTGCTTGCGTCTGCACATACAGCAACCGGCCGGCGTCCTTCACCACCGGCATCGGGTTCAGCACCCAGCGGTCCATCCAGGTGAAGATCGTGGTGACCGCCCCGATGCCGAGCCCGAGGCTCAGGATCGCCACGGTGGAGAACCCGGGGGAGCGGGCCAGGGCACGCAAAGCGTAGCGCAGATCCTGCCAGAGGGTTCCCATGGCTCAGCTCATTCCGCGAGGACGACGAGGAGGGGGGACCGGGCGAGAGAGCGCGCGGCGTGCTGGAGCCCGGCGAAAAGGGACACGGATGAGAGTGAGCGATGAGCGGTGAGCCGTCAGCGGGAATGTGCTACTCACCGCTCACGGCTCACCGCTCACCGCTCACTGTCCCTCTAGTGATGCACGTCGGCGCGCGAGCCGGCGGGCTCCTCTTCCACGACCTTTCCGTCGAACAGTTTGACCTCACGATCGGCCCATTTGGCGTAGCGAGGATCGTGGGTCACCATGCAGATCGTGGCGCCGCCGCGGTGCAGCTCGCGGAGGAGCTCCATCACCGCTTCGCCGTTCTGGGAGTCGAGGTTTCCGGTCGGCTCGTCGGCCAGGAGGATGGCCGGCTCGCCCGCGACGGCACGGGCCACCGCCACGCGCTGCTGCTGGCCGCCGGAGAGCTGGGAGGGATAGTGCTTCATCCGGTGGGCCATCCCGACCCGCTCCAAGGCACTGGTCACCCGCTGCTGCCGCTCCGAGGAGGGCATGCCGCGGTAGGTCAGCGGGAGCTCAACGTTCTCGTACACGGTGAGGTCGCCGATCAGGTTGAACGCCTGGAAAATGAACCCGATCTGCCGGTTCCGGACCCGGGCACGCTCCGAAGGCGTCAGGCTCTCCACCGCGTGGCCGGCGAGGGTGTAGCTGCCACCACTCGGGGTGTCGAGGAGCCCCAGAATGGAGAGCAGCGTCGTCTTGCCGCAGCCGGAAGGGCCGGAGATGGAGACGTACTCGCCTTTCATCAGCTGGAGGTGAATCTCCGAGAGCGCATGGGTCTCCAACTCGTCGGTGAGGAACACCTTCTTGATGCCGTCGAGCTTGATGAGGACTTCTCCCGGGGCCGTGCTCATGTGTTCGGTTCCTTGTTAGGGAGCTAGGGAGCTAGGGAGCTAGGGAGTCAGGGATTCGGAAGCAACTAGCTCCCGAGCTCCCTAGCCCCTGCACTATTGTTTGATACGCACACGGGTCACATTGTCAAAACGCTGCATATCCGACAGGATGACCACGTCGCCCTTGGCGAGGCCTTCCTTGATCTCGACGCTGTTGACCGAGGTCCTGCCCAGCCGCACCGACACCTGCTCAGCGTACTTCCCGCCTTCGACCAGCTTGAAGATGCCGATCGTGGCGTCGGTCTGCCCGTAGGGAGGCCGGCCGGTGAAGAGCACGTTGCTCATCCGGGCGGTCTCGACCACGCCGTCGACACTCAGATCGGGCCGGGCGCCGTCCGGGGGCTTGCCGTCGAGCGCCACATCCACGGTCACGGTGCCCAGCGTCGAGGAGGGATCGATCCGGGCCACATGTCCCGGAGCGAACCCGTTCCGGGTGTCGATCGTCGCCTTCTGGCCGATGGCGACATCCTTGGCCTGGGTTTCCGGAATCCGCAACACCGCCTTCAGGCGCAGGGGCATCGGGACCACTTTCGCGAGCGTGGCACCAGCCTGCGCGTACTGCCCTATCTGCAGCGGAATCTCCGAAAGCACCCCTCGGGTGCCGGCGCGCACCACCATCGACGCCTTGAGCCCGTGCTGAAACGACACGATCGAGCGGATTCGGCTCACCTGGTCTTCCTGCACCTTGATCTGCTCGTTGATCGTGCCGGTCATGATCTTGAGCCGTTCCTCCTCGAATTCCACCTGCTTGCCCAATGCCTCGGCCCGTTCCTCGGCCTGCTTCTGGTCCAGCGGGATGATGAGTCCCTGCTTCAGCAGCTCGGCCCCCGATTCGGCCCGGCGCTTGGCATCGAGCCACTGCGACCGCAGGCTCGCCACCGAGGCGGCCTGGGTCAGCCGGTTGCTGTTCAGATTGGTCCGGAGCTGCACCAGCTGTGATTCGGCATCCGTCAGCTGCCGGTCCGCGTTCAGGGTCTGGATTTCGACGTCGGGGTTGGTCAGCTCGAGCAGCACCGTGTTGGGTTCGACACTCACACCGGGCAAAAGGTTGAGTTTCTCGACCCGGCCGGCCGTCACGGCGGTGATCCAGCGGATGTCTTCGGGGATGAGCGTGCCCGGGCCCCGGACCTCGAGGACCATCTCACCCTGCTCCACGGTGTCCAGATAGATGGTC
>Ga0070698_100001611_pt1 | contig 25109 bp, 19 predicted proteins | sample KBSK1502metaG_FD_65477 | JGI IMG/M metagenome (GOLD analysis project Ga0070698, IMG submission 65477) | Corn, switchgrass and miscanthus rhizosphere microbial communities from Kellogg Biological Station, Michigan, USA - KBS K1-50-2 metaG | ecosystem: Host-associated > Plants > Roots >... | reverse complement strand
TGTCCAACAGCGGGGCGTTCCGGGTCGACGACGCGGCGCGCGCCGGGGGGCCGGACGCGCCGACGCGGATCGTCAACATGAACCTCCTGGGACGCGTGCTGCTCGGGGAGATCGCGCCGCCGCCGGTCATGGCCCTCTTCGTCTACGACTGCAACCCGGTCGTGACCGTGCCCGACCAGAACCGCATCGTGCAGGGGCTGCAGCGGGAGGACCTGTTCACGGTGGTCTTCGATTCCGTCCTCACCGACACCGTCCGGTACGCGGACGTCGTGCTGCCCGCCGCCACGTTCCTCGAGCAGGACGAGCTCTCGCACTCCTACGGCTCGTACACGGTCCAGTACGCGCCCGGCCTGATTCCCCCGATCGGAGAGGGCCGGACGAATCCCGCGGTCTTCCGCGAGCTTGCCCATGCCGCGGGGATCGACGGGACCTTCTTCGACGGAGGCGAAGAGGCTCTCCGGGCGCGGGCCCTGGCCAGCGTGGGCGTCCCCCTCGCCGGCGGCGCCGACCTCGCTCGGCTGGAGCGTGATCGGATCATCCCCGTGGATTTCCCCGGGCCCTCGCCGGTGCAGTTCGTGAGCGCGTTTCCGTTCACCGCGGACCGGCGGATGCGCCTCGATCCGCCCGAGCTGGGCCCGAATCTCTACACGTACCGGGAGCAGAAGGTCGACCCGCGCTTCCCGCTCGCCTTGATCTCGCCCGCCACCGACCGCACCATCAACAGCGTGCTCGGCGAGCTGAAGAAGGACGAGGCCGAGCTGCACCTGCACCCTGACGACGCGCGGGCGCGGGGGATCGCGAGCGGGGACGGCGTGCGGGTCTTCAACGCCCTCGGGGAGGTGCGCTGCCGCGCACGCCTCAGCGAGCGCATCCGGCCCGGGGTCGTCAGCCTGCCCAAGGGAACTTGGCGCCGGTCCTTCCGCAGCGGCACCTCCGCCACCGCCCTCGTCGCCGACGACCTCAGCGAGATCGGCGGCGGCGCCTGCTTCAACGACGCGCGGGTCGAGGTGCAGGCGCTGGACGCGCCGGTGCGATCACCCGGCGCCGCATGAGCGGCCGCGACACGCTGCGGCTCATCCGCGGCCCGTCGCTGATCGCGCTCGGCGTCACGCTCCTGCGTCTGGTCGGCGAGCGCGGACACTGGTCGGAGCGCTGGTTCAGCCCCGCGACGGGTGGCATCATCCCCCACGGGATGACCTGGCTCTTCGGCATCACGTGGCTTGCGATACCGTTCGGGGCGTACTTCGCGCTGAAGCTCGCGCGGGCGGGGGAGGGGCCGCTCCGCCCGTGGCGCGCGCTGGCATGGCCGGTGGCCGGTCTCGTCGTGCTCTTCGTCGTGGGCCGGTTCGCCGGGCGCCTGCCCGTGCCCTTCCCTCCCGTACTCGCGGCCGTCTGGTCGGTCATGGCAATCGCCGCCGCGCTGGCCTGGATCGGCTGGCCCGCCCTGGGCCGGACCCTCCTCGCCTACGGGCTGGCCTCGCGCCTGCCGGTGGCTCTGGTCATGTTCTTCGCCATGCGCGGCAACTGGGGCACGCACTACGACTACGTCGGAGTGCCCGTCGCGCTCCGGCTCGCCTTCTGGCCGCGCTATCTGTGGCTGGCCTTCTTCCCGCAGCTCGTGTTCTGGGTCGGATTCACGATCCTGATGGGTGCCCTGGCCGGAGGCCTCGCGGTGGTGCTGCTGATGCGTCCGCGCGTGGCCTAGCCTAGTTCGCGGTGCTTTCGGCGCAGGGCAGCGCTGTACTTGACAGAATTCTGTGCGACATCGACTGCGAGTCGGGACTTCTCTGACGCAGCGCCATGCTAGAAGACGTTATGAAGATCACTCACGCTTCTAATCTCAGCGACAACGCGCTCATCGAGGAGCTGAACCGACTGGCCGGTCGAGAGCGCGCGGCAACCGTGGCCCTCATCGTCCGCCTGGCCGAGTTCGATGCGCGCCGTCTCTACGCCGGCGCGGGCTATTCCTCGACGTTCCGCTACTGCCTGGAGGTGCTTCGTCTCTCCGAGGACGCTGCTTTCAACCGGATAGAGGTCGCGCGGACGGCGAGGGATCACCCGCTCGTGCTGGAGATGCTCCTTTCCGGAGCGCTGAGCCCGACGACGGCCCGACTTCTCGCGCGGCGGCTGACGGCGCAGAACCACCGCGAGCTGCTCGCCGTCGCCGCGGGCAAAAGCAAACAGCAGGCAGAGGAGCTGTTGGCCCGGCGGTTCCCGCAACCGGACGTACCGTCCCCGATCCGTGTCCTTCCCGTTCCTGCGTCACTGGGCGCCAACGGCCGCGAAGTCCGCGCCGCTGGCCCTGAAGCGCCCGCGCCCGACGCACCTGGTGCCGATTCGCGACCCGAGGCCGTCCGGCCGGCCGAGCCGCCCGGGGCCGTTGCTCCATCTCGTCCGCTCTGCGGCGCGCCCAGGACCTGCTCGGCCACGCGATACCCAACGGCGACCTGGACCAGGTGTTCAACCGCGCCCTCAGATTGCTCGTCCAGGAAGTGGAACGGAAGAAGTTTGCCGCCACTCGGCGGCCGCGGCGGAGCCGCGGGCAATCCGAACGGGCGGCGGTGCGGCGAGCGGCGCTTCCTGGAGTTCCACCACGATGATCCCTGGGGCGTGGGAGGTCAGCCAACCATCGATCGAGTCAGACTCCTGTGTCGAGCACATCACGGCCACGAGGCCGAAGTGCTCTACGGTCCCGGCCCCCGCCACGGTCGCGGGGGCGCGGATGTGGCGGGTGAGGTCCGCGCCCGCTACGGGGCGCTCGAGGATGCTACCCGTCCTGGAACGGGTAAACGCGTTGGGGAACGGACAGAGCGCTCTCTCAGCGCGGGCTCCCACCCAGCCTCAGCGTCCAATCGCGCAGCGCCTCGAGCAGCTTCCGCACGTAGCCGCGGGTGGCCTCGTCGGTCAGGCGGCCTTCCTTGTCGAACTTCTCGTGCGCCCTCGCGACCAGGACCTCGGGCGCCAGCAACGCCGGCGTCTGCGTGAAGACGAAGGCCTGCCGGACCTGCAGCTGCGCGCGCACGGTGCCGTACGCGCCCGGCGAGGCGCCCATGATCGCCGCCGGCTTGCCGCGGAGCGGCGTCTTGTCCGGCGGGCGCGACGCCCAGTCGATCGCGTTCTTGAGCACGCCGGGCACGCCGTAGTTGTATTCGGGGGTCACGACGAGGAGCGCGTCGGCCTCGCGGATGGCGGCCTTCAGCGCCGCCACCGGCTCCGGATCGCCCTTCGCCTCGACGTCGCCGTTGTAGAGCGGGATCGGCGCGATGTCGAAGGCGCGGATCTCCATGCCTTCGGGGGCCAGCTCCTGCGCGGCGCGGAGCAGGGCGCGGTTGAACGATCCGGCGCGCAGGCTGCCGGCGATCCCGAGAACGCGGACGGTCGTCTTGTCGTCGGCCATGCCGGTCTCCTCGGATCAGTCTACGGAGCTATTCGCATCGCAGCGCGATCATGGGATCGACACGCGTGGCGCGCCGCGCGGGGAGGTAGCACGCCAACAGCGTAGCCACGGTGACCAGGGCCGGGGCCATCGCCAGAACCAGCAGACGAGGGGCCCAGGAATCCGGATGAGCGCTCCCGAGGATGCGGGAGATGGGCAACGAGAGAAGGAATCCCAGCGCCGTTCCGATCGTGGCCAGAAGCAATCCATTTCCGACCACCAACCGGAACACGCTTCCCTTCTGTGCTCCGAGCGCCATCCGCAGTCCGATCTCATGGGTCCGTTGGGCCACCATGTAAGAAACCATGCCGTAGATTCCCATGGCCGCGAGCCCGAGCGCCAGAGCGGTGAACGCGCCGCCGAGCCCACCGAGCAACCGATCGCCGCTCCCCTTGTGCTCGAGCACCTGCCTCATCGTGCGGATGGTGCCGATCGGCTGGTCCTTGTCGATCGCCCAGACGGATGCGCGCACCGCAGGGGCCAGCGTCGCGGGATCCCCGCCCCCGCGGATCGCGACGATCATTGATCTCGTCGGCTTCTGGAGGAAAGGAGCGTACACCTGCGGCACATCCTCGTTCTGCCCCACGCGGTCGATCACGTCTCCCACAACTCCGACGATCTCACCGGAATCCGCCACGCCGGTCGCGCTCGGGTAGGTGCGTATGAACGCGCCGATCGGTTCTGACCGGGCCGAGAACCTCTTCACGAAGGTCTGGTTGACGATCAATACCTTCGCGGAACCGGCACCATCGGACGGAAGGAATTGTCGGCCCCGCATCAGCGGAATTCGCATCACGCGAAAATAATCGGGCGAGATGACGTAGCTCGCGGCGAGCGGTCTCTCTTCGGCCCGGGAAGCGCGCTCCCCTTCGAGTTCGAATCCAACTCGAGGGGGAAAGGATTCCGGCAGGTCCTGGGCCACGCCCACGAACTCCACACCGGGGAGGCCTTGAATTCGCTGGACGAGGCTCGTGAAGAACCACGCCTGCCGAGGGGGTTCAGCATACTTCGAACCCGACAGAGACAAATCGACGGTCAGCACCTGTCGCGGATCAAAGCCCAACCGGGCGCGGGCTTCCATGATCACGAGCTGCACCAGTTCTCCCGTGGTCACCATGAGCACCATCGCCAGCGCAACCTGGCCCACGACGATCGTCCTTCCCATCCTGCCTCGTCGCACACCGGTGCGGGTGCCTTCCTTCAGCGGCGCCTGGAGGTCAGGGCTCGAGCTGTGAACCGCGGGCATCAAGCCGAACAGCAACACGGTCAGGCAGGAGGTCATGAGCGTGAAGAACAGGACGACGCCGTCGACTTCGATCCTACCGGCGAGCAATGCCGTCTGCGGATCGAGGCTCACACTGGTTCGAAGAAACCTCACTCCTGAGAATGCCACCACCATGCCGAGGCCGCCGCCGAGAAGAGCGAGCAGAAGAGACTCTGCGAGCAACTGCTGCACCAACCGCCCGCGGCCGGCTCCCAGGGCGGCACGAACCGCGAGCTCGTGGTGGCGGGCCGCGGTCCGCGCCAGGAGCAACCCCGCGACGTTGGCGCACGCGATCAGCAAGACGAATCCTACGACGCCCATGAGAAAGATGATCGCGGTACGGACGTTCGGTTCCACCAGCGCTTCCCGGAGGCCTACCAACCTCGGAGTCCAGCCCTTGTCGGCCGGACGGTCCTGCTCCAGAGCCCGAAGGATCGTGGCCGCCTGAGCCTGGGCCTCCGGAATGCCCACATCGTCCCGGAGTCGGGCCACGACATCCAGACTCCGCTCGTCGCGCTTGTCCGGGCTCAGGGATTGGGCGACGAACGACGTCGCGGTCCACGCCGCGGACGGCACCGAAGCGATTTGGAACTCCGCGGGCATGACGCCGACCACCGTGTAGGCCTGCTGGGCAAGAGTGATGGTCTTGCCGATGACTCCGGAATCGCCGCCGAATCGGCCCTGCCACAACTCGTAGCTGATCACGGCGCTCGACTGCTGTGTGCTCGGGTCATCGGTTGGCGTGAACGTGCGCCCGAGGCGGGCCGCGACCGCGAAGAGCTCGAAGTAGTTGGGAGTCACTCGGGCCACGGTCGCGCGCTCTGGTTCACCCTGACCGGTCATTGCCAACTCTTCGTAGGAAGCGGCCGCTATTGCCTTGAAGACATGGCCTTCCTGGCACAACGTCGAGAACTCGAGCGCCGAAGCCGGGTTCTGATCGGAGCCTCTCGCCGGATTCAAGAACGTCACCACGACGACTCGGTCGGGGTGCGGGATGGGAGGCTGCCGGAACAAGATCCCGCTCACCATGCTGAAGATCGCCGAGTTCAAGCCGATCCCGAGGCCGAGCGTGATGACGACGGTCAGGGTAAACCCGGGACTCTTCCGGAGCATCCGCGCGCCGAAGCGGAGGTCCTGCCTCATCATGGCTGGTCGCGCTCGACCGCTCCGGGGGCCGTGCGCAGGAGCTCTTCGATCTCGCTTCGATACGGCATCGCGTCCGAGCAGCTCACGCGCCCGACCACGATGGCGGCGGCCGCGTTGCCCGCACGCAGGCACTCGGCGAGGGGCCGGCCGCGGTGGAGGCCGTCGAGGAAGCCAGAGGCGAAAGCGTCGCCGGCCCCGATCGTGCTCACCACCCGCACGGGCAGGGGCGGGACCGACGTCGACGCGGCGCGCGTGTGGGTCTCCACTCCGCGCGCGCCCAGCTTGCGCACGAGCAGGCCCGCACCCGCGTCCAGCACCGCCGCGACCTGCCGCCGCGGATCGGTCTCGCCGGTGAGGAGCGCGATCTCGTCCTCGTTGCCGAGGACCACGTCAACGAAGGGCAGCGCATGGCGGGCCTGCTCGCCGGCCGCTTCCGGCGAGGGCCAGGAGCTGGCGCGGTAGTCCACGTCCAGCACCGTGCACGCGCGCGCCTCCCGCGCCGCGCGCAGCGCGGCCAGCGTCGCCTCCCGCGCGGGGGAGGCGGCGAGGCTGGTGCCGTTGGTGACGAAGAGCCGCGCTCCGCGGACGGCCTCCAGCTCGGCGGGGCCCACCTCGACCCGCGTGTCGGCGGGCTCGCGGCGGTAGAAGACCTGGGGGAAGCGGTCGGGGGGCGACACCTCGGTCAGGCACAGCGACGTGTTGTAGCCGGGCACGAGGCGGACGAAGCGCGTGTCGACCTTCTCGGCCTTCAGGAAGGCCAGGAGATACTCGGCGAGCACGTCGGCGCCCACGCTGCTGATGATGCCGACGTCGTGGCCGAGGCGGGCCAGGCCCACCGCGATGTTGGCGCTCGACCCGCCGAGGTGACGCGAGAAGCGCTCGACCTCGGCCAGGGGCCGGCCGTGGTCCAGCGCGTAGAGGTCGTAGCCGATCCGCCCCAGGACGCAGACGTCCACGGCCCTACTCTTCCAGGACGCGGAGAGCGCCTTCCCGGCCGACGCCGCGGTGGACGAGGGCCGTGAGGGCCCGGCACATCGGCAGCGGGTCCGCATCGCCGGGGAAGAGGAGGTTGCGCCCGATGATCGCGCCGCGGACGTTGGGTCCCGCCTCCAGGCCGGAGGCGAAGTCCGTGAGCGTCGCGGCGGGAGACTCGCGCGCCGGCCCGCCGAGGAGAAGGACGGGCAGCGTCGTCGCCCGGCACACGCGCTCGAACCCGTCGCCGTAGGGGAGCTTCAGCCAGAGGTGGGACGAGGAGTCGCCGAGCCCCGCCGCGATACCGCATTGCCGCACGAGCGTGGGGGCGTCCTTGGCCGGGTCGTAACCCGCGGCGCCGCGCGTCACGCCCAGCGGCTCCAGGAATGCGGCCAGGCCCTCCCGACGCAGGTCGTTCAGCGCCTGGGCGCAGGCCAGGATCGTGCGCCCCGAGCCGGGCTCCTGTGGCTCGAGCCGGTACATCATCTTGCCGCCCTGGCAACGCAGCTCGGCCAGCCGTCCGGCCCCGATCCCGGTGAACGCGTCCTCCATCTCGAAGGCCGTGCCCGCCAGGCCGCCCCGGTTCATGCTGCCGACCAGCACGCGGCCGTCCAGGAATCCGTGCCCGGCGCGCCGGCGCTCGAGGTGGCTGAGGATCAGCAACTCCTCCAGGAGGTCGGCGGTGGCGACGATGCCGTCGAGGTCGGGATCGTCGAGCACGCGGCGCGCGCGGGCCAGGTACTGGTAGCGGTCGCCCATCGCGAGGGCGTCGCCGCGGATGGCGGTGACGCCGCGGCCGGGGTGGTCGATGGCGAGCAAGACGAGCTTGCCGTCGCGGGTGAGCCGTCGCGGCCTCTTCCGCTGCTTCGCCTCCTTCTCGATCCAGCGGGGATGCTGGACCCGGACGTCCGTGATCTCCGCGAACGTGGCGAGGGGCAGCGCTTCTTCCGCGGCGAAGGTTCGCTGATCGCTGATGGCTGATCGCTGATTGCTGCTGCTCATGTCAGTAATAGAAGCGCTCCTTCTTCCTGGCCTCGTCGTAGGCCTTCCGCGCCTGCCGGACCTCTTTCGTCTCCGTCTCCGCCGCCACCGGCACGTCCCACCACGAGAAGCCGGGGATGGAGGCCCGCGGCTCGACGGGGACGTAGATGAGGCAGGTCCGGTCCTGCTGCCGCGCCTCGGCGAGGGCGCGCACCAGCCCCTCCTCGCTGTCGGCGCACAGGGCGACCGCGCCCAGGCTGCGGGCGTTGGCCACGTAGTCCACTTCCACCGGCTCGCCCGTGAGCCGGCCCGTGGACGCGTCGCGGAGGCGGAACTCGTTGCCGAAGCCGTGGCTGCCGCACGAGCGCTGCAGCCCGTGGATGCACTGGTAGCCGTGGTTGTCGTTGAGGACCACGGTGATCTTGCGCCCCTCCTGCACCGAGGTGACGATCTCGTGGTTCAGCATCAGGTAGCTGCCGTCGCCGACGAAGGCGTAGACGTCGCGCTCGGGCCGAGCCATCTTCACACCGAGGGCGCCGGCGATCTCGTAGCCCATGCAGGAGTAGCCGTACTCCGAGTGGTAGTCGCCGCTGGCCTTGCTCCGCCAGAGCTTGTGGAGATCGCCGGGCAGGCCGCCCGCGGCGTGGACGACGGTACCGTTCTCGTCGACGTGCTCGTTGAGGATGCGGATCACCTCGGCCTGGTGGAGGAGCCCGCCCTCGCGCTGGGGATGGACGATCTCGCGGTGGACACGCTCCCACTCCTCACGGGCGGAGCGGATCTCGCGCTCGTACTCGTCGGCGATGCGGTAGCCCGAGAGGGCCGTGCCCAGGTCCTCGAGGACGGCCCGGGCGTCGCCGACGATCGGGAGCGCGCCGTGCTTGTGGGCGTCGTAAGCGCTCACGTTCACCGAGACGAAGCGCACGGCGGGGTCCTGGAACTGCGTCTTGGACGCCGTCGTGAAGTCGGACAGCCGGCTGCCGAGGACGAGCACCAGGTCGGCGCTCTGCGCGATACGGTTGGCGGCCAGCGTTCCCGTCGTGCCCAGCGCGCCCAGACAATAAGGATGGGCGTCGGGCAATACTCCCTTCCCGGCCTGGGTCACGCCCACCGGTACGTGCGTCTTCTCCACGAAGGCGCGCAGCGCGGGCTCCGCCTCCGAATAGTAGACGCCCCCGCCGGCGACGATGAACGGGCGGCGCGCCCGGCGGATCATCTCCGCGGCCGTCGCCAGGCCCTCGCGGTCGGCCCGCCGGCGGGGGATCCGGTAGACCCGCTCCTCGAAGAAGTGCCGGGGGTAGTCGAAGGCCTCGGCCTGCACGTCCTCGGGCAGGGCGAGCGTCACCGCTCCCGCGGTGGCCGGATCGGCCATCACCCGCATGGCCTCGGGGAGGGCGGCGAGCAGCTGCTCGGGCCGGTTGATGCGGTCCCAGTAGCGAGAGACGGGACGGAAGCAGTCGTTGACGCTCACGTCCATGCTCGCCGGTGACTCGAGCTGCTGCAGCACCGGCGCCGGCAGCCGGTTGGCGAAGATGTCGCCCGGCAGCAGCAGGACGGGAAGGCGGTTGATGGTGGCGGTCGCGGCGCCCGTCACCATGTTCGTGGCCCCCGGGCCCACCGAGCTGGTGCAGGCGAACGTGCCGAGGCCGCGCCGCGCCTTCGCGAACGCGACGGCGGTGTGGACCATCGCCTGCTCGTTCTTGGGCTGATGGTACGGGAGGTCGTCGCCGCCGTAGTCGTCGAGAGCCTGGCCGAGCCCCGTCACGTTGCCGTGGCCGAAGATCCCGAAGACGCCGTTGACCAGCCGGTGCCGGGCGCCGTCGCGCTCGACGTACTGCCGCTTGAGGAACTCGACGATGGCCCCGGCCGCGGTGAGTCGCCGCGTGCTCGCGCTCATGGTTTTCCCTCCGGCTTCCTGCCCGGTCCGGCCGAACGACCTGACGTTACGGCCGGCGAGTGGCGTGCGTCAAATGTGAGCAAGGGGTGCTAGCGGCGCACCCCCTTGAACCCCCGCTCGCTCCGCGGGAGTGAATCCCGCTCCGCTCGCTGCTCTGGGCGCGCCGGATCGATCCATTCTATCGCCCGGTAGTCGATCGGGCCTTCTTCGACGGAGTTGAACTTCACGATCCGGAAGTACGGGGAGAGATCGAAATCGCGGGGCAGGACGAGCCGGGGATGAACGCTCCTCATGCGCGGCCCCCAGGGATGAAGGCCTTCCTGCTGCTCCTCGCGCATGCTGGCGGGCAGCATCGGCATGACGGGATAGCGCACCCGGAGAAAGGCCTGCGCGATCAGGCTGGAGCAGATGACCGCGCGGGAGTCGCTCTCACCGGAAAAGAACACCTTGCGGCGCCAGCGGGCGGGCAGGAGATGGAAGGGCGTGAGGTACCGTCCGAGGTCGAGGAGCTGGCGCTGGTCGTATTGATCGCCGACGTGCGCGACGACGTCGTCGACGACGTGCGCGATGTCCTCCTCGCTGATGCAGTACGGCCGGCAGACCCGGATGTTGTACTCCGTGTACTTGCTGAGAGGCACGGCCGACACGCCGGAGGCGAGGTCGGCCTCCAGCACGAGGTGCCGGGCCTCCTCACCGTATGCCTCCCGGAAGGGCCGGCCGCGGTGATCGGGCGCGTCGAGGAGCCGGTCGCCGACGTAGATCCCGGAGTGCGACCACGAGCTCTGGGTCAGGTACTTGATGATCTGCGAGAGCCGGCTCTTTCCTTCCACCAGGATCACGTCGCCGAGGCAGACGTGCTTCTTCAGGTTGTCGAGGTTGTTGGGGATGCGGCGCTGGTAGTTCGGTACGTCGCGGGTGAGGAAGCGGACCACCGCGTCGGAAAGGGCCCGGTCGAGCCTCACGTCACCTCATCCGGGATCGTGCGAGGAAGAGCGGGAACGGCGACGCCGAGCGGATGACGATCGCTGCGTCGTCCGTCGCGCTCGTGCTCAGGGCCGGACCTTGCCCCCCGGCCGCCAGCCCTGGTTGGCCGGGTCGAGAACCCACCGATGCTCCTCCGTGAATCGGAAGCCGGTGTAGCGGTTGCCCGGCAGGTGGCGCACGACCCAGATGTAGTACATCCCGTAGCCGGGAGCGGAGACCTGGGCATGCGACACGCCGTCGAGGATCTTGATCGTGTCGTGGCTGCGGACCTTGAAGACCTCGTCCCCCAGCTCGGCGTGCCCATAGCCCTGCGGGAGCGTGAAGCGGTAGTGGTAGATCTCGGCCTGCGGGTGATGGTGGGGCGGGTAGCTCGACCACCGGCCGGGATAGTTCACGACCTCGCCCAGCACCAGATTGGCCTCGGGCCGGTTGGTGTCGTCGAAGATCAGGCGGACGTTGCGCAGGCTGGTGCCCTGCACGAGCCCTTCGCCGCGGTACTCGGGCTTCAGCTCCTCCGGCCGGAAGAGCCTGGCCGCGAAGCGGCGCTCGTTCGTGGCGCGGACCACGGCCCACTCCGAGCCCGGGCCGTGCGAACGCACGGCGACGCGGGTGCCTCCCGGGATGTGCAAGACCGTCGGCGCCTCGTCGAAGAGCGACGCGCGCCTAACGCGCGCCCGCTCCGCGTCCCAGTCGAGGTCGGCCTCGCCGTCGAGCAGCAGCCAGGCCGTTTCCTTCGGATGCGTCTCCTCGAAGGATTCGGCGCCACCGAATCGGTGGATCCCGAAATCGACGCCGGTGTCGAGCCGCGCCTCGCCCTCCCGGGTGATCTCGGTGTGGCCGAGGGGAAAGCCGCGGCGGAAGCGGGAGATCAGGTACTCGCCGGTCATTCGCTCGTGCGGGAATGAATCCCGCCCTTGCCGTAGGCGCGCGCGATCCCGTCGATCCACCGGGCGTCGCCGAGGGCGTCTTCGAGGGACGGCGTGGGCGCGGTGCCCTCGGCCAGGCAGCGGCGGAAGTGGTGCAGCTCGGCGCGGAACGCCTCCTCGTAGGAGACCGTGCGGTGCTCGACGACCAGCTCGTCACCGTCCATGCGCTCGATCTCGAGGGGGCTCGCAGCGTGCCGCAGGTAGGGCGAGGGGAAGGTGAGGGTCACGCGCTTCTCGGGGCTCACGAACCGGAGCCGCTCCTCGTAGTGCTTGAGCCCGGGGAGCGAGATCCAGCTCAGCGAGGCGCGCACGTCACCGCGGAAGCGGGTGAGCGAGGTCTGGGCGAACCCGTCGCGCCAGACGTGCGCGGACACCACGCCTTCGGGCTCGCCGAGGATGCCGCGCACGGCGTCGATGTCGTGGATGAGGCTGACGCTGAGGAGGAACGCGGCCACCTTCGATGCCGCCGGCGCGTCCTTCCCGACGATGCCCGCGATCGGTCCGGCGACCGTTCCCGTGGTCGCCTCCGCGAGGATCGCCTCGTTGATCGTCTTCTCCGGCGTCGGCGACCAGGCCCGGTCCGGCCGGGGCAGCACGGCGTGATGGGTGCGCGCCGCGGCGTCTTCGGGATGGAGGACCGTTACCTCCACGTAGCGCAGATCACGCAGCGACCGCACCTCCTCGCGGGCCTTCAGGTACGCCGGGTCGAACCGCTTGTGATAGCCGACCATCAGCCGGCCACGACTGCGCCGCGCGACCTCCACGATCTCCTCGGTCTCCGGCACGCCGAAGCCGAGCGGCTTCTCGACGAAGAGGTGCTTGCCCGCGGCCAGGGCGGCGAGGGCCGGCTCCCGGTGCGAGCCGGAGGCGAGGAGGAGCACCGCGTCGACGTCGGGGCGGCCCACGACCTCGCGGTAGTCGGTCGAGGCGGCGGCGACTCCGTAGCGCCCCGCCACCGCGTCGAGGGTCGCGCGGTTCACGTCGGCGACGGCGGCCACGGCGAACAGGTCGGGGCGCTCGGCGAGCGTGGGCAGGTGCATCATCTGCGCGATGCCGCCGCAGCCCACCACCGCGACGCGCAGGGGCGTTTGGATCGAGCCGGTCACGCGGGTCATGATATGCCGAAATGAAGGCACGCCTTCCGTTGGGACTGATCGGTCTGGGCCGGCTCGGACGCGTCTACGCCCGCGAGCTGGCGACCCGCGTGCCGTCGGCGCGGCTCGTCGCCGTGGCCGACCCGGCGTCGGGGGTGGCGGAGTCGGTGGCGAGGGAGTTCGACGTGGCCCGGTGGCACTCCGACCCGGCCGGCGTCCTCGACGACCCCGAGGTGAAGGCGGTGGTGATCGTGAGCCCCACGAGCACGCACCGCGAGATGACGGTCGCCGCCGCCCAGCGCGGCAAGGCCATCTTCTGCGAGAAGCCCCCCGCGCTCGCCCTGGCCGACACGCGGGCGATGAAGGAGACCGTCGAGCGCAGCGGCGTGTTCTTCCACATGGGGTTCATGCGCCGCTACGACGCCGGCTACGCCGCCGCCAAGCGCCGCGTGGAGAAGGGAGAGATCGGGACGCCGGTGCTCTTCAAGAGCAGCTCCCGGGACCCGAAGCGCACGAGCCTCGAGTATGCGGACCCCAGGAGCAGCGGGGGGATGATCGCCGACATGGGCGTCCACGACTTCGACCTCGCCCGCTGGTTCATGGGGGAGGCGAAGACGGTGCATGCGGTCGGGGGCACGCTCGCGTATCCGGAGCTGAAGACGGTGGGCGACCTGGACAACGCCGTGGTGAGCATCGTCTTCGCCGACGGCCGGCTGGGCGTCGTGGACCTGAGCCGCAACGGGATCTACGGATACGACATCAGCACGGAGCTGCTCGGCACCGCGGGGACGCTGCGCATCGGGTACCTGCGCGAGACGCCGCTGCTCGTGATGACCGCTAACTCGGTCGCGCACGACACCGTGCCCTACTTCATGGAACGCTTCGCCGGCGCCTACACCGCCCAGCTCCAGGACTTCGCCGACGCCGTCCTCACCGGCCGGCCTCCGTCGATCACGATCGACGACGGGATGGCCGTGATGCGCATCGCCATCGCCGCCACCCGCGCGTGCCAGAGCGGGCAGCCCGTGGAGGTGGACGGCGTCGATTGAACGACCTGGCGCAGCATCCGCGGCTCCTTACTGCGGTGATCCCTCGACGTCAGCGAACTCGGGCGGGTACCGGACCTCGCCGCGAACGCCCCGGAGCGCGTCGGGTCGCAGCTCCAGCGCCATGAAGGCCGGGCTCGACACCTCGAACGGCGCCCGGATGCCCAGGGGCTCGGCCGGGACGAAGCCGAAACGGGCGTAGTAGCCGGGATGCCCGACAACGATGACGACGCCATGCCCGAGGTCTCGGGCATCGGCGAGACCGCGGCGAACGAGGGATGATCCGATTCCCGTCCGCTGGAGCGCCGGGAGCACCGCCATCGGCGCCAGTGCCAGGGCCGGATGGGAGTGGGTAGCGGTCCTCACCTCGATGGCGGTAAAAAGGATGTGCCCGACCACTCGCGCGCCATCGAGAGCCACGAGGCTCAACTGAGGGAGGAAGGCCCGGGATCGACGAAGCGCTTCAACGAGAAGCGCCTCGTTCGGACGACCGAACGCCTCATGGTTGACCTGGAAGATGGCCTTATGATCTTCCCGGCGCTCGGGCCTGATCACATCGCGAGCACAGCCCAGAGGAACAAGCGGCTCAACTCCTTTCGCGGCGGACCGCCGAACTCTTCCCGGGGCGAGTTGTCTGTTCGTCACCTCGGCCGGGCAGGAACGTCGAGGCCGGAGCCGCCCCGTGTGACGTCGCCCTTCCGGCCCGCGAGGGCTGCCCTCGAAGTGAGGATCTTGAACCCCTCGAAGGAAAATGTGATCTGGCCGTTGTCGGTCTCGGCGCCTTTCGCCTGTCCGCTGCGGACTTGCCCGATCGCGACCTTGAGCCGGCGCAACCATACCGGACCGGACACGGCGACGTTGTGCGATGGGTGAAGTGTCTTGAGCCTGGGCACCATCGCTGCCATTCGATCGACCGACGCGGCATGGGCCGTGAGGTCTGTCTCGGGAACGTACAGCCAGATCGTCCCCTCGTAGAACGAGTCACCGGTAAACAGCAGGCCGGCGGCCGCATCGACGAGCGCCACCGCATCGGGGGTGTGGCCAGGGACGTGGAGGACGGTGAGCCGGCGTCCGCCCAGATCGATGGTGTGTCCGTCCTTGATGAACTGGGTAGGGATGAAGGAGCGGGTCCGATAGCGCGCGGGGTCGAAGCCCATCGGCAAGCCGCGGCAAAGGGCCGCCGGCCCCACCTCGCCTTGGATCGCCTCGTGGGGAAAGCCGCGGGCGTTGGCCCTCGTGTAATCGGTGTCCATCGCCAGGATGCGACCGAAGTCGGCGTTGCCGCCGACATGGTCGAAATGCGTGTGGGAATTCAGGACCGTCACGGAAAGGCGGGTGAGCCTGTTCACGATGTCGGTGATCCTGCCGATGCCGAGCCCGGTGTCGAAGAGGAGCGCGCTTCGGGAGCCGAGGATGAGGTAGGAGATCACCTCCTGGAATTGATACGGCTCGCAGATCGCGAACACCCCGTGGCCAACCTTGTAGACCACAAACCAGTCGTCAGGGAGTTCGACGCGCGGCAAGCGCGCGTTGCCCGGTCGCGGGAGAAGGTCACACCAACGCGTCGCGGAAACGCTCTCCCCTGACATTGCCAGCAAGCCGGCGGCCACCCAGGGCAGCGGCGACCGGGCGCGGAAGGTGGTCAGACGCCGGCCTTGTCGCGAAGGTAGGCCCGGCTCTTGCGGGCGCTGTCCGACGGATCCGGTTCGAGCCGTCCCTGGGCGTCGGGCACGACGTCCTGCTCGACGATGAGCCAGCCGGAGTACCCGTGGGCGCGCAGCGACTCCACCACGCGCGGGAAGTCCACCACGCCCTCCCCGAGCGGGCAGAAGACGCCCCGCTTCCACGCCTCGGCCATCGACACGTCGCGGGTCCGGACGTGGCGCAGCTCGCTGTCGCGCGCGTCCTTGAGGTGGACGTAGCGGACGCGGCCGCCATGGCGCTTCAGCACGTCGAGGGGTTCGCCGCCCCCGTAGACGCAATGGCCGGTGTCGAGAAGGAGGCCGACCAGATCGGCGTCCGTCGTCGAGAGGAGCCGGTCGATCTCGCCCGGCGTCTCCACGAAGGTGCCCGCGTGGTGATGCACGACGGCGCGCATGTCCAGCTCGTCGCGGAGGGCCTCGGCCACGGCCCCGATCGTAGCCGCCGCCTCCCGCCACTGCGCATCGGACCAGCCGGCGCCGCCGCCGTCCGGCACGCGCCCCGCGATGCGGGCGCGCGCGGAGTCCTCGTCGTCGGCGAGGATCACCTCTCCCACCCCCTGGGTGGCGAGCAGGCGCCCCACGCGCAGGACATGCGCCACCGACGCCGCCCGTCGTGAAGCGTCCTCGAGAGGAAGGGCGACGAAGGACGAGCCGAGGGCGAGGCGGCGCGCCTTCAGCTCGCGCTCGAGCGCGGCCGCCTCGGTGGGCAGATAGCCGTACGGCCCGAGCTCCGTGCCCTCGTAGCCGGACCCGGCGATCTCGTCCAGGATCCGGCCGAAGGGCGGGTTGGGCCGGTCAGCCTCATACACTCCCCAGCTGACCGGCGCGTTCCCGACCCGGATCACATCAAAAGTCCAGGCGGAGCGCGAACTGCATGATCCGCGGATCGCCCGAGAGCTGCGTGATGGTGGCGCGGGTGACGGTGTTGCTGATGTTGGGGTCGGGGAGTCCCAGGTTCGTGTGGTTGAAGACGTTGAAGACGTCCCAGCGCAGGGTCGCGCCGACACGCTCGCCCGAGAGCCGGACCCGGCGCTGCAGGCTGAGGTCGCCCGACTGCCAGCCCGGGCCGCGCAGTATGTTGCGGCCGGAGTTCCCGAAGGTCCCCGACGGCACGGCCGCGAACGCGGTCACGTCGTACCAGCTGTCGACGGTCTTGGCGCCCTCGCCATCGCCGATCCGGTTCGGCAAGCCCGTCATGTTGATCCCGACGTTGTTGCTCCCCTGCACCACGGTGAAGGGCAGGCCGGTGCGCACGGTGTAGATGCCGGACAGGGTCCAGTCGCCCAGGATCGCCGCCCCCGCGCCAGACGTGGCCCACTTCTTGCCCTTGCCGAAAGGCAGCTCGGCCACGAAGTTGCCGACGAAACGATGGCGGACGTCGTAGTCGCTCGGTCCTTTCCATGCGTTGATGTCGCGGCTGTCCTGCGGGAAGCTGGCGTTCGTGTTGAGGTGCTCGCCGCTGTTGTCGGTGGACTTGCCGAGCGTGTACGCGACGCCGAAGCCGAAGCCGTGGCTGAAGCGGCGCTCGACGGTGAGGTCGATGCCCTTGTAGTCGGAGCTCGCCCGCGAGTTGCGGTACTCGATGAAGCCGAACGTCGGGTAGGGCAGCGGGCCGCGCCCGCCGACGGGCTGGTTCAGGTTGACCAGCTCGGCCAGGTGGCTACCTTTCGTGCGGATGCCGTCGACCGAGACCACGAGGCTCGAGCCGAGCTGCCGCTGGAAGCCCACGCTGAACTGCTGGATCGTGGTGTTCGGGTTGTCCGGGTTCTGGGCGCGCACGCGCACGCGGCTCAGGAGGCCCGGAGCGTTGGGGTCGAGGAAGTTCGACGGGAAGCCGTTGCGCAGGACGAAGAGCGGCGTCGTCGTGTTGCTGAGGCTGTTGTTGATGAGCCCCGGAGGGTTGAGCGAGAGCTGGTCCTCGCTGCCGACGCGGTCGAAGATGTTGTAGAAGACCCCGTAGCCGCCGCGGACCAGCGTCTGCTCGTCGACCTTGTAGACGAACCCCAGGCGCGGCGCGAAGTTGTTCTTGTCGGGCTTCACGAGCGCGCGGTCCTCGAGAGAGCCGTCCTTCGCGAAGACGAGGCTGCCGGCGCCGCCGGGGACGAAGTTCGCCATCCGGTTCTGGGCCTCGAGCGCCGGCGTCATGAAGTCATAACGCACGCCGAGGTTCAGGGAGAGCTTCTTGTTCACCTTCCAGTCGTCCTGGACGAAGAACATGGTGGCCCAGTGCTCCTGGTTGGTGATGAACACGTTCGTGAGGGCTGCGTCCGACACCAGGCCCAGCAGGAAGGCCGGCATGCCGTTGGTGGAGGTGTTCGTGAAGCCGCCGCGGAAGCGCAGCGTGCCCCGCGTGGACGGCACGTCGAGGTACTCGTTCTTCATCGGCGTCATGATGTCGACGCCGAGCTTGAACTGGTGGTTGCCCTTCAGCCAGGAGAGCGTGTCCAGGTACTCGAACTGGTTCGTGTGCTGGAACTTCGGCAAGAAGTCCGGTGAGCCGATGTTGGTGCCGCTGAAATAGCCGTCGATCGAGATGCGCGTAACACCGCCGGCGGTCGTCGGGTTGATCGGTACGCCCTTCACCTGGGCGGCCTCCGGCGGAAGCTGGCCGAACGGGTCCTGGAGGCTGTCGGACTTCGCGCCGCTCCACGAGAAACGGGCCTCGTTCACGAGCGAGGCGCTGATGATCTTGGTCCAACCCGCCACGAGCCCTTGGCCCAGGATCGTCCCCCGGCCGCCGGACGATGAGCTGGTCCCGTCGACGAGCCCTCCGAAGTGGCCCGGGACGAAGCGGCTCCGCTTCGAGTAGATGTAGCGCGCGAACACGTTGTCGGTGCTCGATAGCTTCAGGTCCACCTTGCCCAGGACGCGGTTGGAGTTGTCGGTGATGTTGGGCTGGGCGAAGTAGTTGTTGGCCCCGGCCTGGTTCGGCGGCGGCAGGAGGGCCAGGAGCGCGACCGCGGTGGGATCGATCCGGTTGGCGGGAATGGTGTTGTTCGGGAAGTTCTGCCCGGTCAGCGGATCGCGCACGGCAAAGCCGAAGATCCCCTGCCGCTCCTCCATGGTGGGAACGCGCGTGACGCGCGCGACGCCGCGGGTGATGCGTGTCCCCTCGTAGTCGACGAAGAAGAACGCCTTGTCCTTGACGATCGGCCCGCCGAGGTTGCCGCCGAACTGGTTCTGGTCGTTGGCCGGTTTCGGCTGTTTGGCGCGCTTGTTGATGAAGGTATTGGTGTCGAAGCGGTCGTTCCGGTAGTAGTCGTAGGCCGTTCCCCGGATCTGGTTCGTCCCCGACTTGGTGGAGACGCTGACGGCGGCTCCCGGCGCGCGGCCGTACTCCGCCGAGTAGGGGCTGGTCACGAGCTTGAACTCCTGGATCGCGTCGACCGAAGGGCGCGAGACCTGCGTCGACAGCTCCTGCACATTCTCGGAGATGCTGTTGTTGTCGACCCCGTCGAGCAGGAAGTTGTTCTGCAGGGATCGGTTGCCGTGGACGTTCACGCCGCCCGTGCGGCCGCGGGACGTCGCCGCGCCCTCCTCGGAATACCGGTCGCCCTGGACGCCGGCCGAGAGGGCCAGGAGATCGTCCCAGTTCCGGATCGCGAGAGGGAGCTTGGCGACCGAGGTCTGGTCGATGTTCGTTCCCAGCGTCGCCTGCTCGGTGTTCAGGAGCCGCCGGGCTTCGACCTCGACCGTTTCCGTGACACCGCCCAGGCCGAGAGCGAAGTCGATGCGGGCCCGCTGCCCGACTTCCAGGATGACCTTCTGGGCGCTCTTCTGGAAGCCGCTCGCCTCGGCCTCGATGAGGTACCGCCCCGGGGCGAGATTCACGGCCTGATAGATGCCGTCGCCCGTCGTCTTGACGCGGGTCGCTACGTTGGTGGCGATGTTCGTCACCGCCACCGAGGCGCCGGCGAGAGCTCCTCCCTGTGCGTCCCGAACCTCACCGCTGACCGTAGCGCGGTCCACCTGCGCCTGGGCCAGGCCCGCCGCTCCCAGCACCGACATGACACAGATCACGATCGGCAATCGCTTCATGGCTCGCTCCTATTAGCTCCGGGTCTCTCGCAACCTAGAAGCCATCCGTGACGCGGCGGTGACGTCGGTGCGGCATCGAACGCACTGGGGGAGGGCAGGTCCCGGGAGATGCGAGGAAACTACTCGCCTCCGGCGTCGCTTGTCAACCGCCAGCGGTGGCCCCGTCGATGCGGCGGCCCGTGGCGGATTCAAAAAAGAGGACACGGTCGGAGGCGACCGAGAACCAGAGGGTCGATCCCGGGCGGGCCGGCAGGTCGGCGGGGCCGCGGGCCACGACCCGCGTGCCGCCGGCGTCGAGCACCGCGATCGTCTCGTTGCCCATCGGCTCCAGCACCACCACGCGGGCCGGCGCCCGCCCGGGTCCGGGGGACGCGGTGAGGGAGACGTCCTCCGGCCGCACGCCGATCTCGAAGCCGCCGCCGGCGGCGACGACACCTGCCCGGCGCGACGGGTCCATCGCCACTTCTGCGCCCGCGGCCCGCACGGTGGCGCCGTCGAGCGCACCGGGCCACAGGTTCATGGCGGGGCTGCCGAGGAACGTGGCCACGAACCGGTTCGCGGGGCGCCGGTAGAGCCCGAGGGGCGTGCCCACCTGCTCCACCCGGCCTTGCCGCAGCACCACGACCCGCGATCCCATGGTCATGGCCTCGCCCTGGTCGTGCGTCACGTAGAGGGTCGTCGTGCCCAGCTCCTGCTGCAGGCGCTTCAGCTCGGCGCGCGTCTGCACCCGGAGCTGCGCGTCGAGGTTCGACAGTGGCTCGTCCATGAGGTAGACGCCGGGGTTGCGGACGATGGCCCGGGCCAGCGCCACGCGCTGCTGCTGGCCGCCCGAGAGGTGCGCGGGCTTGCGGTCGAGCAGCGCGTCCAGCTCGAGCCGCCGGGCCGCCTCCTTCACCCGCGGCGCGACCTCGGCCTCCGATACGCGCCGCGCCCGCAGCGGGAACGCGACGTTGTCGAAGACGGTGAAGTGCGGGTAGAGCGCGTAGTTCTGGAAGACCATGGCCACGTCGCGCTCGGCCGGAGGAACGTCGTTCACGCGGCGATCGCCGATGTAGAGGCTGCCCTCGTCGGCCGATTCGAGGCCGGCGAGCAGGCGCAGCAGCGTCGTCTTTCCGCAGCCGGACGGCCCGAGCAGCACCACGCACTCGCCCGGCGCCACGTCGAGGTCGATCTCGCGCAGCGCGACGTGGGCGCCGAAGCTCTTTCCGACGTTCTCGAAGCGGACACGCATGCCCTGGCGTTATACTCCGCGTCCAACCCCATGGCCACTCCGGCGACGGCGCCTCTTCTCGAAGTGCGGGGCATCTCGAAGCGCTTCGGCGGGCATCCCGCCCTCCAGGACGTCACCCTCGCCCTCGCCGCCGGCGAAGTCCATGCCGTGGCGGGGGAGAACGGCGCCGGCAAGTCGACCCTCATGGCCATCCTCTCCGGCGCGCTGCGTCCCGATGCGGGCGTGCTGCTCTGGGACGGCCGGCCGGTCGCGCTCGGCGACGTGCGGGCGGCGCAGGGCCTCGGCATCAGCATGGTTCATCAGGAGCCGCAGCTCGTGGGCAGCCTCAGCGTGGCCGAGAACGTCGGCCTCGGCCGCCTGCCGTCGCGCCTCGGTCCGCTGCGCGTGGTGGACCGCGGGCTCCTGCGCGAGCAGGCCCGGCGCGCCCTGGCTCTGGTGCGCGCGGAGATGGCGCCCGAGCGCCGCGTGGAAACGCTGGGGGTGGCGGAGCGGCAGCTGGTGGCCATCGCCCGCGCCCTGCACTTCGGGGCGCGGCTCATCATCCTCGACGAGCCCACCTCGTCGCTCTCGCCGACGGAAACGGATTCGCTCTTCCTCACGCTGCGCGCGCTGCGGGACGCGGGCACGGCCATCGTCTACATCTCGCACCGGTTGGAGGAGCTGCGCGCCCTCGCCGACCGTGTCACCGTGCTCCGGGACGGCGGCGTGGTCACGACCGTTCCCCTCGCGGAAACCAGCAACGACGCGCTGATCCTCGCCATGTCGGGGCGGGAGCTGGCCACGGTCGACGCGGCGCGCGACGAGCGGCCCGCGGGCGACGTGGTGCTCGAGGTGCGGGGCCTCGGCCGCCGGGGCCGGCTCCATGACGTCTCGCTCGAGGTGCGGGCGGGGGAGATCGTGGGCCTGGCGGGCCTGGTCGGCGCCGGGCGCTCGCGGATGCTGCGCACGGTGTTCGGCGCCGACCGCGCGGACCACGGCGAGGTGCGCGTGCGCGCGGCGGACGGGAGCCGGCGACCCGTGACGACGCTGCGGCAAGCGATCGCGGCCGGCGTCGGCCTCGTGCCCGAGGACCGGCGGGCGCTCGGCCTCGTTCCGACCGCGTCGGTGGGGGACAACATCGGCCTCGTCACCCCCCCCGGCACCTGCCGCTTCGGGATGCTCCGCCGAGGCCGGCTGCGCGAGTTCGCGCGGCGGGCGGTGGAGGCGCTCCGCATCAAGACCCACGGCCTCGACGCGCCGGTGCGGACGCTCTCCGGCGGCAACCAGCAGAAGTGCGTCCTCGGCCGCTGGGTGGGCCCGGACGCGCAGGTGCTGCTGCTCGACGAGCCCACGCGTGGCGTCGACGTGGGGGCCAAGGCCGAGATCCACCGCCACCTGCGCGATCTGGCCCGCCGCGGCCTCGCGATCCTCGTCGCCTCCTCCGAGCTGCCCGAGCTGCTCGCGCTGTGCGACCGGATCGCGGTCATGCGCCAGGGACGGCTGGTGGGAGAGCTGCCGAGGGAGCACGCGACGGTCCCCGAGGTGCTTCGCCTCGCCACGGGAACGCGATGAGCGAGGCCGCCGCCGTCCCCGTGCCGGCGGTGGCCCGGGCCACCTGGTGGCAGCGGGTGGGGCCGCTGCTCGGCCTGGCTCTCCTCTGCCTCGTGCTCGCCATCGCCTCGCCCCATTTCCTCACCGTCGACAACCTGCTGAACGTCCTGCGGCAGTCGGCGATCAACGCCGTCCTGGCCCTCGGCCAGCTGGTGGTCATCATCACCGCGGGCATCGACCTCTCGATCGGCTCCATCGTGGGGCTCACGATCGTGCTCCTGGCCCTCATGATGCGCGCCGGGACGCCGAGCCTCTTCGCGTGCCTGCTGACGGTCGGGGCGGGCGCGGGCGTCGGCCTCCTGAACGGCCTCCTGCTCACGCGGCTCAAGCTGCCGCATCCGTTCATCTCGACGCTCGGCACCATGAACGTGGCCCGGGGGGCGGCGCTGCTGCTGGCCTCGGGCGTGCCCATCAGCGGCCTGCCCGTCCGTTTCCGGGAAGCCGTGGCGGGCTCGGCCTTCGGCATCCCGTCGCCCGTGCTCGTGGCCGGTGCGCTCTACGTGGTGGGCCATCTGTTTCTCACGCGCACGGTCTGGGGCCGCGACCTCTACGCGATCGGAGGAAACCGAGAAGCGGCCCGCCTGTGCGGCATCCCCGTGGATCGCCGGCTCAACCTCGCCTATGCGCTCTCGGGCGGGGCGGCCGGGCTGGCGGCGGTCGTGCTCGCCGCGCGGATGAACTCCGGCTTCCCGCTCGCGGGCTCGGGGGCGGAGCTGGACGCGATCGCGGCGGTGATCGTGGGGGGCGCGAGCTTCTTCGGCGGCGTGGGCACCGCCGGCGGCACGCTCATCGGCGCCCTCATCATCGGATTCCTGCGCAACGGCCTCAACCTGCTCGACGTGTCCGCCTACTGGCAGATGATCGTGATCGGTACCGTGATCGTGGCCGCGGTCTGCATCGACGTGCTGCGCCAGCGCGTGGGGAGGGAATCGTGACCGGGAAGCTGGCGGCCCTGGCGGTGCTGGCCGGTCTCTCGGCCGGGGCGTGCAACCGGGGCCGGGAGGACGTCACGATCGCCCTCGTCACCAAGGCGATGGACAGCGAGTTCTGGCTGATGGTGGCCGCGGGGGCCAAGGCCGGCGCCGAGGGGAGGCCGGGCGTGAAGCTCACGATCGTGGCTCCCGACCGCGAGATCAACGTGGACCAGCAGGTCTCGATCCTCGAGGACCAGGTCCGCCGCGGGGTGAAGGCGCTCGTGGTCTCGCCGGCCGGCTCGGCCCAGGTCATGTCGGCCCTCGAGCTGGCCTCCTCCCGCGGGATTCCGGTCGTGCTCATCGACACGGACGCGCCGTTCGCGAAGAAGGTGAGCTATATCGGCACCGACAACCGCCGCGGCGGCCAGCTCGCGGCCAAGTGCCTCGTCGACCGGCTGTCGGGCAAGGGCGAGGTCGCCCTCATCAGCGGCGTGCCCGGCAACGAATCGCAGGACGCGCGGGCGCAGGGCTTCATCGACGCCGTCGCCCAGGTCCCGGCGATGAAACTGGTGGCACGGCAGCCGGCCAACAGCGAGCGCGCGCTCGGCCTCACGGTGATGGAGAACATCCTCACCGCCCACCCGGAGGTGGAGGGCGTCTTCGCCACCAACGACCAGATGGCGCTCGGAGCCATGGAGGCGCTGGACGCGCGGGGTCTCCGCGGCCAGGTGGCCATCGTCGGCTTCGATGCGACGAAGGAGGCGGTGCAGGCCACCGTCGACGGGAAGCTCGCGGGGTCGGTGGCGCAGAACCCGCGCGCGATGGGGCAGAAGGGTGTCGAGGCCGCGCTGGCCGCCCTCGACGGCCGTCCGGTCGACAAGCGCATCGACACCGGCACCGAGCTGGTGACGAAGGAGAATGCCGAGAAGTACCTGAAATGATCGCCGCCCTCGGCCTCGCGCTCCTCTCCGCCGGCCCGCTCCTGCGCGAGGAGCGCTTCCGCGCGGAGCGCCCCTCCGAGGCGGTCGTCACGCTCACCGTCGGCTGCGAGCGGTGCGACTGGGCGCAGGCGGGCCGGGAGGCGGCGGCGCTCGTGCTCTCCCTCGACGGGAAGTACTCGCAGCACCTGATCCTCAGCCGCGGGGAGGCGCCCGCGGACTATCGGGTCGCCCTCGGTGGCCTCGCCGCGGGTCCCCACGAGATGCAGGTCCGCCTCGACCGCGGCGCTTCCGCCCGGCACGTCGGCACGGTCACGGTCCAGCCCGCCCGCTTCACTCTCGTCCCCGAGGACGGCCGCGACCATGCGATGCTCGCGTACGCGCCCATCCTTCACGCGCGGCCCGACACCCTCGAGCGCTTCACCGACCTGCCGCTCCTGATGTGGTGCGAGCGGGAGACGGTTCCCGGCGGCCTCCGGCTGCGCTACTCCGTCATCTTCTCCAACGAGGATGGAGGCACGCCCATCGACCGCCTGATGGCGACGTGGGGGCGCTCGACCGACATCGAGTACGTCTACTCGGTGGAGCTGGACGATGCGGGAAGGCTCGTGGGCGAGGAGTTCCAGGGCAAGGACCACAAGCGGCTTCCCTTCCGCGGACCCCACGAGGGAACGCATCCGCTGGAGTGGGTGGTCACCGACAACAACATGGTCGGCGACCACGGGGACACCACGCGGCGCTACGCCCTCGCCCCCGAGCCCTTCGACCTCGCCGACGCCTCCCGCGAGGCGGTGATGGACGCCCACCCGTGGACGTACCGGGTGAGCGCCCAGGAGGCACGCCGCGAAGGCCGCGTGGCCGAGGACGCGCGGCCCGGCGCGGGCAAGATCCCCGACCCGCGGCGCTTCGCGACCCTCGAAGCCTGCGGCGAGGTGCAGGACGCCGCGCT
>Ga0070698_100001610_pt1 | contig 25116 bp, 23 predicted proteins | sample KBSK1502metaG_FD_65477 | JGI IMG/M metagenome (GOLD analysis project Ga0070698, IMG submission 65477) | Corn, switchgrass and miscanthus rhizosphere microbial communities from Kellogg Biological Station, Michigan, USA - KBS K1-50-2 metaG | ecosystem: Host-associated > Plants > Roots >... | reverse complement strand
CGGTTGTTACATTGAGGGAGGCATTGCTATGTCCAGGCTGATCGATCTGTCGCAGGAAATTTACCAGGGGTCGTTTGTGACACAATGCAACTTCTTCATGATCTCAGGGATGGTGACGTCAATCCTCGCACGAAACGGATAGTCGCCAGAAGCAGGAAAGACAATCGCCTTAATCCCTAAGATGTGAACGGCAAGCCGGAGTTCATCGTAAGTTGGGGTATAGGTAGGATCGGTGAGGAATGGTTGTACATCAGCTACCCATTTCTCAAATTTGACAATCTCTTCTTCCACTTCAGCCCGTTCTTCGTCGTCTTCCTCTATGTCATAGATGAGCGCTTCGGCTTTCTGCTTTTGCCGCTCCAGGTCATGCAGCATGACCGTTAAGTTACTGATTGTCTCGTCATCGGTTGCGTTCTGGGCAAGGGTGTAGAGGTTCTTCATCTGCCGCCTGATGCTCTCAATAGTTGTTTCGACATCCTCAGTGTTGACAACAGGTTTGTTTTCTTCCCGAAGTTGTGCGACTTTTGCCCGAACCAGCGCAGGGTTGTGCAGCACTTCGACAATTTTTTCCCTTGCCTGAATGTCTAAGATGTGGACGGAGATCGTAGTTGCGTGGTTGCAACGCAACGCTTCTTTACCCGACTTTTGCCGGCAGTAGTATTCCGGCTTGCGTCTGTTGTATGCGGGTGTTGGGTGGTGCAAAACGTGCATTGTGCGTCCGCAAATGCCACATTTGCAATAGCCTGCCCGCAATATGCCAACATTCGGGTGTTTGCTGTTTCTCACGCTATCCTCCTTATTGTATGCAAGTTGGCGTTGTATCTTTTCAAACGTTTCGCAGTCTATCAGGGCGGGTGCGGTGCCGTCTGGAAGTAAGTATTGTTCTTTCGCAGGCCGCTTATAGACCCTGGACTTTTTCTTGTCTTTATCGTAGACCCGCTTATATTTGTTTGCCCACACCTCACCAATATACATTTTGTTCGTGAGAATGCGGTGAACGGTTGGCGCTTGCCAGTGGGCGACGCCTTTGCGTGGCTTCTTGGGCGGGGGGATGCCTTTCTCATTGAGGATCGCCGCAACGCCTTTAATACTCTCTCCTTGTTTGATCAGGTCAAAAATGTAGAGAACGATTTTTACCTCAGTCCATTCAACGCCGTCCGCATCGACATAGATGACGACGTTATTAAACGCGTAGGCTGCGCGGGTTTCGTACTGCGTATCCACAAACACATACCCGTAGGCTGGTTTGGGATGGCCGTTGGGTGCATGGCCTATCTCAATCCGGTCTTTTTTCCCGCGCTGCATACGAATGTAGCTTTGTTCCCGCTCAATCTCTGCGTATGCGGCTCGCAGTCCGAGGATGAGCCTGCCCATTGCATCATCTTCAAATTTTTCTTTGACTGTCTCCAGCCGGACGCCGTATTTTTGCAGCATGTCATAGACAATGAATACTTCGACCTGGCGGCGGGATATGGCGCGGACTTCTGTGACGGCGAGTACATCAAATTCATGCCTTTTTGCCGCTGCTAAGAGTGCTATGAGCTTTAGCCGTTCCATGTACGGGACGGTATACGCGCTGATGGCTTCGCGGTATTCATGGACTTCGACATCGTAGGTGTAGCCTTCTTTCTCTGCGTATGCGCGGACTGCTTTTGCTTGGGACTCAATGGTAGTTGAATCGGCAAGGCTTGGGTCGGACTCGCGGATATAGCCCGCCATTCGTTCACGTCTCTTTGGCATAAGGTACTCCCAGCTTGACTGTTCGACAAAACTTGCGTGTGGTGGTTTGTCTACGGGATCACTACTGTTTGTAGGTCGCTTGCTGGAAGCATGCCCTATGGCGGTTTTTTCAGACATCTGAAACTCTCTCCTGTGAAGTAAGAGAGAATCGTAAAGAGGCGTGGTGAGTTTCGCTTCGTGGGCGTTGCTACTCCCAACGAATGAGGATACTTGTTATATAGATACCATAAACATATGCGTTTTTGCAAGTCTTTTCCCCTTTATTAGCGATTTTGGGTGAGAAGCATCAGGTGAATGGAGTGTGTGTCTTTCGGGAGTTTGGTATCGTCCCTCCAAGCAATGGCTACCTGCGCAACGCCTGGCAGAGAGGAAAGACGATGCAGTGCCTCTTGCTTTGTTTTCCCCGCGATCAGGGTCTTGATGCGCTCCTCCATTTTCGCGCTAACGCCATAGACCCAGGTGCTGTGCGATGCGAACACGAGAGTAGGGGTTGTGTCGCTTCTTTTTGCCTGGTGCACTGTGACGGTGAACTCCCCTATCAGATGATAGCCGGTTCCGAATGTTCGTATTGCCTGGGATGTGAGCAGCTGCGTTACTGCTTTGTGGAGTCCGTCTTTGTTGTAGGCAATCGCGCTACAGGTAGCTGCAACCGTCACTGTTACCTGGTTCGCCTCTGCTCCTGGCTGGTGATCCGATGATACCTGTGAGGTGCATGTTGGAGAAATGAGAACTTCCCCGCTTCGGAGCTGGTTTCGGAGCGCAACGCGTATGTGTTGCGCAAGCGATGATGTTAGTGGGGTCGCGCCGTATACTATGTCTGCCTTTGCTACGGTCTGAAAATCTCGCTCGTCCTGGCCCCCATAAAAGGCGGTGGTATTCTTTGCAAGAACCGTACTGGCATAGATCTGGGTAATAGCAAAGGGTGGGATATTGCCTTGGCTTCCTGGGTGTATGGTGTGGGCTGCGATGGTGACCTGCCCGTACCTCGGCGGGTTGCCGGCTGGAATGAACGCGTCGTGGTCGGTACCTACTTGTACGCCGTCTGTACCGGTCAGAATCGTACCTGCCGGTACGGTCTGCTCTGAGAATGAGCCGTTATAGAATGTGATAAATCCGGTTGCGTTTCTGGCGTCCTGGTGCCCTTTGCCCGTGGTTGCTACGGTCTGCGACGCTCTGAGTGTGAGAGGAGCTACTATCCGCCCGAGTTGTACGGTGCCGGAAAGTGTCACCTGGTGGCTTTTGGGAAGAATGGTAACAGTTGCAGTAAAGGGATTGAACGCTACAGAGAGCTGAAACGCGATGCTGGCAATCGGAAGCGTGAGAGCGAAAAAGCACACGGCGATAACAAGCAGTGAGGGCTTTTGCATCGCGAGGATCGTCTCTATAATCTCCGTCTCTTCTGGCTGGTCTGGTTCTTCGTGTTCCCGCACAACCAGGACGTAGATGTCGTGGATTGGTTCTGGCCCCTCAAGTGGTAGTGACTGCTCCGGTGCCTTTTCGTCCTCCTCTCTTGGGCTGTCCATGCGTGCGAGTATGCTGGTGACTTCCTCTTGTATATTGTTGCTCTGCATGATCTTCCCTCTGTGAACATGGAAAGAAGCGGCGCAACGCCGCTCCCCTACACCTTACTGACAAATTGTGTGCCGTTGTTAAACAAGATGACGGTGACCACTTGCCCTGGATCGCCTATTTGAACAACCAGGTCAAGTTTCCCGTCGCGGTTGATATCCTGAAAGACGAGCTTTACCGGCGGGTTGCCGGTATTGCCTGGGAGAGAGGTGATGGCGTAGCTTCTCGCTTTGCTCGCGTCTCCCCCTGGAAGTTCAATCACAATAATGTTCCCGTTGAGATTGACAGTGATAAAATGGGTTGGGCTGGTCGAGCTGTCCGAGTGACCGACAACGGCGTCAGTCTGAAATGTGCGCGGGTTGCCATAGGTGCTGTCGTCCTGGTGCATCTGCCACCAGGTACCAAGTGAACTCAGCACATACCATCCAAGCAGCATCACCATCATGCCCAGTCCTAAAAATACGAGCCAGTGAATCTTTCTCTTTTGTTTGACTGGCTGCTCCTCATCGTCCTGGATGTGGTCTCGCGTTGGTACGCTTGGCGGGGGTTGTGCATGCCGACGTTTCGGTACATCGACGTACCGGATATGGAGCCGTTGGTTGCCCTGCTGAATAACTTGCTCGTCTGAGACGTCTACGCCGACATCGTAGGGGGAATACCTGCGGGTGCTGGTAGGCGTACGCGGTGGATAGACATCTTCATACATGTCATCTCCGTCAATGTCCGGTCGCACTGGACTGTTGGCCCGGATGTGTTGTTGCCTCGTTGTTATTCGGTCTCCCTGGCTTGTCCAGCCGCCCCGTTTTCCGAGCCCGCTCCCCTGCTCAGACAAGCCGTAGTCATTCACTCCGCTCATCCTCTCACCGTGCTTTCTTCATGCCGGGGGCAAAATACTGGGACGGCGTTTACATCGGTTGGATGGTTAGAAATGCACTGAGGACAAAATATCTTGACACCGCAATCACTACACGTGGTGCACCCTGCCAAGTCCCAACTAGTCAGCGTATGCCCTACAATGTGACAATCATCACTGCCGGTGATCGAGTACGGGGTTGCGGGTGGACGATGCAGGATGTTCTTTCTCTTCCTGCGGGGATGGGTTTTGTTCTCATCCCATAAATTCGCTTGCATATCTCGCCTCTCTCAATTGACAGGCAAGGCAATTGCACGTATACTGTGAATAGACCTTTAGCCTGTCCTGGCAGCACAAAAGCAGCATGACGCTACTCTTGTACTGCCTCTGTATGAACTACAGAAAACGGATTGGTACTTTCGATGTTGGTACTGTTCTGATTTGGAATGCACAACAGTAGCAACAGCACTACAAAAAGGTCAACGGGAGGCGCTTCGACTATTGGCGTAGTTGAAGCGTTTTCTGGTTTTGAAGCATCACTCCTTTCTGAGAACAGGGAGAAAACACTAGAAGTTGGTTTATTGCTCTAAATAGATGTGGAGGTTGTCTACATCTTCGATGGTAATTTTCTGACCTAAAGCCTCTCCTAGCGCTCGTACAATTGCGGCTGCTTTCACGTCTTGGATAGGAAGTCCGTCTTCTGCTCTTTTGATTGTTTTTGCATCCACTTTTGCTCGTCTTCCTAGCTCTTTTTTTGATAGACCTGCTTCCAGCCGCAACTCTCTCACTGTCGGCATCTATACGTAACTCCGCGTATGTTTGTGGGAATATCCGCAGGTATTCCTACATATGGAGAGTATGCCATACTCTAGGATAGTAAGTCAATTAAAATCGGGTGATTTTTGCGGTGTTGGTAGCATGCGAGTGATTTTCTAAGGTTGTATCGCATATAACAGAGTGGCTGTTTGAGAAGTTGCAGCACTGGAAGAAGTATGAGGGGGAGAGAAAAGTAATACCTTGACTTCGATGCGATGAATACTCCCTGATGTTATGATATACTTTGCACAGAAACCTCCTCAATAACGCATAAATATTAATCTCTCATAAGTACTTTTGATGTAGCGACAATCGTTGAGGTTTGAAGTGGGTGTCTATTTACTAAGTTGTGATGAACAACAAGCTAATGCGCTCTGGCTGCGTTGGTTGCAATCTGAGCCAGTCTCTTCAGACATTGCCGTCCTTTCCACGCATTCTACTCCCGTGGGGTCAGAGAGTGATCCCCATACCTTTTTTTCAATACAGCTCATACCTAAGAAGGGATTGCGCATTGGTTGTATAGTGATCTTTCTGTTTGGCTTAGCTCTTTGTGAACTGCTCACGCACGCTTTTCCTCCCCTATGGACGGCTGCAATTCGTGACACTGGTCTTTTTCCTGATATACTCTCTGTTTTCCTGCTTATGCTCTGGTTTATACTCGCCTTCAGTCCCACGATAATTCTGGGTATTTACTATTCGCTCTTCAGGAGAGAGGAAGCTCATTTCTTCAAGGAAGTAGAGCGCTCGGGTGTAGATATCCATCCAGTAGTGCCTACAGTTGCCTGGGTTTTGTTTCCTAAAGACATGTTAATAATACAATTGAGTGTATTTGCAGTCTTCATTCCTCGCTTTCTCACCTTAGTGAACCTCTGGAATGCCATCTCACTATTTTCCCCTCTGTTACTTTTGATGTTGCTTTGGATGGTTCCCTATGAGTTAGTCGATCTGAGCCGTATCTACGCAAACAAGAAAGAGCATAAGACAGTGAGTGTTCTGACATATTGGAAGTTGGAATTGCTTGAAAAAAGTAGAAGAATATGTGTACTGTTCTACTTGCCGCCGTTTTTTTACTGTCTTATCTATTTTTGCACACAATTGTATATAGCTGCTGTTTCTCATCCCTTATCAATATCAAATAGAGATAATCTCTCATTGAGTAGTGTAGTAAGGCTACTAGCCGCCTTGAGTGCCTCGAAAGGTTTGGGTAATATAGGTATTCGGGATGGGGACTATATCTTGAATTATACGATCAATCATTATGTGGTTCTTTCACAGAGCTTGGGCTTTCTCATGGTGGTGGTAACATTATCTATCTTTTACTTTAATATACGTTTACTAAAATCACGATCTTTTTTTAAGAAAGATTTTTGGTATGATCAGAAATTTCACCCTGCTTTGGTTCCGTCACCAGTGGCTCACAAATCTTATGCAAGGGCAGCTAACATTCACATAGTGCTAAGCAGTCTTTTGTTATTTTGGTCTGTGGGTATCTGTACAGTTCTTCTGGTCTTCGCTATTTTGTCGATGTCAGATGTACACATCGGATGGCTACCATTAGGTTGGGTTGTGCCGCTTGTGTGGTACCGATCTGTGGTTGGGATGTGGGTTGGAGGATTTCTATCGAACGTTTTTCTGATAGGAGTGTTTGCCTCCACGTTGCTCTGGCTGCTGATGTGGCTGTATTCGCTGGTAAACACCTCTTGGCGCTCATTGTCAGTTCTGCGAGATTACACAGGAAGACATCACAAAGCTAAGGCAATCCTACGTGGGTTATGTCGGCAACAGAAGATCAGTTCGCCGCTCCTCCACATAGATGGAGGCAGCGCAGGTTGGCCGATGACAACATCCCTGCTCCCCGCCTCTCGATTTTGTGTCGTGCATCTGTCAGGTACGCTTGCGGAAGAACTCAACGACGAGCAACTGACCCTCGTTCTTGCTCATGAGTTAGCCCATGTAACTCTGCATGCGAGAAAGCTCTGGCTCATACAACTAATTTCTAGAATGAGCGTTCTTGGTGCAGGCCATCTCACGCTTTTACTGGATTATTGGAAAATGGAGTTGGAGGCTGATGATTTTGCAGTGCGTGTCACGGGAAATCGTGATGCTTTAGTGGAACTGTTAGAGAAGTTACCCCAGATTGAATTTGATGCAGAGTTACGGCTTCGTGCGGCTCGTAATAGCTCGGCCAACTCTGTCCTGAATGTATCGAGGTCTTTGGTTTTGGATGGTGTTCGTTTGCTCCAAAAACCCCTTTCTTTTGTTCCTAAGCGTCTGGGGGGTGGAAGACTGGTGAGTGGAGTGACAGAGCTTTACAAGTTTCATTTCGGTGTTAGCTTGTGGGGTGCCTTGCATCCCCCCTACGAGGTACGCGCAGCAACTCTAGGTTCTCAGCACCTATTATTTGGTTTGGTTGGCGATGAGGACGACGATGACGAACCTATACTATCAGATGCGCCTAGCGTCACGATACAACAAGTAGGGGAACAAAAAGTAGCTACTATACTTGGGGGCATACCAGCCCCAAGTAAGCACATCTATTGGGAAGGTTCGCAAGAGGTCACACAAAAAGGCATAGACGACACTCATGCTCACACTCAAGAGGAATATGACCAGGAGAATGACCAAGTTAGCAAAGACAGTATACAAGAGGAAATAATCAGGAACCACGAAGCAGCCCTAACCCACCCAACTGCTACCCTCCCCAAGATCCCTCTTCCCATTTTACATTATGTAAACCATGAACTCTTTCAGTTGCAAGAAACAATAGCAAAAAACTATAAAAAAGGTCATGTCCGGGACCTCACGCAATATACAGCAACAATGGCAAGGTTAAAAAGATACCAGCAGATACAAGAGGAACTAGCGAATAACCACTACCAGAGCATTGCCATCGAGCTACATAACGAATGCAGACAATATGAGGACAATCTTACTGCCTTACAACAACAGTTACGACCCCGTGGCCAAATGCCTGATGATGCTCACTATTTTAAACTGAAGGATGATATCCTAGCAGCCGAACGTGCTTTAACTCAAGTCGCCGGTGATATTGATCAAGAGAGCAAAACATCGATAGTAAATAAAATAATGGCAAGTAAACATGCTCAGAGTGAAACAGTGAGGGGACGTCTTATGCTTCAAATAATCAAAACTCAGGAACACATCAATCAGCTAAAAAGCCTGCAACAACTTCTGACCCCGCTTGAGAAGAGCAGCGTAGAGCAGGAAAAGAAACGAAGTCCTAGCTATACTAACCTACTGACCGAACAAGCAAAACAAGTTCTTTCTATTGCAAAAGAAGAAGTTGAACATTTCAACCATCATCATATTGGTCCAGAGCATCTGTTGCTCGGCTTGCTGCGCGTAGATCACGGGGTAGCTTCAGAGTTATTACACAGGCTCGGTGTGGAATTGGAGGATGTTGTGAACACAATCGAAATTATAGTCGGTCGAGGAAGCGATCCTAGTCCCAGCACAATTGCATTAAGCACAAGAGCTAAGATGGTCATGGGAAAAACTACTGTAGTGGCCCTTGACCTAGGCCATACATACGTTGATACAGAGCACATCTTGATGGGGCTGTTAGAAGAAGGCGGGAACATCGCTGTAGGCATCCTTGTGAGCCTGGCGATTGATCTGGAGCAGGCAAAGCAAGTAACCATGGCAGCGCTTAAGGAGAGGAATCTCTAATACAACAGGCCAGAATGAATGACAAGAGCACGCACAAGAATTAGCTATTTCCCAGACGCGATTGCAAGTAAAGAGCAAAGGCATAGCTTTGTGAGCGGGGGAAACCTCGCGACTCGGCTTCTTTTACAATCGCTTCCTTGGCTTTTTCAGGGGTGCTTGCTGTAAGGCTAGATTGGTTGATAACTGCCCAACTAATGAGAGAAACGACGGGCATAAGCGATTGGCTACCGGCAAAACCGAGTCCGGCGGATGGTGCTCGCTGCTGCATACCCATATCTAATGCTTCAACTGGCAAGGTCTTTATCCGCTCCCAGAGGGTATGAAACGAGGGAAGCTGTGCTTTCATCTTGGTGCCTATATACTCCTCGCTGAGTTGAAAAATGCGGTTTTTGAGGGCATCTGTGCTCGTAACAGTTGCCGGTTGCGCGGCCACAACTGTATCCTTATACATCACTGAGAGCACAGTGAACATTTTCTCTCGCGGCAAACCGAGTGCTTCGGTAAATGCCGCAGCGTTCTCCATCATTTCTCTCACATGAGCCTTTGCTCGCGCTGCTGCTTGTGCATCCATTGTTTCACCTCTCAAGATTGCCGAATTGGACCATAAAAAGTCTCAAATAATACTCGTGCTTGTTTTAATGCCGTCCAATACTCTGTCCGTCCATATGTACCTGGTCCCCGGCCACGGAGAATAGCTTTTCGATCTACAATTGATAAAGCATCCCAAGCTTTCTGTACTGCCTTTTTTTCCTCTTCGTGTTCGACCGACCACCCAGGGTCCTCCTTTTCTGATGCTTCCTGAACCAGGATATCATTTTGTGCCTTTTCAAGGGTTTCGTCTAATGATTCTTCCCTTCTCAGTCGATTCTGTTTCTGCCTAAGTATATCTATCACTACACGCCCAAAAACTCGCCACATCCAGCCTGGTCCACCACCTTTTTCTTCAACATATTTATCGATACCACCGTCGACAATACGAACAAATGCCTGCTGGATCGCATCTTGTGCTTCTTCATGAGAAAGCTGGTATTTGCCGACTGCTGCCTTATAGAACACTTCCGATAAACAATCCATGAGTGGTCTCACTGCTTCATCATTGTTATCTTTAAGCTGTACCAGCAGCTGATGGATATAGTTCTTTTCACAATCCATTGACGTTAAAACCGCCTCTATATTCTCTACTCTAACAATGATTATGCTACACTAGGCTTGTACCTGCAAAGTTTCCAAGATACTCTGCTACCATGCAATATGAGGTTGGGTGGGGTCTACGCGCGCTTAGAGTATACCACAAACACCATTTTTCTGATGAGCAAGCTACCAAATAGGCTATCCAATAGTAGTAAACGGGGATCAGAAAGGTAAAACTAATCCGGTGTGCTAGAAACTTCCTCACCGTATCGCTGGTTGATTTGTTCCCTCCACTCTTCTACCGCTAGCCGCTTCGTTTCATAAAGCTCCTTAGCACGTTCCTCACCATATATTTTTGCCAGTGCCTTTTGTGCCCAGGCTAGCTGTCCTGCCTTTTTTGCTAACGCAATCCGCTCAAGCGTGACAGCGCGTTTGGGGTCGAATATTCCTCCGCTCCCTGGATGTCCTCGATCAAGGAAAAAGAACGCTTTAGTCATATCCTTTGTGTCAGTCTCTGGATCACGTCCCTCTTCCAGCCATCCGGCAAACTCTTCTACAATATGCTCTTTGAAGCGCTCGGTAATGCTTGCTTTACCAACTAATTCTGTTGTGCGTGCCAGCAACTTTTGCCCATACTCCGAGTTCAGTCTTTTTAGCCCCTGAGCAAAACCGTAAAGCCCAGCCTTTTCACCTGTATCGTCTCCTTCAAATTCTATACCACTTAACCTCCCTTGAGGCAATAGATCAAGAACCGAAGTCAACTCGGCATTTAATTGCTGTGGGGTAGGATTTTCGTGTTCAGGATGTAAAAACTCAGTCATATACGATAAGTGGCTTGTATATATCATAACCGCCTGCTTGCTAGCAATCAAGAGATGAAATTAGTCCTCGCTCATCGCATTGTGCTTCTCTACAGATACCGTCACATGAGTTATTTCAAATACCCCGTATAGATAAATAGAGAGGGTTATAAATCAGCTTCTCAACTCAAGTAAAGGAGGTTACGCCAACAGAACCACCAACACATTCAAGGGTTCTTTCAATACCACAGCACCGTATAGTAAGTGAGGGGAGGTGATAACCAACTCAGTAGGTTTTTAGGTTAGTCTGTTAGCCGTCATCGCAAGTTCATTGCCAACCAGCTTGAGAAAGGAGGTATCTCACCAATAAGGCACGTTACATGTGCTCGCCTACCCATCTGGACATCATGATGTCTAGATAAGAACGCTGTGTTTCGTAGTGCGTTTTGTAGTTTTGAAAAAGAAAGGGAGAGAACTAGTAAATGAGGTGGCTGGTGTAGTGACTGGTACTCACTGCACCAGCGAGTGAGTAGCTAATGCCGTTCGTAGCATGGTAGGTACCCCAGTAAAGAGGATACTTGAGTACCTACCATCTGTCAAGCAAAACAGTTCAGCAATTAGATTGTAGCGAAAGTAGGAAGTATGTTCTACGAAATACAAATGGCTATCGGCCATCACTGCTCAAACGGTGAATCGCTTCCACCGGATCGGGTAGAAGCAGCGAAAAATCTCGGCTTGTCAAAACTTACGCACATTCTCTCGGGTGGGTGGGCGATTGATGGTAACGGAGGGCACACGAGTGCTGAAGGGCGTTGTCTTCTTGAGCCCTGTTCCCTGCTCACAGCATACGCGACAGAGATTGGAGAAAGTGATCGCACACAACTCTTGACTGTAGCGAGTGTGATCGCGGCTCAGCTTGAACAAGAAAGTGTTCTCATCACGATCAAGCGGGTAGATGGCACGATGCTTTGGGTAAAGCCCGATGCGTCAACGAGAGGATGGGATGAACAAGCCGCTTAGTAACAGTTGCCAAACTGAGTAGTCGTTCTTGAAGTTTCTTGGCTCTCGTAGGTTTTCAGGTATCGCCACTACGAGAGCCTCAGACAAATCAACCAATCTATATAAGGAGGTACGAGTGAAATCACTCTTCAGAAAATCTGGTTTCAATTCCGCGTTGCTGTCATATATCCTGCTCGTGGTACTCAGCGGGTGTGGCATAATCCCGCAGATAGGAAGTCATTCACCAAAGCAAATCGAGCAACCGATTATTACGCCTTATCAGCCGGTTCGTATTGTTCAGCTTTGTCTGGATACGCCCCCGCTCTATCCAGCACGTCTCATGCACGAAGCAGCGATGGCAGTGGCTGATAGCATTGACTCGGCTGTGACCGTGAATTTTGGCGGGCTTTTGGTATTCGTCACGTACATAAGCCATGACAGTTATCAAAACGCTGCCATACAGTTCTCGGTACCCGCGTTTCCTGCCGATCCTGTGTCCCCTCCTCCACCAAAGCAAGGAGATGACCCGTACGCAAATGCGCAATCGCAGAGTGAGTACCAAAAAGCGGTTGCTGCTTGGCAAGCGCAACTGACTGCCCAGCATCGCAAACTCGCTGCACTTCGAGCCCAGGTGAAGCAGTGGACGAATACATTGCGTGCACTGCCTGCCCCATTTGATAACAGCGGAGCCGATGTTTGGGGATGCCTGCAAGATGCGTCGCAACATTTCCAGGGGCTGGCCGGTGAAAAAAATCTTCTCATCGCCTCACCGCTCATCAACAATACGCTGTTGCAAGCGTCACAGAACATCTCGCTTGCCGGTGCGTCGGTTCGGGTGATCTGGCACACCTGTTGGATAGCATCAACCTGCCAAGCCAACAATGCGTACTGGCGACACATATTCTTACAGTTTGGTGCAAAGGACGTAACAATGTACGATCCTGCGCAGAGTGCGGTTGAAAAACCCACGTTCTAAAGGAGGTTTACTATGAAACTATCCCCTGTTGTCGTTATTGTCCTGGTCGTGGTAGCAGGTCTCATCCTGCTCTACCTCGTAGCCCGCCGTATCAAGCCGTTTGGTCAGAGTCTTGGCTTTGTGTGCGCGGTTGCCGGGCGGATACTGGTCAAAATTACTCAGTATATGCATAGTGTTGCTGACTACACACAAAATGCGGCGGTGGCATCACTGCACTATCCCCCTGGCGTCGGTGAGGGTGACTACTGGTTTGGGGTCAATGTGCTCTCGCGTATCGTGTACTTTGTCCTTGCCGTGTGCATCCTGGGCGGTGAGACAGTCAATGCCTTGCTGGTGTTGCCTGCACTGTTCCATACTGCAAACCACTTTGCCTTACCAGGCATTGTGGACATCGCCTCAGCCGCTTTGTTCATCTGTACCCCGGCCATGTTTGGTGCGGTGATTTTGGAAACTGTTGGCCTTATTCCTCACGGTGCGGGTCTCTTCCCACGCATGAACAAAGTGACACGCTGGGTACTCGGCGTCCTGTCGGGAGTGTTTCTCGTGCTCTCAATACTCCTGATTGGCTACTTTTACCTCTACCGGGCCGCCTACCTTGCTGATCCAACCAGTACGCAAGGCATGAGCCTCTACCTGCTCGGGGGTCTAGGCCTTTTGATCGCTGCGGCGTCGTTTCTTGCCTTGTGGGCGCTCGTGGTCGGCGGGTGCGGGGTGGCCTCGCTGCTACTATGGACTTCAGAACTCATCGCACGGGGCATTGCAGCACTTGCCTCACTTGTCCCCTCACTGCTTGATACCTTAGCCTTACATCTTACCAATGGCACGATTGGCGTGTACGGTGAACAGCGAGAACGTGATCACCATACATTCCCGTCGTTTTCTGCTGCTATGTCTGACCCCCTGCAACCAGGGCAGAGCATACAGTCCTTACCTGACTATCCCTCAGTTATTGATGCTGAGTCGAACGGCATTGTTCCTATTGAAACAAATGAATTGGAGAAAAACATGAGTAACCCCGACAAAAACGCTACTATTGTCTTCGTAGGTAGTTTCGGCACAAAGATGTTTACGCCTGTCACGCAGAAAATCGCAACGCTTCGTGCAACTGAGAGCATCGCAAGTAGTGCGTACCTGGATCTGGCTATCACGCATGTGCAAACGATGATGCCTGGTATCGTAGACCTCTCACCCACACAGAGAGAGCGTAAAGAGACCCTTTTGCACAGTGATACTGAGGGACAAGCGTACAAGACGCTCTTACACCAGCTTGCTGATAGATTGGTAGATACACATCTTGAAACAAAAGCTTCCCCTGCTCCCTTGATCTTTGTCATTGACTGCCATGAGTTAGTCGATGCCGTCGAGATGCTTGAAACGATCAAGCGCAGGCTGCCGCTTCATTCACTCCTCTTAGTTACGTCTTTGTCGAGCCTGGATGTGCAAAATATAACGGTGCAAGCGGGCATTGGGGATATGCAGCGTTTATACGAGGAAGATGTCATAGAGACGGTGATGGTCATTGATCCGCACTACAGCTTTGCAGTGCAATATGGGGAAGAGACGCAACATACATTCTTGGCACACACCTTGGTAGGCATGGTCATTGCCCAGAAACACAACTTGCAGAACCGATCCTTTACCAATGTGTTACATGATCTGCATGGCCTCTCGCCGTTCACTGCGGTTTCGTTTGCCTCTGAAGCAGTGGCCGTTGGCAAGACGCCGAAACGATGGGCATGGGTGCCTGGGGTATCCGGTCATGCTGGGACGGGGAATTATGGCGATATTATTGCCCAAGTTCGTGAGGTAATAAACAAGGTGGTAACCCAAGAGAACACACGCACATTTCCCGCTTCGGTGCATACCGATGCAACAAGCATCGTCCTCACCACTGTTCCAATCGCCTTAAACGATGATCGCTTTGCGGCGTGTGCAAGTGACAATGCGCACTATGTTGGAGTGCACTACACATCGGCAATAAGCATAACTGTGCGGGGCAATGGCTGTCCCTACCCCTATCACATGGGAAGTAAGTACCTGGTGAGCGCAGCCTGTCTCTATCCGCTTTCCCCTGTGAACTTCCCGAAACTGCAAAGCAGCAAGTCTGTGCGTGTCACGCCGTTGTACCCTGTCACAACGCTTGAACCAACAACTGGCAATGGGCATGGAGTCGCAAACGAGCAACCAATCGAGGCGAAAACGGCAGCAGGAGCACCTACTACACGACAAAAGAAAGCTGCTCCTGCCAGGGGTGGTGGTCGGAAAAATACCAAGGCAGCACAGTAAGGAGGGGGTATGTACCATCAGAAAGACTCGTTTGAGGCTAATCTCGGCTCTAGTATTATCGGGATGGGAATGACCTTGGGGATATTGCTTGTCCTGCTTGTCGCCTTTGCCATAGTGGTATCAGTGGTGTTTGTGGTACGAACCTTTGTGAAGTACCCAAAGAGTCGAAAAACGCTCTGGATTGCCTTAGCAGTCTGCATCGCATCCTGTGTAGGAGCAGGGGTATTGTACAAACTCACCGCATCCGGCGGCGCATTTGCGCTAGTCGGTAGTGGAATTGCGGTCCTTCTGATTACCTGCCTGGCTGTTGACTTGAAGAACAGGGATACCCTCATGCGCGAAAACGTCAACATTGTGGATGAAGTGTTACATTCGCCCTGGTGGGGCTCTGAAGATAAACCACGGTTGGAGACTGAAGATGACCAAGTTGCAGCATAAGCAACCGGCACTCGTTCTTGGGACAACTGTTGAGGGTAACAAAGTCGTTACCCTCACGGGTACTGATTTTGAACGGCATAAGCACATTATTGGTATAAGTGGGTCCGGTAAAAGCTCATTTCTCGCTTCCTGCGCGCTGCTCCTCCTCAAACAAGGAGTACCGTTTACCCTTATTGATCCACATGGTGATTTAGCGTCACTTATCCTCACCCTTCTCGCGTCGAGTGACTTTTTTCGTAACCCGAAAGCATTTGATCGATTGTGGTTTGTTGATTGTAGTCGGGAAGAGAGATTTGTACCATTCAATGTCCTCAAACAGCAGTACGAACCGCATACCATAGCCAATAACCTCCTTGAAGCAACCCATCGGGCGTTCCCTGTTTCTGGGACAACTGCCAGTCTGGACAATATGCTCCTCGCCGGAGCATTGGTACTTGTCGAGAATGTCTTGCCATTGACCGCGCTCAACAACCTCATTGTCGACAGTCACTTCCGAGAGGGCCTCCTGCGAAACGTCACTGATCCCTTAGTTGTCCAGTTCTTCAAAAGTAAGTTTGAAGAGAAAGTAAGCAGTCAGTTAGTCGATAGCACGCTCCGGCGTAGTTTCCTCTTCACCTTTTCCCCAGCGCTGCGCAACAGCCTGGGGCAAAAAGAGAACAAGCTAAATTTCCGCGCGTTAATGGATAATCAAACCTCCTGCATCTTCAACCTGGGCGGGTTAGATGACAACACAAAACGCTTCTTAGGCTGCCTCCTCATGGTCGGTTTGGAGCAAGCCTTTCTATCGCGGGCAAACATCCCCGCCGAAAAACGGACACCCTACCATGTGATTGTCGATGAATTTCCGCTTTTCTGCGCTTCTGAAAACTCATTTGCTGTTGTCATGGAGCAGTGTCGGAAATACGGCGGGGTTTTGTATCTCAGTCACCAAACAACCAGCCAATTATCAAAAGGCATCACAGGCAGTCTCCAAAACGCTATCTCAATTCTCTTTAAACTCGGCTATGAGGATAGTACCTGGGCATCGCAACGGTTCGTGAGAAAACAGGAAGTGCAAGAGCCAGGGTTTCTTGATCTGTTCCTTGGTACGAATACCGCTGTGTCCTCGCCCTTTGCTCAGGTGAAAACCCTGCAAGACGCAAAATACATATTTGAAAACGTAGCGCGTGCCGAGGCCATAGTAACAATTAATAACCAGACGCTGCATGTGAGGACGCCGACAGTGCCGCACGGACAAGTGGATGATCGGAAACGAACAGAGATAGAAAATGAGTATGCCCGTCGGCTGCTCACGCCGCTTGCAACCATCGAGAAAGAACGAACCGCGTCAAACCTGGTGCTTGTGTCCTCTGCTCCTGCCATTATCAAGCGTCGGACATATGCACCCACACAAAAAACGAGCACGCCACTGGCGCTCTTCACTGGTGACTTAGAGCACGATATTCGCGTTGCGTTGACGCATTTTCCCTATGCCACATTGCAGCAGTTAGCAACACTTCTTTCGAGAGAAAAGAGCGTGAATTACCTTCGCAAGAAGCTTTCGACCATGACTAACGAAAACAAAGTAGCAGTTACCCTCCTCCCGCGTGTCTCTGGTGGCAAGCCGTTACAAGTCTACTGTGCTGTAGGTGTTGGTGAGCGAAAACACCAGTTTTTAGAGCACACGCTTGATTGCAGCGCGGCGTTGATTGCCGGTTTCCACGTGCCAACCATTGAACCATCACTCACACTTACCGATTGCACGCATGAGAGGACATTAAAAGCAGCGTTTTCTTCTTCCTCAATTATTCCTGATGGGCTGCTCTCCTACCAAACACAAGCGGGTGAGGTTATTACGCTTGCCCTTGAAATAGACCGGAACACGGAAAATACCAGCCGCATCGAGCAGAAATTTACCGGCTATCCCGCGTGGATACAACGCATGGGTGTAGACGCTTTGACAATTGCGTTTCTTGTGACGGCGGGCGGTATGAAGCGCGTCACCGCTCTTATGGAGCGTGCAAAAGAGACTATTGGTGAGAGTGACCTCGCATCACTGTTCTTGTTTGCGTGTGTGCCTATCGATACAATGTCCCCTCGCATGTACCTTGATCCTGTGTTTCGGGGCCTGGATACTTCCCCTCACGCGCTTCTTGAAAAGCCGTTGTAGCCTGGTGTACTGGCCTCCCCGAAGTGGTGTATTGCTCCTCAAGCGAGTGGTGTATTGCCGTCTAAAAAGTGCTGTATACTACACCATTGTTACAGCGTCTCACCTGGCTTCCTGCCTCTCGTTCCTGGTTTCCCCTCTCCCCGCCTACCTACAATCGAAACCATACCTTCACAAAAAGGCGCGTTACGCTTTCCCTTGTGGGTTCATTGATCTTCGGTCTTGGGGTGCGGGCGGCTGCGTGCAACTGTATGCATCTTTTTACGCCAGCGCAGATAATGTTCCCGTCGCCGCCGCTCTACGGCTTCTAATACCTTTCTGCGGGCCGCCTTTTTCTCCTGTATAGGATCATGCGTACGGAGGGGAGCAGGGCTGTTGTGTGTGATACATGTACCGTATTCGCTCATAGCTGGATGGAAGTATCGTCTGTAGGCAGATGCTCTTAAGTATGAAAATGCCTGGGAAGCAGAACAAGGACGCAACGAAAGTTTCTTGCCTGTTCCCAGGCATGATTTCAATAGAAGGACATGTTACACCACTTCCATATCCTCGCCTGTAGGTAGGTCGTACCATAGAGCATATTTCCGGCATAGCTGCCTTAACGAAAGTAAACATACCAAAACAAGGTATTTCAGGAACATGGGAGGGATGTAGTAAATAGGTAAGAAATCCTAACTTGCTTGCATGCATGGAGCGTTTAGAGTAGCATTTTTCTAATGAGGAAGATCGTCTTCGAATCTGCGCCTCAGCAAGGCACAATCCGTCCAACTACTGCAACAAAAAGGCAACCAAAGACTGAGCCGTTTGTCATCAGAGAAGAGAAATACAGCAAGCTGCTTGACGCTCTTTTGGAACTCAAAAAACTCAGCGCGGAGCAGCTGACCCGCCGCTTCTACAACGCAGGATCACTCACCACGGTCAAAAACCGCATGACCCGGCTTGAGGAGCATCACTTTGTGGATCACGACACACTCTCTCAAGGAAAGTACCTCTACTTTCTGGCTCGCAAAGGACGGGACTACTTTCAAGAAGCAGAAGAGGATATCAAAGACTACTTCAGGCCCAGCAAGGAAAAAGGACACGCCAATACCGAACACTACCACCAGCTGCTGCATCTGCTTGAGCTAAATGATATCCTCATTGCCGCTCGCCTGCTCTCAAAATACGCTCCTGCCTATTCCCTCCCCGATTTGCTGCATGACTACGATTTGCGTAGGTCTCCCCTCTTTGTGATGGCTGAGCGGATGGTCCGCAAACGGATTGACGGGGTTGTAAAAACCGAGTGGAAAGAGGAGCCTGTCGGCGTGGTCGCTGATGCCATGCTTGGCTTTGTCCGGACGCCAAGCAGGATACCCGGCAAGCCGTATGACCGAATGTGCATCTGGCACGAGCACAACCGAACCGGCGGGGCGCAGCGCTTCAAGCAGAAAATACGGGCACTCCTTGAGGTGATTGGCTCGGGTGTCTATAAACAGCTGGTAGATATCGATAGTCTCAAAGTGGCAATCACGACATCCAAGGGCGAATTTCGCAAACGATCTCTCAGAAGATGGACTGAAGAAGTGCTGGAGGAACGATCGCAAAAAGAGAAAGGAACGGCATTTTCTCAACAGGCGAGAAAAATAGACCGGGCATACGATCCGCGTAACACCTTTTACTTTGCTACTACTCCCCCGTTTGAAACCGGCTGCATTGTCCCCCGGACATTTTACCAGGAAAAGGTGTGGTATATGCCCTTTTCGACCAGACCAGTCAATCTTTTGCCAAAATAGCAAAAGGGCGGGATGACCCACAAAGCATTCCTTTGTGGATCATGGGATGGTATATGTTCGATGATAAAAACTGTTCGGATACATTGCGTACTCTCCCCTGCTATGGTGGGGAAAGCGATTGTGGGCGCAGGGTTCCCGCAATCGCTTGGTGGGGCAACTGCGACGAAGGAGGCAGTTGGCCGTCTGAGGCACGAAGACGGCGCTGGTGGGGTGCGGGCTGTCAAGCGCAAAAATGAGTCCGGGGGACTTATTTTTAGGAGATGGAACAAGCGTCCGGGGGACGCTGTTTCAGCTTCGGCGGTTGACAGCCCGCACAGGGGGGCAATTCTTAGTACGATGCATAGTATGGGTCATACTGAGGATCAGACTACCAATTATCTGTTGGAAAACACAGTGATGGTACTTTAAGAGGTGTTCAAACAGATTTTATTCTCATGTGATGGGTTGGATAGAAAAGAGCATCGGGTATACGTTGTCTGTGATAGTGTGGTGGCAGGTATCCGACATAACGCTTTTCGTACTTTGTGTGCTGGTCTGTGGTGAGACTTCCCCATTCCGACGCATGTAGTTGCGATTTTACGCAGGTTTTTTCCAATGTAAGCGTATAACCGCGTGAAAACTTGACTATGGGATGTCCACTCTCCGCAGAATATAGACAACGCAACGTGTAGTGTGCTTTCAGTTAACAATAGCCTTACCCATTGGGAGTATCATGTTCCGACGTCTCTTTTCTCTAGGTGGAAACGGCCCGCCGCAGGTGGGAGAGCAATTTGGGCTTGAATATCTGTTTTTGTAGTCTCAAGCTTCAACGTTAATTGCTTCGAACCGTTGGGGCATGGTCCACATAACTCTGCACAAACGCCCGGATTAGTTCATAAATTAATGGTGGCTCTACCCCCACGGCTTTAAGTGGGGCTGCGATAACGCGAAATCCTGCCATCCCTTGGGTTTTTCCGTGGAACAAGAGCACTTTTGTTTCCATCTTATCTTTCGCAACACTAAGGATACTCATAATAATGACTGTTTCCTCGCTTCCATAGCCCAGCGCTCGGAGGTCACATGTTCGCTTCTGGAGATAATGCACCTCAACCAAGTTAGGAAAATAGGGATCAAGGGTTGCAGCATACACACCCAGATCACTCATATACCGACGGCGATCCCCCTGGCCTGATGAGTTAGGAAAATCCAGCAAGAGCGCACCAACCCTATCTCCACCAACGCTGTCTTTTGCCAGAATGACAAGCCTCGGGGAGACGGGAGATGGAAACTCAACCATCTCTTCAATTGTCTGCGCTACAATATCACTTGTTGTGTCTATCACGTGTCTCATATGTTTATACGTGTTCTTAGTGCGGCTGGCCAGAAGATGAATATAATAGAATAATCACCTAATCGCAATAGAGGCTAACAGCGGCTGACAGACGGAGGGTGCTTCCGTTCACCCCTATCAGCCTCTATTAGCCACTTTAAAAAAGCACAATCGACCTCAACGGGTAGTTCCCCTGCTCCTGGCCAGTTTTGCTAGCCAGTTGGCAGAGAAACTACTTCTTCCGCTTGTCTAGGCGCTTGTCAATGTTCTGTTCAAAAATCCCGTGCATTTCTTCCTCATCTCTCACCCTTGTTATTTTTCCATCATGCCATACATAAATCTCAACAATCTCAGGATACAGATCATAGGTTGGAAGTATAACAAGCACTTTGCCCTCATATCCTGGATACTCAGTTTGGTAGTTATCAAAAACAGCTATAAACCACTTATCAAACTGATCGATGGTCTCGTTCTCATAGCTCTGTCCGGTCGCTTGAAAATACTTGAGAAGCTGTTCTTTTTCCTCATGTGTTGGTTTTCTTGGGTTCATAATTTATTCACCATCCTTTCTCGGGCTAGCTGCCCGCTTAGGGTTAGCTTGTTTTCTTTCTGCTAGGTTGTTATTCTAGCAGAAATCTCGTAGCTTCCCTACTCCTGCTCAGTGTTTGGCTGAGCAGTTGGCAGAGAAACTATACGCGCTCTGGGAATTCTACTTGCGGCGTCTCTTTTCTCAACGCTTTCAAAAGCTTTATTATCTTCTTTTGCGCCGCTTCGCCTGTCTTAGCCTCTACAGTCACTGTCGCTGTTACTCCATTGAGGGTAAATGGCACTACATACTCTTCCATAGATATCATCTCCTCTCTCAGGTAGCGGTTGACGATCGTGTGCTGGGTTGGTTTGATCGTCTTGTAACTTACCTGCTCCCGCTTACCAGTGTGCAAGACTGATAAGCGATTGGTAGATAAACTACTTTTTACTTTCAGGGTCATAGAAAGTTCTACTTTTGGGGTCAAAAACCATTCCATCATCCCTGACAAGATTGTTCAGGTAGAAGCTCCGTTTTGCCACCCATCCCTCTGCTTCTTCTTTGGTCAATCCCCCCTCTTGTACGAAGTGGTCTACAAGCTCTTCATCGCTTGAGACTTCGTCATTTGATAAAACTGCTTTAACCCATTGTTCTTTATCCATTGTCTTCACCTCGCTTTCTCAGGCTTCTTTGCCTGCCCCTGTCCACACATCCGGACAGAGCAGATAAACAAGGTTTGTGAGAGGTGCTTGGTTTTCAGTTGTCAATGTACTTGTATTTATCTCTTATGATATTATTATAATATAATTTTAATATTAATCTCTATATAATCCTTACATCTTTATATCAAAATAATATCAATTTTTAACACGTTCTCGGATCTTTTTAGACCCTAACTTGCCTGTTCCCGAGTAGTTTGCTAGACTACCCGGTAGACAGATAAGTTAAGGCGGGGCGTGCTAACCAATCAAGGTCATGCCTCGCTTTTCCCCTTCCCTCGCCAGGTGCGTACGGTTGACGTGCTTGAACCATTCAAGGGCTTCTTTTGCGAGATAGTCAATCTGTCGCCAGTCACCGCTGTAACCTGCAAGCGTTCTCATCCCGCTATAGATATTTCGCGCTTGGGTGGCATAGTACTCAATCACATCTCCAATGGTGATTTTTAGGGTACTGCTTCCCTCCCAGTCACTCACTCTGATGGTGATATATGTCTTCCCAGCGCTTCTGACATACCCAGGTATGTCGTAGCGGTAGAACTCATCGAGCGGTTCTTGTATCTGTACTTTCATGGACATCACCTCCTTCCTCAGGTCTTGTTGACCTGTCTCCGCCCGCTCGTACGGACAGAGCAGATAAGCAAGGCTGTGGTGAGGAGTGCTACAATTTCAGTTGTTAAGGTGCTACTGTTAATATCTTATGATATTATTACAATATTAATTTAATATTATTCTTTATTTAATCCTTACATTTGCATTGCAAAATATATCTGATATTGACAAATTAATATGATTATCCTATGATCGTTTTATATGAACGCGTTCCGTAAGAAAGATGCAAAGAAGACAAATGTAGAGAAACTCCTGCTCTACCTGCCGCCTGCGATGAAATCGCAACTGCGCGAGGAGGCAGAAAGAACCTTTCGTAGCGTAAACGGACAGATACTCTATATTCTGGATGAGTACTTTGCACGCAAAACAGGTGCCCAGCGTACTGGCTAAGGAGATCCTTGCCGAAACGTGCCAATGGTAATTGTTGTTTACGCTAATTAACACCCTGCCCACCTACCCCAAAACTGCTAACCAACGTGCTGCCCGCCTACCGCTAAATTGAGTATTTTTGCTAATGAGACTCTTGCCACCCGAAGTGCTCTATGGTACTGTTTGGGTAGATAGTTGTCTGCTCCAACTAAAGGGAAACAGAAACAGGATAACTGACTTTCTCCCGCAAGATTGGCGCTTCGCGTTGCGATTTCCATATTGGTAGTATTAACTGTACCTTAATAGAAAGGAGCAAGACCGATGGTAACCGAAGACAAAAGATCGGAGCTTACCAAAAGCAAGATAGAAGTCTCTCCTGAGGTATCGACACCCAAGCCCAAGAGCAAAAAAGGAACCGGCTTTGAGGACAAGACGCCGTGGGACTGGCTGCAAGTGTTCCTACAGTTACTTACAGCATTAGCTCTTCCTGTTGCGTTATTCGTGGCTACACAGTGGATCACTTCAAGGCAAAGCGAGACGAGCGCAAAGGCAAGTGAGCAGCAACAAGAAGAAGTGGTCATACAGAACTATCTGGATCACATGCAGACTTTTCTACTTGAATATCATCTAGCTATCTCCACATCGGATAGTCCACTTCGTGGACTAGCACGCATAGAAACAATAACAACTCTCCGGAGATTAGATGGGAGCCACAAAGGAGTCATAGTGACTTTTCTGTACGCGTCAAATTTAATTGCAGCTAACTCCTATAAGACAAGCTTCGGTTTTACAGTAGTTGAACCGGTTATTAGTCTGCAACATGTCAATCTAAGCGAAGTTGACTTGAGCAGCGAATTTCTACAACATGTCGACCTCAGTTTTACTAATCTGACGAATGCCATTCTGAGTCAAGCTGACCTAAGTGGAGCTAAATTGGATGGTGCCAACCTGACTGGTGCCAACCTGACCAATGCTACAGTTACGCAACAACAACTCGATCAAGTTTTATCATGTGATGGTGCAACCTTACCCAAAGGGTTAGCATGCCATAAGGGTTAACATGCCATCAGAACTATTGAGAATACAGGTTGGGGGTTCGCTTGAGATCACTAGGGATGGTAAGGATCAGAGTAACAGTGGGCAGCATGTTCATTAGCAGTTTGACAGAACACTAGGTGAGATGGGCAGAATGGAGACTAGCAAGGCGGGCAGGGTCATCATTATCAAAAACAAATTGTCATATATCCAGGGCTGCGATAGTTCCGAGTTGAGAAGGAGTCCTGACGCGCGGACTCCTACAAGCCTCATCTGATCGCTCAGATTTTCTCTTGTGATAGCGGGGCGATGCGCACCTCAAGCAGATTTCCCTGCTTGCCCGTACTCAACCAGAACGCATCAAGTTAGTTTTCAGAACTATCGCTTTGTCGCCTACCCTGTCAACGACCTGCATAATAATACTGTTATACTATTATTTGATATTATTATAATATTACTTAATATTATTATCTTGACATTTATAATACATATTCCTAACAAAATAGTAGATACTATTGACTTATTATTATTGGGGAGGCTAAACGTAGGGCGATATGTATAAAAAAGGGGGAAGAGAAAGCAAAGCAGCAACTTATATATTTGCCTCCGGCGTTAATTGAGCAAGTGCAACAAGCAGCACGGGAGAATTACCGGACTCTAAGCGGGGAGATAGCATTTATTCTTGCGCAATATTTTAAGCACCAAAGATCCGGTGAACCGATCTAAGGCTGTAAATGAGGTCATTTTATGGCGGCTAATTGTACCATTCTGCTGCGAACGAGTGATCTCTTTTACAAATTGACCGCGTATGTTGCGATTTTAAGGCCGTCTTACCCCAGGATGACCATTTAACCGTCCTCGCGCATTTGGCCCGTCTGCGGCGCACCTACGCCCCTAAAAAAGGCATTTCAAACCAACTCCCCACTTGTCTTGTCTCCCCTGCTCCATGCACATTTTTATACTCCCGGTGTTTGTACGTCTCTATTTGGTAGCAACGATTATTTTTCAGCGTGGCCGAATTTGCGCACAACAATCTCTCCCCCCTTATGACCCCCTGGGAGGCTACCCATTCTCCCGTATGCTTGAGCCGTATTCCTAACGCTTCCCTATCCGTCGCTTCGCGACGAAAAAAAATAATCGTCGCAAAGTAACGCTTCACCTATCCGGTGAGGTAACTCAGGTAGTCCGTCCGTCGGGATGACGGTTCCCTAGTTGGTATGAAACCAACCCGTTGCATTGAGGTTTCCGTATCGAAGTTCCCGGGCCAGCCAAGTCTTTATGATCCTCAAAACCATACTCACGTATGGAAAAGACGGTTGCTGTATCTGGAGGC
>Ga0070698_100001609_pt1 | contig 25136 bp, 22 predicted proteins | sample KBSK1502metaG_FD_65477 | JGI IMG/M metagenome (GOLD analysis project Ga0070698, IMG submission 65477) | Corn, switchgrass and miscanthus rhizosphere microbial communities from Kellogg Biological Station, Michigan, USA - KBS K1-50-2 metaG | ecosystem: Host-associated > Plants > Roots >... | reverse complement strand
CCGAAGACCTCTTCGCGGCACACCTTCATCTCGGGCGTGACCTTGGAGATCAGCGTCGGCTGGAAGAACGGCCCGTCGCCCTCGCCGCCGGTGAGCACCTCGGCCCCTTCCGCCACGGCCTCCTTCACCCAGCCTGCGATCCGGTCGACCTCGGACCGCTGGATCACGGGGCCGACATCGACCGTGGGATCCATCGGGTCGCCGACCTTCAGGCTCTCGACCTGCTTCACGAGGCGGGCAGTGAAGTCGTCGTAGACCTCGGAAGACACGAGCACCCGCTGCACGCTGATGCAGCTCTGCCCGGCCTGGTAGTAGCCACCGAACGCGACCCGCTGTGCCGCGAAGTCGAGGTCGGCGTCCGCGTGCACGATCACGCCGGCGTTCCCGCCGAGCTCGAGCGTCACCCGCTTCTTCGGGTCGAGGCCCTTCAGGTACCAGCCGATCTCCGCGGAGCCGGTGAACGAGATCTTGCGGTACCGCTCGTCTCGAGCCATCCCGTCGGCGACCTTGGAGGACACCGGCAGGACCTGATACATGCCCTTGGGGAGGTCGGTTTCGGCGAAGAACTCCGCGAGGCGGAGCGACCCGATCGGCGTGGCGCTCGCCGGCTTGACGACGATCGGCGCGCCGACGGCGAGCGAAGGCGCGACCTTGTGGGCCACCAGGTTCAGGGGGAAGTTGAAGGGAGTGATCCCGAGAACGGGTCCGACCGGGAACCGACGGATGAGACCGATGCGCGAACCCAGCGACGCTTCGGTGTCCAGCCGCACGAGCTCGTCGTCCCCGCGACGGATCACCTCGGATGCCCAGCGGAACGTGGATACGGCCCTGGTCGCCTCGACGGTCGCCCACTTGAGCGGCTTGCCGCCCTCCTGCGCGATCAGGCGGGCGTTCTCCTCGATCGTTTCACCGAGGCGCTTCGAGACGTGGTCGAGCGCCTCCGAACGGGCGTGGACGGGGAGCCGGGAGGACACCTTGAAGGTCTCGTGCGCCGTAGCCGCGGCCTCCTCGACGTCGGCCTCGGTCGGCACGCCGATCTCGGCGACGACGCTGTCGTCGTAGGGGCTGTGAACGTCGAACGAGCCCTCGCCCGTGCGCCACTCGCCGTTCACCAGATAGGGCCGCACCGCCATCTCCATCCACCGCCTTTCGCGTCATCTCGATGGTACGGGCGCCCGTCTGATACGACGGGCGCCCGCCCCCACCGATACCCGTGCGGTGCCGCTCCTAGTCGAGCGACACCATCACGTGCTTCATGTTCGTGTAGTCCTCGAGCGAGTACACCGACATGTCCTTGCCGTGGCCGGACTGCTTGTAGCCGCCGTGGGGCATCTCCGGCGTGAGCGGGATGTGCGTGTTGATCCACACGCAGCCGAACTGGAGCTTGCGCGCCATCCGGTGCGCGCGGCCCACGTCGCGCGTCCACACGGAGCTCGACAAACCGTATGGCACTCCGTTCGCCCACTCGAGCGCCTGCGCCTCGTCGTCGAAGCGCTGCACGGTCACGACCGGGCCGAAGACCTCCTTCTGGATGATCTCGGCGTCCTGGCCGACCTCGCTCACCACCGTCGGCGTGTACCAGTAGCCCTCCTGGTCGATCGCCTTGCCGCCCGTGAGCACCTTCGCGCCGGCCTCCTCGGCCCGCTGGACGAACCCGACCACGCGCTCGAGCTGTTCCTTCGAGACCATCGAGCCCATCTCGGTGTCGTCCGCGAACGGGTCGCCGACCTTGATCGACTCCACCGCGGGCACGAGCTCGGCGAGGACGTTCTCGTACGCGCCCGAGCCGACGAGGATCCGCGCCGAGGCGGTGCAGTCCTGTCCGGAGTTGAAGTAGCCGCCGATCTTGATCCACTCGACGACCTGCTCCAGGTCGGCGTCGTCGAACACGATGAACGGAGCCTTGCCGCCAAGCTCCAGGTGGACCCGCTTCAGCGTCTCCGCGGAGTTCGCCGCGATCAGCTTGCCGGTCGCCGTGTCGCCTGTGAGCGAGACGATGCCGACGTCCTGATGGCGGACGAGCGTGTCGCCCACCGGAACCCCGTCGCCGGTCACGACGTTGAAGACGCCGGGCGGGAAGAGGTCGGCCGTGATCTCAGCGAGCTTGAGGGCCGTGAGGGGCGTCATCTCCGAGGGCTTGAGGACGATCGTGTTCCCGGTCGCCAAAGCCGGCCCGATCTTCCAGATCGCCATCATCAAGGGGTAGTTCCACGGTGCGATCAGCCCCGCGACGCCGATCGGCTCGCGGCGGACGTAGCTGGTGAAGCCAGCCATGTACTCCCCTGCGCTGCGGCCCTCCATCGTCCTCGCTGCCCCGCCGAAGAACCGGAGGTTGTCGGCGATCGGCGGGATCTCCTCCGACATCGTGACCGCGGCCGGCTTGCCGACGTTCTGCGCCTCGAGCTTCACGATCTCGTCCGCGTGCTCCTCGATCGCGTCGGCCATCTTCAGCAGCGCGAGCTGGCGATCCTTGGGCGTGGAATCGAACCAGTCCCCTTCGAAGGCCGCCCTCGCGGCCGCGACTGCCTTGTTCGCGTCCTCTTTCGTGCCTTCCTGGACCGTGGCGAGAACCTCGCCGGTCGCCGGATTGATGACGTCTCGGGTCTGTCCGTCCGATGAGTTCACCCATTCGCCGTTGATGAACATCTGATAGGCGTCCGCCATGTCTCCTCCTTGCTCGCAGGCCGTCTCCGGCGGCATCCCCGCCGCCGGTCAGGGGGCCAGTATGCGACATCCTCGATGAGCGGACATCCCGGAGTCTCACGACGAGGAGCTGCTCGGGCTCTCGCCCGGGTGATGGTCGGCATGGCAATGTGCACCCAGCGATGCCGAGAGGTGAACCGTCCTTCTGGGACGACCTGCGAACCTCCGCCGGGGCGTGGAGAAGATTCCCCTGGTTGCCGGCCGCGTCTGTGGTGCTCACCGTGACGGGGACCTTGTCCAATGGGCCGCTATGGCCCATCGCCGTTCTCTCGTTGATCTTCTACGCGGGCTGGCTTGGGACGGAGCGCATCTCCTATCTCCGAGCCTCCCGGAAACGTCCGGTGACCAGGTCCGAGCTCTGGCGTTTGACCCGCGCGTTCGTCCCCCGATACGCGATGCTTGGCTTTGTCATCGCACCTCTCATCCTGCCTGGAATCATCGTGCTCGCTGCTTCCAGACCCGCGCACGGTTCGGCAGACACGGGTGGATTCCTGCTCTATTCGAACGTCGTCGGACTGATGATCGGCATCGCATTCACCTTCGTGACACCCGCGCTTGCGTTCACCACTCGACGTGTTCGGCACGCGTTGAGGATCGGTGTTCGGATGATCAGAACCGAGTGGCCCGCATCCGGGGGGTACGTCTTGGTGCCCCCCCTCGTCAGCTTCGCCATCGTCAGGGTCGTCGGTCCGTGGACCGACGCCGACTTGGCGTCTCGAGTCCTCGCCGTGACGCTCGCTCCCTTACTCAACCTCTGGTTCAAGGGAGCAACCGCCGCGTTCTAACTCCGCCGTTGGGAGGTCGGTGACGACGGCGCCGCGTTCATCCCGCGGACAGCTCCCATCCCGGGATCGCGGGATGGCGACGAAACGGGAGGCTAGTACCGAACCCGGGGATCGAGGAACGCGTAGGCGACGTCCACGATGATGTTGGCGGTGAGGATGAACATCGAACCGATCACGGTCACGCCCATCACCATCGGGAAGTCGTTGCTGTAGATCGAATTGACGGCGAGCTGCCCGAGCCCGGGGAGCCCGAAGAGGGTCTCGGTGATGACCAGGCCGGCCAGGATGGTTGCGAAATCGATCCCGAGCATGGTCACGATCGGCGTGAGCGCGCCGCGGAGGGCGTGCTTGTAGACCACGCGGCGCTCCGAGAGCCCCTTCGCCCGAGCCGTCCGGATGTAGTCCTCCTGCGTCGTCTCGATCATGTTGCTCCGGAGCATCCTCGCGTAGATCGCCGCGTAGCCGACCGCGACCGTGATCCAGGGGAGGATGAACTTCCCGTGGAGCGCGCTGCCCCAGACGCTCGCGTTGATCTGCAGTCCGCTCGCGGGCGCGAGATGGAGCTTGAACCACACGAAGTAGAGCAGCAGCTGGCCGAGCCAGAACACGGGAAGCGACACGCCGACGATCGCCCCGATCATCGTCCATCGGGCACCCAGGGAACGCGGCCGAACCCCAGATGCGATGCCCAGCGGAACGCCGACCATGAGCCACAGGAGGGCCGCGCCGGTGCCGAGGACCGCCGAAACGGGGAGCCGACGCCAGATCTCTTCGCGCACCGGCAGGTAGTTCGAGAACGAGTAGTACACGTCCTCGGACAGGAACGTGCCCGGGAGCGGGATGAGCCCCTTCGCGAACCGGCCGTACTGGATGATCAACGGCCGGTCGAGCCCGAACGCGCGCCTCGCGTTCGCGATCTGAACCGGATCCGTCCTCCTCCCGACCGCTCGCCGGGCCGGGTCGCCGGCAGGCAGCTTGACGAAGATCAGGAACGTGAGGATCGAGATCACGAGCAAGACGAAGACGGAGTAGAGCAGCCGGCGCGCGATGTACCGGAGCACGAGCACCACGCTAGGGAGGGCCGCGCGGCCGAGCTAGCGGGTCCTTGCCGAAGGCTGCCGGTTCCTTGCCGTTCGTGCCGGTTCTTTGCTCTTCCCCTCACGCCGTCCGACGGGGCGCACGTCGCCGATCCGCGCGATACTCCCGAGCGACGCGCGAAGATGTCGCCATCGGAAGGTGGAACGGAGGACCTGTCATGGACATCCCGCAGGAACGCAAGCTCGTCACCGAGATCCCGGGGCCATCGTCGCGCGAGTGGTTCGCGCGTCGCGACGCCGCGGTTCCCCGCGGCGTCGCGAACATCCACCCGATCGTGACCGCCCGTGCGGCGGGCGCGATCGTCGAAGACGTCGACGGGAATCGACTGATCGACTTCGCCACCGGCATCGCGGTGCTGAACGTCGGACACTCGGCGCCGGAGGTCGTCGCGGCCGCCCAGCGACAGCTCGAGCTCGACACGCACACGTGCTTCCACGTCACGGCCAACGAGCCCTACATCGAGCTCGCCGAGCGCCTGAACGCACTCGCACCCGGCGACCACGAGAAGAAGACGATGTTCGCGAACTCCGGCGCGGAGGCCGTCGAGAACGCGGTGAAGATCGCGCGGAAGCACACGGGCAGGTCCGGGGTCGTGGTGTTCGACCACGCGTTCCACGGACGCACGTTGATGGCGATGTCGCTCACCGCCAAAGTCATGCCGTACAAGCAGGGCATGGGACCGTTCGCGCCGGAGATCTACCGCCTGCCGCTCGCCTATCCCTACCGTTGCCCGACCGGCGGGACGGAGGAGACGTGCGCGGAGTCCTGCCTCGCCTACGCGCTCGACGAGATGCACAAGCACATCGGCGAAGAGAACATCGCCGCGATCCTGATCGAACCGATCCAGGGTGAGGGTGGGTTCATCGTGCCGGCGCCCGGTTTCATCGCCGGTCTCGCGGAGTTCGCGGCGGCGAACGGCATCGTCTTCATCGCCGACGAGATCCAGTCGGGCATGGGCCGTGCCGGCCGTTGGTTCGCGATCGAGGACGAGGACGTCGTCCCCGACATCGTCCTCAGCGCGAAGTCGCTCGGCGGCGGTCTGCCGATCTCCGCGATCACGGGCCGCGCCGAGCTCATGGACAGCGTCCACGTCGGCGGCCTGGGGGGCACGTACGGCGGGAACCCCGTCGCGGCCGCCGCGGCGCTCGCCGTCCTCGACAAGATCGAGGCCGAGGGGCTCCTCGAACGGTCGCGCGCGGTCGGCGAGACGATCGGAGGACGCCTGCACGGCTTCAAGGATCGGTTCAGCGCGGTCGGCGACGTGCGGGGCCGCGGGGCGATGCGCGCGATGGAGCTCGTCGCCGACCGCGCCACCAAAGAACCGCTCGACGCCGAGACCATGACGGCGATCGGCCGGTCCGCCCTGGAGCGGGGCGTGATCATCCTGACCGCCGGAACCTACGGGAACGTCGTCCGGCTCCTCCCGCCCGTCACGATCGAGGACGGCCTGCTGGACGAGGGCCTCGTCCTCTTGGAGGAAGCGCTCGCCGCCACAACCGGATAGCTGAACCGTTCGTTGGCCCTAAGATTCGCGCATGCCCACGTGCCCGAATTGCGGCCGAGACACCCCTCCGGACGCCGCGTTCTGTCCGGCATGCGGCGCCGAGCTGGTCGCGCCGAAACGGGCACGTGAGGAGCGCAAGCTCGTCTCGGTGCTCTTCGTGGACCTGGTCGGGTTCACCTCTCGCTCCGATCGATCCGACCCCGAAGACGTCCGGGACACCTTGCAGGGCTTCCACGCTCGCGCGAAGCAAGAGATCGAGCGGTTCGGAGGCACGGTCGAGAAGTTCATCGGCGACGCGGTGATGGCGGTCTTCGGTGCACCTGTGTCCCACGGCGACGATGCGGAACGCGCGGTCCGAGCAGGGCTGCGTGTCGTGCACGCGATGGACGACCTGAATAGGGATCGCGCCGACAGCCCGCTCCAGGTCCGGGCGGCGGTGAACACGGGCGAGGCCGTCATCGCGGTGGGATCGCGACCGGAGACCGGCGAGGCGCTCGCGTTGGGGGACGTCGTCAACACGGCCTCGCGACTGCAGACCTCGGCCCCCGTCGGCGGGCTCGTGGTGGGTGAGGAGACCTACCGCGCCACGCGGCACGTGATCCGCTATCGAGAGCTCGAACCCATCACCGCGAAGGGGAAGCGGGACCCGGTCGAGGCGTGGCTCGCGTTGGAGCCGATCGGGGCGCCGGCCGAGCGGCCCGCGACCACGGCGCCGCTCGTCGGGCGATCCCGAGAGCTGGCCATGCTCGACTCCATCTGGGAGCGCGCCGCCGCCGAGCTCCGACCCCATCTCGTCACGATCGTCGGGCCCACCGGGATCGGCAAGTCGCGGATGGCCGCCGAGATCGTGTCGAGGATCGAAGCGACGGGTGCGCGGTCCGTCCGCGGTCGTTGCCTCCCGTACGGCCAGACCGGGTACCGCGCCTTCGCGGAGCAGGTCCGTCAGGTGACGGGGATCTTCGAGTCGGATGCGTCGCCAGAAGCCGAGGAGAAGCTGGAGGCGCGGGTCCGCGTGCTCCTCGGGTCGGACGAGGCCGCCGAGATGACCCGACTCCTCGGGACGATGATCGGGCTTGGATCGGGCGACGAGCCCGCCGAGGAGCCCGTCCAACTGTTCTTCGCGGCGCGGCGGTTCGTCGAGCAGGTCGCCCTCGAACAACCCACGGTGTTCGTCTTCGAGGACATCCATTGGGCCGATCCCGCACAGCTCGATCTGCTCGAGTACCTCGCGTCGCACGTCCGGGATGCTCCGGCGACCCTCCTCGCGCTCGCCCGGTCCGAGTTGCTGGAGGTGAGGCCGGGCTGGGGAAGCGGTGTCCTCGGTGCGACGACGATCCCGCTCGAAACGCTCTCCGCGGTGGACTCGGCCTCGATCGCGTCGTACCTCCTCTCGGGAGGAGGGGATCTCTCGGCGGTCGAGCGCCTCGTGGACGTCGCGGAAGGGAACCCCTTGTTCATCGAAGAGCTCGCCGCGTCGCTCATGGATCGAGGTCCGTCCGACGAGCTGCCGACGACGGTGCGAGCCGCGATCGCCTCGCGGATCGATGCCCTCCCCGCCGATGCGCGCGCCACGCTCCTCGCCGCGTCTGTCGTGGGGAAGCACTTCTGGCCGGGCGTCCTGCATTCGTTCGGGGATCTCGCGGGTGTGGACGAAGCTCTCGGCGCGCTCGAGTCGAGGGATCTGATCCGACGGGAGCCGTCGAGCCAGGTGCAAGGGGAGGCGGAATTCTCCTTCAAACACATCCTGATCCGCGAGGTGGCCTACTCGACGCTTCCGCGCGCGGAGCGCAAGGGCCGACACGCTGCCGTCGCTCGCTACGTCGAGGACGTGGCGGGTGATCGCACCCGGAACCTCGCCTGGGTCCTCGCCCATCACTGGCGGGAAGCCGGTGAACCGGAACGATCCGTGCCGTATCTGATCACGGCCGCGGAGCTCGCCAACGAACAGCTCGCGTTCCATCACGCGGTCCAGCTCTACGGCTCCGCGCTGGAGCTGATGGGCGAGGACGATCCGCGGCGCACCGATGTCACGGTGAAGCGAGCGATCGCTTTTTCACGGCTGTCGCACGCGGTGTTCGAGGAGGGCGTGCGGTGGGAGCGGGACGCGGAGCAGCTCTAGACCGCGATCTCCTCGGGATCAACCTCGTCGGCGATCACGGAGATCCAGTCGATGCTGTGACCGCCGAACGCGGCCGCGTGCTCGCGGATCCGCGACTCGGTCGGGGCCGAGTACACGCAGAACGTGTGGACGACACCGTCGGGATCGATCACGACATGGCTGTGGTGCCAGATGACGTCGTGGAACCGCTCGATCGCGAGCCGCTTGGAGTTCTTCGCGAACTCGCCGAGCTCAGCTTCGGTGATCTTGGAGAAATTCCTGTCGATGAGGAACTTGGGCACCGCGGGCACCTCCGGAGACGAGGTTACCCCTTCCCCTGAGGAGTGACTAGGGACGCTGACCTGGCGCCGGCGGGATGACGGCGGTTGCTACCTTCCACCCATGACGGCGGCGTCGGGCGAACCCGAGAAGACGACCGGGGCGCGCCTCCGTCGGCTCGCGATCGACCTCGGGCCGCTCCGGACCTCGCGAGACTTCCGGCTCATCTGGACCGGCCTCCTCGTGACGTCCACGGGGAGCCAGTTCACGCTCGTCGCCGTGTTCGTGCAGGTCAAAGAACTCACGAACTCCGAGGCGGCCGTCGGCGCCACCGGACTCGCCTATCTCTTCGGGCTCCTCGTGGGATCGCTCGCGGGCGGCGCGATCCTCGACGCCTGGGACCGTCGACGGCTCCTGATGTTCGCCCAGGTGGGCCTCGCCGCGGGCTCGGCGATCCTGCTGGGCGGCGCGATCGACGGCGCGCCGCCGCTGTGGTTGATCTACGCGGGCCTGGCCGTGCTGGCCGCGAGCAGCTCGCTGGACGGCCCCACCCGATCCGCGATCACCGCCCGGGTCCTCGGACCCGCGCAGCTCCCGGCCGCACAGGCGCTCAACCAGGTCGTGTGGAACACCGCCGGCCTCCTGGGACCGCTGCTCGCCGGATTGGTGATCGCGGGGGCGGGCGGCAACGTCACCGTCGCGTACGCGATCGACCTCGCGTCGATCGGCTGCATGTTCATCGCCGCCTGGCTCCTGAAGCCGATGCCGCCGATGCGGGAGGATCACGCCGACACCGGTCTTCAGGCGATCCGTGAGGGGTTCGACTTCGCGCGCAAGCACCGCCTGATCATGTCGACGTTCCTGATCGACCTGATCGCGATGATCTTCGGCCTCCCGCGGGTGCTGTTCCCCTTCCTGATCGTGGACAAGTTCCACGGATCGGCCAAGTCGATCGGGCTCTTGTTCGCCGCGCTCGCGGTCGGCGCCTTGCTCGGTGCGCTCACGAGCGGCTGGACGGGCAGGATCCACCGTCAGGGTCTGGCGGTGATCGTGTCGGTGGCGGCGTGGGGCATCGCGATCGCGGCGTTCGGGTTGTCGACGTGGCTCTGGCTGGGCCTCGCGATGCTCGCGCTCGCGGGCTGGGCGGACGTGATCAGCGCGATCTTCCGGACGACGATCCTGCAGATGACGGCTCCGGATCGTCTGCGGGGACGGCTCTTCGGGATCCACATCCTGGTCGTAACCGGCGGACCGCGACTCGGCGATGTCGAGGCGGGTGTGGTCGCTCGTCTCGCGTCCCCGACCTTCAGTGTCGTCTCGGGCGGGATCGCATGCGTGATCGGCGCGGGACTCGTCGCGCTCGCGTACCCGGAGCTCCGCCGGGCTCGCGCCGCGGAGGTTCCCTGACGTAGGCTCGGCCGCATGGCGAAGCTGACGGACGAGGAGGTGCGGTCCCTGCTGACGACGATGCACGGATGGCGGTCCCTCGGCGACGCGATCCACAAGGAATTCACGTTCCGAGGCTTCCGCGGCGCGATCTCGTTCGTGAACCGGGTCGCCGAGCTCGCGAACGACGCCGCGCACCATCCGGATCTGGAGATCCACTACAACCGCGTCGTCGTCTCGCTCTCCACCCACGACGAGGGCGGCGTGACGGACAAGGACGTGGTGCTGGCTCGAGACATCGATGGCGTCGCCGAGCCGGAAGGCGAGTAGGCGTTGGCGGACCCAGTCCGGACCGTCGAGCTCCGCGTGCTCGACGGTCCGAATCTCTATTTCCCCCGACCCGCCGTCAAGCTCACGCTCGATGTCGCGGGCTGGCTCCGCGCCGGCGACGAGAAGGTCGCCGAGATCGCGCGCGCGACCGGGATCCGATCGATCGATCCCGGTGCGCGCGAGAGCGATCAGCGTCTGCGAGCGACCGCACGGGTCGCGGTGCAACTGACGAGACGCATCGCGGCCGCCGCCGGTACCGAGCGGCTCGGCGTCCGCGGCCGCACCGGTCCCGAGTTCGGACGGGTGATCGTCGTCTTCCCGTGGCGCCGGCGAGGGTCCGCGGAGGCCCTCGCCGGCGCCGTGGCACGCGGGATGGCGGGCGTGCTCCGCCGATCACCCGGACGGGTGATCGCCGAGCTCGCCCGCGACGTGGCGGCCGCGGATCCCGGGCCCGAGCCCACGGTGCCCGATCCCGATGTTCCGGTGATCCAGGTGAGCGGCACCAACGGGAAGACCACGACGACCCGGCTCCTCGCGCACATGGTGATGACGGCCGGCAAGCGCGTCGCGTTCTCCTCCACCGACGGCGTGTACCGCAACGACCGCTTGGTCAAGAAGGGGGACTACTCGGGATTCGGGGGCGCGGGCCTCGCGCTGGCGCAGCATCCCGACGTCGCGGTGCTCGAGACCGCTCGAGGAGGGATCCTCCTCCGCGGGATCGGCGTGTTGCACAACGACGTCGCGGTGGTCACGAACGTCTCCGCTGACCACCTCGACCTCCAGGGCATCTCGACGGTCGACCAACTCGCGGAGGTGAAGGCGACGGTCACGCGCATCACGCGGCCGGAGGGGTGGGTCGTGTTGAACGCCGACGATCCTCGCGTGCTAGCGATGCGCCGGACGGCCTCCGCGCAACTCTGGCTCTTCTCGCTCGACCCACACCACCCGGCGCTCCGCGAGGCGTTGGCCGGCCGCGGCCGCGCGATCACCGTCCTGGACGGGACGATCGTGTGGATGGAAGGTGCAGCGGTCCACCCCTTGATCGACCTCGACCGCGTGCCGGTCACGCTCGCCGGTCTCTCCCGGATGTACACGCAGAACGCGCTCGCCGCGGCCGCCGCCGGCCTCGCCGTCGGCCTCGCGCCGAGGAGCGTGTCGAAAGGGCTCCGGACCTTCGTGCTGGATCCCAAGAAGAACCCGGGTCGCACCAACCTCTTCTCCCTCGACCGCCGGCTCCTGGTCCTCGACTACGCCCACAACGAGGCGGGGATGGACGGACTCGTCGAGATCCTCCAGGGACTCCGCCCCGCCGGTCGGGAGATCTGGTTGGCGATCGGCACGGCCGGAGACCGGACCGACGACATCCTCCAGGGGTTCGCGGTCCGCGCGGCGCTCGGCGCCGACCATCTCGTGATCGCGGAGCTCCTGAAGTACCTCCGCGGCCGCCCCAGGGAAGACGTGGTCGAACAGCTCCGCCGGGGAGCGGCTCGCGCCGGCATGCACGACGTGCCGGCGTATCCCGACGAGATGCGAGCCCTCAGGGCGATGCTGAAGGGCTCAGGCCCCGGCGACGTCGTGGGGATCACCGCGCTCGCGCAGCGCGAGCAGGCGTTCCGTTGGCTCCGCAAGAAGGGGGCTCGCCTCCTCGGACCCTCCGACGTGCGCCGCCTCGTCAAGGCGGCGAGGAGCGTCCGGCGATCGGCGTGACGTTGTCCTTCGGCGCGTCCCTCGCCCGTCCTGGGAGAATCGAGCCGGATGGTCGCTACCTCGCACTCTGCGATGGAATCAGCGCTCGTCGTCGCCTCGAACCGGGGCCCGGTGAGCTTCGAACGGGACGACGACGGCAAGCTCGTCGCCCATCGGGGATCGGGCGGGCTCGTCACCGTGCTCGGGGGCGTGCTCGAGCGGGACGACGCGACCTGGGTCGCCGCGGCCGTCACGGAGGGTGATCGCGAGGTCGCACCGCGGGGACGCAAGCTCGAGGGTGCCGCGCAACGGGTGCGATACGTCGATATCCCGGAGGACCGCTACGACGGGTACTACAACGGCATCGCCAACGGCATCCTGTGGTTCGCGCACCACTACCTGTGGGATATCCCGCGCACACCGAGCTTCGGGGAGCAGACCGAACACGAGTGGGCGGACTACGTCGAGGCGAACCGCGCGTTCGCCCGCGCGCTCGCGGTCGAGGCGAAGAACGACCCCGTCTTCCTGATCCAGGACTATCACCTCACGCTCGTCCCGCGGATGTTGCGCGAGCTGGTCCCGGAGGCCCGGATCCTCCACTTCTCCCACACGCCGTTCGCAGGCCGCACCTACCTTCGGACCCTGCCCGACGACATGCGTCGGCAGATCCTTCGCGGCATGCTGGGCGCGGACGTCGTCGGTTTCCAAGGACGGCAGTGGGGCGAGAACTTCCTGTTGTCCGTTCGCGAGCTGGAGGACGTCCACGTCGACATCCGCGCCCATCGCGCCGATGTCGACGGTCGCGAGGTGCAGGTCCGATCGTTCCCGGTCGCCGTCGGCGCGCAAGAGATCCGCGAAGCCGCGGCGAGCGATCGGGCGAAGCGGCTCCGCGCGCAGGTCGAGAAGATCCGGGGCGATCGGAAGCTCCTCCTGCGCGTCGACCGGATGGAGCCGTCGAAGAACATCCTGCGTGGCTTCCTCGCGTTCGAGCTTCTCCTGCAGAAGCATCCGGAGTGGCGGGGCAAGGTCGTCTTCCTGGCCTTGCTCAGCCCGTCCCGTGAGGAGGTCCCAGCGTATCGCGACTACGGCGCCGATTGCCGGGCCACCGCCGACCGGATCAACGCGGCGTTCGGGAAAGAGGAGTGGATCCCGATCGTGCTCAAGGTGCAGGAGAACTTCACGTACGCCGTCGCCGCGTACGACCAGTACGACGCGATGCTCGTGAACCCCGTCCACGACGGCATGAACCTCGTGGCGATGGAGGGACCCGTGGTGAACACGCGCAACGGAGTTCTGATCCTGTCACGCAACGCCGGCGCCTTCGGCCGCCTGGGACGCCACGCGCTCGCGATCAACCCGTTCGACCTGTCCGAGACGGCCGAGGCGATCCACGAAGCGCTCGGCATGCCCGACGAAGAGCGGACCCGCCGCGCACGGGGGCTCAACCGCTCCGCGCTCTCACACACCCCGGCGACGTGGCTCGCGGGACAGCTCCGAGCGATCGACGAGGTCCGTTCGCCGAGCTTCTAAGGGGCCGGCGCACGCCGGTCGAGCTCGTCGGCGATCGCGGCGAGCAGTGTCGCCATGCCGAGCGGACCGTCCACGACGAGATCCGCCGCCGCGACCACCGCCGGGGGTGTGTCGTGGCCTCGCGCCGCCACCCCGCAGGTCCACAGACCCTTCGAGCGCAGTCGCTCGAGCGCCGCGAACGCGTCCAGGTCGCCGACGTCGTCCCCGGCGAAGAGCACCGCCTCCAGCCCGCGGTCCCTCACGATCCGTTCCACCGCGCCGCCCTTGCGAGGCATCCCGGCCGGCGTCAGCTCGAGGATCCGCTTGCCGGGAACGACCTCCAGCCCGTGCGTCGCCGCGATCGTCGCGAGCGGAGCCGTGGCGGCTGCTTCGGCTGCCTCCGGATCTCCGAGCGCTCGGAAATGGACGGCGGCGGCGGCGCCCTTCCGCTCGACCCAGGCGCCGACGACCGCCGCCGCCGCCTCGATCTCCTCCACGACCTCGGCGCGCATCGGCGGTTCGTCCTCCAGCCCGTGCGTCCCGACGACCACCACGCCGTCCACGTCCACGAGCTGGCGAACCTGCTCGGAGGGGCGTCCGGAGATCACCGCCACGACCTCGAGCCGTCCGGCGAGCCTGGTCAGCGTCGGCCCGATCTCCGGAAGGATCCGCGCGAACTCCGGCCGAGGAACGATCGGCGCGAGGGTGCCGTCGACATCGAGGAAGACGCCGGCCCGAGGCGCGCGCGCCGCCAACTCCTGCGCGACGCGGTCGATCTCCACGCCGGTCATCCTACGAACCCGCCAGAGCTGCTCAGCTCCTCAGTGCCGCGTCCTCGACGCAGAGGACCGACCAGGGCCGCGCGTCGAGGCGCTCCTCCGGGATGAGCTTCCCGCAGCGGTCGCAGATCCCGTACGTCCCTTCTTCGAGTTTCTGGAGCGCGCGGTCGACATCGCGCAGCATCGCATCGAGCTCGCGCGCGGTTCCGACCCGGTTCAGACGCTCGACGGCCTCGGTGGTTCCGTCGCCGACCCGCTTCCCGAAGGACACCGAGGCGTCGGGGTCACGCTCCACGGTCGTGACGACGCCGAGTTCCGCCAGCAGCTGCTCGCGGCGAACACGGAGCTCCTCGGCGGCCACGCGAGTGTCCACGAGCTATCGTGTGATGCCCGAGAGGTCGATCAGATCCGTGTCGCCCCCCACCGCCTCGATCACACCGCTCTCGGCGGCCCCCATCGCCGACGGCGTGGCCGATCCCCGTCGCTTCTCGAGCTCCTTGTAGACCTCGGTGGCGTAGTCGACGCACAGGACGACCACATCGCCGGGCCTCGCCCGGTCCAGGGCCTTGCGGGCCGCGTCCATCTCGTCGAGGACGATCTCGACCGTGCCCGCGCGTGCCTTCCCGCCGTCGATGGCCTCACGGACCCCTTCGACGACGAGGGCCGCCGTCTCTCCCGGCTTCCGCCCGCGAGGATGGCGGTCCTCCCGCACGATCACGACATCGAAATGGCGTGCCGCGACCCGGCCCAGCTCCCGCATGTCGTCGTCACGCCGGTCCCCGGCCGTAGCGACGACACCGACGACGAGATTCGCCGCTCGCGACGCCTCTCCGGGGCGTTCGGGGACCGCCGAATCCGATGCCAGACGATCCACGAAGTCGCCGAGCGTCTCCAACCCGGCGGCGTTGTGCGCGTAGTCGAGGATCACCTTCACGCCCCCCATCTCGAAGACGTTCAGACGGCCGGGCGCCTGGTAGATCGATGTCGTGAACGAGCGGAGACCCTGGCGGATATCGTGCAGGTGCGCGCCCGCGGCGTGGGCCGCGGCCGCGGCCGCCATCGCGTTCTGCACCATCATCCGCGCTCGGCCGTCGAAGGTGGCCGGGAGCATGTGGACGTAGGCGATCGGCGAGGAGCGCCTCCCTTCCTTCAGCACCATCAGCTCGCCGAGCGGACCGTGCTCCAGCACGATGGCTTTCCTCCCCCGCCGGATCCAACGATCCACGAATTCGTGCTTCTCCTGCATCGAGAAGAGGATCACCTGGCCCCCGGTGTGCCGGCGCATCTCGAGCACCAGGGGGTCGTCGGCGTTCAGGACGGCCCAGCCGGTCTTCGGCACCGCCTCCACGACCACCTGCTTCACGGCGGCGAGCTGCTCGAGGGTATCCACTTCGCGCAGCCCCAGATGGTCGCCCGTCACGTTCAGCACGACCCCCACGTCGTTCCGCCCGTAGCCGAGTCCCTCGCGGAGGATGCCGCCGCGCGCGACCTCGAAGATGGCCATGTCGACCCGGGGGTTCTGCAGCACCATCTGTGCCGACTTCGGCCCCGAGGCGTCGACCCGCTTCACGAGGCGCTCGTCGATGTAGACCCCGTCCGTCGAGGTCATCCCGATCTTTCGGCCCAGTCCTCGGAAGATGTGGGCGATCATCCTGGTCGTGGTGGTCTTCCCGTTGGAGCCGGTCACGGCGACGATCGGGATCCGAGACGGGGTCCCCTGCGGGAAGAGCTCATCGATCACGGGTTTCGCGACGTATTGCGGCTCCCCTTCGGTCGGGTTCGTGTGCATCCGGAACCCCGGCGCGGCGTTCACCTCGACGATCGCGCCGCCCGTCTCGCGCACCGGAAGGGTGATGTCCGGCGCGAGGAAGTCGATCCCGGCGACGTCGAGCCCGACGACGCGCCCCGCCTCCTCCGCGATCTCGACGTTGTCTTCGTGGGCCTCCCAGGTGCGGTCGATCGAGATGCCACCGGTCGACATGTTGCCCGTGGCGACGAGCAGGACCCGCTGGCCCTCGGGCGGCACGTCGTCGAGGCCGAGCCCCTGGTTGCGGACGAACTCCTCGGCTCTCTTGTCGATGGTGATCCGGGTGAGCACCTTCTCGTGTCCGATCCCGCGACGCGGGTCCAGGTTCGTGATCTCAACCAGCTGCCGGACGGTGTGTTCGCCGTCGCCGACCACGTGCGCCGGCACGCGCTCGGCGATCGCCACCATCCGTCCGCCCACCACGAGCACCCGATAGTCGTTGCCCTTGACGAAGGTCTCCACCACGACCCTGCCGTCCCGCGACTGTCCGAGCGCATGCTCGAACCCCTTCCGGACGGCCTTCTCGTCGGAGAGGTCGAGTCCGACACCGCGCCCGTGATTGCCGTCCAACGGCTTCGTGACGACCGGATAGCCGATGCGCGATGCCGCGGCGACGGCGTCGTCGGCGCTGCGAACCACCTCGCTTCGCGGGACGGGGAGACCCGCCGCCGCGAGCAGCTGGTTCGTCATCTTCTTGTCGGATGCGATGTCGACCGCGAGGGCCGAGGTCATCGACGTCATCGTGGCCCGGATCCGCTGCTGGTACTTGCCCTGACCGAGCTGGATCAGCGAGGCCTCGTTGAGGCGCATCCAGGGGATGTCACGAGATGCAGCCTCGTCGATGATCGCCTGTGTGGACGGACCGAACGCCCGGCGCTCGGCGAGCTTGATCAGGCGTTCCAGCTCCGCGAGGAAGTCGAAGTCCTTCTCGGGCTTGACCAGATGGTTGACCAATCGGACGGCCAGCTTCCCCGCCTCGACGCCGACGGTTTCCTCCCAGTAGCCGTAGATCACGTTGTACCGGCCCGGCTCCCCCGCCCCTCGCGTCTTCCCCCGCGAGATGTGCGCACCGGTTTCCCGTTGGAGCTCGAGCGCCACGTGCTCGGCGACGTGGCCGAGCCACGTCCCGTCGACCAACCGTTCGCCGAACCCGCCGCGGCGACCGAGCGAGCACGAGTGCTCGGCGACGCCCGGGAGCAGCGCCAGGAGACCTTCTATGAAGCCGGGGATCTGGTTGGACGGCCATTCCTCCAGAGACCCCAGGTCGACCAGCATCCGGATGCTCGGCTCGTAGGACCAGTAGTTGGGGCCCCTGAGGACCTGCGTCTGGATGATCTTCAGATCCGGCTTGGGCTTGCTCGACTTGGCCGACGCCGGCTGGCGCTTGAGGGTGGTACGGCCGGCGCGAGTCGTCGTCTTCGCTGCGCGTCGCTGCTTCGGAGCCGCCTCCGTCACGTGGACGCCTCCCCGTCCTCGAGGGCATCTGGACCGGTGAGCAGCGCGCGACCGCGCAGGTCGAACCGGTACCCCGAGGGCAGGGAGTGCAGGATGGCGCCGCTCACCATGACAGGACGATAGCCCTTTCCGCGATACGCATCGGTCTTGACGTGCGAGCCATCGACGAGCGTGACCGCTCCACGCCCGATCACGCTCAGCTCGCGCCGAGCGGTCACGACCGCGCACGTGTCTTCGTCGATCCCGATCCCCAGGAGCGAGGGCGACTGCGCGACCAAAGCCAGCAGCCGGCCGATGCGCCCTCGCTGCTCGAAATGCTGGTCGATCACGACTCCCTGCACGATCCCGAGCCCGGCCGCCAGATGCACCATCCGATGCTTGGGGGTAGGGCCCTCACGGCCGAAGGCGACCATGTGCGAGGCGAGGGCGGATGCGCCGGCGCTCGTCCCGGCCAGGACGACTCCCCGATCGTGCGCATTGGCGATCGCATCGCCGAGTCGCGTCCCCGCCACCACCTGGGTCAACCTCGATTGGTTCCCGCCCGTCAGGAACACACCGCTGGCCTCCGACAGGAGCGCGACGGCCGCGGGGTCATCGGCCTCCGCTCGCTCTTCTGGACGGATCCCGCTCACGCGGCCGATCCCGAGACCGAGGAACAGCTCGCGATAGGCCTCCGTCGCGGCCTCCCCCAACGAAGACGCGGTGGAGATGACCACCACGTGACCGTCGCCACCGCCCGCGAGGTCCGCGAAGGTCTGGAGGATCACTTTGTCCCGGAACCGGTCCTCGGCTCCTCCGATCACCATCACGGTGCCGGCTCCGTCCACCGCTCGAAGGGCAGCCGCGTCCGTCATGGCGGCAAGTGTATCCGGCGCACGTTGCTTCCTTGGCAGGTCAGTGCGCTGTGCGGTCGCTTCGCTCGGAGTCCCCGGGCGACCTGAGGATCAGCTGGTCGTGCGGTTCGACGACGTCGACCGTTCCCTCCAGCCCGTTCTGCACGAGCAACGTGAATCCGGAGGGGTGCTCCAGGACCTGGTCGGTCGGGTCGGCTTGATCCGTGAGCTCGAATCGAACGCCGCCCGCCGCCTCGCGGATGATCCGCACACGGACGTCGGGGTTGAAACGCCGGGCCGCCGCGTCGGCTCGGGACAAGATCTCGATCGCCCAATCGGTGAAGGCCAGCACGCGGCGAGTCTAGGCGGCGGCCCGGCGACGCAGGTACGCCGCGTCGGGCTCGACGACCCGCCACGCCTGCCACGGATCGTCGCCCGCGGCGCTCGGCGCGGCGGTCAGGCGGCCGAGCGCGGGGGCGCCGTCGGGGCGGATCCGGCGAGAGCGTGCTGTTCGCCGGTGCTCGGGGCGCACGGGTGCCTTGCGCCCGGCTCTTGCCTCGGCCCTCCGGTCGTCCCAGATGATCCTCGAGAGCTCGAGGGCGAGTCCTGCGTGGAACATGTGGGCTCCCCCCTTTCTTTCCTCATCCTTCTCTGTAACCAGTCATTGAAGGTTAGACGGTTGCGATGTAACCTGTCAACTGGCGTTGAGAGGTTTCGAAAGGTAAGGTCGTCTGATGGCAACCGAGCGGCTTCCGCAGCCGGTTCACGACGAGAACGGGACACCTCCCGCTCCGGGGGACCTCGAGCTCGTGCGAGCGTTCCTCTCCTTGCACGACCACGAGGATCGCAGCCCGGACAGCCTTCCCCCGAGCCACGAGAGCTTGCGATGGTGGCTCGGGTCGAAGGCGCTGGTGGAAGAGGGAGATCAGATCAAGGATCAGGATCTGGCGTGGGCGCTTCGCGTCCGCGATGCACTCACCGCCAAGGTGCAGGAGAACATGGGGGAGCCGCGGGACGAGACGGCGACCGAGTTCCTCAACCGGGCCGCCGAGGAGACCGGCCTCCGTGTGTGCTTCGGCTGCAACGACGACACCCCGATCCACGTCGACGCCACCGGGGTTCGAGGCGCGATCGGGCGGATCCTCGGGAGCGCGTTCCTCGCGGAGCTCGACGGACGGTGGCAGCGGTTCCGGATCTGTCACGACACGGGATGCTCAGCGGTCTTCTTCGATCGCTCGAAGAACAAGAGCGGGAAGTGGTGCTCGATGTCCTCGTGCGGGAACAGGGCAAAGGTCCGAGCGTTCCGCGAGCGACAGGCGGCCCGCTAACGCGGCAGATGGCCACGCTCGAGCTCGAGCTGCGATCCCCGGGAGGAGAGCCCGTCGATCTGTGGCGGACGTTGATCTCCCACGGGTTCGCGGGACTCTCCCCCACCGTCCTGGACGAGGAGAACCGATCGCTCGCCTTCACGATCCGGGTGCCCGGAGGGCGGCCACGCCGCGTCCTCGTGTCGGAGGACCCGCGGAACCGCTCTCGAAGAGCCCGCGCGCGGCTGGACGTCCTGGGCCCGCGGCCCGGACCGAAGGTCGTCAGGGCGGTCCTCGACGGCGCAGCTCATGTCCTGCGGCTCGATCAGGATCTCTCGCCGTTCTATCTCCGCGCAGGCGAGGACCCCGACCTGGCGTGGGCAGCGCGGGGAGCCGGCCGGATGCTTCGCTCACCCACCGTGTTCGAAGACGTCGTGAAGACGGTCTGTACCACCAACTGCGCATGGAGCGCGACGGTTCGGATGGTGGACGCGCTCGTCGCCAACCTGGGTGACCCGGCGCTCGGCGGCGACGGGCCGCTCTCGAACGCGTTCCCCACACCGTCTGCGATGGCGCAGGTCCCCGAAGCGTTCTATCGGGACGTGGTCAGAGCCGGCTACCGCGGCGCGTACCTCGCCGCGCTGGCGAAACGGGTGGCCGACGGCGAGCTCGACCTCGAGGCGTTCGCGACGGCGACGCCCGAGGCGCTCCCCGACGCCGAGCTCGAGGAGGAGTTGCTGGCGCTGCCCGGCGTCGGGCCGTACGCGGCGGCTCACATCATGATGATGCTCGGTCGCCACTCCCGGCTGGTCCTCGACTCCTGGACCCGGCCGAAGTACACACGGCTCGTGGGCCGGAAGAAACAGGTATCCGATCGGCAGATCGAGCGCCGGTTCCGACCCTACGGTGAGTACGCGGGTCTCGCCTTCTGGCTGTTCGTGACGCGAGATTGGGTCGAGGAAGAGTCGGGCTAACCCTCGCGCCTATACTGCGCGAGCCGCCGCGGCGCGGTGGCGACGGATCTTCTCCAGCAGGAACGCCACGATGACGGTGCCCTTATGTCCCCGCGGAGCCGCGCGACCGACGAGCTCCTCCGAACCCGGCTCGCCGGGTGGTCCTCGCGTCCGCGCGAGGCGGGCGGGCGCCTGACCGGAAACCTCCGAGGGAGGCAGCGGTGGCCGAGCGTCTGAGCGCCGCGCCCGCCCGCCTCGCGCGCCGAGCTCGCCGGCTCTTCGGCTACTGGCGCTCGGAGCGCCGCACCCTGCAGCAGGGCTCGGTCGCGCTCGTGCTGAGCACCCTCGCCGGGTTCGTGGCCGGGCTCGTCCTCGGCTCGATCACCGGGACCTTGGAGAAGCTCCCGGGGCTCCTCGTGCTGATCCCGGCGTCGGTCGGCATGCGAGGCACGATCTTCGGGGCGATGGGTGCCCGCTTCGGCACGGGAGTGGCCGCCGGTATCTTCGAGCCCACGCTCCAGCGAGGGAGCCTCCTCGCTCGCAACGTCACCGTCGGGATCCTCTCGACGCTGCTGTCGTCCTTCTACCTCGCCGCGATCGCGAAGCTCGTGGCCTCGGCCTTCGCGAAGGAGGCGGTGATCTCCTTCTGGGACCTCGTCACGATCTCCGTCGTCGGCGGCGTCCTCGCGTCGTTGATCGCGCTCGTGTTCACCGTCGGGATCGCGGTGGTGGGGTTCCGGAAGGGATGGGACCTGGACGCCGTGTCGACACCGATGGTCACCGCGATCGGCGACATGGTGACGCTCCCGACCCTGTTCCTCGCGACCCTGCTCGTCGGCAACCACACCGTGAACGCGGTCGCCGCCGTGCTCTGCACGGCGGCGACCGCGTTCGCGCTGGTCGCCGCCTTCCGCGCGGAGGTCGGGGTCCGGCGGATCCTCCTCGAGATGGTCGCGGTCGTGGCGCTCTCGCCGCTCCTCGACATCTTCGCGGGGGCGCTCCTCCAGGCGCACAGCAGCGGGCTGCAGGCCGTCCCGGCGGTCCTGATCCTGATCCCCCCCTTCGTCTCACAGGCGGGGGCATTGGGCGGGATCCTCTCTTCACGCCTGTCGTCCAAGCTCCAACTCGGCGTGATCACGCCGCGAGGGCGTCCCGAGATCCCGGCGCTGGTCGACGGCGCCATCGTCATCTCGCTCGGCGTCCTCGTGTTCACGGCGATCGGCGCCGTGTCGTGGGGCCTGTCGACCCTGACCGAGGGTCCGGTCCCGAGCGCGGCCGCGTTGATCGGCTCGACGCTGCTCGCGGGGGCGATCGTGCTGCCGATCACGCTGGTCGTGGGCTATTACGTCGCGGTGCTCACCTCGCGCTTCGGGATCGATCCCGACAACCAGGGTGTCCCCTTCATCACGTCGCTCCTGGACCTCGCGGGCGTAGCGGCCATCCTCCTCGTCATGAGAACATCTGGGGTACTTCCGTGATGGATGAACAACCTCGCAACGTCAAAGACCTCCTGGTCGAGCTGAAAGACGCCTCGGAGCTCATGGTCGACCTGGCCTATGCGGCCGTCTTCTTCAACGAAGAGAAACTCGCCCAAGAGGTCGAGCGGCTCGAGCAGAGGATGAGCGATCACCTCCACCGCCTGCGGATCACGGCGATGCTCGCCGCCCGAAGCCACGAAGACGCGGAGGGGATGGCCGCGGTCCTGTGGATCGCGCACGCCATCGAGCGGGTGGGCGATGCTGCGTCCGACATCGCCCGGGTGGTCGCCGCCCGGCTCGGGATCCCGGACGCGCTCCGGCACGACCTCCGACACGCCGACGAGATGACCGCGAGGATCAAGATCCGCGACGACGCGCCCGCCGCGGGCAGGACGCTCCGCGACCTGTCGCTCCCCACCGAGTCGGGGATGTGGGTGGTCGCGATCCGGAGCGGCATGGACTGGCGGTTCGACCCGGGCGCAGAGGACGTCGTCTCCGTCGGCGACGTCCTGCTGATCCGGGGCCCCGAGGAGGGCGTGAACCACGTTCGGGAGCTGGCCGGCGCCCCACCCCTGCCGGATGCCTCCGGCGAGGAATCGCCCCCGCTTTCAGAGCTCGACCGGGCGGTGGACATCCTCGTCGAGCTGAAGGACCTCGCCGAGGCGGCGGTCGGGCTCGCCTACTCGGCTCTGCTGTTCAACAATCGCTCCCTCGCGGCCGAGGTCGGCACCCTTGAGGCACGATCGGACATCCTGCACGACGAGCTCGAATCCTGGGTCCTTCGAGCGGCGCCTGAGGCCCGCGACCCCGACGCGCTCCGTGGCCTGCTCCGACTCGGCGCCGCGTCGGAGTACATGTGTGACGCCGCACGGGACATGACGTGGTACGTCGAGCAGGGAGAACCCCTTCACCCGGTGGTGCAGCTCGCTCTCGAAGAGACCGAGGAAACGAGCTCGGAGGTCGTAGTGGAGCGTGGCTCACAGGCCGTCGGGCGCTCGCTCAAGGACCTTCGCCTCGAGACGGAGACCGGGATGTTCGTGCTCGCCGTCCAGCGCGGTTCGCGCTGGATCTATCGGCCTCGCTCCCGCTTCTCGCTGCAGGAGGGAGACCGGTTGATCTCCGTCGGCCCCGAGGAAGGTGAAGAGGAGCTCGCGGCGCTGACGCGGGCTCCGGCGGTCGCGCACGGGTAGAGCCCCGGTCCTTGTTCCGTGCTGAGGGCTGGCCTAGCCTCCTCCCATGGAGGCCTTCGTCTACCTGCGGGTTCGCCCGGGCCACATCGTGCCGGTCCGGAACCAGCTCACGGGCTCCGCGACCGCGCGGCGCTCGGTCGTCGTGATCGGCGATTGGGACGTGCTCTGCCTGATCGACGGACCCGACCTCGCGACGGTGGCGACCAGCGTGTTGTCGGAGATCCAGATGATCGAGGGCATCGATCGGACGTTCACGGCTCCGGTGGTGCCGCCCGACCGGCTCGGCGTGGTCGGGTTCGGGGGCCTGCCGACGCCCGAGATCGTCCGCGGCGCCTGCTACGTCCACATCGAGGCCGAAGCAGGCGCCGCCGCCGGCCTCTACGAGCGGCTCTCCGGGATCGCGGGCGTCTCCGGGGCCGCGGTGCTCGGAGGCAAGTGGGACCTCATGGCGTGTGTGGCGGAGCCGTGGGAGATCGCCTCGGCGATCGTCCTGGACCACATCCACTCGCTCCCGGGCGTCCGTTCGACGAGCACGCTCGTCTCCGTCGACTACGAGGAGCCCGAGGAGGATCGGGACCAGTTCAGTTCCTGGTCGTAGCGCGCACACCCGCGGGAAGTGCGAACCGGACGCTCTCCTCGGTGATCAGCGCCTGCTCCACGCGATCGAAGCCGCGGACCGCGAGCCACTCGAGCATCCGATCCACGAGCCGCTCGGGCGCGGAGGCGCCGGAGGTGAGCCCGACCACGTCGGCACCTTCCAGCCACGAGGGGTCGACCTCGGTCTCGTCGTCCACCAGATAGGCGGGCGTACCCCGCTCCTGGCTGACCTCGGCGAGCCGGTTCGAGTTCGAGGAGTTCCGCGAGCCGATCACGAGCACGACATCGGCCCGCCGAGCGACCTCCTTCACCGCGTCCTGACGGTTCTGCGTTGCGTAGCAGATGTCCTCACGAGGAGGTCCCTGGATCTCCGGGAAGCGTGACCGGAGCACGTCCACGATCTGGTTCGTCTCGTCCACCGACAGCGTGGTCTGGGTGAGGTAGGAGAGCCGGCCGGGGTCGGGCACGTCCACCCGTTCCGCCTCTTCGATCGATTGCACCAGGATCGTTCGGTCGGGGGCCTGGCCGCTCGTTCCCTCGACCTCCTCGTGTCCGGCGTGGCCGATGAGGATGATGGTTCGATCGTCTTCGGCGAACCGGCGCGCCTCGAGGTGCACCTTCGTGACCAGAGGGCACGTGGCGTCGATCAGCTTCAGCCCGCGAGATCTCGCCTCGTCGTGGACCGTGGGGGACGAGCCGTGGGCCGACAGGACCACGACCGCGGCCTCGGGCACCTCGTCCAGCTCCTCCACGAAGACGGCGCCCTTCCGTTCCAGGTCATGCACGACGTGCAGGTTGTGGACGATCTGCTTGCGGACGTAGACGGGCCCACCGTGCAGCTCGAGCGCTCGCTCGACGGCGTCCACGGCTCGTTCGACACCGGCGCAGTAGCCACGTGGAGCCGCGAGGAGAACCGTTCCCATGCACCCATCGTACCCACCTGCGCCTCGTGGCCCGACCCTCGACCCGGCCCGGAGGGTTGAGTTGCCGGATGTCGGTCCCTCAGGCTAGGGTGGTCGCCGTCGGCTTCGGACCGAGTGGCCCGGTCCTCCTGCGCACGACGCGCGCTTCCCACCTTCCCATGGTGAGTTTGGCGTGCGTACGTGCGTGGGAGAAGGGGACTTCGGACCGCCGTCGGCGAAGGTCGCACAGGAGAGGACGAGACCAGGAGGTGATGCGCACACCCACGACCTAGCGCGGTGACCGGGGCCGGACGGAGCGATCCGTCGGCTCGGGCTCGAGGCGAGGCAACCAGCCGCGTCCGCCGCGAGGGTGATCCCGCCCATGACAACGATGATCCGGAAATGCCGCGCCCTCATCGCGGTATCGCTCCTGACCGCCGTCATCATGAGCTTCCCC
>Ga0070698_100001608_pt1 | contig 25137 bp, 13 predicted proteins | sample KBSK1502metaG_FD_65477 | JGI IMG/M metagenome (GOLD analysis project Ga0070698, IMG submission 65477) | Corn, switchgrass and miscanthus rhizosphere microbial communities from Kellogg Biological Station, Michigan, USA - KBS K1-50-2 metaG | ecosystem: Host-associated > Plants > Roots >... | reverse complement strand
CTTTTAATAACTATTGTTTGCATAATTGTATTTATAGCGGTGAGCTATGCAACGCCGCGACCAGATTATACAAAGATTAGTGGGCTTACTTTTTCTACATTATCAGCCCAGGATAAAAAGGAATCCCGTGCAACATGGACTAGTAAAGACATCTGGCTTTCAATTTTACTTGTTGCAGCGATCATAGCGGTCTATTTATATTTCACCGGTTAATATCTTTGTTGAAATAGATTTATCATGTTGATGCATCAAACAATGCGGTGGTTCGGGCCAAGTGACCCGGTAAATTTATCTGATATACGACAAGCAGGCTGTGAAGGTGTTGTTACCGCTCTTCATCATATTCCGGTTGGTGAAATATGGACAATAGAAGAGACCAATAAAAGAAGATCAGCAATTGAAGAAGCCGGCATGACATGGACAGTGATTGAAAGTTTACCAGTAAGTGAAAACATAAAAAAGCAAACCGGTAATTATAAACAGCACATTGAAAATTATAAACAGAGCCTTCGCAATGTTTCACAATGTGGTTTGAAAGTAGTTACTTATAATTTCATGCCGATCCTTGATTGGATGCGGACAGATATTTCTTACACGATGCCGGATGGAAGCAAAGCACTTTATTTTGAAAGAGCAGCCTTTGTTGCCTTTGATATTTTTTTATTAAAAAGACCCGGAGCAGAAAAAGATTATTCAGATGAAGAAATAAAAAAAGCAGAGCAACGATTGAAGTCAATGACAGATGAAGAAGAGGAAACTCTTTTTCGCAATGCATTGCTTGGATTACCAGGAAGCGAAGAACAGTTTACCGAAGAACAAATTTTAGCTGCATTAAAAACATACGAGCATATTGATGCAAAGAAATTAAAGGCGCATCTCTTTCATTTTTTAAAACAAATAGTCCCGGTTGCAGAAGAGTGTGGTTTAAAGATGGCCATTCATCCTGATGATCCTCCATACCCTGTTTTAGGTTTGCCGCGAATTGTAAGTACGGAGCAAGACGCTGCTGATCTTTTAAATGCAGCTCCATCACCTGCAAATGGTTTATGTTTTTGCACCGGTTCTTTTGGCGTAAGGCCGGATAATGATCTTGTAAAAATGCTTAAACGATTTGGCGACAATGTTCACTTCCTTCACTTGAGAAATACAACAAGAGATGCCGAAGGAAATTTTTATGAAGCCGGTCATCTTGATGGAGATACCAGCATGTATGAGATCGTGAAAGAAGTCTTACAAATACAAAAACGAAGAAACATTTCTATACCTATGCGACCTGATCATGGACATCAAATGCTTGATGATCTTAAAAAGAAAACATATCCCGGTTACTCTGCTATTGGAAGATTAAGAGGTTTGGCAGAATTGAGAGGACTTGAATACGGACTTTACCAATCCTTGCTTCACTAATAAGTATTGGATAACCACTCTAACAATAATCGGTAAATTAATGTAGAAACAATATTTCTTTTCGAAGGTTTTTTTTCATTTCAACCGTCCAAATGCTGGTCATGCCGGCCGCGAAATTTGTTGGCATTTTTTGTGACCAGGTATACCATTATTACTTAACTTTCGCATTCCAAAAAAACTGCTCATGAGAAAACTCTACCCCGTTTTCATTACTCTCTTTTTGTTTGTTTCAGCCGGGACTGCTTATTTCTTTTTCCCAAAAGAAAAGTATTCTCACCGTGTTCCGTTTGTTGTTCCTGCAAGTGAAGAAGAACAGGAAGATGCAGATGATGAAAAAGAAGGATACGATGGCCCTGATGCCCGTGATCAACAGGAATTTGACTGGACAGTCGATCCTTCATTGGGCTATGTTCCTTATAACCGTCTTAATAGTGCATTAGCATATACACATTATTTAAGAGACTCAGTAATTAACAGCCGGGCAAATAGCAGGGTGCAATCGATCATGCTATGGCAGGAGCGGGGTCCTATTTATGATTCAGTAGGTCCAAGCAATGGTAATACCCGCGGCAACGACCTTTATACATCCGGTAGAATGGCCGCAGTATTGATCGATACTTTAAATGATCCATCAGGTAATACTGCTATTATCGGTGGTGTATCAGGCGGTGTTTGGAAATGCACCAACTTTCTTTCCGCATTTCCGAATTGGAAAAACGTCAATGATTATTTTGATAACATGGCCATTTCTTCTATTTGCCAGGATCCGACTAATCCGAGTGTAATGTATTTTTCCACCGGCGAAGCTTCAAGCAATGCCGATGCACATTTTGGATTTGGTGTTTGGAAGTCTACAGATAAAGGTGAAACATGGCAACAGCTTCCTTCGAGTGTAAACTTTATTCGTAACTGGAAAATCATATGCGATCCGGCAGGAAATATTTATCTCGCTTCAAGAACAACAGCAACACCTGTATTAAATACAACAGGCCTTGCCCGTTCAACCGACGGCGGAGCTACATGGACAAATATTACTCCTGCGGCCCAGGGTACCGCAACAGCCAGTGCTACTTGTACTGATATAGAATATACATCTACAGGAAAATTAGTTGGAACTTTTGGATATGCAACCGGAGGTACAACTCTTGTAAGAGTATATACAACAAGCATTCCTTCTACGGTAACACAAACTGCAGGATGGACATTGGCCACAGGTATCCGTACATCTGGTTTAGCTGTCGGTCGTTTTGAGCTGGCAGCTTTAGGAGATATTGTTTATGCAGTTGCTGTTAACTCAGCTGCAAATGCAGATAGTTGTTATAAATCTGTTGATGGTGGTGCGACATGGACAAAACAAAATACCACTATAATGCCTGGCGGCGTATTGAGCGGTCAGGGATGGTACAATGCCACTCTTGCGATCAATCCGGAAAATTCTTCTGAACTTATGTGCGGCGGACTCGATGCTTATCGTTCAACTAATGGAGGAGCTACATGGACAAGAACAACGTTTTGGGTAACATCCATTCCTTATGTTCATGCTGACCATCATTATATGCATTGGTGGAAAAGAGGAAATGAAAGCCAGATCGTAGTTGGATGTGACGGTGGGGTTTTTTATTCTAAGGATGGTGGTGTTATATGGCAAGATAAAAACAGGAATCTCGGTCTTAAGCAATTTTATGGAGCAGATATTCATCCCGCGGCTGGATCCCCTTATTTGTTAGCAGGGGCACAGGATAACGGCACACATCAGTTAAAATATCCCGGACTTAGCTATTCTATTGAAGTGACTGGAGGTGATGGAATGCATGTATGGATCAACCAGCAGGATCCAAACATTCAATTCGGCAGTTACGTTTATAATCAATATAGACGTACTACTAATGGAGGACAAACATGGTCATCAATCAACTTTAGTGGTTCGATCGGTATGTTTACAAATCCGTATGCATATGATGATGCACAAAATACTCTTTACGGTTGTTATTCTGCAAATACACTTTTCAGATGGCCAAATGCGAATACAGCAAACACAGCAAACACTGTTACAATAGCCGCATTGAATGGTGCACAGATCGGTTCATTAAAAGTTTCACCTTATACAACAAATAGATTATTCCTTGGTACAAATGGCGGAAGAGTTGTACGAGTTGATAATGCAAATGCTGCAATACCAACTGCTACGAATATAACTGGTGCAGGCTTTCCTGCAGGTTTTGTTCGCAGTGTAAATGTGGGTTCATCCGATAATAACATTGTTGCAACGTTTTCAAATTTTGGTGTTGCAAATGTTTGGGTGACCACTGATGGCGGTACAAGTTGGACAAATATTGACGGTAATTTACCGGACATGCCGGTATGGTGGGCATTGTATGATCCAAATAACAATAATAAACTATATATAGGAACAGAAACAGGACTCTGGGCAACAGATAATATAAATGGCGCCAGCACTGTTTGGCTTCCTGATCCGGGTTTACCTACTACACGTATCGCCATGCTGAGAATGCGCAGCAGTGATAATACAGTTGTTGCTTCCACTTACGGAAGAGGTTTGTTTACTGCAAGAATACCGCCGTCAACTCCTGAAATAAGTTTTGTTCTTCCTTCATCAGCAGTAACAGAGCAAAGTACTGGTACTGCAGGATGTCGTAATTATAAAGAGTATATTATTAATACAGGAATTGTAAATAATCCAACCGGTGATGCTACTGTTACTTATAGTGTAGCAGCTGGTAATACTGCAGTACGCGGAGTTGATTTTGATTTTACAACAAACGGAAACTTCGGCAACCCATCAGCACAGCATGTGTTTTCCAGCGGTGTCACTGCATTAAAACCAATTACGATCCGTGTGTATGATGATGCGGAAGTTGAATCACCAGAGTCGTTTACTTTAACCTATACAATTTCGGGCACTACCGATGCAATATCAGGTCCTGTAAATACACATGTATTTACAATAAATGATAATGACAGGGCGCCGGTTCCATTTGGTACGGGAAATTATACAGTTGGAAATTATACAACTGATATGGCAAGTCTGAATACTCCGTTCGATGGAACAAAACTTAAACACAGGTTGCAGGTAATTTACAGGGCATCTGAATTACGAACATCAGGAATAAGTATTAGCGCTGTGATCAATTCAATAAAGCTAAAAGTAAAAACAAAAAATACTACACAGCCTTTCAAAGCATTTTCAATACAAATTGCCAATACATATAAAATAAATCTTGCAGCAGGGTTTGTTAGTGGTATTCCTTACACACAGGTTTATTCCGGTGATTACTCAACAGTAGCTGGAGATAATACATTTAATTTCTCTACTCCATTTGTTTGGGATGGTACCTCAAATGTTGTTATCCAATTTTGCTTTGACAACACTGGTGGCACTGCAGAAGGAGTAACAGATGTAGTAGAAGGAATGGCGGCTGCATTTGGCAGCGGTGTACGAGCATCTGTTTATTCAAATCATACCACATCAACCAATGCGGGTTGTGCTCTTGCTGCCGCATTCCTTGATGAAAATAGAGTGAATACTACTTTCAATGCAACATTCGGTGATCCGGTTGCAACAGCATTGAACAGTGAGAAAACAGAAAGTCTCGGTTCTAAAAATGATCTGTTGTATTATACAAGTAGCGGACAGGTGATGGCAAGAGTGTTGAATTTATCAGATCATAATTACGGATGTACACAAGTTATTATTGATAGAGCCGGAACAGGAGTTAAACAATTCTGGAACAGTAATACCGGAAATTATCTTATGGATAAGACCTTCCGCATTTTACCAACTACTAATAATGCAACGGGCAGGTATGAGGTAACATTCTATTTTACCAAAGCCGAAAAAGAAGGTTGGGAAGCTGCAACAGGAAAACCATGGGATAGTATTCAAATTGTAAAACTGCCATCAAGAATAAGTAATGTAACGCCGGCAAATGCACAGCCTGATGGACCAGGCACTATAAAAGTGATTGATGCAGTTAAAAGATCATTTGGTCCGAACTATTATACATTGTCAGGAATATTTGAAACCGGGTTCTCTGGTTATGGTTTTGGTGTGGCGGGCAGAATGAATACCATTCTTGTTTTGAGCGGACAAGCCGCTGCAGACAATATTAATCTTACATGGACAACATCAGCGGAAGTTAATAGTGGCATATTTGAAGTTGAAAAATCATATGACGGAATTAATTTCCATAGAATTGGTACAGTACAGGCTGCAGGTAATAAACTTACATCCTCGACTTATTATTTTGTTGATATTGAAAATGTCCAGTACAATTATTATAGAATAAAAATGCAGCATACTGATGGATATGTATTATATAGTAATACCATATTCATTAAGAAGAACGATGCACCTCAGCGATTGTTTATTTCACCCAATCCGTTCACAAATTATATTACAGCTCGGTTGTCACGACCAGCAACGAACACGGTAGTGATATTCGATTTTTATGATACGAAAGGCGCATTAGTAAAACGTTATATTGGGCCAAGCCAGGTTTCAAGCTACACGATCAATACTAATGATATTCTTTCCAGCGGAGTGTATGTGCTGAAAGTAAGCTATCCGGGAACCAAGCTCGTCACGACTATATTGAAAAAATAAAATCAGCAGGTAGGAGGTTGCAGCCAGCAACCTCCTGTTTACTTGCAAAAAAAATTTCTAAAGTTTTCAATCCTTAACTCAACAAATCGGTAACCATGATAAAAAAAATATTTACCCTTTTATTCTTTATTGTTTTATTGTTTTTAAGATCGAATGCACAGCCACCCAATTATGCTTTCCAGGCTGAAAGCGGAACATATACGCCGCTTATTGGCGGCGCTGTGGCTGTTATTACTTCCGGCGATTTTGATGACGGGTTTTCAAATGCGATACCAATTGGATTTACATTTAACTATAATGGCGCCAATTACACTACGATTTCAGGCAGTGCAAATGGATGGACGGCTCTTGGTACTAATATCACCATAACAACTTCAACGACCAATCTTACATCTGCAGCAAACAGGCCAAAGCTTGCACCCTTATATGAAGACATTCACCTGGTAAATAATTCCAATTTTACTTATGCTTCTACAGGTGTAGCTGGCAGCAGGGTATTTACTTTACAATGGGCAAATGTTTTATGGGATTTTGCCGCTACTACTCCTTCAATATCTTTTCAGCTAAAATTATATGAAGGAACTAATGTCATTGAGTTTGTATACCAACAGGAAGCTGGTAGTGTGGAATTAAATAGCAGCGGTGGCGCTGCAATTGGAATTACAACCACAGCAACTGGCAGTGGAAGTTTTCTTTCGTTGAGTGATGCAGGGACTAATCCCTCTGTCAGTTCAACGGTAGAGACGCTGAATATTGGTGTCAGGCCAGCTACCGGACAAATTTATCGTTGGATTCCTTATTGTGCTGCTTCAGCAACAAATACGACAGGTGAAAAAATTTCGAACTTTACTTACAATACAATTAATAATAATTCCAGCTCAACAGCAGGGTATGAGAATTTTTCAAATACATCCACTACTGTTTATTTATTTCCAAATTCAACACTTCCATTTTCAACAACTATTTCATCATTTGTTCCAACTGATGAAGTAGATATTTTTATTGACTTTAACCATGATGGGGACTTTGACGATGCAGGAGAAACTTTATATACTTCAACTGGACCGCTTGCCTCAGGCACTGTCACTGGCAATATTGTTATACCTGCTCTTTCGTCATCGGTTCTTTCAGGCAGAACAAAGTTGCGTATAAGACTTCATGATACGGGTAATGGCCCGAATGCAACAGCCTGCGGAACTTCAACGACAGGACAAGTGGAGGACTATACAATAGATATACAAACTTGTTTGGAGGCAAATATTAGCTCACAACCCCAAAATGTAACCATTTGTAATGGCGGAAGCGGTTCGGTAACAATTGGCATAACCGGAACAAATCTTACTTATCAATGGCAGATAAGTACCGATGGAGGCGGATCGTTTGCGAATCTAGCCAATACATCAAATTACGCCGGCGTAACTACAAAAACTTTAACGATCACCGGAGTTACATTAGCAATGAATAATTACCAATACCGTGTTGTAATGAACGGAACATGTACACAAGCTAATACCGCTTCTGGCGCTGCTACGCTTACTATCAATACTCCTGCTGCAATAACATTAAACCCTAGTGATGGCAACAGGTGTGTTGGCACAAGTATAAGTTTTACTTCTGCAGCATCAGGAAGTTCACCATCATATCAATGGCAGGTAAGCACCGACGGCGGATTTAATTATACCGACATAAGCGGCGCAACATCTGTAACGCTTACATTAAGTAATTTATCAATGGCATTGAATGGAAACCGGTATCGTTCTGTTGCTACCGTTACATTCTGCGGTTCGGTTATTTCAACACCGGCAATTTTGACCGTGTTTGCTTTGCCGGTAGTTACTATTTCCGTAGCTCCGGTCGATCAAGTGAAACCGGGCACTACTACTTATGTTACTGCCGGCAGTGTGCCAGCTCCGGTAAGTTATGTATGGAGATTTAATAATGCCATTATTCCTGGCGCAAATACTCGTTCTGTATTGGCAGATGTAAATGGAATAGGAAAGTATAATGTGACTGTGACAGATATCAATGGTTGTGTCAATACGTCTCCGGACCTGGATGTAAAAGCATTGAGTTCGGATCAATTATTTATTTATCCAAACCCAAATAATGGTCAATTTACCGTACGCTGGTATAGCTATTGGATCTATGAAAAATTCATAGTAACAATAACAAGTGCTTCGGGAAATGTGGTGACCAGGAAAGTATTTAATTCAAATAATAATTATTACCCAATGCAATTTGATCTGAAAGGCTTGGCAACCGGAATATATATGGTACATGTGTTTGATGAATACACGGGTAAAGAGGCGGTGGGTAAAGTATTTATACAACGATAAACTGATTTTGATAAAACACAAAGAGCCGGAGTAAATCCGGCTTTTTGCTTTTGATAAAATATTTTGCTTCATCGTAACAAACTATCCAGATATTCATCAGGGCATAAACTTATTTTTGTATTTCAATGAAACAGCTTAGGGCGCTAAACAAATATTTTTGGAAATACAGAGTAAGACTTGGCATTGGCGCTTTGTTTATTATTATTTCAAACTACTTTGCTGTGCTGGTGCCTCAGATCACCAGGTTTATTATCGATCATGTTCAAAAAAGTATCGACGCTACACAGGGAATTACAAGACCTGTTGCCAATAAAACTGGTCGTGAATATGATTATTTTGTATTAAAATTTATTGACTGGGTAGAAAGGAATTTCACTCAAACATCAGATCTCTCGAAAATCGTTATTCTCTGTGGCGTTACTATATTATTTCTTGCATTACTCCGCGGATTTTTCATGTTCCTGATGCGGCAAACGATCATTGTGATGAGCCGTCATATTGAATACGATCAAAAAAATGAGGTGTTTCAGCACTACCAGCAACTTGATACTTCTTTTTACAAAACTCATAGTACTGGCGACCTGATGAGCCGCATGGCTGAAGATGTGGCAAGAGTGAGAATGTTTACCGGTCCTGCGATAATGTATCTTATCAATCTTGTGGCGCTTATCTCACTCAGTTTATTTTATATGCTAAAGAAAGATGTAGAGTTGACTGTATATGTACTTGCACCACTACCGATACTTGCTATCACGATTTATTATGTAAACAGTATCATCAATAAAAGAAGTGAAAAGATACAGGCATTGCTTGCCAGCCTTACAACAAATGCGCAGGAATCTTACTCCGGTATTCGTGTGATAAAATCATTTGTGCAGGAAAAAGCAATGCTTGGTTTTTTTGAAAAGAACAGCGAGGAGTATAAAAAGAATGCAATCGGACTTTCTAAAGTTGAATCTCTTTATTTTCCTTCAATGGCTTTGCTTATTGGTTTAAGCACTTTGCTTACTATCATGATCGGTGGCTATTATTATATTAACTACCCGGGCCGGATGACGTTGGGAACGATCACAGAATTTGTGATCTATATAAATATGCTTACGTTTCCTGTTAGTGCTATTGGCTGGACGGCAAGCATGATACAAAGAGCAGCTGCTTCACAAAAAAGGTTAAATGAGTTTTTAGATACTAAACCCACTATTTATAACCAACCATCAGCCAAAAAAATTAAAGTTGAAGGTAATATTGAATTTAAGGATGTAGATTTTACTTACTCTCACACGGGTATAGAAGCATTAAAGAATTTTAACCTGTCGATAAAAAAAGGAGAGAAGGTAGCGATCATTGGCAGAACAGGCAGCGGAAAATCTACCGTTGCGCAATTGTTGCTGAGAATGTATGATACTATAAATGGAAGTATTGAAGTTGAAGGAACAGATATCAGGGATGTTGATCTTCGGTCATTGCGTGAACAAATATCTTATGTTCCGCAGGACGTTTTTCTTTTTAGTGATTCTGTTGCCAGTAATATTTCATTTGGGATAAAAGATGGAAATAGTATGCAGGTAGAAAAGGCAGCAATACAGGCAAGTGTTCACAGAGAAGTATTAGGCTTTGATGAAAAATATGAAACGTTGATCGGTGAAAGGGGGGTTACATTAAGCGGAGGACAGAAACAGCGGATATCAATTGCCCGGGCATTAATAAAGGACCATGGATTGGTGATCTTCGATGACTGTCTTAGCGCCGTAGATGCAAAAACCGAGAACGAGATCATCGGCAATTTGTATGAATACCTGGAAAACAGGACTGCTATTATAATAACCCACCGCATTTTTTCTCTTTTTCATTTTGATAAAATTGTAGTGATCGAAGACGGGCAAATAGTAGAAAAAGGCACCCATGAACAGCTAATAAACTTAAACGGCTTTTACACTGAATTGTATAACCGCCAACAACAACAGGATTCACAGTCCCGCTGAAAAAATGCCTAAAAGCCAAATGGGAAACAAAATCCTCACAAATTTGGCTGTATCAAAAACATAATTATATTTGTGACTTCCTAAGAATGTGATTATTAATCAGTAAAACACTAACTGTGGCGTACGAGAATACAGAAAACAAAATGGAAAGCATTTACAGCAAACGAATTCGTGCTGGCAAACGCAGGACTTATTTTTTTGATGTAAGAACAACCCGGGGTAATGATTATTACCTAACCATTACCGAAAGCCGTAAACGGTTTAACGATAACGGGTATGATCGTCATAAGATCTTCCTTTATAAAGAAGACTTCAATAAGTTCATTAAAGCTTTGGGCGAAGCTGTTGACTATGTAAAAACAGAATTGATGCCCGATTTCGATTTCGATGCATTCAATCATGATAGCGTGCCTTCAGAAAATGGCGAAAGCGAAAATCCTGAAGCAACAGCAACCACAGTCAATAATGAAAAAACAGAAACAGAACCGAGCCCTGCGCCTTCTGATAATGGCACTACTCATGAGGATGTAGATAAGTGGTAAAAGGTTTTAAGTAATAATACCAGGTAAAGCCCTCAAGTAATTTGAGGGCTTCTTTTTTGTTACAATTTTTATATTTTGTTTCCGTTTAAACACTTAACCTGAAATAGGTTATTGTACTTATAAATCCAATTTTCTATGCATAAAAGATCTACACTTGTAGTGCTTGCTGCACTGCTTTTTATTTTCGGATACTTTACGTGGGAACATTATACTGAAAAAAAATACGAAGGAAAAGAACGGGAACATGAAGAAGAAATGGAAGGTGAGGAAGATATGGATAAAGATCAACGACAAGACGGTATTGATCTTGCTATGGCTTATGAATTTAAAATAACAAATGATCCTGTACTCAATACAGTTCCAAGAGAAAGATTAATTGCAGCTGATAATTATCGTAAACAAAAAACTGCGTCGTTTAATAACAGAACTGCCACTGCGGTTTCAGGTATTAGCTGGAGTGAAAGAGGACCCAATAATGTTGGTGGCAGAACAAGATCTATCATTTACGATTTGAACGATGCAGCCAACGGTTATAAAAAAGTTTTTGCTGGGAGCGTAGGCGGCGGATTATGGGTTACAGATGATATTACTGCAGCTACGCCAACATGGACAAGGCTTGATGATTTTATGGGTAATCTTGCTGTATCAACACTTGCACAAGATCCATCAAACACGCAAAATATTTATGCGGGAACTGGTGAAGGATGGTTTAATTCTGATGCAATTATGGGTCTTGGCATTTGGAAATCTTCAGATGGCGGAACGTCATGGGCTCAACTTTCATCAACTAATAATTCTACATTTTATTATGTTCAGAAAATCGTAGTAACCAGTACAGGTGTTATACTCGCAGCAACAAGAACCGGAGGAGTACAAAGATCAACAGATGGTGGTTCTACATGGACAAAAGTTTTAGGAGCTGGTACAGGTGGGGGAAGTAGTAATAGGGCTGCTGATCTTGAAATAGGAGCTAATGGAAATATATATGCCAGTATAGGAATTTTCACAACGGATGGTATCTATCGTTCAGCGGATGGAGGTGTTAACTGGACAAAAATTTATACTTCTGCCGTAGACGAACAACGTATTGAATTGGCTTGCGCTCCAACCAATGCGAATACAATATATGCTGTAGTACAAGCAAACACAAACGGTTTAAAAAAGTTGATGTCGACAACTGATGCGACAGTTGCTACTCCTACATGGAATACATTAACAACTCCAAACTGGTGTGACCAGGGCTCAACCAGTACAGATTTTACAAGAGGCCAGGCATGGTATGATCTTATTGCAGCTGTTGATCCCTCAGACGCAAATACACTATTTATCGGTGGAGTTGATATTTTAAAAACAACCACTGCTGGTGCTTCATGGATACAGGTTTCAAGATGGTCAGGTGGTTGTTCCGGGGCGCAAATTCATGCTGATAATCACATGATCGTTTTTAAACCCGGTTCATCTACAGAATTCCTTATTGGTAATGACGGCGGTATTTTTCGTACTACCGACGGTGGAACGAATATTACATCAAGAGTAAGTGGTTATAATGTCACTCAATATTATGCTTGTGCAATTCATCCTACAACTACCAATTATTTTCTTGCAGGAGCTCAGGATAATGGTTCACAAAAATTTAGTAGTGTCGGTATTAATGCTACTTCAACGGCAAGTGGTGGTGATGGCGCTTTTTGTCATATTGACCAGACAGATGGTACAGTGCAGATCACTTCTTATGTCTATAATAATTATTATGTGTCTCTAACTGGCGGCAATACATTTATTCAAAGATTTTTTGGAAATACAGGTTCATTTATTAACCCAACTGACTATGATGATAACGCCAATATACTTTATGGTGGAAATACAGCAGGAAGTTTTTTCCGATGGAATGATGCCGGCGCAGGAGGCTCGAATACAGACAATGTAACTGTTACTAATTTCTCAGGCGCAAATGTTTCCAATGTTACCGTTTCTCCATTAACTTCCAATAGAGTTTATTTTGGGTTAGATAATGGTTCAGTTGTAAGAGTCAATAATGCGAATACTGGTACAGCGTTAACCGGCACTGTGATCAAAACCGGGACCGGTAATGTTTCTTGTATTGGAATTGATGCTGCGAATGAAGATCACATGCTTGTTACATACAGCAATTTTGGTGTTACCAGTATTTATGAATCATTAAATGCTATGCAAGCCTCGCCTACATGGACGGCGGTGGAAGGAAACCTTCCTGATATGCCAGTGCGTTGGGTTATGTTTGATCCAAGAAATTCTGATTGGGCATTAATTGCAACTGATCTTGGTGTCTGGTCAACAGATAATATTAATGGTGGTTCAACTGATTGGGATCCTACTAATACAAGTCTTGCTAACGTAAGAGTTGATATGCTTCAATACCGCAGCAGCGACAGAACAATTGCTGCAGCTACACATGGTCGTGGCTTATTTACAGCAGTAATTCCAATTACATCAACACCTGATATAAGCTTTGCTTCTTCCTCAGCTACAGCTACTGAACAAACTACTTCAACAAGTGGTTGTCGATCATATACTGATTACTCTGTCAACATGCAGATAGCAAATGCACCAACAGGTGATGCTACTGTAACAGTCGCAATACAAGCAGGTGCTACAGCAACACAGGGTGTCGATTATGAATTCACAACAAACGGGAACTTTGCTTCACCAAGCAATGCATTAGTATTTACTAATGGCTCAACTGCATCAAAAACTATTAGTCTTCGTGTTTATGATGATGCTGAAGTAGAAGCATCACAGGTGTTTACTTTAATGTATTCAATATCCGGCACAACAAATGCCCAGGCAGGGTCATCGAATCAAACATATACTTTTACAATTGATGATAATGATTCAGCTCCAACAGCCGCATCAAGTTCAAACTACACAGTGGCAACTTATGATATTAACTCAAGTGCCACATCTCCATTCCAGGGTGGAAACAAAAGAGCAAAATCACAATTCATTATTACAGCATCAGAATTAAGTGCTGCAGGGCTGATTGGTAACAGGCAGATAACTGCGCTTGCATGGAATATTATCACCAATGGTTCAACTTCTGCATATACTGGTTTTACAATTTCTATGGCAAATACAGCCACAACAAACTTGAATTCAGGATTTGTCTTGCCGTCTCTGACCCAGGTTTATTCTAATAACTATACTGTTCCTGCCACAGGTTGGCAATCTATCACTTTTACTACTCCATTTACATGGGATGGTACAAGTAATTTGCTGGTACAAACATGTTTTGATAATGGTAACACTACATCAGGGATAGATGTATTACAAGGAACAGCAGCACCGCTTGGATCAGGTACAAGGGCAACCGCAATAAATGCAACGAATGCCGGTGGACCTGCAGGTTGTTCTCTTACTGGTGGTTCAGTGAGTGATAGCCGTCCGCAATTCAGATTTACACAAGCAGTTCCTCAAACCGACGTTGAATCTGCGTTGAACTCATCAAAATCTGTTTACCTCGGGCCCAATTCTGATGTTTATTTTTATTCTTCCACGGATGGAGAATTACTTGCAAGAATTCAAAATTTAAGTTCGCATGATTATGGTTGTACAAGTATTGAGATAGATCGTGCTGGTACTAACAGTTCGCAATTCTGGAACACAAATACAGCAAACTACCTGATGAATAAATCTTTCAGGGTGATTCCAACAAACAACAATTCATCAGGACAATACACGATCACTTTATACCTTACACAATCAGAAGTAAACGGATGGCAAACTGCAACCGGGCAATCATGGGCAAATATTCAATTCATCAAATTACCAAGCCAGATCAGTAATGTAACTCCAGCAACACCTGAACCAGATGGAATAGGAACAGTGCAGGTAGTAACTCCAACCCTGGGAACACTAGGTACAAGTTATACGCTGTCTTATACTTTCAGCAATGGTTTCTCCGGCTTCGGTGCAGGTATTCCAGGTGCGCAGGGCACATTGCCAATAGAATTATTGAACTTTACCGGAAAGTTGCAAAGTGAAAACGTTAAACTAAACTGGTCAACTTCATTTGAACAAAACAGTAAAGGATTTGAAATTGAAAAATCACTTGATGGTATCAGTTTCAGAAAGATTGGTTTTGTTGCAGCGGCTGGCAATAGCAATACAACAAGAGATTACAGTTTCACTGACCCGCAACGTGCAGTAGAATATAATTACTATCGTTTGAAGTTAGTTGATATTGACAACAGCTTTGGTTATAGCGATGTGGTATTGGTGAAGAATGCCTTCGGTAAACAGGATGTTTATCTTGCCGGTAACCCAATAACAAATAATATAAATATCCAGTTTGCCAAAACTCCTAATGGCAAAGTATCTGTAAGTATTTATGATATGAAAGGAAGTAAGATCTATGAGGCAGGGTATAATAATTATGCTCAGACTTCATTGCAAATAAATATTGGCAATAGACTTTTAGCACATGGAGTTTATTCAGTGAAAGTGGAAACAGATAGTAAAATATATAACCTGAAAGCGATTAAGTAAAACCGATGCTGATTTATATATAAACCAAGCCCCTTCTATAGGAAGGGGCTTTATATTAATTACCCTTTTTATCCGGGATTATTTTTTGCGGTGGTGCTGATCCCGGAGGCATCCCGGTTATTTTCTTTCCTTTCGCAGGATTTGGCATATTGTAATTGTATTGTGAAAGATCGGGAACAAAACAGATCATATTATCCTGAGGCAAAGAATATACTTTGGTCCCATTTGGGAGTATAAAAATCAATTTCCCCATAGGTTGAAATATTGTAATATTTTTCATTCTTTCTTTCAACGAATGAGATGAATCTATTGTCATATCGAAATTCTTCCATTTTTTTAAGCTGTCAAGTTGCATCTTTCCCTTGAATTTTTTATAATCAGTATAAGGATCCTGGGCAGAAGCTTTTAAAAAGAAAAAGACAAGAATAAGGAATAGTATCTTTTTCATAGCAGGTGTATTTCCTGTTAAGTTAGATCATTTCTCATTTCTTTAAAAATATTTATCAGGTTATTGGTGGAAGGATCATGTGATGAAATTCTTTGATCGTCATTTAACTCAGGTAAAATTTTATTAGCCAATTGTTTTCCAAGTTCAACACCCCATTGATCAAAACTGAAAATATTCCAGATAACTCCCTGTACAAAAATTTTATGTTCATATAAAGCGATCAGTTGTCCTAAACTAAATGGAGTGATCTTTTTTATTAAAAAAGAATTTGTGGGTTTGTTACCGGCAAAAACTTTGTAGGGAAGAAGTTTTGAAATTGCTTCAACTCCTGATCCCGATTTTTCCAATTCTTTTGCCGCCTCTTCTTCAGTTTTTCCATTCATCAATGCTTCAGTTTGGGCAAAAAAATTGCTCATGAGTTTTTGATGATGATCACCAATTGGATTATGACTTTGCGCTATACCTATAAAATCACACGGTATTAATGGCGTTCCCTGGTGTATTAATTGGTAAAAGGCATGTTGACCATTTGTTCCTGGTTCCCCCCAAATAATCGGGCCGGTTGCATATTCAACCTGTTCACCATTTCTATCAATTGATTTTCCATTGCTTTCCATATTTCCCTGCTGAAAATATGCAGCAAAGCGATGCATGTATTGATCATAAGGAAGTATAGTTTCACTTTGTGCGCCAAAAAAATTTGTATACCATAACCCGATCAAAGCCATTAACACGGGAATATTTTTTTCAAAGGATGTCTTTTTAAAATGCTGATCGCTGTCATAAGCACCGGCAAGTAATTCTTCAAAATTTTTATACCCAATAGTTAATGCGATCGATAAACCAATAGCACTCCAGAGTGAATAACGGCCGCCCACCCAATCCCAAAAGCGGAACATATTTCTTTTATTGATCCCAAACTTTACCACTTCAGCTTCATTTGTGCTTAGCGCTGCAAAATGTTTGGCAATATGTTTTTCATGGACGGCATGCTCAAGAAACCATTCTCTTGCTGTAAAAGCATTGGTCATCGTTTCCTGCGTTGTAAATGTTTTTGATGCGATAAGAAAAAGCGTTCTTTCCGGTCTTATTTTCTTTAAAACCTCAGCTATATGAGTTCCATCAATATTCGATACAAAATAAGTTTGAATGTCTTCAAGCCAATATGGTTTCAAGGCTTCAGTTACCATTAATGGACCAAGATCGCTGCCACCAATACCAATGTTGACAATATATTTAATTCGTTTTCCGGTATAGCCTCTCCATTTCCCGTCGTGTACACGACTGCAAAAGTTTTTCATTTGTTTCAATACCTTTCTTACCTCAGGCATCACATCCTTGCCTTCTGCAAATACTGGCTCTGTTGAAAGATTCCTTAATGCTGTATGAAGAACTGCCCTCCCTTCCGTTTCATTTATTTTCTCTCCATTGAACATGGCATCAATTCCATCTTTTAGCTTGCATTCATTGGCCAGTTGAAGAAGTAATTGAATTGTTTTATCATTAATAATATTTTTAGAATAATCAAAAACAATATCACGGTTAGCAATAGAATATTTTTGAAAACGATCAGGGTCATTCTTAAATAATTCACGCATATGAACATTCTTCATTTCTGAAAAATGCTCCTGTAACGAATTCCAGGCTGCTGTATTTGTAGGATTGATTTTAGGTAGCATTTTTTCTTAAATAGCTTTTATTATTTCAATTGTTTTATAAACCATTTCTTCAGTTATGTCGAGATGCACTACTAATCTTACCCGATCAGGGTCAATAGCAGAACAAAGAATTTTTTTCTGCTCCAATTTTTCAACTATTGCGGCTGCTGTTGTAGAATCAACCGTTTCAAAGATGATGATATTAGTTTCAATTGGTAAAACTAATTTGACAAAAGAAGGTTTGGCAATAGCGTCTCCAATCTGTTTTGCATGTTCATGATCCTGTCTCAATCTTTCAATATTATTTTGTAAGGCATAAATACCAGCTGCAGCGAGAAAACCTGCTTGTCTCATTCCACCGCCAAATACTTTTCTGATTCTCCTGGCTTTTTTTATAAGCTCTCTTTTACCAAGCAATACACTACCTACGGGACAGCCAAGGCCTTTACTTAAGCAAATGGAAATGCTATCAAAAGCTTCCCCGTATTGTATTGGAGTTTCATTTTTTGCGATCATTGCATTCCATAATCTTGCTCCATCCAGATGAAGTGAAAGATTATTTTCAACGCAAACCTGTTTTATCTTTTTTATTTCTTTGAAATCATAACAACTACCGCCGCCACGGTTACTAGTATTTTCAAGGCAAACCAACCGTGTATTTGCTTTATGATCGTCGTCAGGATTAATGGCGGCTTTTACCTGGCTGGCATTTATTCTTCCCCGGTCACCATATAAAAATTTTACTGATGCAGATGAATTAAATGCTATGCCTCCGCCTTCATATTGATAAACATGGGCACTCTCATCACATATTACTTCATCACCCGGTTGCGTATGACATTTGATTGCAATCTGGTTGGTCATTGTTCCGGAAGGGCAGAAGAGGCCAGACTCCATTCCAAACATATCTGCAGACAATTTTTCTAATTCATTTATTGATGGGTCTTCACCAAAAACATCATCGCCAATTCTCGCAGTCATCATTGCCTGCATCATAGCGGGTGATGGTTTTGTTACCGTGTCTGATCTGTAATCAATAATCATCAGCCAAATTTCCTGCAATATAAAACAGGCAACCGGTGAAACCGAAACTCCTCTTCGATCAGTCAATTTGGCTTTTTACCGGCGGTTTGAGTTGACTTGCCGGTCTGGTATTGCCAAAGAGATTTTCCCCAATTAGCTTCACAACATAATTGATCATGATAATTAGAAACCCTTTAAATAACCTAAATACCATTAATCATGAATAAAACAATTAATGTAACCAGATTTTGAGGCCAACGTCATATTGATGTCATGGGAACCGGCCACTTATCAATAAATATGGCCGTTTATTTTAAAACAATGTACTTGGTATTAACAAGTACCTATCTTTGAACTGTAATTAATAAAAGCGAGTACTAATAATATTAAACCATTTAAAATGAGAAAGTTTTTGACCTTATTGACCGCAATTACAACCTTATCCTTCGCCAGCCATGCCCAAAAGACTCCCGGAAAGGTGTCAGGACAGGTAATTGACGGAAATACCAAAACCATCGAGGCAGCAACGATAACCTTGCTTCGAGTAAAGGATTCAAGTGTAGCCAAAATCAGCGCAGCTAATAAAGATGGCAAATTTATATTTGAAAATGTTGACGAGGGGAAATACCTCGTTTCAATTACTGCTGTTGGTCATACAAAAGGGTTTTCAGAGCCATTTGAAATTACATCTTCGAATACGAATGTTACACTTAAAACGATAGAACTTATTCCTATGGCCAAGAATCTGGCAGGAGTAACTGTTGCTGCTAAAAAACCGTTGATCGAACAAAAAATTGATAGAACAATTGTAAATGTTGATGCATCGGTTACGAATGTTGGTACATCTGCTTTGGAAGTTCTGGAAAAATCTCCCGGTATTTCAGTTGATAAAGATGGTAACATTAGCCTGAAAGGAAAACAGGGTGTGCAGGTTTATATTGACGGAAGACCTACCTATTTATCAGGTACTGACTTAGCAAATTATTTGCGTAATCTCAACAGTAGTCAATTGGATCAAATTGAAATAATGACTAACCCGCCTGCAAAATATGATGCAGCTGGTAACGCAGGTGTCATTAATATAAAAACAAAAAAGACAAAACAATTTGGATATAGCGGTAGCCTGTCTTCTACATGGAGCCAGGGTCGTTATCCAAAAGTGAGTGAGTCTTTTAATTTTAATTACAGAAAAAATAAAGTAAATCTTTTCACAAACATCGGATATAGTAATCGTAAAAACTGGCAAGACCTCGATATCCAAAGAAAATTCATTGAGCATTCAACTAAGGAAATAAAATCAAATTTTGTGCAGGAATCAAGAATCAGAGAACAGGGTAAATCATATAATGCCAAAGTAGGGTTTGATTATTTTGCAAGCAAGAAAACAACTGTTGGTGCTGTTTTCACAGGATATTATAACCCCGGAGAATTCGGTAATCAAAGTGATGTCCTTATTTCAGATCCCAATATGATCTTACTTAGCAGAACGCTTGCTAAAACAACTAACGATAGAAAATGGAAAAACTTTAGTACCAATGTAAATTTCCGCCAGCTATTAGATACAACAGGGCAGGAGTTGACCGCAGACATTGATTATCTGACCTATCGCAGTACAAATACACAAGACCTGGTAAATGCATATTATGATCCTAATGGAATACCAACTACCAAGGCTGATACTTTGCTTGGTAACTTACCACAGGATATAAGTATTTACTCTGCCAAAGTTGATTATACATTGCCATTAAAGAAAGAGGCAAAATTTGAAGCGGGTATTAAAACAAGCTTTGTGGAAACTGATAACAATGCAATTTATGACAGCCTGAACTATGGAATAAGGGTTCGTGATAATGGCCGCAGTAATCATTTTATTTATAATGAAAATGTGAATGCAGCTTATGTAAATTATAGCAGACCTTTTTCTAAAAAATGGTTTGGCCAATTTGGTTTAAGACTTGAAAATACAAATGCCAAAGGCAACCAGGTTACAACAGGTGAAAAATTCAATCGTCATTACACACAATTATTCCCAACTGCATATATACAATATAAACCGAGTGATAAAAATAGTTTTGTATTGAATTATGGTCGCAGGATCAGCAGGCCGGATTATGAAGACCTGAACCCATTTATTCTTTTCCTTGATAAATATACTTTTGAGCAAGGCAACCCGAATTTGCAACCGCAGTTTGCTCATAACATTGAATTCACTCATAGCTACAAGGGATTTTTAAATACAACCCTCAATTATACAAGAACAACTGATATCATAAACGAGGTACTTGAACAAAACACTGACAGGAATGAAACTTATGTGAAGAAAGATAATATTGCAAAGCAACGTCAATATGGAATTTCAGTTAGCGCCAATGGTCAACTTACTAAATGGTGGAGTGGAAATTTATGGACAAATCTTTATAACAACCAATATGAGGGTATTGTAAACGGTGATTTCGTGAAGGTAGGTGCCACAACATTCCAGGGAAATATTTCCAACCAATTCAAATTTGCTAAAACATGGAATGCCGAATTAAGCGGATATTTTAATTCAGGCGGCGTTGAAGGTGTTTTCAGGATCAGAAGTTTTGGAATGATAAATATGGGAATAAGCAAACAAGTGTTCAAAGGGAAAGGAACATTCAGATTATCTGGCCGTGATGTTTTCCGTACCCAAAAAATTAAAGGCGAAATAAAATACAGCAATATTGATGCTTCATTCCAACAACGTCGTGATTCAAGACAAGTAGCACTTGGATTTACTTATCGTTTTGCAAAAGGAAAAATGAATAATAATCAAAAAAGAAAAACAGGTGGCGCAAGTGAAGAAAGCAGCCGTGTAAAAACTGGTGAATAATTATAGAACATGATCGTTAAACCGAGTATAGCCTTGAAAATTACAAGCAGTCAGTTTTAGTTTTCTCAAATTCAAAACCCGTTTTTCAAAACGGGTTTTATTTTTTTTTAACAGTTTTTCACAACTATGGTTTATTAAATAAGATTCTTGCCGCTTGTGTATAGGTAAGTAGTATTTGCCCTTCAACATCATAACTACGAATCTTATCATAATTCATTTCTTAGAAGAATTTATTAGCTGCAATTTTATGCAGTAGCCATTTATCAACTAAAGTATAGCCCGTTATGAGAAAGTTATTTACACTTTTGACATGCATATTATTATCTGCACTTGTTTTTTCACAAAATAAAATTGGTAAAGTATCGGGCATCATCACCGATGAATCGCAAAAGCCATTGCAATCAGCAACTGTATCATTGTTGCGTGCCAAAGATTCATCATTGGTAAAAATTGCCGTGACCGATAAGGAAGGAAAGTATGAACTTGAAAACATCAGCGAAGGGAAATTTTTGTTATCAGTTTCTTCCATTGGCTTTCAAAAAAAACTCGGGCAATCATTGGAAATTTCTGTAACTAATCCCTTATTCAAAGCTGAAACGATAAGGCTATCTGCAGAATCTAAGTCAATAGAAGGAGTAACAGTAACTGCTAAAAAACCTTTCATTGAAACAAAGATCGATAAAACAGTTGTGAATGTTGATGCTTCACCAACAAGTGCCGGTGCTACAGCTCTTGACATACTGGAAAAATCTCCGGGCATTACTGTAGACAACGATGGTAATATTAATCTACGCGGCAAACAAGGAGTTATTGTAATGATGGATGGCAAACAAACTTTTTTGTCTGCATCTGATCTGGCCAATCTCCTGCGGAATATGCCGGCATCAGCACTCGATCAAATTGAGATCATGACAAATCCATCATCAAAATATGATGCGTCAGGCAATTCCGGGATCATTAATATCAAAACAAAAAAAGGAAAGAACAACGGATTTAACGGTAGTATAATGGTTGGTGCAACTACCAGTTTCTTTCATCCTGATCAGGCATTATACATGATCCCTAAATCTCAAAACAGCATCAATTTTAACTGGAAAAAAAATAAGATCAATTTCTTTGGTAATTATAACCCGAATATTTTTCGTGGAATGAATCGTTTAAGCCTTGATAGCCGGTTTCTTGATGACAACTATAATACTACTGGTTATAATCTGACAGAAACACGTTTCAAATTCGGAAACAACAATCACACATTGAAATTGGGATTGGATTGGTATGCAGATAAAAAAAATATTTTCGGAATTGTTGTTAGTGGCTTTACGTTCAGTGGTCATCCAACACCAATTTCTATTTCTGATCTGGTTGACGCCAATATGCAATTAGAGAACAGGCTTGTTTCTTCTACCGATAATGATCTTAAATTTCAAAATGCAACCTTGAATCTAAACTGGAAACATTCATTTGATACTACCGGCAGAGAAATAACAGCAGATTTTGACTATGTGGTTTATAGTAATGTTTCTGATATGGTATTAATAACTGATTTCTATAATAGCACATTACAAAAAACAGGAACATCCTATTTAAAAGGTCATTTGCCATCTGATATTAATATCTATACTTTCAAGAGTGATTATACACACCCGGTAAAAGGTGGAAGATTTGAAGCCGGTGTGAAATTCAGTTATGTAAAAAATGATAATCTCGTTAACTATGAACGGATGATCAATAATGAATGGGAAACTGACCAAATCCGTTCCAATCATTTTATTTATGATGAAACTATAAATGCTGGCTATGTTAATTACAGCCGTGAAATTAAAAAATGGACTTTACAAGCAGGCTTAAGAATTGAAAACACTATTGCACATGGCAACCAGGTAATAACAAATCAAACTTTCAAACGAGATACTACAAATCTATTTCCAACTGCATTTATAAGTTATAAGGTAGATAAGAAAAACACATTGACGGTTGCTTATGGGCGTCGTATACAAAGACCCAATTACCAGGATCTGAATCCATTCACTTATTTTCTTGACACATTATCATACAGGCAGGGAAATATTTACCTGCGCCCGCAATACACCCATAACATTGACCTGACACATAGTTTCAATGGCAAATTCATAACCACTTTTAATTTCAATACTACGGATGATATAATTTCTCAAATTGTAAAACCTGTGTCTAACAGTAAAATAAGATTTCTCACCGTAGATAATGTAGCCAGGTTTACCAATCTCGGTGTTTCTATTACTGCTCCTTTTGCATTTGCCAAATGGTGGAATACGAATGTTTTTATAAATGTATTTAACAATCATTACAAAGGTGTTTACGATACATTCAATATTGATCGTTCTTATACTTCTTTTACTGCTAACGTAACTAATAATTTCACTTTCAAAAAAGGATGGAGTGCAGAGCTAAGTGGTTTTTACCGTCATAAAGCTCTCGGTGGCCTTACTCAAATGGAACCAATATATCAAATGGGTTTTGGCTTGCAAAAACAAGTAATGAAGGGAAAAGGGACTGTTCGGTTAAATGCTCGTGATCCTTTTGCTTGGCAAAAGTTTGAAGGCAGAAATAAATATGGTCTGATCGATGGTGGTTTTCTTGCTCGTCCTGATATAAGACAGGTAACCGGAACCTTTACATGGCGTTTTGGAAAGAACGGTCAGCAAAATCAGCCCCGGCGCAGAAATTCAAGTTCACAAGATGAACAAAGCAGGGTAGGGCAAAGCCAATAAAAATAGTTTTCTCATGTGTGTAAAAACCTCTCTTTTCTAGGAGAGGTTTTTTATTTCACTAATTTTATTTTAAAACTCAGTATAAAACCTCCAATTTTATAAATCTAAAATTAAATTATGCCCTCATTTGATATTGTTTCAAAAGTAGATGCACAAGCACTCGACAATGCAGTAAATGTGACATCAAAAGAAATAACCAACAGATTTGATTTTAAGGGAAGTCACGTAGTAATTGATCTAAATAAAAAAGATTTCAAGATCAATATCGAAACAGATGATGACATGAAGATGAGACAGCTTTGTGACGTATTGATCAGCAGAGCACATAAACAAGGAATAGATCCTTTAGCATTTGATCTGAGTAAAGAAGGAATGCAAAGCGGAAAAGTTTGGAAAAAAGAAGTACAAGTAAGAAATGGGCTTCCGCAGGATGACGCAAAAAAGATAGTTAAGTTGATAAAAGATTCTGGAATGAAGGTCCAGGCCTCTATTAATGATGACCTGGTTAGAGTGACGGCTAAAAAAATTGATGATCTCCAGGCTGTCATCCAACTTTGTAAATCATCCAGTCTACAAGTACCACTTCAGTTTGTCAATATGAGAAGTTAATCGGTTTATAAACTGTTCATAACTATAGTGAGGCTGTGGATATCTCAAATTCAATTTGTGCAAAACAAGTGAGTATCAAATAATCAAAAAATTTGGAAAGTAATTTATTGTAGAGCAATTTAGCGTTATAAGATTGAATGAGCCGTCAAAAGCGAGTTTGATCTGAGGTCCGGAAAGTCCGTCAAAAGATTTGAAGGATCTGCGATCAGAGGAATCCGTCAAAAGAAGAATTTGGTCGCTGGGGTGGATGGGTCCTTAAACAGACACATAGCCTCACGGAAAGCGTTGGGTTAGTAAGACGTTCAGGAGCTTCGGCAAATGAATGGAAGAAAAATCCGGCGCTTTTCTATTTTTTAGACCTTCTGTTGGTAATAAGCTCC
>Ga0070698_100001607_pt1 | contig 25138 bp, 24 predicted proteins | sample KBSK1502metaG_FD_65477 | JGI IMG/M metagenome (GOLD analysis project Ga0070698, IMG submission 65477) | Corn, switchgrass and miscanthus rhizosphere microbial communities from Kellogg Biological Station, Michigan, USA - KBS K1-50-2 metaG | ecosystem: Host-associated > Plants > Roots >... | reverse complement strand
CGTCGATCGTTTTCACGCCCGGCGCGAGCTTGATCGAGCTGCCGACGGCGACGATGTGGTCGCCCTTCACGACGACGGTCTGATGCGCGAGCATCTGCTCGCGATCCATCGGGATCACCGTGACGTCGACGAACGCTACGTCGCCGGTCGCGTTCGTCGGTTGCGTTGCCGACTTGCACGCGACGAGCGCGAGCACGAGCCACCTCAACGCCATTCGTTCACCGTCTGGCGCAATTCGCCGAGCCGCGCGCGCGACAGCGCACCGACTGCGGCGAGCGCGAGATGTTGCGGCGCGAGCACCTGCTGGGCGACCTGCACGACATCGTCGACCTGGATCTGTTCCATTTGCGCGAGCCTCTCCGACAACGTCGGCGGCGGATAATACAGCGCGGTGCCGCCGTACCAGCCAGCCATCGCGGCGGCGTCATCGATCGACGCAAGTGTCTCGTACCGGTAGCGGATGCGCGCTTTGGCGAGCTCGTCGTGGCTGACCTGGCCGTTGCGCAGGCCGGCGAGGATCGCGAGCAGCTCGCGCACGAGCGATGGCACTTTTGCGTTCGCGGTCGCGCCCGCGATCTCGAACAGCGCGGCGTCGGCGAGCGGCTCGATCGCGGCGTGGATCGAATACGCGAGGCCCTTCTGATCGGCGAGCGTGTAGTGCAGGCGCGTCGACATGCCATCGTCGAGCACGCGCAACAGTGCGACGAGCGCGACGTACGCCGGATCGAGCTCGGGAATCGCGCGAAACACGACCGCGAGCGACGTTTGCGAGCCGGCATCGCGCACGTGATGGAGGCGCGGCCCCGCGATCGAAGGCGGCGCGGCCGGCACCTCTGCACGCGTGCCGCTCGGCATCGCCGCGAGCGCGCGCGCGGCGGCCTCGACGACCCGGCCATGCTCGACCGGCCCCGCGACGCACAGATTCGCGTTGCGCGCACCATAAAACGTCTCGAAGTGACGCCTGACGTCGACGAGCGCGAATCGCTCGACGTTGCCGCGCGGGCCGATGATGCGCTGGCCGAGCGGATGATTCGCGAACACGAGGCCGCGCGCGATGTCGTCGGCGTTAATCTCGATGCCCTTCTCGTCGTAGTCCTCGTTGATCTCCTCGAGGATGAGCTCGCGCTCGAGCTCGATATCGGAAAATCGCGGCCGGCCGAGCAGCTCCCCGAAAAGCTCGATAGCCTCCGGGACATGGGCGGGCTCGAGGGCGAGCTGGAACAGCGTGTAATCGCGGCCGGTCTCGGCGTGCAATGTTGAGCCAAGCCGCTCGATCGCCGTATTTAGGGCCAATGACGATGGATAGCGCTCCGTCCCGCGAAACAGCATGTGCTCGACGAAGTGGGATAGACCGTTGTCGTCGGGGGCCTCGAATCGGGCCCCGACCTTGATGAACAGCGCGCATACCGCCGTATGCAGGTGGGGCAGCGCGACCGTGGTCACGGCGAGCCCGTTTGCGAGCGTCGTCGTCTCGACGGCCGGATCGAGCACAGCTGAGGCTTACCATGTGGTATCAAAGGGTCGATCCGATGCTCCTTAAAAAGATCGTGATCGCGGAAGACGACGACGCCATCGCGCACATGGTGAACATGGCGCTCGGCGACGCGGGATTTCTATGCCTGCGCGCCAGGGACGGTGACGAAGCACTCAAGCTCGTCAAGGCGCACGACCCCGACCTCCTCGTGCTCGACGTGATGATGCCGAGGGTGGATGGGCATGAAGTCGCGCGCCGTCTCAAAGCCGATGTGATGTGGTCGCGTACCCCGATCCTCATGCTCACTGCCCTTGCCGGCGTCGACAACGAGGTCACTGGCCTCGAGGCCGGCGCCGACGCATACATGCCCAAGCCGTTCGACTTGCGAGAGTTCAGCGCGCGCTGCAAGGCCCTGATCCGCTCGTCGCGGCGCGAGCGCGATCGCAACCCGACGACGAACTTGCCGGGCTCGCGCGCGATCGATGAGGAGATCGAGGGCGCGCTCAAGAGCGGCAAGCCCACGTCGGTGGTCCATATCGATATCCTCAACTGGGATACGTACCAGGACTCGATCGGCCTCACGCGCTCGGAAGATACGGTCCGCAGCCTCGGGCAGTGGCTGCTCGATGCCGCGCGCAACTCATCGGGAGGCGGCGCGTTCGTTGGCCACATCGGCGGCTCGGATTTCATCGCCGTGCTCGCGCCCGAGCATGCCGAGCCGTTCGTGACGCAGGCCGAGTCGGCATTCGATGGCCATCGCGCGACGCTGCCCGGCGACGCGAAAAACCTCGCGCTCGTGTTGGCGATCACGAACACCGCGGGCCTGACGCTCAACGGTGGCGCCGACGAGCTCGGCCGTCAGCTTGGCAAGGCGATGAAGCTCGCCAAAGCGGCCGGCAAGACCGGCCACGTGAAGTACCAGCCGTAGTGTGCCCGATCGCAGCCACGACACGGATCCGCTAGCAGACACGCAAAGCCCAGACAGCGGGCAATCGGGCGACAAGCGGCGCGCGGTGCATAGCGGCGACGTGCTCGGCCGCTACGAGCTCGGCGAGGAAATCGGCGAGGGCGGCATGGCGACGGTCTATCGCGCGCGCGATCGCGAGCTGCGCCGCGAGGTCGCGATCAAGGTGCTGTTTCCGCACCTGGCGCGGCGCACCGATGTCGTGCGTCGGTTTCATCGCGAGGCGCGCGCCGCGGCGGCGCTCGAGCATCCGAACATTTTGCGCGTGTACGACGTCGGCGGCGCGGAAGGCAACGATCCGCCGTACATCGTGATGGAGCTGATCCGCGGGCGCTCGCTGCTCGGCGAGATCGAGCAGCGCGGCGCAATGCTCGCGGAGCTCGCCGCATGCGTCGGCGCGCTACTCGCCGATGCGCTCGCGGTCGCGCACGAGGCGGGCGTGATCCATCGCGACGTCAAGCCGGCGAACGTGATGATCTCGACGAGCGGCAAATTGCTGCTGACGGATTTCGGCGTCGCGCGCCTCGAGACCGAGGACTCGTCGCTCGTGACGAAGACGGGCTCGGTGCTCGGCACGCCGGCGTACATGAGCCCGGAGCAGGCGAGTGGCGACACGGCGACGACGAAGAGCGATCTGTATTCGCTCGGCGCGACGCTGTATCAGCTCGCGACCGGCGCACTGCCGTATTCCGGCTCGCCGGCGCGCGTGCTGTCGCAGATCGCGCAAGGTGCGCTCGTGCCGCCGTCGCGCAAGCACTCGGCTGTCGGGCCCGATCTATCGCGCGTGATCGAGCGACTGATGGCATCGGAGCCGAGCGCGAGACCTGCGAAGGCGGCCGATGTGGCGGCGGAGCTGCGCGCGATCGCGAGTGCCGGCGGTCTGGGCGAGCCGATGGACGAGCTCACGGCATACTTTTCCGATGCCGAGAAGTTCGTCGCGGATCGATTGCCGAAGATCGTGAGCGCGGTCGTCGCGTCGGGTCAGCGCGCCGTGGCGGAGCAGAAGTTGCCGCGCGCGATCGCGCTTGCGGATCGCGCGAGCGCGCTGGCGCCGGATGATCCGGCGGTGGCCGCGCTCGTGTCGACGGTGACCGAAGGCGGCAAGGCATCGCGACGACGGCGCGTGCTCGCGTTCGTCGGGCTCGGTGTCGTCGCCGCGGGCGGCGCGACGTTTGGCGCGATGCAGCTCGGGCTGCTCGGTGGCGAAACGCCGGCTGATGCGCATGTCGCGATCGCGACGACCGACGCTGTTGTCGCCGCGACATTTGATGCGGGGCCGGATGCGCCGATCGATGCGATCGATGTCGCAGCGATGGCGAGCGAAGCCGGTGTTGCGGATGCGAGCGTGGTCGATGCAGGGCGTCCGCGCGATGCCGCGGTTGCGCGCGATGCCGCGGTGCGCGGCGATGCAGCGCGGCCGCAGCGAGATGCGTCGCCGTTGCCGCCGGATGGCAGTGTGGTCGTACCGATCGATGCACTGGCTCCGCGCCCCGATGCGGCGCCTGCGAAGGGCACGATCGTCGTGAAGAACGACACGTGGTGCGATGTTTCGATCGACGGCATCAAGACCGGGAAGCGCAACGGCCAATCGATATCGGTCGATGCAGGAAGCCGTCTCGTGGGGTGCGAACAGACCGGCGTAGGACTGCACTGGCAGAAGACGGTCGAGGTGACTGCCGGCAAGCAATCGATCGTCATCGGCTCGATGCTCAACGTGTTCGATATCGTGGTGCAGGTCGATGCGGTGATTAACGGGACTTCCTATCGCGCTGGAACGACGGCTCGCCTTAAAGCGGGTCGCTATGACCTCGTCATCGATGGTCAGAAAACTCACTTCGATGTGCGCGGGTCGTGTGTGGTCAGGGCGACCCCAGAGCCCGGCTGTTATTAGGCACTTCGCCCTGAATCCCGAATCCCTGACATGGGTGTCGCGATCGGTGCCCGAACGCGAATCCGCGCTGCTGTGTTTCGAGGACTTGCGGGTGGCCGCTTGGTTGCAGGACAACGGAGCTTGGTGATTCGGTTCGCACTCATCGGCATGGTGCTCTCGGGCTGCTTTTACACAGACGAGATCAACCAGCGGCCCTCGCTCGACATCCAGCAGGTGTCGAGCGCGACCGTGTACCGGGGTGATCAAATCGTCCTTCGAGCGGTCGCGAACGACCCGGAGAACAACTTCGTGTTCTTCAGCTGGCGCGCCTATGCGTGCACGGACGACGGCAGTGTTGATTTCGCAGATTGCGATCAGGCGCCGTTTCCCGGTGGTGAAGGATCCAACGACAAATTTCAGTTCGATGTGCCGATTCGGCGCCTCGACATCGACGACGTGCCCACCGCAGTCCTCGTGCTTCTCGAGGGACAGGACGAGTACGGCGCGACGGCTCGGCCGGTTCAGCAGCTGGTGGTCGGCGTTAGCGATCATCCGCCCGACCTGACAATGCGCAAGGACAGTCGCTACGGCTATGTACAAGACACGCCGGTAAACATCTTCGCATCGGTCGGCGACCCAGATGATGGTCCGCAAGACGTGACGCTGATGTGGGAGGTGTTCTCCCCGACGAGCAATCCGCCGTACGAGCTGGTTGATCTCGTCGTCACGCCCGACGGTGATCTGACGCACGATACGTTCGGCAAGACGTTCACGCCAAAAGGCCTCGGCACGTGGGAGATCCGGGTGACCGCGACCGATCACCTCGGTACTGCCACTACGCAGTCAGAGATGATGATCGTCACGCCTGACCAACCGCCATGTTTGAGCCAGCTGTCGCCGCTGGTCGCGGTGGCGCCGAGCGCGCTGCCGATTTCGGAGCCGACGCTGTTTCAGGTGTTGGTCGTGACCGACGATCTCAATCCGTACCCCGCCGTTCCCGACGATCCGTTCCTCCAAATCGCGGCGACGTTTACCTGGTCGATCAAGCCGCCCGGCGCGACGTCGCGGCAGATCCTGAGTGGCATCACCGGTAATCACGTCGCGCTCGACCCCGCGAACTATCAGCCAGGCGACATCATCGAGCTGCGCGTCGAGGTTCACGATCGCATCGCACGGACGATCACGTGCGGCGACGACGCCTCGTGCTCGATCGCAAGCCTTCCGACGTGTCTGCAGCGCCAGACCTGGCGTGTGGAGGTGCGGTGATGCGCGCCATGTATCTCGCGATCGCACTCCTCGTCGCGTGCTCCGGCGACATGGGCATGGGCTCGCCGGACGGCGGTACGAACGCCGACGGTGGCCCTCCTCCACAATGTGGTGTCGGGTTCAACCCGGCGTCGCCCGTCGCGAGCGCGACGACGCCGATCCGCGCCTATGCGATCACGCTCGGTGCGGCCGGCGTGCTCGGCTACAGCTGGGACGTCGTCTTCAACGCGACGAATACACCGGTGCCGTTCACAGTCGAAGCTCCCGACGGCTCGCAGATTAACTTCATCGCGGCGACGCCCGGCGCGTACAGGGTGACGGTCCACATCACTGGCACGACCTCGTGCGACAGCAACACGCTGCAGGGCTTCGTCAACGTCACCGACCCGAACGCGAACAACACCGTGTTTCGGCTGCACGCGGTACCGCCGAGCGATCTCGCGCCGCCGCAAGACACGATCATCCAGGTCAGCGGCAACGCCGACATCATTCGTCAGATCGCGCTCGATCCGGGCTTCACCGTTCCCGGTACGGTTCGCGATCAGAATGGCACTGGCATTCAGGCCTATCTAAAGTTCATGCCGATCGCGACGCCGTATGCGTACAGCGAGCTGTTCTCGCAAACGAACGGCAGCTACTCGGTGCGCCTGCTCGGCATCGATCACGACGTGCTCGTCGTCCCCGCTGTCGGCGGGCTCGCACCAAAGCTCGTGCCGTGGAACAACTTCACGACAACGCTCAGCGTCGGTCCAGGCACCGTCGTCACCGGCACGGTGCGCGGGCCCGGCGGCGGCGCGCTCGCCGGCGCGAAGGTTCAGCTCTACGACGGCATCGTTCCCTCGACGATCGGCACCACCGACGGCGCGGGCGCGTTCTCGCTGCGTGCCGACTTCGCGGGCACGATGATCACGGCGAAGGTCACGCCACCGCCGAACAGCGGCTTGCCGCGCCTCGAAGCGACGGCCGCGTTCACGCTGACGACACCGTTCACGATCGCCTACTCGTCGGGGGTCGCGACCTGCGATCTCGTCAATGCGACGGTGCGCCGCGGCGGCAATGCGCAGGGCAACGCGAAGGTCACGATCGTCGGCACGAGCGCCGGCGGTTCGATCAGCGCAGGCGCATCGACCAGCTCGGCCGGCATCGTGCACGTGAGCGCAACCGCCGATGGCACCGGCAAGCTCGCATCGACGCTCGTCCCGCGCGCGCAGCTCTCCGCCGTCACCGAAATCTCGTCGAGCGACTACGCGGTGAGCGCGCTCGACACCAGCGCGTGCCCCTCGGCGCCAACGATCAACGCACCGGCGCAAGTCTTCATCCCGGGCACGACGCGCGACATCACGGCGCAATCGCTCGGCGGCGTTCGCGTCGAGGCAACGCCTGTCGGTGCGCTCGCGCTTGCCGGTACGCTACCCGCGCAAGCGACCGCGAACGCCAGCGGCGCGTTCACGATCCCGCTCGCGAGCGGCGCGAGCTACAACATCCGCTTTAGCGATCCGTTCGCGCGCGCGGCGCCGCTGACGATCATGAACGCGCCCGCGACGGGCACACTCAACGTGATGCTGCCGAAGTCGCTCAAGATCAGCGGCGACGTCAAGGTGCTCAACAGCAGCGTCGGTGTCGCTGGCGCCGCGGTCCAGATCCTGTGCGCGAACTGCACGGGCCTCGATGCGGCGCTGCCGATCGCAGAGACGGCGACCGATGTCGTTGGCAAGTACAGCATCGCCGTTCCCGACCCGGGGACGATGTAGGATCACGATCATGTTGCGCGTCGTGATCATGCTCGTGCTGTCGCTGACGTACGCGCGCGCCGAAACGATCGCGATGCTGCCGCTCGATGCCGAGAAGCGGCTCGAGATCTACAGCCAGCCGGTCGCCGCCGAGATCGCGCGCGCGCTCAAGGCGGTCGGGCTCGATGTCGTTGTCGTCGGCCCGAAGATGGACGTGCCCGACAACGCACAGCTGATCGTCGATGGCACGATCACGAAGAAGGGCAAAGAGGTCACGGTCGCGATGCGCATTCGCAATCCGCGCGATGGCACCGTGCTCGATAACGTCCCGGCGCAGACGGCGCCGCTCGCGAACATCGACAAAGCGGCCGCCGACGTGTCTGCGCAGGTCGTGCCGCTCGTGCAAAAGCATCTCGCCGAGCTCGCGAAGCAAAAAGAGACAAAGCAGGTCGTCGAGGCAAAACCGCCGACGCCACCGACGCCGACGCAGACGCAGACGCTACTTCCACGCGTCGTGACCTCGGTGTCTTCACCCGGCGCCGGGACCTCGAAGGGTCACCCGCAGCTCGCGCTGTTGCGCGATGCGATCGGCGCCGAGCTGCCAAACTGGGCGCACCGCCAACATCGCGAGGCGACGGTCGTGCCGGCCGAGCAGCTCACGAAGAAGACCGCGGTCAAGACGATCGGCAGCGCGAGCACCGACGCCGGCATCTCGCTCGAGATCCTCAACTTCATCATCGAGCAAGAAGACGGTATCCCGATGGCAGTCGCGCGCGTGCGCGTGCGCATCTCGAGCGCCGCCGAAGTCAAATTCGAACGCATCGTGCATACGAACACCGTCGTCGGTGATCGCAACATGACAAACCAGGCGCTCGCCGCGCGCACTGCACGCGAAGTGCTAGCGATCGTCGTCCCGCACATGCGACGCGCGATCGGGACGTGGAAATGAAGCGCGCGCTGCTCGTCCTGCTCGTCTCCACGCACGCGTTCGCGCAAGCGCCCCCGGCCGAGCCGGAACAAGCGCCGCAAGAAACGAAGCCCGTCGTTCCCAGCGATCCGGCCGCGGCGCTGCGCGAAGCGAATGCCGCGGCAACCGCGGGCGAGTGGGCGAAGGTCGACCAGTACGTTCAACCGCTGCTCGCGCGCCAGCTCGATCGCGCGGATCTCGCAGAGGCGCATCGCCTCGCGGGCATCGCCGCGCTGTTCGCGCAGCCGCCGCGCCGCGATGTCGCCGAGAAGCACTTCATCGAGTACCTGCGCATCGACTTCGACGGCCACCTGGATCCCGCGCTCTATCCGCCCGAGGTCGTCAACTTCTTCAACGATGTGCGCGCGCGCCATCCCGAGCTCAAGCCGGTGCGTCGCGGCAAGCGCTACTGGATGCTGACGGTGCTGCCGCCCGTCGCGCAGTTTCAAAACGGCGACAAGGTCAAAGGCATCATCATCGGCGGCCTGATCGGCGCGTTCGCGATCACGAACCTCGCCACGTACTTCACGATCCGATCGTGGTGCGAGTATCACGAAGGTTCCTCGGGCTCGCGGCCGACGTGCGATGACAGCGCGAATCACGTGAGCAGCGCGAAGACGCTCCGCGCGCTCAACATCACCGCCGGCATCGGCTTGATCCTGACCTACATCTACGGCGTCTATGACGGCGTGAAGGGATATCGACGCGAGACGCGCGCGCGAGAGGTCCAGCCGTACGCAACGTCGACAACTGGCGGTGCGCTCGTCGGTGTTCGGCTGACGTTTTAGTCTGCCCACATGTGTGTGCAGCCTTTCGGGGGCTACAGGCCATGGCTCCCCCACCACTGAGCGTGCGCCCAGACGACAGACTGTTGTCGGGCGCCCTATGTCTATAGGCCTCTTGATCGTTGAGATCGGCGGTGAGCGTCGGTACGATTTTGTTCGGAGTGAGACAGCCCGTTCCGTTCGGGAAATACTTGCTCCTCGATCGCATCAGCGTCGGGGGCATGGCCGAGGTCTTCAAGGCCAAGTCCTACGGCGTCGAAGGATTCGAAAAGATCATCGCGATCAAACGAATCCTGCCGACGATGGGCGAGGACCGCGACTTCATCAAGATGTTCATCGATGAAGCGAAGATCGCAGGTCAGCTCGCGCACGCGAACATCTGCCAGATCTTCGAGCTCGGTCGCATCGACGGCTCGCACTTCATCGCGATGGAATACATCTGGGGCAAAGACTGCCTGCAGATCCAAAACCGGCTGCGCAAGACGAAGCAGTCGATGCCGGTTCCGATGGCGTGCTTCGTCATCGCGAAGGTGCTCGAAGGACTCGATTACGCGCACCGCAAGCGAGACCCGCTCGGGCGGCCGCTCGAGATCGTGCACCGCGATTGTTCGCCGCAAAACGTGCTCGTGTCGTACGAAGGCGAGGTCAAGCTCATCGACTTCGGCATCGCGAAGGCGACGTCGCGCAACTCGCGCACGATGGCCGGCGTGCTCAAGGGCAAGTTCGGCTACATGTCGCCCGAGCAGGTGCGCGGGCTGCCGCTCGATCGGCGCAGCGACATCTTCGCGATCGGCACGATGCTCTACGAGTGCTTGACCGGCGAGCGCTTGTTCCAGGGCGAGACCGATTTCTCGACGCTCGAGAAAGTGCGCAACGTCGACATCCAGCCGCCGCGCGCGCTCAACCCCGACATTCCGGAGAGTGTCGAGAAGGTCATCCTCAAGGCGCTCGCGAAGGACGTCGAGGATCGCTACCAGTGGTGCAGCGAGATGCTCGCCGATTTGCAGGCGTACCTGATGGGGCAGGACGTCGTGTTCACGGCGAAGTCGCTCTCGAGCTGGCTCAAAGAAGTGTTCGCGCAGGAGATCGAGCGCGAGCGCCAGCTGCTCGAGCAATACAAGCGCGTCGGCCGCGATGGCCTGATCGCGGGCGTGCCATCGGCGGAAGCCAAGCTCGATGTTAACGAGCATCTCGGCGCAGCCGGCGCGCCCGAAGGTGATGCGACGACGCTCGGCGGGCCGAGCTTCGACGACGTTGAAAAAGACACGGGGGCGACGCCCGATCCGTATTCGGGTGCCAACGCGGCCGGGGAACCGCGGCACGCGGTGCAGAGAACGGCGTCGCCTCCCGCCCCGGGCAGCCCGGGCCGGGAGGGACATCCCTTGGCTGCCGATTCGCCTCCGTTTCAGGAAGACGAAGAAGGCGAAGCGGATTTTCACGACGAAGCGCCGACCGAGATCTACGGCGAGATCGAAGGCCAACAGCAGCAACCTGCCGCGGCGGCGAATTCGGGATCGCGCGGCCATCCGTCGACGAAGCCACCGCGTCCTCCACCGCAGCCAAGCGGCCAGATGCCCATGCCGATGGTCGCGGGCCCACGTTCGCCGACGGCGAACATGGAGCTGCATGGCATGCCGCACGAGCTGCCTACCGTCCCGGCATCGCTTGGCACGCCGCCCGGACCGCAGCCGACGCACGCGTATGCACATTTGCCGAACCTCGGGCGAGACAGCGCGCCCAGCGGTGAGCTCCAGCGCACCGTGCTCGGTGTGCAAGCGCCGCAGGTCAACGCGTATCGGCCGTCGGGCCAGATGCAGATGCCGCCGCCGAGCGGCTATTACCCGCAGCAGCCGTCGTATCCCGGCTATCCGCCGGGCTACGGCCAAGCGCCGTATGGTGCTTATCCGCACTCGGGCCCGATGGGGATGGTCGCGATGCAGCCGGTCGACGCGGTGCCTGGCGAAGGCAAGCGCTCGACGCTCGTGCGCGATATCGCGATCGGCGTCGGCATCGCCGCGCTCGTGCTCGTCGGCTTCCTCGTCGTGAAGATGTTCGTGCTCGACAAGGACAAGGCGGCGGGCAACGGCTCGGCTGCAAGCAACGCGTTCGCGACGATCAAGTTCGCGATGCCCAAAGGCATGAGCGCGGAGATGTACGTCAATGACGCGCGCGTCGCGACGGTGACGACCGACTCGAGCGTGCCGGTCTCCGCAGGCATCAAGCACATCCGACTCGTATCGAACGGCCTGTCGTGCGACGAGCCGCAGGTCACGCTCGAAGCAGGCAAGACGCTGACCCTCGAATGCAACTTTGGCCTCGGCTCCGATGGCGCCGTCGCCGCTCCGCCAGCGCCGCCGCAGGGCAGCGCGACGCAGGTCGCGCAAGGCTCGGGCTCTGCCGGCTCGGCGACCGAAGAACCAAAGACCGTCAAAGAGTCGAAGAAGGAAAAGACGGAAGCCAAGACCGAGAAGCCCAAGACCGAGAAGCCCAAGACCGAGAAAACCGAGAAGCCGAAGACCGAGGGCAAAGGCAGCGCGGAAGCCGCGAAGACCGAGAGCGCCGTCGATCCGACGAAGGGCTACCTGCAGCTAACGAGCAAGCCGCCGGCGAAGGTGCTGATCGATGGAAGCGACACCGGCAAGATGACGCCGGTCAGTGGCCTCGCCGTCGCGCCGGGCAAGCACAAGATCACGTTCATCATCAACGACGACAAGTTCACGTACCCGGTGAACGTCACCGCTGGCCAGACCGTCGTGCTCAGCAAAGATCTGCAGTAGCGCGGAAATCCGAGCAGCCGAACTTCGGGTTCGCGGGGTGGCGAGTCCTCGAGCCGGGGACCCCGCATAAGATCGACCGGGCGAGCGCGAATGCGCGAGCCGTGGTTGGGCAGGCGTAGCCTGACCAACGCAGGTGTGCCTTGCGTTCAGTTCACCGTCGTCGTGCCGACGAAGCCGTGCGGTGCGCACTTGAAGCCAAACGTGCCGGTCGCCGTGAATTTCAGGCACTTCGTCTGATTGAAGCCGACGTTGAGCCCCTGATCGGTCAGCGCCGCGAGCGGGTTCGGCACGACGTTATGCGCCAGCGACGTCGTGAACTTCACGACGCCGTTGAGCGGAATCGTCGTTGTCATCGGCATGTACGAGTTGGACGCGTCGGTCGTGATCACCGTGGCATCGGGTGTCGCGGGGCACGTGACCTCGACGACCTTATTGGCGGCGGCGGCATCGACCATCTTGGCATCCGGCGTCTGCATGCCGCCGTCGTCTCCGCCGCACGCCGCGAGAAGCGCGATCATTGCGTATCGAATCATCGCGCGGACGATACCATCACGCGCAGGTGACGGTGATGACGTGCGTGTGGCCGTTGTTGAGCGTCGACGTGACCTGAAACGAGCCGTTCGCGTTGCTCTGCAGCGTCGCGAAGTTCGCCGACGTGATCGTCACCATGTGCGGATGGTCGGCGGTGCCCATGATGTCGTACGTCTTTTCGGCGCCGTTCGTCACGTCGCTCGAGGTCACCGTGATCGTGTGGCCGTGGTTGTTCGCGATCATCGCGTTCGTGCCGTTCGTCGCGCAGTTGCGCATGAGCGAGCCGTCGAGCTTGCCGCCACCATCGTCACTGCACGCGAGCAGCGCGGCTCCGCCGATCAAGCTGCCGATGAATTGTTTGCGCGTCATGCTCATCGTTCTTCTCCTTCGATAGTCGGGCGCGTGACCGGGCCGTCGAGCTCTGCATCCGACGTGCGCTTGTCACGCGGTGACGCAACTTTCGCACGCTGCGACTTCGGCGTCTTCTTCCATTGCTCTTCCGCGCGCTCGGAGCGTGACGGATCCGCCACTTGATAGACGATGATCTTCTGCCCCTTCTCGAGGACGGTGTTGTAGGAGATGCGGTTGATGCGCGCGAGATCGTGCGAGCCCATGCCGTAGCGCTTCGCGACATCGGCGAGCTTCTCGTTGCCCTTCGAGACGTACTCGGTGCGTACGCGACCGGCGCGCGATTCGGCGAGATCGAGGTGCTCGTCGGAGCCGCGCGTGACGACGACAAGCTCGGTCTCGTCGAGCAACGAGATCTTGTGCTTCTCGGCGTTGAAATCGCTCGGTACGAATGCCTGCAGCACCATCTTGGGATGCAGCTTGCCGTCCTCGTCGAGGGCGTTCCACGCGAGGAGCTGCTCGGGCTTCACGCCGAACGCCTTCGCCACGCTCGCGAGCGTATCGCCGCTGACGACGCGATAGAACACGCGCTGCTTGCCCGCGACCTTTAGATCTTTGTCGGGCACCGGCACGATCAGCTGCTCGCCATCCTTTTGATCGACGCCAGAGCCGAGCAGCTTGGACTTCGCCTTCGCGCGATTCTTCGTGCGCGCCTCTTCGCTGACGCGCGGCACGACGAGCACCATGCCGCCTTCGATCTCGCTTTCGCGGCCGATGTTGTTCAGCTTGCGGAGCTGGCTGAGCGAAAGCCCGTACGTCGTTGCGATGTCTTCGAGCCGCTCGCCGTGCGCGACGACATACGCATCGTAATGATCCCAATCGCTCGCGAGCTCGGCGAGGCGGCGCGCGAAATCGGCCTTGCCGCCGCGCGGCACGCGCACGACGTAGCTCGTCTCGTTTGGCGGCGTGCGGCTCTGCTTGAGCTGCGGGTTGAGCCGCTTCACATCGGCTTCGTTCGCTCCCGCTGCGCGCGCGATGACCGCGAGCGACACCGATGCGGGCACCGAGACGTCGTCCCACGCCTCGGGCGGCAATTCCTTGATCTTGTCGAAGCCAAACGCGGCGCGGTTGTGCCCGACGATCGCGGTCGCGAGCACCTTCGGCGTGTACAAGCACGTCTCCCACGGCAGCCCGTTTTCGTACTCGCACAGCGAGTAGTAGTCGTTCGTGTTGTAGCGAGCGATCGAACGCAGCACCGCGCCGTAGCCGGCGTTGAACGCCGCCATCGCGATCTGCCAATCGCCGAAGCGCTGGTGGAGATCCTGCCAATAGTCGAGCACGGCGATCGTCGAGCGCAGCGGATCGCGCCGCTCGTCGACCCAGCGATCCTGCCGCAGGCCGTAGATGCGACCGCCCTCCGGCATGAACTGCCAAAGCCCGAGCGCGCTCGCCGACGATAGCGTCATCGGATCGTACGACGACTCGATCATCGCGACGTACAGCAGATCCTCGGGCAGCCGCGCCTTGCGCAAATGCGCGAGGATCATGTCGCGATAGCGGCCCTGCGCGACGAGCCAGCTCTCCATGATCGCGCGGCCGCGCGGGTCGTTCTTATAGAACAAGAGGTAATCGATGAGCCGCGACGACCAGGTCACCGGCAAATCGGGAAGCTCGAGCTTATCGAGCCACGCCTGATCGGGCCTGAGCTCGCTCGGCTTCTTGACGCGGCGAATCGGGTTGCCCTCGAGACGACTTGTCGCACTCCGGTCGTCGGCGAGCCACGGGCTGCCGCCGGGAGGCGGAAACGCCTCGAGCTCGAATTGGCGTAACAGCTCGGAAGACCGCGCGCAGCTCTCGCCGACGGCGCAGCCGCGGATATTGCGTCTGCCATCCAGCTGTTGTTCGAGCTTGGGTGCGGCGGCTGTGACGGGTGGTGCCGGTTGCGGTCCAGCGGCTACGCCCGGATCGGCGTGGGCCGCAGTCGTGCAAATTGCAACGATAGCGAGCGCGCGCATGAAAGGGACCATAGGCGTGAAGCGCCGGCGCCACCAAGTTTTCAGGGTCTTTTTCGAGCGACCTGGCAATCGGTGCTACAGTCGGCGGAGCCAAAGGAGACTGCCATGCCCGGAATGGGCGAGCTCATCGTCATCCTCCTCATCGTCCTCGTCGTGTTCGGAGCCAACAAGCTGCCGGGCATTGGCGATGCGCTCGGGCGCAGCATCAAGAACTTCAAGAAGGCCTCGTCGCCGGAAGACGAGCTCGAGGCCAAGAAGGCGGGCGAGCTCGAGGCTGGCAAGAAGTCGAAGGAACTGAAGTCGGCAGCTGACGACGACGGCGAGTGGGAAGAGGTCGTCGTGCGTCGCAAGAAGAACAAGGTCGAGGGCTAGGCCCGCGGCCGCGATTGCAGATCCGCGAGCACCTCACTGGCGTGCTTGCGGAGTGGCTCGGGCAACGAGTGATCGGCCGCGAGCTCGGCGAGCTCGGGTGCGCGCAAGGTCGTCGCGATGCGAATCGCGTCGGCGAGCGGCGTCGATGGATTGAGCACGAGTGCGCGTTTGACCGCATGCTGCACCGACCAGCGCGGATGCGCCGCGATCTTCGCGAGTGATTCGGGGACGGCGGGCCGCGCGGCCGCCATCTTGACGACATCCCCTTCGGTGACATGGGGATTGTCGAGGACGATCGCGACGACCTGCGGGTGCGGATCGCGAATCAGCAACAGCAGCTTGTCGCGCTGGTGGGTGCGCGCGAGTGCCTTGCGCTCGCCGAGCGTCAGCGGCCGGTCTGTCGGCCGAAGCGCCCGCTCCGGCCCGAGCTGCTTTTCGAGGTGACGCGGCAGATCGCCCTGCGGCGAGGCGATGAGAAAGAGTCGCGCGATCGCAGGTAGGTTCCGGTTGACCGCGGCCTCGTAGAGGCGCTGCCTGCGTTCATAAGGGAGGGCCGGGTCGCCAGCTGCGTGGGTCACGCACTCGAGCGTCTCGACGGCCGCGGCGTCGTCGACCAGGTGTGCGCGGGCGATGATTGCCGACAATGCCTCCACCCATGCGACGGGGTCGCCCTCTCCGAATGCTTCAACTAACGCAAGCACACGCATCCGAGGGTCACGGATGGCCCGAAGACGCGCGATAATGAGGTCAGGCCCCACGCTTTCATTGTGACACGTTGAGCGCATGGCGCGGTGCGTGATAACTTTGGAATCATTGAGGAGCGCGTCATGCCCGAAACCCGGATCATCAAGCGCTACGCGAATCGGAAGCTCTACGATACCGAGCACAGTCGGTACGTAACGCTCGACCAGATCAGCGAAATGATCCGGAACGGCGACGACGTGAAAATCGTCGACAACAAGACGAAAGAAGATCTGACGACGGTCACGCTCGCGCAGATCATCTTCGAAGAAGAGAAGAAGCAACGCAGCTTCCTCCCGCTCGGCGCGATGCGCAACATCATCCAGAGCGGCGGTGAATGGTTTGCCGAGGCGCAGCGGCGCGTGCAAAGCATTCTTCCCGGCAAGAAGAAGGAAGACGGCGAGGAAGACGAGCTGACGGGCGACGAAGCCGTCGACGAAGCGACCGCGAAGAAGCGCAGCCTCGCCGCGCTACGCGAGTGGGTCGATCACTCGAAGCATCGCCTCGAAGAGTGGCAAAAGTCGGTCGACGGCAAGATTCGCGGCACGATCGAAAACATCCAGCACGCAGTCAATCCGTGGGCGAACGTGAACAAGGATGTCAAACAGCTCGCCGATCGCATCGCCGAGCTCGAATCGAAGCTGCACGAGCTCGAAGTCCACGAGAGCAAGCCCGTCGATAAGACGTAGCCTGTTTTTTAAAAGTCGAAGCCGGCCGACAGCGCGAGCGTTCGCTGCGCGGCGGCGATGTCCTTCGCGTCGCAGCTCGTCGTGACCGAATTCGGCATGCACGGCTCGCTCGTGCCGCCGCGATCGTCGACGGAGTTACCGGCGAGCGCGAAGTCCGCCTCGAGCGTGAGCTGAAAGACGTAGTACTGGAGCTTCACGCCGACCATGAAGCGATGGCGCACGATCGTGTCCTGATCCTTGAACACGAAGTTCTGGAGCACGTCCATCTCGTTGCCGGGCACGAGCGGATCGATCTCGGGCGTCGGATCGATCACCTCCGAGCGCGGGATGATGAGCAGCGTGTTCCAGCCGACGTATGGATCGAGCCGCCACGTGCTGCCGATGCCGAAATGCTTCGAGAGCGTGAGATCGAGCGAGACGATCGTCAGATCGAGTTGGTCCTGATCCATCACGCGCGATACCGCGCCGCGAAACGCCATGCTCGGAATCGGCAGGTCGTGATAGCCCTCGTGCAGCGCGACCTTCGCGTAAAGCTGGCCGGCCCAGTTGTGCGAGCTGACGAGGTGAACGGCGCCCCCGCCGAACTCGAACGATGGCGCCGGGAAGAACCACGTGCCTTTGCGCGCGAAGAACCCGACGGTTTGCATCGAATCGGCGCCGTGCGCGCCGGTGCCCGTGCCTTGGGGATCGGGGCTGCCCTGCAGCACGCGCCAGTAGCTCGCGCGTGAATCGATCGTCGTCGTCGCGAAGTCGACGGTGAGCTGAAAGCCGCCGAACCCGACGGTATCGGCAGGCGTGAGCAGATGCGGCGCGAACACGACGCCGAGCTGCGATGACAGCGCGCGCAGCTCGAGGTTTTGCGGGATGAAGATCGTGCCGCCGGAGCCATCGTCTTCGCGCGTCGCGAGGCGGCTGAGAACGAGGTCGTTGGAATCCGCGAATGCGGGCGCTGCCCAAAGGCCGAGCGCCAGCGCGAACCCGCGTCGCATGATGGCGTCAGCGTAACACAGGCTCTCGTGTTACACAGCGGGCATGCCCGAGTACGCGACCATCCTCGTCGATGACCAGGGTCCGGTCGGCCGCATCACACTCAACCGTCCGGACAAACGCAACCCGATCGGCCCCGCCACGTGCGGCGAGCTGGTCACGGCATTGTCGACGCTGAAGAAGAACACCGCCGTGCGCGTTGTCGTGCTGACCGGCGCGGGGTCGGTGTTCTCGGCCGGCGGCGATCTGTCGGCGATGCAATCGTCGCAGCAAGGCCCGACGGCGAGCCTCGTCGAGCTGTTCACGACGATGCACGAGCTCGGCAAACCGATCATCGCGATGGTCAACGGCCCGGCGCTCGCCGGCGGGCTCGGGCTCATGGTCGCGTGCGATCTCGTCGTCGCCTCCGACGCGGCGAAGTTCGGCACGACCGAGATCGCGGTCGGCCTATGGCCCATGATGATCACCGCCGAGATCACGCGATCGGTCGGCCGCAAGAAGACGCTCGAGATGATGCTGACCGGGCGCAAGCTCACCACCGATGAGGCGCTCGCGTGCGGGCTCATCAATCGCGTCGTGCCGGCTGACAAGCTCGAGGCCGAGACGATGCAGCTCGCGAACGAGCTCGCCGATCGCAGCCCCGCCGCGATCAAGCTCGGCCTGCAAGCGTTCTATCGCTCGCAAGACATGGAGCTCGAGCCGCAGCTGCGCTACCTGCAAGCCGAGCTCGGCCGCGTGCTCGCGCTCGAAGATGCGGCCGAAGGCATTGCCGCGTTTCTGCAGAAGCGTAAGCCGGTGTGGAAGGGGAAATGAAAATCCTCGGCATCGATCACGTGCAGCTCGCGATCCCGCCGGGCGGCGAAGCCGCGGCGCGCGCGTTCTACGGCGACGTGCTCGGCCTGACCGAAGTGCCAAAGCCCGAAGGCATGCGCGCGCGAGGTGGAATGTGGTTTGACGGCGGCATCCATCTCGGCATCGAGGAGGGCATGCGACCATCGCAGAAGATGCACCCGGCGCTGCGCGTCGCGAGCCTCGACGAGTGGAAGCAGCGCCTCGTCGCGGCGGGCTACGAGTGGAAGGATGCCGACGATCTTCCCAGCGTGCGGCGCGGGCATACGAAGGATCCGTTCGGCAATCGCATCGAGCTCGTCGAGGTGTAGGAGACTGTCGCCGGTCCCTTCGGGTGCCGTGCGCCGTGAGCGGTGGAACGTCGAGGTACCGGCGCTGCCGCGATCTCGCGGGGCTACGCGTCGGCAAGCGGCTTGCTCTATCCCCGGTTGCCGTTTAGGAGGCAAACCTCATGCGTAACGTTCTCGCGTTTGTACTGCTTGGTTCCGCGCTCGTTGGCTGTCTGCGTAACAAAGACGAAGAAGTCATGACCGCCGAGAGCGCGCTCGATTCGGCCGACTCGGTGCAGGCCGAAGGCAACATCATGATGGCCAACGTCGATGGCGCCGACATGGCAGGCGTCACGGCGCTGACAGGCGAAGAAGTCGCCGTCCGCATTGCCGCAAACATCTCGCTACGCTGGCCGAGCACGTGCCGGACCGTTACGACCGACGGCGCGTCGATCACGATCACGTACAACGATTGCACCGGGCCGCGCGGGCTCATCCATGTCAGTGGCCAGCTCGTGCTCACGGTGTCGGTGCGGCTCGATGGCACGATCGTCGTGCACGGCACGTCGGGTGATCTCACCGTCAACGATGCGCATCTCGTCGTCGATGTCGATGCCGCGTATTCGATCAGCGGCACGAATCACACACTCGTCGTGACGACAAATGGCTCGGCGACCGGCCCGCGCGGCAACGACCTCGAGCACGTCGGCAACTACACGATCGCGTGGGATAGCGCCTCGCAGTGCGGCTCGCTGTCGGGTTCGTGGGCAACCGAAGCGACGATCGATGGCCAGACCGCGACGCGCTCGACGACGGTGCAGCTCCAGAAATGCCTCGGCAGCTGCCCGGTCGGCACGATCGATCGCACGTTCCGCACCGGCGCGACGATGACGGTGACATTCGATGGCACCGCGACCGCGCAATGGCAGACGTCGACGGGGCGAAGCGGTACGATCGCGTTGCAATGCCGATGATGCGCCGCGCCGCCATTCTGCTCGTCGCTGCGTGCGGCGGCAGCCCAGCAAGCGGCACCCCGGATGCCGCGTCGGATGCGATGACGTCGCAACCCGACGCGGCGTCGTCGTCGCTCGGCATGGTCAGCGGCGTGATGGACATCGCGTGCCCGACGGGCTCGCCGACCGGGCTTTCGTGCAAGCGCATCACGGTGGCCGGTTGTCCCGGCATCGAGAACGAGACGGTCGACGCGACGATCGGCATCCTGCCGGCGACCGGCACGGTGAAAGGAACGATCACGCATCACAGCGGCGGTGGCGGTCAGGGGTTTCAGCTCGGCGCGACGCCGATGTATCAGGGAGCCGGCTTTCGCCAGGTGTACGTCGCGTGGGCGAGCGATTGGGAGCAGACGCAATCGGCAGGGATCAAGACAGCCGCGTGTCGACCGGCGACGGTGATGCGGTGGATCTTCGACGAGCTGCACGGCGGCAGCCGCAGCGAAGCGTTTTGCGGCGAAGGCTTCTCCGGCGGATCGGGTCAGCTCGGCTACGCGCTCGCGCAGTACGGGCTCGGCGATTATTTCGATTACGTCAACGAGCTGTCGGGCCCACCATTCACGCGGATCGATCTCGGCTGCGATGGTGATGCGCCCGCGACCGCGCAGGTCTGCAATGCAACGGTGACGATGCGCCTGCCGGCGCGCGTCGACCCATGGGAAAACACATCGACGTGCGGGACGACGAACGTGCCGGCAGCGGATCTAGCGAAGTGGAACAGCGACAGCATCGCCGTCGGCGGCACGTACGCGTATCCGAAAACGCGCGTCGAGTTCTTCGACTGCACGTATCAGGCGACGGCGGTGACCGCGATGGCGCAGCTCTTTCACGATCAGATCACCTCGGAGAAAATGTTTCACTGCTACTCGCAAGCCGATGGCTGCCAAGGTGAAGGCCTCGGCACCGGCAACCAAGAAGCAGCGCGGGCGATGATCGCCGGCTGCACGCCGCGGCATCAGTGAGGTGACAGCGATGCCGAGCCCGCCGCGCACCGGAAATTGACTGCGACCGCACCGCGCGGCCCTGCTACGCTACGGGGATGTCGCGCGTTGGTGTGGCGATGCTTGCGGCTATGTTCGCGTTCGCTAGCATGCCCGCACTCGCGACGACGAGCACAGCGTCACGCACCGCGAGCGCGAAGAAGAAGAAAAAGAAAAAGAAGAAGCGCAGGTCGGTCGCGAAGCGACGCAGCAAGCGCGGCAAGCAAGTCGCCGCGGTCGCAAGCGATGGTCACGTGAGCAACATGCCGGCCGGCTGGGCATGGCCGCCAAACGCCGCGATGAAAACTGCCGCCAGAACATGCGAGGACGAGCTAACGAGCTTCGGCCTCGCGTGGGAGGCCGCGCCGCGCGAAGGCAAGATCGCCGCGCCCGTCGTCGTGCCTGAAATGGAGATCGGCGGCATCAAATACAAGAGCGTCTACAAGAAGCCGCCGTTCACGATGGACTGCCACCTCGTGCGCGTGCTCGCCGCGATCGGGCCGGAGCTGCGTGCGATCGGCGTGCGCGAGATCAAGTTCGGCAGCATCTACCGCAACACGAACGTGCGCGCGCACGGCCAGACGAAGAACATCCTGTCGCGACACGCCCTCGGACTCGCGATGGACATCAAAGACTTCGTCGACGCATCGGGCCGCGACGCGAACGTCGAGCTCGATTACCTCAAGGGCGACCAGCTACTGCACAACATCGAGGACGTGATCAACAAGAGCAACAAGTTTCGCATCGTCCTGACTCCCGGAAATGACCCCCTCTCGCACTACGATCATTTCCACGTCGAGGCCTCGGTAGACTACTCGGCTTTTCGCTAGTCTCCGGGCATGGCTGATCCAGTCGTCGAAGTCGTGACCAATCACGGCACGTTTGTCATCGCGCTCGATTCGCAGCGCGCACCAAAGTCGGTGGAAAACTTTCTCGCGTACGTCGACGCCAAGCATTACGACGGCACGATCTTCCACCGCGTGATCTCGAACTTCATGATCCAGGGCGGCGGCTACGACCAAAACCTCGAGAAGCGCCCGACGCGCGCCGCGATCCAGAACGAAGCCGACAACGGCCTCAAAAACTCGCGTGGCACCGTCGCGATGGCGCGCACGAACGACCCGCACTCGGCGACGGCGCAGTTCTTTGTCAACGTCACCGACAACGCGTTCCTCGACCACCAGGGCAAAGACGCGCAAGGCTGGGGCTACGCCGTGTTCGGCCGCGTCACCGAGGGGATGGACGTGGTCGACAAGATCAAGGCCGTCAAGACCGGGGCGATGGGGCCGTTCTCGAAGGATGCGCCCGAGGACCTGGTGATCATCAAATCCGTGCGTCGCCGCTGACGATTTTGTGCACCAAACGCGAGCGTGATGCGTCCTCTACGACGCATGAGGCTCGCCGCTGCCCTCGTCACCGTTGCCGGCTGCGCCGCGACGTTGCCCAAGCAGCCGAAACTAGACGCCGCGGCTGATGCGGCAGCTCCCGCGGCACCGCCTGCCGCGCTCGCCCACAAGACCCACGGTGTCCCAGGCGAGATCATGGAGTATCAGGTCGACCTCCGCGGCATCACGGTCGGGCGGGTGATGGTCGCGGTCGGCCAACCCGGTTGGATCGAGGGCCGCCACGCGATCATCGTGCGCTCGCGCGGCACGAGTGCCGGCGTTCTTTCGGCGATCACGGAGCTGCGCTGGGAGCTGACCTCGACGCTCGATCTCGATACCGGCGAGCTGATCCACGAAGTCGGCGAGAGCTGGGTCAAGTTCAACGGCAAAGAAGAGCATGACTCGTTCGATCGCGAAGGCGATGGTGAGCTCAACGTGCACGCCGCTGCGGGCGCGCTGCGCGCGTGGCGCTCGCGCGTCGGTGAACGCGCGAAGGCCGACGTGACGATCGAGCACAAGACGTTCAGCGTCGAGGTCCGTGACGAAGCGCGCGAGCTCATCGGCGCCCGCCCGGCCGTGCGCTACGCCGGCATCGCGCACGAGAAGTACGCGTTCACGATCTGGATCTCGGACGATGCGTCGCGCGTGCCGCTGCGGCTGCACACCGATTCGAAGGTTGGCGCGATCGACATCGAGCTGATTCAGTACGACGTCGATGCGCCGTAGATCAGGTGCGCCGCGCGCGTCGCATCGAGCGAATAGCGACTTCGCTCGGTGCGCCGGGCAGCGCCGCCAGCTTGCGTAACTCGGCCTCGGTCGGCGGCTTGAGGCGTCCCGATCGCAAGTCCGCAACCACACCGCGCAGCCACGTGATCTCGGCGCGCAGGACGGCCGCCATGTACTCCTCCTCGAGCAGGAACATCCGCGGCAGGTTCGGAATCGGCTTCTCGTGCTCGCGCAGACGTGCCTCGAGCGCCTCTCGACGGGCTTCCAGTTGCGTGCGCAGCTCGCTTGGTTTGATCCACGGGCCAAGCAGCGATAGCGCAGCCGGAAAGTCGGGGAACTCGCGAGCAGGCGTCGACAGCACGGTGCGGATCCATTCGGCCAGCGTACGGCGGCCCTCGTCTGTTGCTTCGTAGATCGTGCGCTCTGGCCGGTTCTCGTCGCGCGCGGTCTCGCGCACACGGATAAGGCCCGCCCGCAGCAGCGCGTCGATCGTCTGATACACGCTGTTGCGCTGCGCGACGTTCGCGACGTGGTCCTTGCCTCGCGCCTTGATCAGCTGCTGCATGCGATACGGGTGCATCGGCTCCTCACACGCGAGCGCGAGCACGACCATCGAGAGCGGCGACCGCGGCCGATTCTTCATATATCCACCATACATCGCGGAAACTGCTGGCATGATTAGTCATACTATGTATAATATGGTTATGTCTAAGAGCGAAGCGAAGGCGTATCGCGGCGTCGGCATGGAAGGGCCGATCGCGACTTGGTACGCGAAGATCACGAAGACCGATCGCAGCTTCGGCGCCATCGCCGACGCGATCGCGGCAGCCGTTCCGACCGGCGGGCGCGTGCTCGAAGTCGCGCCCGGGCCGGGCTACCTCGCGATCGAGCTCGCGAAGCGCGGTCTCCGCGTGAGCGCCGTCGACATCAGCAATGCGTTCGTTCGCATGGTCGGCGAAAACGCGCGTGAGGCGGGCGTCGAGATCGACGTGCGCCACGGCAACGCATCGGCGCTGCCATTCACCGATGCCGCATTCGACTACGTCGTGTGCCGCGCAGCGTTCAAGAACTTTGCGGATCCGCTCGGCGCACTGAACGAAGCGCATCGCGTGCTCGCGCGCGGAGGCGTCGCGTCGATCATCGACCTGCGCAAGGAAGCGACGCGCGACGAGATCCGCGCCGAGGTCGACACGATGAAGCTGTCGCGGTGGAACGCGCTGTGGACGCGATGGACGTTTCGCTGGATCCTGCTCGGTCGCGCATACACCGTCGAAGCGACGCATGCGCTCGTCGCGCAGAGCGCGTTCGGCGCGGGTGACATACGCACCGATGGCGTCGGCTTCGAGTTGCGCGCCACGAAGCGCTAGACGAGCGCGTTCAGCGCGTCAGCGTCGCTGCGCTCCATCGCGGCCTCGACGTCGAGCGCCAACTGATCGCGACCGATCGTGACGACCGCCTTGATCGCGCTGCGATCGCGGTACACGACGTGCGCATCTCGAGCGTCGAGCTTGCCCTTGATCTCGACGCGATCGAACTGTTCGGCGTGACCGACATAGCCGAGCGTCACGTCATGATGCTGGCTCCAGAAGAACGGCACGTCGCGCGACGCGCCACGACCGAGCATCGAGCGCGCGACCGCTTGGCCGTGGCGAACCGCGACTTGCCAGTGCTCGATGCGCACGAGATCGCCGTCCCACGGATAGCGTGCGATGTCGCCCGCGACCCAGATGCCGGGCGCCGCGCGCAACTGTTCGTCGGCGATCACTCCGCGATCGACGCGCAATCCGGCGGCAGCCGCGAGCTCGGTGCGCGGCTTCACGCCAACGCCCATCACGACGAGATCGGCGGGCACCGTGCTGCCGTCATCGAGCTCGACGTGCTCGCTCGTGATGCGCGCCGGTTTGCGGCCGAGCCGGAACGCGACGCCTTTGCCCTCGTGCACCGAGCGCACGAACGCGCCGACCTCGTCGCCGAGCACCCGCGCGAGCGGTACCGCGTCCGGACCGACGACGGTGACCTGCGCGCCACGCGCGCGCAGCGACGCGGCAACCTCGAGACCGATGAAGCTGGAGCCAATCACGACGGCCTTCGTGTCCTGCTTCGCGGCCGCGGCGATCGCGCGGCTCTCGGCGAGCGTGCGCAGCGTGTGGACATGCGGCAGGTCGGCACCGGGCAGCGGCAGTCGCGATGGTTCCGCGCCCGTGGCGATGAGCAGCGCATTCCATGGAAGCTCGCGACCGCTCGCGAGACGCACGACGTGAGCCTTCGGATCGATCGCGCTCGCCGCCTCGCTTGCGATCGCGACGTCGATCGCAGAGAGCGCTTCGCTCGTGCGCAAGTACACCCACTCCACCGGCGCATTGCCCGCGAGGTAATCCTTCGACAGGTTCGGCCGGTCGACCG
>Ga0070698_100001606_pt1 | contig 25140 bp, 22 predicted proteins | sample KBSK1502metaG_FD_65477 | JGI IMG/M metagenome (GOLD analysis project Ga0070698, IMG submission 65477) | Corn, switchgrass and miscanthus rhizosphere microbial communities from Kellogg Biological Station, Michigan, USA - KBS K1-50-2 metaG | ecosystem: Host-associated > Plants > Roots >... | reverse complement strand
TTTGACCCGGCCTTTACCTGGATTCGGCGAGAACCAGGGCAGCACGGTCCGCAATTCGCCTTTCTTTGGCGAGGTGCAGGATCGGCCGGGCGCCATTACCGAAGGTGCTTGTGTTCAAGAGAGGCTGCGGGCGCGCGGGTCGGCGGCTCGACCCTGCGTCCGGGCAACCGGTAGGTTGGCCCCATTGACGAGCCAGAACGTGACATCTCAGGGTCGGCCGCTCCGGGCTCGCCGAGGTGACCGCCGACACTGATGAGCTGATCAGCGGCCAGTATGCGGACCGCCCGCAGCTGCGGGCGGTCCTTGACGCGCTGCTCGCGGCGGCGTCGGCGCTTGGCCCGGTGACCGTGCAGGCCCGCAAGACATGCGTCAGCCTGGTCTCGCCCCGGCGCACGTTCGCCGCGGTCCAGCCGACGACGAAGAGCCGGGTGGATCTCGGCCTCCGGCTCGACGGCGTCGAGCCCGCCGGCCGCCTGCTGACGGCCAAGAACGTCGGCAACGGCTCGATCAACTTGCGGATCGCGCTCAGCGGGCCCGGCGACATCGACGAGGAGGTCCTCGGCTGGCTCCGGCGGTCGTACGACCAGAGCATGGCGCCGCCCGCGCCGAGGCGTCCGGCCCGCCGCCCGGGACCAGTACTCGGGACGCTCACCGTGGTGATCGAGGGCTCCGGCCTGCCGGGCCTGGCCTGGTGCCCGGGACCCGACGGCCCCGCGTACCAGAACGTCCACGTCGCGCTGCACGGCCACGACCAGGACCGGCCCTTCCTCCCGATGCCCGGCCGCGGCGGGTGGCTGGCCATCGAGCCGGTGCCCGCCGACGCGCCGGCGGCGCGGTGGGAGGTGGCGGTCACCGTCCGGCAGGGCGACGCGGCCCCCGACTTCGGCGGCCCGTTTGTCCGCGGCGACCGAACGGACCGGCACCTCGCCCTGGCCTGGGGCGACGTGCCCGGTGACGGGACTCTTCGGCTATTCCGCGCCTGCAAGTTCGGGTTCGCGGACATCGACCCGGAGCTCGTCGAGGACGCCCTGCGCCCGGGCCGCCGGCTCGTGGCGCGGGTCCGGCTGACCGACCCCCGGGGCAACCCGGGCTGCGTCGGCCTCGCCTGGTCCGTCGAGCGCGCGCCTTGACAGCAGCCCGGCGGCCGGTTCCGGGGGGTCGTCCCGCCGGGTCAGCACCGCGGGTGACGAGCCGCGACGCGCGGTTCCAGCAATGGCAGGCGCTGCTCAGCAACCGGGCGAAGCGCCAGCGCAGCGGCGAGTTCATCGTCCAGGGCGTGCGGCCCATCACGCTGGCCGTGCGCCACGGGTGGCAGATCCGGGCGCTGCTGTACGACGCGGATGGCGCGGCATCGCGCTGGGCACGGGAGATGCTCGACACCGTCGCAGCGACGAAGGTCGCGGTGTCAGCCGACCTGATGCACGAGCTGGGCGAGAAGACCGACGCCTCCCCCGAGCTCCTGGCCATCGTCGCGCTGCCCGACGACGACCTGGCCCGGATTCCGGCCGGTCCCGGAATGCTCACGGTCGTGTTCGACCGCCCCGCTAGCCCGGGCAACATCGGCACGCTCGTCCGGTCGGCCGATGCTTTCGGTGCGTCCGGCGTTATCGTCACCGGCCACGCCGCCGACGTGTACGACCCCAGGTCGGTCCGGGCCAGCACCGGCTCGCTGTTCTCTGTGCCGGTGGTCAGGGTTCCGTCACATCGGCCGGTTCTCGACTGGGCCGACGCCCTGCGCGCCAGCGGCACCGGCGTTCGCCTGGTCGGGACCGACGAGAACGGCGACGTGGACGTGACCGACGTCGATTTCACGCGGCCGACGATGCTGCTGGTCGGCAGCGAGATGGCCGGGCTCAGCGTGGCCTGGCGCGAGGCCTGCGACGACCTGGCGAAAGTGCCGATGGTGGGCGCGGCGAGCTCACTGAACGCCGCCGTGGCCGCGTCGGTCGTCCTGTACGAGTCCGCGCGGCAGCGCAACGTCGCCCGGCGGAGCAGCGCCGCCGGGCACACGTAGCCGGGCGATCCCGGACCGTCTCGCGGCTTGCTGATCGCTCCCGCCGCGGGCTGGAAATGGTGAATGCCTGGGTAAACGTTCCATGATCACGCACAGTATTCATCAAGTGACTATGAAACAGGTAAGACACCTAGTGGTTACCTGGCGGTTCATTTCCCGCCGTGCTCCGAATCAGGCTTTCGGGCGTCCTAACCTTCAGGGCTTGAGTATCTTCAGTGCTACCGCCCAGTGCGGGGTCGGTGCCTGCTTTGGATCATGGTCAGTCGGTAGGGGGCCACCGCATGCCGCGGCGTGTGCCGTGAGCAAGGGAGGACAATGCACTCGCAGGTGGTGCTTGGGGTGCTGGCGTTGCCGAGGCTGGGTACGGCGCATCTGGGGCAGTTGCGGCATCTGATCCCGCTGGGGTTTGTGGGGTTGATCTCGTGGTCGGTGTGGCTGCTGCGGTTCACGCTGTCACGGGTGTACCGGCCGGTGCCGGCGGGGTTCACCGCGCCGACGTCTGTGGTGGTGCCGTCCTACCGGGAGGACCCGGTGATCTTGGAGCGGTGCCTGGGGTCGTGGCTGGCGGAGGGGCCCGATGAGGTGATCGTGGTGCCCGACCTTGAGGACCGCGAGGTGATCGAGGTGCTGCGGCGCCGCGCCCAGGCTGATCCCCGGCTGGTGGTGCTGCCGTTCCGCCATCACGGCAAGCGCTCGGCGCTGGGGGTGGGGATCCGCCAGGCGTCGCGGGAGATCCTGGTGCTGTCGGATTCGGACACGATGTGGGAGCCGGGGCTGCTGGCCGCGGTGCTGGCCCCGTTTAAGAACCCGCGGGTCGGGGGGGTGGGGACGCGGCAGAACGCCTACCTGCCCAAGACCAGCGCGTGGCGGCGGGTGGCGGACTGGATGATCGATGTGCGGTACCTGGATTACGTGCGGGCGCAGTCGCGGGCCGGGGCGGTGGCGTGTCTGTCGGGGCGGACGGTGGCCTACCGGCGGGAGGTGGTGCTGCCGGTGCTGGAGCACCTGGAGGATGAGTTTTTCCTGGGGCGGCGGTGCGTGGCGGGGGATGACGGGCGGCTGACCTGGCTGGTGCTGGGGTCGGGGTACCAGACGGTGTACCAGTCGACGGCGCGGGCGCTGTCGATGTTCCCCGACACCGGCCGGGCGTTTTTGAAGCAGCGGCTGCGGTGGTCGCGGAACTCCTACCGGTGTTACCTGACCGCGATGTGGAAGGGGTGGCTGTGGCGGCAGCCGTTCGTCTGCCAGCTGAGCGTGCTGCAGATCTTGTTCACCCCGCTGACCATGGGGTTCGCCATGACCTACCTGGGCATCTGGGTGCTGCACCCGCAGCTGTATGTCGCGGTCATCGCCGTGGCCTGGCTGCTGATGGGGCGGACCCTGCGCGGCATCTCCCACCTGCGGCACAAGCCGGGCGATATCTGGCTGCTGCCGCTGGTCGCGGTCATGACCATCATCGTCGCGCTGCCGGTCAAGACTTACGCCTTCGTGACCATGAACACGCACGGCTGGCTCACCCGCCGCGCCGACCTGATCGGCGGCGAGGCCCAGTCCGCCGCGTCGCTGCGCTAGGAGACCCCCCGTGACTGTGACCGGAACCCGCGCCAGCCAGCGCGAGCCCGGCATCCGCCGCAAGGGCTGGACCGTCCTGGCCGCCCTGGCCGTGTTCGCCACCCTCGCCGGCCTGCCCGCCATCCTGCCCGCCCTGCACCTGAAAATCACCACCGCACCCCCCACCACCAGCGACGGCATCAAGCTCCTCGGCGCCCCTACCGCCCCCCACCCCGTCCCCCTCCCCCCGGCCGCCCGCCCCACCGACCCAGCCGGCCCCACCGCGATCTTCCCGCAGGTCAGCGAGTCGCTGGAAGCGGCGGCGGTCGCCCGCGAGGACAATCGGCTCCGGGCTATGCTGCACGATTCGTTCCGCACCTCTTCGCCGAGGGTCGTGCAGTACCGCCACTCGCTGCCCACGCTGATCCTGCCGTCCGGGACGCGCGCCGTGTTCGCCGGCGGCGTCCGCACCCTGGTCCCCGGGCGGTCTGTGTACACGGCCGCCGACCTGATCCGCGATGGGGCGCTGAGGGTGCTGCCGGACAGCTCGGCGCTGCTTGTAGACAACGTCTTCGTCTCATCCGGGGCGCAACTGGACCTCTCGTCGTCTGACGTCGGGGCGATCTACCTGGACACCACGCCACGCGGCTCGGCGTCGATCGTCGCCTGGGACGGCAACCTGGACTTCCGCGGCACCAGGCAGGCTCCGCTGACGCTCAAGGGCTGGGACGAGGCGACCATGACCCCGGCCACCGATACCGGGAACGGCCGCCCCTACATCCGCGAGGTGGCCGGCCAGATGACGTTCGAGTACGCTCACGTGTCCACCATGGGGTTCTGGAGCGGGCGGACCGGCGGCGTCGCCTGGACCGGGCTGTCGACCGACCCGAGCGACGGTGGCGCGATCCTCTCGACGTTCACTGGCAACACCTACGGCGTGTTCGTGACCCGCGGTCACGATGTTCGGTTCTCGGGGGACCTGTTCGAGTCCAGCCAGCTCGACGGGCTGCACTTCCACCGCGGCACCATCGGCTCCTCGGCCAGCTACAGCGCCGCGGTCCGCAACGGCGCCAACGGCTTCCACGTCGACCGCGCCGCCTCGCGCACCGTCCTGCAGCACGACCTGTCCCAGCACAACGCCAGCAACGGCTTCCTGGTCGACGGCCGCCCCCTGGTCGTCTCCGCCTCGGCGTCCGGCGACGCGGTGGCCCCTGGGTCAGGCACCCGCATCCAGAACAGCGCCGCCCTCGGCAACGGCCGCACCGGCATCCTCATCGAAGGCGGCAACCACACCGTCCTCAAAGCCGACGAGGTCTGCGCCCAGCAGACCGGCATCGCCCTCCGGCTGGGAACGAGCAACGCGATCGTCGACGGCAACGACATCCGCTGCGGGCCCAGGACCGGGCTCCGGATCGGACCGGCGGCTCCGGGGGCCCTGGTCTACGGGAACGCCGTGTCGGGCGCCCGGATAGCGTTGCTCGTCACCACCCCCGGTGGCAGCGTCGAGATCGACAGGAGCCTGATCACGCTGGCCAGCGTGTTCGGCATCTCGGTCCGCGGAGTGAACTCGGTCGTATTCGGCAAGGACAACGTGATCTCCGGGATCGGCTTCCGCGCCGTGGACTCACGCGCCGAGGCCACGCCCCCGCACCTGTCGGGCAGCAACACTGCCAACTGGGCCTACGCCCGCAAGGGCACGGTGCTGACGTACCTGGAGTTCCACCCGCTCGCCGTCTTCTGGCTGAGCTTGGCGTTCCTGGTACTCGTCGGATGCGTGTGGACCCGCCGACGGAAGGCGCCATCGCATCCCTACCCCGAGAGCACGCGGTGGCGCGGCCTGGCCGCGGAGCCGGAACCCGTTCCCGTCCCGCTGACCGTCTCCGCCGACGCGCCGGACGGCCTGGTTGCCGTCGGGGCACAGGTCGAGACCGTTGCCGGCTCGTACATGGGCATGACTCCAGCCGGCACCGAGGCCGGCCCGGCCCTGGCCGGGACGCAGGTCGGCTGGGCTGCTGCCGGCGAGCGGGTCGGTCTGGCCGCGGCTGACGAGCGGGTCGGCCCATCCCGGTCTGCGAAACATGACGCCTGGCCGGCCGACGCGCCCCCCTACCGAGGTCCTCGCGAGCCGAACGGGGTGTCCCCGCGTCGAGGGCCTTTCGAACCTGCGCTGCCAGAGGCCGCGCATCTGGAAGCCCTGCCGCTGGATGACGGGGCGACGCGCGGCCGCAGGCTGGAGGATCCCGGGTCGCTGGACGGCCGCGAGCGGCGGAACGGGCCGCTGGACGGCGGGCCGCTGGATGGGCGGCGGCGCGAGAACGGGCCGCCCGGAGGGCGCAGGCGCGGCGACGCGCGGCGGGATCCGGGGCCGCTGGATGACGGATGGCTGGATCCCGGGGCGCGCGGTAGCCGAAGGCGGGAGAACGCGCGGCGGGTTCCGGGGCCGCTGGATGGCGGGCGCCTCGATGGCGGCACGCGGGCCGACCGCAGGCGGGAGGACGCGCGGCCGGCCTCGGGTCGAAGCGATGCTCGCGCGGGGCGGGAGGTTGAGCAGCGGGATGCCGCGCTGCGGGATGCCATGCGGCGGGATGCGGAGCGGTTGCTCGCGGAGCGACGGGAATCCGAGCGCCGGGAAGCGCTGCGGGACGCCATGCGGCGAGACGCGGAACGGCTCGAGGATGCCCAGCCTCACGACGGTCAGCCGGACGGACAGCAGCAGCCTGCGCAGAAGGGCCGCTCCGACCCGCTCGACTCGACAAAGCCTCTGCCCCAGGTCGGAGACCGGCAATGACGTGGCGTCCGCCACGGCATCGGGCTGCATCTACTGTCAGAACGCTTAACTACTAGAGAAGACCGGGCAAATGAGTTCGCCGGTCGGCAGACCTCCAGTACCTGCACGCCGCGGTTGACGCGCTCGCCGCGCACCTGCGCCGCAGGTGCCTCGTGGTCGGGAAATCCACGGTCCCGGTCGGTGCCGCACGCCGGCTCGCCGCGCGCCTCAGTGAGCGGGCGTCGGCCGGCGACGCGATCGAGCTGGCCTGGAACCCCGAGTTCCTCCGCGAGGGCACGGCCGTTCACGACACGATGTCGCCGGACCGGCTGGTCTTCGGCGTCACCTCGTCGTGGTCGGCGGACCGGCTGCGCGACGTCTATGCGCAACGTCGTCGACGCGAGGTGCGCGCTAGACGGCGAGTACTGGCGCTCCTCGGGCTGGGCGGTCCGGATCCTGGGGCGTCCCTGACCCTGGCGGGCGTCGAAGCGCGGGGACTGGCCCAGGGTGCCGGAGGCAGCCACGATCGAGCAGGCCAAGCGACAACGGCAGCAACTGCTGCATCGCCTGGGCCGACCCGGGGCGCCAGCTGGCGGTCGTGTACCTGACCGGCCGGCTCACGCCGGCCACGAGGGCGCCCGCCACCAGGGCGAGGTCGCCGATGCATCATCGCCGCCTGCACCTGAGCCGATCTTGTCGAAACGATCATGGTGGCAGCGACTTGGCCTCCGGGCTTGCGCAGCGCGCGGGCGGGTGCACACTGAGACGGAGGCGGTGAGAGATGTTCGAGCGGTTTACCGACCGGGCACGGCGGGTGGTGGTACTGGCTCAGGAAGAGGCCAGAATTCTCGACCACAACTACATCGGTACCGAGCACATCCTGCTCGGCCTCCTTCGTGAAGGCGAGGGCGTCGCCGCGAAGGCTCTCGAGTCCCTGGGCCTGCACCTTGAGGCGGTACGCCAGCAGGTCGAGGAGATCATCGGAAAGGGGCAGCAGGCGCCGTCGGGGCACATCCCGTTCACTCCCCGGGCCAAGAAAGTCCTGGAGCTGTCGCTGCGCGAGGCGCTGCAGCTCGGCCACGACTACATCGGCACCGAGCACATCCTGCTCGGGCTGCTCAGCGAGGGCGAGGGCGTCGCCGCCCAGGTGCTCGTCCGGCTGGGCGCCGACCTGAAACGGGTTCGGCGGCAGGTGATCCAGTTGCTGCACGGCGGGCAGGGCGAGGCAGCGGGGGCTGGCCCGCGCCGGTTGACGATGACCCGTGAGTTCTGGCTCACCGAGATCCAGAGCACGCTGATCTCGATTGCGGATCGGCTGACGGCGATCGAGCGCCACCTCGGCATGACGGACCGCCCGGCGGCGGCCACGGCCTCGGGCGACCCGCGCGCGGCGGCCCCCGGCGACCGCCCGGCCGCCGCCTCGGGCGATGCTCCGGCCGCCGCCCCGGACGATCCCCTGGCCGCGGACTCGGACGACCCGCCGCCAGCGGCTTCGGCCGGGACGTAACGGCCGCCCCCCGGCTCCCCGTCTGCTTCTGCTCGGCCGGCCCGGTCCCGATCCTGGTCAGCGCGTCGGCTTGAGCCCATAGGCCCGCACGGCCGTGTCGCGGAACACGGCGGCCTGCTCCGCCTGGCTCAGGTCGGCGGTAAGAGAACGCGCCGCCGCGTGCACGTCGGCGTAGCTGGCGGTCAGCGTCGAGACCGGCCAGTCCGAGCCGAACATGAGCCGGCCGGGCCCGAAGCCGGACAGCGCGACCTCGTAGAACGGCCGTATGTGCCCTGTCTGCGCGCCATCGGCGGGCCGGGCGGCGTCATCAGGGATCGCCGGCTCGGCCAGGATCCCCGAGAGCTTGGCCACGGTGTTCGGCAGCGCGGCGAGGGCGCGGACCGCGCTCGCCCACAACTCGTCGATGCCCGCGCGGACATCGGGGTTGCCCAGATGATCGAGCACGAACGTCAGCTCCGGCGTGGCCGCGGCCGCGGTCGCCGCCGCGGCCAGCTGGCAGGCCTCGCCGACCACGTCGAAGACCAGCCCGGCCGCGGCCACGGCGGCGAGGCCACGGCGCACGGCCGGGCGGGCCAGCCAGGCCGGATCAGGCTCGGTCAGCAACGGGTGGCGAATGCCGACCAGCAGGTCGCCCCCGGGCTGCTGCCGCAACGCGGCCACGGCGTCCTCGACACCGGGCGCCTCGAGGTCCACCCAGCCGACCACGCCGGCGACCAGGTCGTCGGCCGCGGCCAGCGCGAGCATCTCGGGTGTCTCCCCGGGTTCGGTCACCGTCTGGACCAGGACGGTGGCCGTGACGCCCTGGGCGACGGCCTCGGGCTTCAGGTCCGACAGCGCGAAGTTCCTGCGCAGCGGGGCCAGCTCCGGCTGCGCGAGCCACGGCTGATCTGCTGCGGTCAGGTCCCACACGTGGTGGTGGGCGTCGACGATCGTCACGGGCTGCCGCCGCGGAGGGTCAGAGACCGAGGTCGTCGATCTGACGGTGCAGCTCGGACCGCGGGCCGTCGCCGTAGGGCTTCGCGGCCGCCCGCCGCGGCGCGAACCGCGACCCGAGCCTCGGCGGCGCGGTCCGGCGTTCCCGGAACACCCAGCCAGCGGCCACGCCGCCGACCAGGCCGCCGATGTGCGCCTGCCAGCCGATCCCGCGGTGCGGGAGCAGCACGGTGAACTGATAGGCGAAGCAGAGCGCCATCACCGCGCCCAGCAGCATGTCGATCGCGTGCCGGTCGAAGAACCCGCGGACCATGATGTAGCCGAAGTACCCGAAGACGACCCCGCTCGCGCCGGCCCCGACGGACCCCGGGCTCTCGGTGAGCCAGGCCGCGAGCCCGCTGGTCAGGATGATCAGGGCGGTCACGCCGAAGAACTTGGTCACGCCCCGGTAGGCGGCCAGGAAGCCGAAGATGAACAGCGGGCCCGAGTTCCCCTCGATATGGGCCCAGCTGAAGTGCAGGAACGGCGCGCTCAGGACGTCCGGGAGGCTGCCGATGTCGTGCGGCCGGATCCCGTAGTCGACGGTGAGCCGGTACTGGTCGGCCCAGTTCGCGATCTGCAGGACCCAGATCAGGGCGAGGAAGCCGACCATGACGAACAGTGCCTTGCGCGCCTCGGCCACCAGCGTCTCAGCGTCGCCGGCGCCGAGGTCCCAGGAGCGGCGCTTGACGGAGCCGCGCGCCGTGTCGCCCGGTAGCGGGCGTGACTGCCGGCCGGTCACCGGGGCCGTGCCCCCCGGTGTGGATCCCGGACTGCTGCTCATCATCACCTCTGTCCGGCCGTCGCTGCGGCGTCCCCCAGGGCTGGTGCAGCCCTGCCTGAAAGCTATCCGCTATCTGCGGCGCACGGTAGGCCGGCGTGTCGGGGCCAGCGTCCTGGCCCCGAGCTGTGATCACAGGCTGGCCTTCTTACGCCGAGTAATTGTTACATTACGCGTTGCCAAACTGTGATCTGCGGAACACAATTCGCTGCTTTGCAGCACAACTTTTTCCGCGGAAGTGCTTCGGCCGCTCCTCCGCTTCTGGCAACGTAGTTCGCCGACGGTGCTGGAACCACTTGCGGCGGGTCCTGCCTCGTGAGTTACGTGGCGCCGCACTGGCCCGGCCGTCATGCGACTCGCTGCCCTGTACCGCAGCGGTCCGCGCGCCGGGCGTTCCGTCGGGCGCGCATGGCCGACGGAAGGACCGCATTGTCACAGCACAGGAGACGGGCTCATGCCAAGCGCCGCGGGCGTCGGCGGATCAGCTTCCTCCTGGTCACCATGATCACGGCGCTCGTTGCCATTGGCGCCGGAGTTACCTGGGAGATCGCTCGCTCGGGCGGCGGGACCGATCCGACGGCGGCCGCCCTCGCCCTGATTCCCGGCAGTCACTCCGCCACCCTGCTGGAGCGGGAACGCCAGCAGATGATCATTGAAGACTCCGCGGCCAAGACCCTGACCCTCATCGGCGCGCCGAAGCTGGCCACGCGCCCGACGCAGTCCTCCGGGTCGTCCTCCTCCCCGTCCTCATCCTCACCGACCGGCGGGACAACCCCTCCCCCGGTCGTCACGGCGACAGCGCCCACTCCGGGCACGAACCAGTCGATCGCGTGGAACATGCTGCCGTCGTTCAACTTCGATCGGAACACGCAGTTCAACGGCTGCCTGGTCCCGCTGTGGAACCAGGAGAGCGGCTGGAACCAGTTCGCCGAGAACGCCAGCGGCGCCTACGGCATCCCGCAGGCGCTGCCGTTCGACAAGATGCCGCAGGCCGCCTGGCCGGCCTCGGCAGGGGGCAGCTCCGATCCGTCCGCGCAGATCAGCTGGGGCCTGGGCTACATCAAGGGCACGTACGGCACCCCGTGCAACGCCTGGGCGCACGAGCAGTCGTTCGGCTGGTACTGACGCATAATTCGGGCGTGGGCGTTCTCCCCATTCCGCGGCGGTCAGCTATTGCCGGTAGCGAACTACCCGGCCACGACCGACGCTGATAGCGCAGCGTTGCTTGATGTGCAGATCTAGTCATCTTGTGATGTCACTCACAGTGCAGAAGCCCGAACCGGACGCCCGTTATGAAGCAGGAGGCGAGAGGCAGGATTACGGCGAAAATCTACAACTGGGACGGTCAGTTGTGATGTTCGTCATACGGATTCTCAGCGTGTTCCGGCATCAGAACGGCTGATAGTTCGGCAGTGTGGATGGCCGATAGCACCCGGCGTGCGTGACGGTTGCCCCGGGCAACTCGTCGCCCTGACCCGCGTCACGTCTGTACGCCGCTGCCCGCCCGCGTCTCCCCGCCAGCGTGGCAGTGCCACCGGGTGGAAGCCGAGCGCGCGTCGCGCGCCCGACCAAGGGTTGATGTTGTCCCGTATACAACGACGCCGTAAAACACCCATGCATAGTGCTGGCCGGAGGGGACGGCCCCCCGGATCCCCCCGCAGGAGGCTCTCGAAGACCACGATCGTGGCGACCAGCTCGACCGTCGTCACGGCGGCCGTGGCCTCGGGAGTGGTGGCGCTCTGGCCGGCCGCGCCAGGCGTGCCGACCGCCGACTCGCTGACGGCAGCCGGCGCGAGCTCGGCCCAGCAGGCGGACGACAGCGGAACGCTCCCCTCGCAGGTCCTGCTCCTACGGACCCAGTCGGCCCAGCGGCGGCTGCAGAGCCTCGCGGTGGCGGCCCGGCTGGCCGCCGCCCGGCGGGCCGCGGCCCGCAGCAGAGCCGAGCGCCTGGCCGCCGCGGCGCGGCTGGCGGAGCATGCGGCCCAGCGGAAGGCGCAGCCCTCGCCCGCCGCGTCAGCATCGCCGGCACCCTCGCCGCCCCCGGCATCGCCAGTGCCTTCCGGGTCGCCGCAGCAGATCGCGATGGGCATGCTCGGCTCCTACGGCTGGTCGTCGGGCCAGTTCTCCTGCCTGGACCCGCTGTGGAATCAGGAGAGCGGCTGGAACGTGTACGCCACCAACCCGAGTTCCCATGCCTACGGCATCCCCCAGGCGCTGCCCGGCTGGAAGATGGCCAGTGCCGGGCCCGACTGGCAGACGGACGCGGCCACGCAGATCCGCTGGGGCCTGGGCTATATCAAGGGAACCTACGGCTCGCCGTGCGATGCGTGGGCGCACGAGCAGGCAGACGGCTGGTACTGAGTACAAGCAGCGGCCCCCTGCTAGGCCAGGGGGCCGCTGCCGTCTGCGGTCGAGCAGCAGCCGGTACCGCCCCGGGACCAGGTGCCCGCCGCGCATGTCGGGGACGCTACCCGCGGCACCAGCGATAGTCCTGTGAGCCAGATGTGAGTTCGCCGCGCGGGCTTACCGGGCGCCCGGCGGGCGGGTCATCGCCAGGACATCGATCGCGGCGTCCAGCTGGGCCTCGGTGAGGTCGCCGCGGGCGACGTGCCCCCGGGCGATCACGACTTCCCGGATCGTCTGGCCGGTCCGCAGCGCCTCGTGCGCGACGGCGGCCGCCGCCTCGTAGCCGATGAACGGGTTCAGCGCGGTGACGATCGCGGGCGAGGACTCGGCCAGCCGCCGCAGCCGCGCCGGATCCGCGGTGATCCCGCTCACGCACCGGTCCGCGAGCAGGCGCGAGGCAGACGCCAGCAGGGTGATCGAGTCCAGCAGGTTCTGCGCGATCACGGGCATCATCACGTTCAGCTCGAAGTTGCCCGCCGCGCCGCCGAACGTGACCGCGGCGTCGTTCCCGATGACCTGGGCGCATACCTGGCATACGGCTTCGCAGATCACGGGGTTGACCTTCCCCGGCATGATCGACGAGCCGGGCTGCAGGTCGGGAACCTGGATCTCGGCCAGCCCGGTCCGCGGCCCGGAGTTCATCAGCCGCAGGTCATTGCAGATCTTGAACAGCGACACGGCGATCGTCCGCAGCACGCCGCTGGCGGCCACGAGCGCATCGCGCGCCCCGGCCGCCTCGAAATGGTTGCGGGCTTCGGTCAGCGGCAAGTCCAGGTCAGCGGCCAGGCGGGCGATGACAGCGGCCGCGAAGCCGGGCGGCGCGTTCAGCCCCGTGCCCACCGCGGTGCCGCCCAGCGGCAGCTCACCGACGTCGGAGAGCGCCTCGGCCGCACGCTCGGCGCCGTGCCGCACGGACGCCGCGAACCCGCCGAACTCCTGGCCCAGCGTCACCGGGGTCGCGTCCATCAGGTGGGTCCGGCCGCTCTTGACCACGCTGGCGAACTGGGCGGCCTTGGCGTCGAGCGTCTCCGCCAGGTGGTCGAGCGCGATCAGCAGCGCCAGCTTGATCTGCCGCGCCGCAGCGATGTGGATCGCCGAGGGGAAGACGTCGTTCGACGACTGCGAGGCGTTGACGTGATCGTTCGGGTGGACGGGTCGGCCCAGGCGGCGGGCGGCCAGCGTGGCGATGACCTCGTTGGCGTTCATGTTCGAGGAGGTCCCCGAGCCGGTCTGGAACACGTCGATCGGGAACTGGCCGTCGTGCTCGCCGCGGGCGACCTCCGCCGCCGCGTCGTGGATGGCCCGGGCCAGGTCGGCGTCGAGCACGCCCAGCTCCCCGTTGACCGTGGCCGCGACGCCCTTGATCGACGCGAGCGCGCCGATCAGCTCCCGCGGCAGCCGTTCGCCGGACATCGGGAAGTTCTCCACCGCCCGCTGCGTCTGCGCGCCCCACAGCGCGTCGGCGGGGACGAGGACCTCGCCCATCGAGTCGTGCTCGGTGCGGAACCCGGCCGTGTCGGCCATGGCCTGCCTCCTAGCTGGGGCCGGAACCGATCGACAGCAGCGGCTGCTTGGCCGTCGTGACATCTGCGAAGAAGTCGTTGCCCTTGTCGTCCACGACGATGAACGCCGGGAAGTCGCGGACCTCGATCCTCCAGACCGCCTCCATGCCGAACTCGGGGTACTCGAGCACCTCGACCTTGGTGATGCAGTCGCGGGCCAGCCGGGCCGCGGCGCCGCCGATCGAGCCCAGGTAGAACCCGCCGTGCCTGCGGCACGCCTCGGTGACCGCCGCCGACCGGTTCCCCTTGGCGAGCATCACCAGCGACCCGCCGGCCGCCTGGAAACCCTCCACGTAGGAGTCCATCCGCCCCGCAGTGGTCGGCCCGAACGACCCGGACGCGTAGCCTTGCGGCGTCTTGGCCGGCCCCGCGTAGTAAACGGCGTGATCGCGGAGGTAGCCCGGCATCTCCTCGCCCGCCGCCAGGCGTTCGGAAATCTTCGCATGCGCAATATCACGGGCTACGACCATCGGACCGGACAGCGACAGCCGGGTCTTGATCGGGTACCGGGACAGCTCGGCGCGGATCTCCGCCATCGGCCGGCCCAGGTCGATCCGCACCACCTCGGAGTCGAGCTCGCCCTCGTCGGCGTCGGGCAGGTACTGCGCCGGGTCGGTTTCCAGCCGCTCCAGGAACACCCCGTCGCGGGTGATCTTGCCGAGCGCCTGACGGTCGGCCGAGCACGACACCGCGATCGCCACCGGGCAGGACGCGCCGTGCCGGGGCAGCCGGATCACCCGCACGTCGTGGCAGAAGTACTTGCCGCCGAACTGCGCCCCGATCCCGGCCCGCCGAGTGATCTCCAGCACCTGCTGCTCGAGCTCGGGATCGCGGAACCCGTGCGCGGCCGCCGACCCCGTGGTCGGCAGGCTGTCCAGGTACCGGGCCGAGGCGTACTTGGCGGTCTTCAGCGCGAACTCGGCGGTGGTGCCGCCGACCACGATCGCCAGGTGGTACGGCGGGCAGGCGGCCGTGCCCAGCGAGCGGATCTTCTGCTCGAGAAACGCGAGCATGGCGGCGGGGCTGAGCACCGCCTTGGTCTCCTGGTACAGGTACGACTTGTTGGCCGAGCCGCCGCCCTTGGCCATGAACAGGAACTTGTACTCCCCGCCGGCGGTGGCGTACAGCTCGATCTGCGCGGGCAGGTTGCTGCCGGTGTTCTTCTCGTCCCACATGGTCAGCGGCGCGAGCTGGGAGTACCGGAGGTTCAGCGTGGTGTAGGCCTCGTACACGCCGCGGGCGATGTGTTCCTCGTCGCGCCCGTCGGTCAGCACCTGCTGGCCGCGCTTGCCCATGACGATCGCGGTGCCGGTGTCCTGGCACATGGGCAGCACGCCGCCCGCCGCGATGCAGGCGTTCAGCAGCAGGTCCTGGGCCACGAACCGGTCGTTGCCCGACGCCTGCGGATCGTCGAGGACCGACCTGAGCTGGCGCAGGTGGCCGGGCCGGAGCAGGTGCGCGATGTCCCGCATCGCGGTCTCGGTCAGCAGGCTGAGCGCGCCGGGATCGATCTCGAGAAAAGTCTTCCCGAACGCCTGCCGCGTGGCGATCCCGTCGGCCGAGACCTGGCGGTAGCCGGTGCTGTCCTCGCCGAGCGGCAGCAGGTCGGTATAAGAAAACTCGGGCATCTGGCGGCACATCCTCGCGCGGCGGTCGTCGGGGTCCGCCTCAATCGTAGATCCGTCAACGGTCGTGGCCGGGCAGGTCGGCATGCCGCCGTGCCTCCCGGGTAGAGGGCAACCGGGTCCTGGGCTCGGCCAGGCTTGACGAGGAGGGTCGCGATGACGAGCACGCCGGAAGTCAGCCGGAGCGACATCGACCTGGGCGAGGCCGCCCGGCAGCTGGAGCTGGCGATCCACGACGCGCAGGTGGCCTACGACTGCATGGCCCTGGGCAACCTCGACCGGGCGCACACGTACGCGATAACCGCGCGCACCGCGGCCGACGCGGCCGAGACCATCCTGCGCGCCGCCCTGGGCCCCGCCGGCGGCCTGGTCAGCACGGAGTAACGAGAGCCTCACCCTCTGCCGCCTCGCCCCGGCAAGTGTCCGGTCTGGGGCAGTCGGTCGGCGACGGTGGATGTATGCGTGGCAGGTGGGACCGCTATGGCGTATCTGTCGGCGTCGCGCGCCCGCCGACGAGCTCCGGCGCCGTCGAGTTCATGATCGTGGTTGATTGATGGTCGTATTCGACTTGCAGGCGAGCTGACCTTGATTAGTGTGTGAGTCACACATTTAATCGCAAGCACGGGAGAGCAGGCGCATGACCGAGCACGCGGAGGGCACGTTCACGGTCGCGGGCTGGGACGAGAGCACGTATCAGGAACTCGACGGGAAGGGCAAGCTGACCAAGGCCCGGATGACCTTCGACTTCGCCGGCGGCGTCCAGGGGCAGGGCGTGTCGGAGACGCTGATGTGCTACCGGGAGGACGGCACGGCCGTGTTCACCGGCCTGCAGCGCATGGTCGGGCAGGTCGCCGGGCGGTCCGGGAGCTACGTGCTGCTCGCCGACGGCGGCTACGACGGCGCCGTGGCCAGGACGGACTGGACGGTCGTGGAGGGCTCGGGCACCGGCGAGCTGACCGGGCTGCGCGGCACCGGGTCGGCCGTCGCGAGCAGCACGCCGCCCGGGACGTTCACTTTCGACTACGAGCTTGGCTGAACGCGCGGGCCGGCGGTGGATCCAGAGTCGGCCGCGCCCGCGACCCTGGACCGGGCGGCGAACCTGCTCGGCGCGCTGTCGTTGGTGATCGCGGACCGGATGACGGAGGCCATGGCCGCGGCGGGCGGGCGGCCGGAGTCGGGAGCGGCCGCGCTGTGCGCGCTGCTGCATTTCCTCGACCGGCCGTCGGTCGACCGGCTCCGCCAGGTGCTCGGGCTCACCTCATCGGGGACGGTGCGGCTGGTGGACAGGCTGGCGGAGTCTGGCTACGTCGGGCGCGAGCCCGGCGGCGACGGGCGCTCGGTGTCGATCGTCCTTACCGAGCAGGGCCGGCGGGCGGCGCAGCGGGTCGCCGACTCGCGGGCCAGCGTGCTCGGCGGCGCGCTCGCGGTGCTGGCGCCGGACGAGCGCCAGGCCTTCGACCTGGTTGCGGGCAAGGTGCTGGCCGGCCTGATCCGGGGGCCGGGGGCCACTCGCTGGATGTGTCGCCTGTGCGACACCGGCGTGTGCCGCGGCGCGGCGGGCGGCTGCCCGGTAGGCAACGCGGCCCGCGAGCTGTATCAGCCCTGGGGGGGCGAGCCCTAAACTTCGATCACCTCGCCAGCCGGGGGAGCAGCAGGGCCGACGCGGTGACGCCGGCCACCGTGACGCCGACCAGCACGGCCGCGTCGAGCGCCAGGTGGGCCTGGGTCCCGATGAGCAGCCCGCGCAGCGCGTCCACCTCGTAGGACAGCGGGTTGACCTTGCTGACTGCCTGCAGCCAGCCCGGCATGAGCCGCTCGGGGTACAGCGCGTTCGAGCTGAAGAACAGCGGCATGGTGATCGCCTGCCCGATCCCCATCAGCCGGTCCCTGGACAGGGCGAGCCCCGCGATGCTCATCGACAGGCAGGAGAAGAACGCCGAGCCGAGCACCACGATGGCCGCGGTGGCCAGCAGCTTGAGCGGGTTGCCGGTGAGCGCGACGCCGAGCAGCGCGGCGAGCACCACGATCACGGCGGCCTGGACGAGCGAGCGCACCCCGGCGGCGAACGCCTTGCCGGTGATTAGCGCGGCCCGCGGGGTGGGCGTGACCATCAGCTTGGTGAGCACGCCCGCGTCGCGCTCCCAGATGATCTGGATCCCGTAGAAGATCGCGATGAACAGCGCGGACTGGGCCAGGATGCCGGGCGCGAGATAAGCCAGATAGGGGATGTGGCCCGGAGTGGGGATCGCGTGGATCCTGGTGAACGTCTCGCCGAAGATCAGCAGCCAGAGCGCCGGCTGGATGGCCCGGGTGTACAGCTCCGTGCGGTCGTGGCGGATCTTGCGGAGCTCGACCCAGCACAGCGTGACGACGCGGCTGGCCAGCCGGCGCGTGATCGCGGACGCGGTGTCGTCGGGCAGGTCAGGGACGGGCTCAGCCGAGGCGGCGGGCGGTGCGCCGGGCGCGACGGACGTCACGGATACTCCTCCTCTCGGTGTCGTCGTCGAGCGTGCCGCCGGTGTAGTGGCGGAACACGTCGTCCAGCGTGGCCCCGCTGCCGAGCATGGCCTTCAGCATCCCGGGGGTGCCGGTGGCGCGGATCGAGCCCGCGTGCATGAGCGAGACCCGGTCGCAGTAGGTGTCCGCCTCGTCCATGTAGTGGGTGGTCATCAGCACGGTGATCGGGGCGGACTCCCTGAGCCCGGCGATGAAGTCCCACACATCGGAGCGCGCGATCGGGTCCAGCCCCACGGTGGGCTCGTCAAGCACCAGCAGCCTGGGCGCGCTGACCAGCGCCTGGGCCAGCTCCAGGCGGCGGATCATCCCGCCGGAGTAGGTCTTGACCAGGCGCCGGGCCGGGTCGGTCAGGCCCATGGCCGCGAGCGCGCCGTCGACGCGGTCCGCGCGCAGCCGCCGGGGGACGTCGAACAGCCGCGCGTACAGCTCGACGTTCTCCCGGCCGGTCAGCGTCGCGTCCGCGGACAGCAGCTGCGGCACATAGCCGATCATGCGGCGCACCCGCATCGGGCTGGACCTGGCATCCGTGCCGAACACCGTCACGTTCCCCAGGGCCGGCTTGAGCAGCGTCGTGAGCATCCGGATCGTGGTCGTCTTGCCCGCGCCGTTCGGCCCGAGGAGCCCGAACGTCTCGCCCGGCCCGATCTCCAGGTCCACGTGATCGACCGCGACGTGGTCGCCGAAGCGGTAAGTCAGGCCGGCACAGCGGACCGCGCTGACGCCCGGGACGCCGACCGGGCGAACGTCGCCCGCGGGCGGCGCCGCGCCCCTCGCCTCGCTCACTGGCCCTCCATGCGCTCGGCGAGGCGCAGCAGCGCGGGGGCGGCGCGGGCGAGCGCCCGCCGGTCCCCGTCGGGCAGCTGGGCCAGGGCCCGTCCGGCCAGCTCGGCCCGCAGGTCGCGAAACTCGGCAAGCCGCCTGTTGGCCTTGTCGGTGGTGGTCAGCAGCGCGGTCCGCCCGTCCTGCGCGCTGCGTTCCCGGTTCAGCAGCCCCGCATCGCTGAGGCGCCCCACCAGCGTGCTGATCGTGTTCGGGGCCAGCCGGAGCTCCTGCGCCGCCTCGGCGACGGTGAGGCCCGGCCGCGCGGCGGCCAGGCGCAGCAGCTCCGACTGGGCCGGCGGGAGCGGCTGCCGGGTCCAGGCCTGGCGGGCGGCCCGGCGCGCGGTCCTGCGGATCACGCTGATGGCGGCGAACAGGTCCGCCGCCGCGTCCCGAGTCCCGGCCAGCTGCCCGTGCCCGCGGTCCTCGCCTGCGGCCGGCCGGCGGTTCCCCGCCTCCGCCACAGCAATATCGTTCACAGAGCTAACTATACGCGCTACGCGTCGGGGGTCGCCTGGCCTCTGCTGGCCCGCAGGGCCTTGCCTCGCCCATCGCGGCCGGCGGGCTGGCCGTTGCTCGCGGGCTGGCCATCGGCCACCGCCGGCTGGCCGGCCCCGGCCGCTACGGCCGCGTCGTCGTGCACGTACCGGCCGCCGCGCAGCAAGGACGCGAACGCGGCGATCACCAGCAGCGCCATGGCCATGCTGAACACGATCACCAGGCCGTGGTGGAACGGGCCGGAGATTAGCTCCGGGAAGAACTGTTTGCCGGTCAGCACGCCGACCTGCGCTGACGACAGGTGCGCCAGCACCCCGCTCGGGGCCAGCAGCTGGTGCACCGGGTTGTAGCCGAGGAACGCGGCGAAGAGGCTGGCCACCGGGGGCGCCTGCCCGATCTGGTGCGCGATCGCGTGCGGCACGCCGTGGGCGGCCAGGCCGTTGGTGAGCGTCACCGGCAAGGTGCTGGCCAGGCCCGCGATCATCAGCGAGAAGAACACGCCGATGGACAGCACGAAACCGGAGTTCTGGAACGTGGCGAGCATGCCCGACGCGGCGCCGCGCTGCCGGGCCGGGACGCTGTTCATGATCGCGGCGGCGTTCGGGGCGGAGAACAGCCCCATTCCCGCTCCGGCGACGAAGATCAGCCCGGCGAACGCCAGGTACCTGAAATTCGTCGGCAGCAGCAGCAGCCCGCCGAATCCCGCGGCCGACACCAGCAGGCCGCCGGACGCAAAGGCCCGGGCGCCGTGCTTATCCGAGAGCTTGCCCGAGAGCGGCCCCGAGACCACGAAGCCGAACGTGAGCGGCAGCAGGTAGATGCCCGACCACAGCGGCGTGCCGGAGAAGTTGTAGCCGTGCAGGACCAGCCAGATCCCCTGCAACCAGATGATCAGCATGAACTGCAGCCCGCCGCGGGCTATCGAGGCCAGCAGCGTGGCTACGTTCCCGGCCGCGAACGCGCGGATCCGCAGCAGCTTCAGGTCGAACATCGGCTGGCTGACCCGCAGCTCGATGAAGCAGAACGCGACGAGCAGCGCCACCCCGCCGATCATTCCGGTCAGCACGAGGGGGTTGGTCCAGCCCATGGTGTGCCCGCCGTACGGCTGGATGCCGTAGGTGATCCCGGCCAGCAGCCCGACCAGGCCCACCGCGAACGTTATGTTGCCGAGCCAGTCGATCCTGGCCCGGTTCCTGGCCCCGATCTCGCGCAGGCTGCGGTAGGACCAGAAGGTGCCGATCACGCCGATCGGCACGGACACGATGAACACCAGGCGCCAGTTCACCGCGGCGAGCACGCCGCCCAGGATCAGCCCGATGAACTGCCCGGAGATCCCGGCCACCTGGTTGATGCCCATGGCCATGCCGCGCTGGTCGGAGGGGAAGGCATCGGTCAGGATCGCGGGGGAGTTGGCCATCAGCATCGCGCCGCCGGTGGCCTGGATCACCCGGAACCCGATCAGCCACAGCGCGCCGGCCGGGCCGGTGAGCGGGTCGAACGGCAGCGCCACAGCGCCCAGGCTGAAGATCGCAAAGCCCGCGTTGTACATGCGGACCCGGCCGAACATGTCGCCGAGCCGGCCCAGGGTGACCACCAGGACCGCCGACACGACCAGGTAGCCCATCAGCATCCAGAGCAGGTAGCTCACGTTGCCCGGGGTCAGCGGGTTCAGCTTGATCCCGCGGAAGATCGCCGGCAGCGAGATGATCACGATGGAGGCGTTGACCGTGGCGGCCAGCATGCCCAGCGTGGTGTTGGACAGCGCGATCCACTTGTAGCGGTCCCCGCGCTGGGCCCCGGGCGCGCCTGATGGCCCGGCCCCACGGCCGTTCACCGCTCCCAGGCCTGCTTCCGGCCCGTTGCGGCTGCCGTCTGCGGGATCACGCACTGCGCCGTCTCCCCTCCCTCGGGCATATAGTTGCTTAGGCAAAACTAACAGATAATCTCCCCGCTGCGGAAACCCGCTCAGGAGCACCCAGGACGCAGGCCAGACCTGGACCTGACCGCAGGCCGCCGGCGCGCGGCGCTGTGTCTGCCTCGAGGGCTTCGCCCCCGGACCCCCTGCCGTCCGCTCGGGCCGGCAGGCCGGCCCTCGCGGCTGGCACGGCCTTTCGGCCGGCCCGGCCCGAGTCTTGTTATGTTCTCCGTGTGACCTCGCGACCAGCGCCGCGCGACCTGCGTGCCTCCGACGCGGACCGGGAGCGGGTGATCGCGCTGCTCGCGGACGCGGCGGGCGACGGACGGCTGACGCTGGACGAGCACGCAGAACGGGTCGAGCGTGCGCAGCAGGCCCGCACGCTCGGTGAGCTCGCCGCGCTCACCTCGGATCTCGCCACGGCGTCGGCTCAGCCGATCCGGCTGGACACCAGGAAGCCGGTAGCGGGCATATTCGGCCGCGAGCGGCGCGACGGCCGCTGGGTGGTGCCGGAGCGTCTCGCGGTGACGGTGATCTTCGGCGAGGTCGTGCTGGACCTGCGTGAGGCGCTGCTGCAGAGCCAGCGGGTCACCGTGCTCGCGACCATGATGGGCGGCACCCTGCAACTGATCGTCCCCGACGGGATAGCGGTGGAGGTGACCGGCAAGGCCATGCTCAGCAGGAAGAGCGGCGAGGCGAGCCGGAGGCCCGAGGACCCGCCGGAAACCCCGGTGATCGAGGTGCGCGCGCTCGCGCTGGGCGGCCGGGTCAAGGTGGTCAGGCCGCGGCGGTCCTGGTGGCGCGGCGCGCTCAATCGCCGTCGAAGTTGATGGCGCTGTAAGCGTTCAGCTTCCATAGCTGATGCTCGCTGTAGATGTTGCGCAGGGTGCCTGAGCGCGCGCGCATCACCAGGGAGTGGGTGGTGGCACCGCCCGACCGGTACCGCACGCCGGCCATCAGCTCCCCGTCGGTGATCCCCGTGGCCGCGAAGAACGCGTCGTCCGAGGCGACCAGGTCATCGGTGGACAGCACCCGGTCGAGGTCGTGTCCCGCGGCGATCGCGCGGTCGCGTTCGGCGTCGTCACGCGGCGCGAGCTTGCCCAGGATGACACCGCCGAGGCACTTGATCGCGCACGCGGCGATGATGCCCTCGGGGGTGCCGCCGGTGCCCAGGAGCAGGTCAATGCCGGTGCCCGCGCGCGCAGCCATGATCGCTCCGGCGACGTCGCCGTCGGTGATCAGCTTGATCCGTGCTCCGGCCGCGCGCACATCCTCGATCAGGCCCTGGTGGCGCGGCCGGTCCAGGATGACGACGGTGACGTCGTGCGGGGAGCAGTGCTTGGCGCGCGCGACCGCCATGACGTTGTCGGCGGGCGAGGCGTTGATGCTCACCAGGTCGGCCGCTTCGGGGCCGGTGACCAGCTTGGACATGTAAAAGACCGCCGACGGGTCGTACATCGACCCGCGGGCGCTGACCGCGATCACGGAGATCGCGTTCGGCATGCCGTTGGCGGTCAGCCTGGTGCCGTCGATCGGATCAACGGCCACATCGCACGCTGGGCCGCTGCCATCGCCCACCTGCTCACCGTTATAGAGCATCGGCGCGCGGTCCTTCTCGCCCTCGCCGATCACGACGAGGCCGTCCATCGACACGGTGTTGATCAGCAGCCGCATCGCGTTCACGGCCGCAGCGTCGGCGCCGTTCTTGTCGCCGCGGCCGACCCAGCGGGCCGCGGCCATCGCGCCGGCCTCGGTGACCCTGGCCAGCTCGAGGGCGAGGTTCCGGTCCGGAGCGCTCCGGGCCGGCGGCGCGGGGGGGATCTCCTGGCCGGGCACGGCCTCCTGGCCCGGCAGCACTCCCTGGCCCGGCACGCCCCCCTGGGTGGTTGGTATCGGCTCGGCCGGCATGGCTGCGGTCTGATTGTCGGTCACAAGGGGGGCCTTCCCGTCGTCGACGTGATGAAATCTTATGCACCAGTCCGGTTGACTGAAGGCCCTGCCGCCGTGGATCGCCCGGCCCCGCCCCGGCCTCGGGCGCCCACGTCTAAGCCAGGGGCGACCAGGCCGAGGTGCGCAAGAGCCGGCTGACCCACTGATCCCGAACTTCGAGCGCGTCGTGCATCCACGTCCCGGGCGCCTTCATCTGCTCCGGTATAGCCGTGCTGAAGAGGCGCAGCAGGGCCTGCTGGTCGGCCACCCGCTGCCAGAGCACGATCTCGCGGCGCCGGCCCGCACCGAAGGCCGGCTGAAAGGCCCCCACCATCTCCAGCAGCGGGTTGCGCCGTTGCAGGCTCGGTGCGTACTGCCGGCCTGCCGCCTCGATGTACTCGTGCACCCGGCCGACGTGCGGTGCGGCGGTGTCCTCCATGAACAACACCGGCTCGTGCTCCCCACCCTCCCTCCCGGCAGGCACGGTGGCGAGATCCACCTCCTGCAAGGCGGACCAGGGCAACGGCTCGAGCAGCTTGGCCACCGAGTCGTAGCGGAGGCGGTCGACCTGGGCCACCCAGTCCCGCAGATCGCCGTGGCTGACCCGGCCAGCCAGGCGTTCCCACTCAGCACCATGGCGCACCGCGGTCACGGTGACCACCCGGTACGCCGGCCCGGTGCCGTGCACGTGGTCCAGGTACCACAGCAGCCTGGCGTCGGAGCCATCGGCCACCCGCTCCATGAAGCCGTCCGGGCCCCGGAACATGTCCTCGAACTGCTCCTCACAACGACCGATGACGGAATGGGTCTCGTGGAGAAAGAGCATGGCGGGCATGATCGGGTCGCGAGCACCAGATTGTCAACCTCCCGCGACCTGACGTTCGGAGAAGGCCTGCGGGCTGACCGGCGTAGCCTTGAGGCCTGACCCGGGGGCGGGGCAGGAAGGGAAGCGTCGGATCCGCATGACAACAGACCAGGCCCAGCCGATAGCGAGGGCGTCCGAGCGTGGCGCGGCGACCCGGTCGGCCCTGCTTGCCGCCGCGCGTGAGGTCTTCACAACGGAGGGCTACGCCCAGGCGGCTGTGACCGACATTGTGAACCGCGCCGGCGCGAGCGTCGGCAGCCTCTATCACCATTTCTCTGGCAAAGCTGATCTGTACCTCACCCTGTACGAGGAGCTGAACCGCGACCTGGCCGAACGGACGCGCCGCGCGGTCCGCCGAGCCCGCGATGCCGGGATCACCGATCCCAAGCAGCTGTTCCTCGTGGGCGCGCGCGAGTACCTCAACGTCTGCATGGAGCAGCGCGAGCTCTTCCGGCTGTTCGTGGGGGGAGACGACCCGCCGGGGTTCGACCTTGTGCGGCGGCAGCGGCTCGCTGACTGGGTGACCGTGAACACGGAGTTCTTCGTGCGCAGCGGCGAGCCCCTGGACGAGGCCGTGGCGATCGTGATGACCGGCGCACTCGGCCTCTGTGCCGCTGAGCTGGCGCTGAGCGCGGATGCCGTGCGCACGCGGAAGATCGCGGATGGCGTGCTCGAGGTCCTGTCGCGGCTGGAGACGCCGCCGTCGTAACGTTCCGGGTGGCTGGGTGATTTGCCGCTCATATTGCGGCAGGCCTGGTCGAGTCGGATACTTGGAGCGCCCTCGCGACCGGCGTTCCGGTCGGCTGCGCAGCGGCGTTGTCGCTGCTGGTGGAGGACGACTGTGAGCGATGAGCTGGCGGATGTCACAGCGCCGCTAACTGCCGCCGCGCCCAGTTCCGTCGCCAGGTCGCGCATCGCCGGGTACCGGCTGGAGCAGCAGATCGGGGCCGGCGGGATGGCGGTGGTATACCGGGCCGTCGACGAGCGCCTCGGGCGGCGTGTGGCGCTGAAGATACTGGCCCCGGCGCTCGCGGCGGACGAGGCGTTCCGGCAGCGCTTCATCCGGGAGTCCCGGGCGTCGGCGGCCGTCGATGATCCCCACATCATCCCGGTGTACGAGGCGGGCGAGGCCGACGGGGTCCTGTTCATCGCCATGCGCTTTGTGCCCGGCGGGGATGTCCGGACCCTGGTGCGCCAGCACGGTCTCATGGCCCCCGCCCGCGCGGTCGAGATCATTTCCGCGGTGGCGTCGGCGCTGGACGCCGCGCACGCCGCGGGCCTGGTCCACCGTGATGTCAAGCCCGCGAATATGCTCATCGACGCTCGGCCAGACCGGCCGGATCACGTCTACCTGTCCGATTTCGGCCTGAGCAAGGGCGCGATGTCGTCCTCCAGGCTGACCGGAACCGGCC
>Ga0070698_100001603_pt1 | contig 25163 bp, 26 predicted proteins | sample KBSK1502metaG_FD_65477 | JGI IMG/M metagenome (GOLD analysis project Ga0070698, IMG submission 65477) | Corn, switchgrass and miscanthus rhizosphere microbial communities from Kellogg Biological Station, Michigan, USA - KBS K1-50-2 metaG | ecosystem: Host-associated > Plants > Roots >... | reverse complement strand
CCGATCCCGGTCCAGCGGTACGGCTGCATCATCGTCCAGTTGAGGAGCGCGTTCGCCGCCTGATAGAGGTGGAGGAAGACGGTGATGAGGGCACTCGCGAGAAACGCGCCGGCGACTTCAGCCGTACGCGGACGGCGTCGCCACACGAGAAGCTGGCCGACGATGAAGACGTTGACCAGAGGAATGAGCACCGCGTCCCCGATGAGCGCCGAGGTGTACGAGAGCGTCGTGCGATAGGTCGAGGCGATCGGATCGTCGTGCCACCGCAGCCATGCGCTTCCCGCCGCCTGCACCAAGAAGCCGAAGAAGCAGGTCGCGACGAACACCAGACCGAGAAGTACCCAGGGCCGTTCCTCGACGCGCGCGACGGTCCGCAGCATCTGTACCCCTTCCCGTTCCTGCCCGATTTCGGTAGCGGCGAGCCTACACCGGGCTCCCTAGTATGGCCGGCCGATGCACGACGTCGTCATGCGTAACGGGACGGTTTACGACGGAGAAGGCGGACCGCCGTACGCGGCGGACGTCGCGATTGATGGCGATTTGATCGCCGCGGTCATGCCGGCGATCGGAGATCGCGGTCGGCGCGAGATCGACGCGACCGGTCTTGCCCTCGCGCCCGGATTCATCAACGTGCTCTCGTGGGCGATCCCGTCGCTCATCGCCGACGGCCGCGCGCAGAGCGATGTCCGTCAAGGAGTCACGCTCGAAGTGTTCGGTGAAGGATCGTCGATGGGTCCGCTCACCGAGGCGATGCGTCGCGATCAGATCGAACGTCAGGCGGACATCAGGTACGACATGCCCTGGACCACCCTACGCGAGGGTCTCGATCACCTCGTGCGGCTCGGCGTCTCCGTCAACGTGGCGTCGTTCGTCGGCGCGACCACGCTTCGCGTGCACGAGGTCGGCTATGACGACCGCCCGCCGAGCGACGACGAGCTCGAGCGGATGCGCCGCCTCGCGCGCGAGGCCGCGGCCGACGGCGCGCTCGGCCTCGGATCGGCGCTGATCTACACGCCCGGAACGTTCGCCTCGACGGACGAGCTCGCCGCGCTCGCCGAGGCGGCGGGCGGCACCTACATCTCGCACCTCCGCAACGAAGGCGAGCGGCTCATCGAAGCCATCGACGAGCTGATCGAGATCGCCCGGCGAGCCCATGTCCGCGGGGAGATCTATCACCTGAAGCAGGCCGGCCAAGCCAACTGGACGATGCTGTCGGCGGTCATCGAACGCGTCGAAAAGGCACGCGCCTCGGGCCTCGACATCACCGCGGACATGTACCCGTACACCGCGGGGGCAACCGGCCTCAACGCGACGATGCCGCCGTGGGTCCAGGAGGGCGGGTTCCGGGCGTGGCTCGAGCGCCTGCGGGATCGGTCCGTGCGCGAGCGCCTCGCGCACGAGATGCGCGTGCCCGGAAAGGACTGGGAGAACCTGTACCTGGCCGCGGGAGGCGCCGAGGGTGTCCTCCTCGTCTCGTTCAAGAACGACGCATTGAAGCCGCTCACCGGAAAAACGCTGGCGGAGGTCGCGAAGATGCGCGGCAGATCGCCTGAAGTGACGGCGATGGACCTCGTCGTCGAGGACGAGAGCCGCGTCGGCGCGTGCTACTTCATCGCCTCAGAGGAGAACGTGCGGCGCCAGGTCGCGATCGAGTGGATGAGCTTCGGCTCGGACGAGGCGGCGCCCGCCCCGGAAGGCGTGTTCCTGAAATCCAACCCGCACCCGCGCGCCTACGGAACGTTCGCGCGCCTGCTCGGGCGGTACGTACGGGACGAAGGGCTCGTGCCGCTCGAGGAAGCGATCCGGCGGCTCACAAGCTTTCCCGCGACGAACCTCGGTCTCGATCGGCGCGGCCGCATCGCGCGAGGCTCTTTCGCCGACGTCGTCGCATTCGATCCGAACACGATCATCGATCATGCGACCTACGCGGACCCGCACCGCTTCGCGAGCGGCGTGGTGGACGTCTTCGTGAACGGCGAGCAGGTCCTGCGACGCGGCGAGCACACCGGCGCTCGCCCCGGTCGGGTCCTATCTCCCGGCGCCTAGCCGCTCAGCCATCCAGTCCGCCATCGCGGGGCGGTACTTGTACGGGATGTTGTTGCAGACGTGGTTGCCTTCGGGATACAGAAGCAGGGTCGCGTTCGGCGCCTCGCGCACGATCCGCTCCGCCTGCTCGGGCGGGAAGAGCCGGTCCTTGCCGCCGTGGATCACGAGGAGCGGGCACGTCACGTCCTTCAACACGCCTCGTAAGGTCAGCGACCGTGATCGCTCAAAGGCCTCGGCCTCGTCGCGCGACTGCGTGTAGAAGACGTAGCCGCCCTTGGTGAGCGGATTGAGCGCCGGCCAGCACTCGGAGAGATCGTAGGGACCAGCGAGCGCGACGATCGCGCGCAGGCGCTTCTCCTTCGCCGCGGCGCGAGGCCCGTAGATGCCACCCATGCTGATGCCCATGAGCCCGACGCTCCCGAGGTCGAGACCACGCTCGTGCGTCGACAGGTGGTCGAGAAGCGGGGTGATGACGCTCGACCAGTCGGCACGGATCGGAAAGCGCGGCGCGTTCTCGCCCTGGCCGGGACCATCGATGGTCAGCGTGGCAAGACCGCGGCGAAGGAAGTGGTTCTCCATCGCGTAGAGCTCTTCTTTCACCGAGTCGAGGCCCGGAACGAGGATGACAAGCGGCGGACGCGAAACATCCCGGGGCGCGCGCAGGATGCCCGGGATCACCGCGCCCTCGAACGGCGCTTCGATCCGCCGGCCGGGAGGGTCGAGGCGCGGCATCGCTTTCGCGTAGGTCGCGACGGTCCGCTCGCGCAGCTCGTCGTGCAACGCGCGATCCTCGAACCACAGGAACTTCCCCAGGTGGTAACACCACGCGGCGCGTTGGTATGCATCGGTCGCCGTGACGTTGTACGCCGACCGTTCGGCCTCGTCGGCGATCGCCCGATGCTCGTCGCCGACACGCGTCCAATTCGGCGCCCAGTCACGCCACTCCGTGGTCGAAGCGAGGACGCGATCGAAATCGTTCGGGTCGATCCCGTTCGCCACGAATCGCGGCTTCCAGTGGCCGGCCGCGAGCTGAACGCGGTTCGCGACTTCGGTCGTCACAGGTCGCCGCGCTCCAGTCGCTCCGCGACCGCCGACAGATACCGCGCCGCGGTCGCTCCGTCGGCGACACGGTGGTCGACCGAGAGCGTCAGCGTGGCGATCGGGCGCACGGCGGGAACGCCATCCTTCGCGACGACGCGGTCGGCCACCCGTCCGACCGCGAGGATCGCCGCTTCGGGCGGATTGACGATCGCGGTGAAGCGATCGATGCCCATGGTTCCCAGGTTCGACACGGTGACCACGGATCCGGTGAGCTCCTGCTCGGCGAGCTTGCCCGCCCGGGCGTGCTCTTCGAGTCGCTCGCGCTCCGCGGCGAGGTCCGTGAGGCTCTTGCGGTCCGCGTCGCGAAGCACCCCGACGAGCAGTCCATCCTCGAGAGAGATCGCGAGACCGATATGCGCGGCATCGCTAGTCACGAGCGCTCCGTCTTCGACGCGTGCCCGGAGTCGCGGGTGATCGCGGAGCGTCTTCGCCGCGGCTGCGACGATCGCATCGGTGTACGACGCGCCGGCGACCTTGCGCTTCTCGTTGGCCGCGGTCATGTCGACGTCGCGCGAGATCGAGAACTGGGGCTGCTCGCGGACGCTCCTGGTCATGCGTTCGCCAATCGCCCTGCGCATGCGCGACAGGGGCTCTCTCCTCTCTCCATACGAGGGCGCGACCGGGGCCGACCCTGAGGTGACCGCAGCATCGACATCTTCGAGAGTCACCCGACCGCCGGGACCGCTGCCCGCGATCTTTCCGATGTCGACGCCAAGCTCCTGCGCTCGCTTGCGCGCGGCAGGGGACGATCGGACTCGGTAGCCCTCCGATAGAACAGCGGAATCAGCGAGGGGCCCAACCTCCGAGGGCCCCCGCGCGATGGGGCCCCGTCCGGAGGACGGGGGGCCCCCGTCGCGTAAAGAGGGTTTCGGAGGTTGGGCCCCGGTCGGAAGTCCAGCCCCAAAAGAGCCATTAGCGGGGAGGGGCTCGTCCGGAGTGTCGCTGATGAGCGCGATGACGGTCGCGACAGGAGCGGTGGCGTCGGCGGGGTAGAGGATCCTGCGGAGGGTCCCGGCGGTCGGGGACTCGACTTCCATGGTCGCCTTGTCGGTCTCGACTTCGAACAAGACGTCGCCTGCGGCGACCGCGTCGCCGACGCGCTTGTGCCACGCGACGATGCGGCCCTCATCCATGGTGAGCCCGAGCTTGGGCAGGATGACGCGCGTGACGCTCAGGCGACGAGCTCCTTCGCGGCGCGGACGATGTCGTCGACCTGCGGCACGACGCTGAGCTCGAGGTGCTGCGCGTACGGGATCGGCGTCTCGAGCCCGGCCAGACGCTTCGGCGGAGCGTCGAGGTCGTCGAACGCCTCCTCGGCGACCATCGCCGCGATCTCGGCGCCATAGCCGCCGCGCTTGATCGCCTCGTGCACGACAAGCAGGCGATGCGTCTTCCGTACCGAGCCGAGGATCGTCTCCCGGTCGAGGGGTACGAGCGTGCGGACATCGACCACTTCGGCGGCGACCCCGTCGTCCGCCAGCTTCGCGGCCGCCTCGAGCGAAAAGAGCAGATCGCGAGACCAGGTGACGATCGTGAGGTCGGTGCCCGCGCGCTTGACGTCGGCCTTCCCGAGAGGCACGAGGTGCTCTCCCTCGGGCACCTGTCCTTTCGTCCGGTAGAGCAGCTTGTGCTCGAGGAAGATGACCGGGTTCTCATCGCGGATGGCCGCGGTGAGCAGACCCTTGGCGTCGGCCGGTGTCGACGGCATCACGAGCTTGAGGCCCGCGATGTGCGCGAACCACGCCTCCAGCGACTTCGAGTGCTGGGCCGCATTACCCCGTCCCGAGCCGCCCTGCGTCCGGAGCACCATCGGGACGCGGGCCTGCCCGCCGAACATGAAGCGGTTCTGCGCGGCCTGGTTCACGATCTGGTCCATCGCAAGTCCCGCGAAGTCGACGTACATGAGCTCGACGACCGGACGGAGCCCGGTCAGCGCCGCACCGACCGCCGCGCCGACGATCCCGATCTCGCTGATAGGTGTCTGCCGGATCCGCGTCGGCCCGAACTTGTCGAGTAGGCCGGCGGTGACCTGGAACGCGCCCCCGTGCTCGGCGATGTCTTCGCCGATCACGATCACGCGTGGATCACGTTCCATCTCGAGGCGAAGCGCGTCGCCGAGCGCCTCGTTGTAGAACATCTCGCGCGTCGCCACGGGTGCGCGCGCCTCAGTCGCCTGCATACACGTCCTCGGGCAGCTTGATCGGCGACGCGAGCGGCCCCTGATCGGCCCACGAAACGGAGCGATCGATCTCCGCGGCGATCTCTCGGTCGATCGCGTCGAGATCGGCGGCGGACGCGAGCTTCTCGGCGGTGATCCAGGCACGGGCGTCGGCGATGGGGTCGAACTGCTTGCGCCAGCCCTCGATCTCGTCCTTGGCCTGGTACTTCCGCGGGTCGCCGTAGTAGTGGCCTTCGTGCCGGTACGAGTCCGCAACGATGAACGTCGGCCCCTTCCCCGCCCGCGCGCGCGCGACCGCTTCGCCCGCGGCGGCGTGCACGGCGCGCACGTCGCGCCCGTCGACGTGCACACCCGGCATCCCGTAGCCCTCGGCCCGCTTCGCGATGTCCTCCACCGCGAACGCGCGTTTCACCGGCAGGCTCTCGGCGTACTGGTTGTTCTCACAGACGTAGACCGCCGGCAGCTTCCAGATCGCGGCGAGGTTCAGCGACTCGTGGAAGGTCCCCTGGTTGACCGCGCCATCGCCGAAGAACGAGACCGCGACCTGGTCGGTGCCGAGCTGCTTCGCCGTGAGCGCGGCACCGGTCGCGATCGGAATGCCGCCGCCGACGATCCCGTTCGCGCCGAGGTTGCCCTTGGAGGTATCCGCGATGTGCATCGAGCCGCCCCGGCCGCGGCAGTATCCCGTCTCTCGCCCGAGAAGCTCGGCGAACATCTTGCCGAGATCCGCACCCTTCGCGATGCAGTGCCCGTGGCCGCGGTGCGTGGAGGTGATCCAGTCGTCGTCGCGAAGGTGCGCGCACACGCCGGCGGCGATCGCCTCCTCACCGGCGTAGCTGTGGATCGTCCCCCAGATCTTGTTCTCGCCGAAGAGCTGCACGGCGCGCTCCTCGAACGCCCGGATCGTCCGCATGACGCGATAGAGCTCGATCGCCGTTTCGCGGTCGATCGCGGTCATGAGTCGGCCTGCGGGTGGAGCATCACGCGGATCGCACCGTCGCGGCGCTCCGTGAACGTGCGCCATGCATCCGCGAACGAGCGCAGCGGAAAGTGATGCGTGACCAGACTGGTGACGTCCACCGTACCGTCGGCGAGCAACGCGAGCGCGCGGCCGGACACGCCTTTTGGATTTGCGAGCGAGCCCAGGACGTCCAGGTTGCCGAGCACGATCGTCGAAAGGTCGACGCCGGAGAGCTCGACGCCGGTCCCGGTCGACCCGCCGAGCACGACGCGGCCTCCGCGGCGCGCGAGCCCTATCGCGTTGCGTGCGGCCTCGGCGGTGCCCGCGAACTCGACGACGAGATCGGCCGTTCCGCGCAGTCGCGCCACATCAGCGGCATCGATCACCTCATCCGCCATGTCCCGGACGCGCGCGAGCCGGGCTCCGCGGCCGACGAGCGTCACCCGGCCGGCGCCGAGCGCGCGCGCCAGCTGCGCCACGCACAGCCCGATCGCGCCCGGGCCGATCACGACCACGTGCTCGCCACCCGCCGTCCTCCCGCGCTCGAGGGCCCAGAGCGCGACGCCGAGGTTATCGGTCCACGCCCCCTGCTCAAAGGTCACGTGCTCCGGGAGCGGATGCAACGCGGCGATCGGCACGGCCGCGTACTCGGCGAGACCGCCGCCGATCGTGAAGCCGACGTGGGCATGGCCCGTTTCGCGCTTGCCGTAATTCCGACAGAGCGTGTACATCCCCTCTCGGCACCGGTCGCAGGTGCCGCAGCCCACATGCACCTCGACACCGACCCTGGTGCCCGTACCGAAACGCTCGTCACTCGAGGCGGCGATCTCGCCGGCGAACTCGTGGCCCGGCACGTGGGGGAACTTCGTGGCCGGAAATTTTCCGGAGAGGATTTTCGCGTCGGTCGCGCAGACCATCGACGCTCGGACGCGGACGAGGACCTCGCGCGGTCCGGCGCGAGGAGTCGGCATTTCGCGCACCGCGAACTCGTTGGGCGCGGTGAACACCACCGCGAGCATCGTCGCGGGGATCTCCGCCGAACGGGCGGGCTCGCCGACCGCGGTCTTCATGGGCGCGGCCGCCCCGGGAAGCGGTCGATCGATACGAGCTGGTCCAGCGGTAGACGGTCGATGGTCGGCGCCTCGGCCGCTTGGCCGAACGTGAACGTGCCGAGGAACGTCCACGACAAGGGGACGTTCAGGATCTTCTTCGCCTTCTCGGTGATCCAGTGCTGCACGAACACTCCGCCGTAGCCGAGCGAGTGCGCTCGTAGCCACATCGCGTAGATCGACATCGCCGCGGCCCATTCGAATCCGTTGTCCGCGTGAATGTTCGTGAGGCTCTTCGCCGGATCGGCGATGACCGCGATGACCTCCGGGGTCTCGAGGTCGTTCACGCGGCCGCTCGTGCCGTCCGGCCGGAAGATCGGGTCCCAGTACGCCGAGAGCTCCTTCGATTCCTTCGCGAGCATCTGAAGCTCACGCTTGACCGCAGCGCTCTTCACCCAGATGAACCGCGTTGGCTGGCGGTTCGCAGGCGACGGCGCCCAGCGCGCTGCCTCCAGGATCTCGTTGACGTCAGCGTCCGGGACCATGCCCGGCTTGAACGCCCGGACCGCACGCCGCGTCCGGATGAGCGCACCGATGGAACCGCGAACGTCGACGCTCACATCACGGCTCCACTCGCTCGATCTCTCGGCCACGCCGAGGAGAAACGCTCAAGGCTGGCGGAGTTTGCTCGTCGCGAGTGAACCGCTCCTCGCTCACGTCAAGGCTCCACTATCACTTTGAGCGCGCCGTCGACCCGGTCGTTGAACGTCTGGAGCGCTTCGGCGAACGCGGAGAGCTTGAAGTGGTGCGTGATGAGCTTGGCGGCGGGGATCCGGCCGTCGGCGATGAGCGGGATCACCTCTTCCATCGTGTTCCGGTTCGCGCGGACCCCGTAGAGGTCGATCTCCTCGAGCACGACCTTCTGGAAGTCCACCGACGAGGGCTCCTTCGGGATGCCGGTGAACGCGACCCGGCCGCCTTTGCGGACCATCCCGATCGACTGACGAACGGAGTCCTTCGTGCCGGCCGAGTCGACGGCGACGTCGGGTCCGAGGCCGCCGGTGAGGTCCCGGATCCGGGCTACCGGGTCGCCGTCGTGGTAATCGACCGTCTCGAACCCGAGCTCCTTCGCGCGGTCGAGCCGCTTGCCGCCGCCGACGACGATGCAGCGCGCGGCGCCGAGTGCTCGCGCGCACATGGCGGTGAGAAGCCCCATGCCGCCGGAGCCGACCGCCACGAAGATGTCGCCCGGGTTGATCCCGGGACGCTTCACCGAGTGCAGCGCGATCGACGCCGTGTCGCAGAGCGCCGCGACGTCGAACGGCATCGAGTCGGGGATCTTGAAGACGCTCTTGATCGTGTGGACCACGTACGTCGCGTACGCGCCCTGCGTGTAGTGGCCGTATTGCCGGTGACCGAGATCCTCGCGGCCGTAGTTGAGGCAGAGGTTGTAGCGACCGGTGCGGCACATCCGGCAGTACCCGCAACCCGAGTGACTCGTGCCCGCGACGCGCGATCCCGGCGTGAACCCGTAGCCGATCGCCATATCGCCCGCCTCCACGACCTCCCCGGACCACTCGTGGCCGGGGATGAATGGGTACGCGCGCGGCCAGCGGCCCTTGAACGTGCCCTCGACAATCTCGGCGTCGGTGCCGCAGATGGCGATCGCACGCACGCGAGCGAGCACCTCGTTCGATCCCGGGTGCGGGATCGGAACGTCGTCGCGTATCTCGAACTGGTGCGGTCCGGTCAGCACGAGCGCCTGCATCGTCGCCGTCGTCGACCGCGCGGATGGGGGGTTCTCGGGGGGCGCGGCCCCCCGGTAGGTCGTCATGGTTGGAACGCCACCACGCGGCAGATGCAACCCTCACCGTTCACCCAGCGCCAGGGAAACGCGCCGACGTCCACGCGCCGGCCGGCAACCTCGGCCAGTTCGCCGCCGAGGTTCTCGAGCATCGGGACATTCGCCTTGGCCATGTGGTAATGCACGTGCTCGAAGTCCTTCATCGGAAGCGCCTCGTCGATCGGCTTTCCGGTCTGCGCCTCGTACTCCTTAACGAGATCCGGGCGGAAATAGCGGACGCGCACGTAGAGCGAGTGGTCCATCGAAGCGAGGTCGCCACCGAACCACCGGATCTTCTTGTCGATGAGGTAATCGCACACCTCCGGCATCGGCCCGGGGTGGCGATCGAAATAGGTGACGTCATCGCGGGTGGGCTTTGTCCAGTTGTAGCGGTCCCACCCGGTGTACAGGATGACGACGTCCCCCTCGCGGATCTGCTCTCCCTTTGGCAGGCATGAGAGGACATCCCGGAGCGAGTAGTAGGACCAGGGCTTGGTGATCGGCCGCAGGTCGATCACCAAGCCGGTGCCGTAGAGATCGCCAATCGGGATCTCGCCGAGATGCTTGCCCGTCGGCCAGTAGTGGATGGGCGCGTCGATGTGCGTGCCCGTGTGCATGTTCGTCTTCACGAGCACGGTGCTCTTGCCGTCGCGATGGTGTGTCGTGATATCCGTCACCTGGATCGCTTCGAACTGCGGCCAGGTCGGCATTCGATCGCCCCACGGCTGGGTGAGGTCGACGAGTTTTGTCATCTCCGTGCTCGGTTCAGTACGGGAAGTCCTTCACGCGTCCGAGCTGGTCGACGACCTTCTTCACGATGGTCAGGTCGGTAACGTCCTCGAACTTGAGGTCCTTCGTGATCTTTCCGAAGCCCTTCTCGCTCGCGATCGTGCCCTCGATGTTGGCCTTGAGCAGCCCCTCGTTCTGCGGCCAGGCCTTCGCCTTCACCAGGGTGTCGAAGGTGTCCGCGACCACGTCGGCCGCCTCCTTCGTCTGGGTCACGCCGAGGTCGATGATCTTCTGGCGATTGGCTGGGTCGTACATCGCACGGTTCGCCCGCATGAGCGCGCGAATGATGCACTCGGGCGTGTTGGGATCGTCCTTCAGCACCTGCGTCGGTACGACGTAGACGGAGTACTGGTAATCGGTCAGAACCTCCCACATGTTCGCGAGGACCGAGATCGTGGGCGTTTGTTTCTGCACGGTCTTGATCTGATCGATGTGCAGGACCGCCGTGTCGGTCGTGCCGGTCGCGAGGGCCTGCACTCGCCCAGCCGTCGTCGTGGTGACGAAGGTCACGTCCTTGGCCGGATCGAGGCCGGCCTTCTTCAGCACGATCCGCGTCATGACGTCCGCGAACCCGCCCGGTTCCTGGACTCCCATCTTCTTGCCCTTGAGGTCGGCCATCGTCTTGATGCCTGGCCCGACGGCGAACGAGACGTCGACGAGCGGTGCGTACGTGTAGACGATCTTCACGTCCACACCGTTGGCGATGGCGTCCACCACCGGCTCGGTCGATGTTCCCGCGAGGTCGATCGCGCCGGATGCCGAGGAGCGCAGCGATCCGACGCCGCCGTCAAAGCGCACGAGCTCGACCGTAAGGTTCTCGTCCTTGAAGTAGCCGAACGCGTCCGCGACGTACGGCGTCAGATGGACGACGTTTGGCGGAGTGACCGGCACCGCGATGGTGATCTTCTTCGCAGCGCAGGTCGCCTTCGGCGCCGTCGACGCGGACGCCGCCGCGGCCGTGGTGGGCGTCGCGCTGCCGCCTCCTCCACTTTCGCCCCCACACGCGCCCACCAGGATCACAAGACCGAGACCGATCGCCCCAACAGCACGCGCACGCATCTTCGGACCCCCTCTCATTGCTCTTTCTTGAGCCACGGCGCGATGCGACCCTCGAGCCACTGCACGAAACCCATCATCAGGATGCCCATCGTCGCGACGACGATGACCGGCACGAACATGCGGTCGATGCGGAAAACGTTCTCGTACGAGATGATCAGATACCCGAGACCGACAAGGCCGATGAAGAACTCCGCCACGATCATGCCGATCAGGCCGCGGCCGATCGCCAAACGGACTCCGGCCAGAACGTAGGGCGTCGCCGACGGGAGGATCACGTCGGCCCATAGGCGTCGCTCGCTTGTGTTGAACGAACGGGCCACCTCCAGCAGCTGGCGGTCGACGTTCCGGACGCCCTGCTGCGTATTGATGAGGATCGGGAAGACCGCGAAGAGCGCAACGGTCGCGATGCGCGGCGGGTCGCCGAACGATCGGAACGCGACCGCGATGAGCGGCACGAGTGCCACGGACGGCACCGAATACAAGGCCGACACCAGCGGATCGATCGCGTTGTAGACGAAACGCCACCGTCCGGACGCGACACCGAGGACCAGCCCGACCGCGAGCGCCACGGCGAGGCCGCCGAAGAGCTCGCGGAGGCTCTGCCCCATCGCGGCCTGAAGCTCGCCGTTCTCGACCAGCTCGAAGAACGCTCGGAAGATGTCCGAGGGCGGGCGGAGGATGAGCTTGTTGAGCGTCGGCCCGAAGAACTCCCACACGCCAAGTACCAACGCGATCGCGCCAATGCGCACCACCCAATCGCCAGGGCGCAGCCCGCGCCAGCGGCTCGTGCGAACGACGACGGCGCGCGACTCATCGACCTCGACCCCCACCCGATGGAACGTCATGCCGCGCGCTCCCGCAGCAGGCGCCAGCAATGGTCGCGCAGTGGGATGAAGCGCGGATGTGCGATGACGCTTTCCACCGTACGGGGCCGCGGGATATCCACCTGGAAGAGCTCGCGCACCCGTGCAGGCCGCGCTGAGAGCACGAGGATCCGGTCGCCCATGGCGATCGCCTCTTCGATGGAGTGCGTGATGAAGACCATCGTCCGGGGCGCGAGCTGGTAGATGCGCAGCAGCTCGTCCTGCAGGATCTCGCGGGTGAGCGCGTCGAGCGAGCCGAAGGGCTCGTCCATGAGCAGGATGTCCGGCTCGACCGCGAGGGCGCGCGCGAGGCCGGCCCGTTGTTGCATTCCGCCTGAGAGCTGATGCGGATACGAGCTCTCGAAGCCTCGCAGCCCGACCATCTCGATGTAGTGCTCGACCCGCTCGTCGATCGTGGCCTTCGGGACGCCCGCCAGCTCGAGTCCGTACGCGACGTTCTCCCGCACTCGCTTCCAGGGCATGAGCCCGAAGTGCTGAAAGACCATCGCCACCTTGCGGCTGGGCGCATGCACCTCGGTGCCGTCGATCACGATCCGGCCGTCGTCGATCCCGGCAAGCCCATGCATGCAACGGAGAAGCGTCGTCTTGCCGCAGCCGGAGGGGCCCAGGATGCAGAGCACCTCGCCGTCACGCACCGCGAGGTCTAGGCCTTCGAACACCGTGACCGCACCCGCGGCGAATCGCTTCGTCGCGCGCTCCACCGATATGCGGACCGTGGACGCGATCATGCAACCCTCCGATCGGCGCTTCGCGGGGCCGCGGTCGAGCCGCGCACCACGAGCTCCGTCTTGAGGAGCACGCGCCGCTCGGTCACGGTCTCGCGCTCGACAAGACCGATCAGCATCCGCGCGGCAATCGCGCCCATCTCGCGCTGCGGCACACGCGCCGTCGTCAGAGGGGGATCGAGAAAGCCGACCATCGGGATGTCGTTGATGCCGACGAGCGACAGATCCGCGGGGACACGTAGGCCCGCTTCGCGTGCCATGCGTAGGGCCCCGAGCGCGAGGAGGTCGTTCGCCGCGAAAATCGCCGTCGGCGCGACGGCGAGGAGACGCACCGCCGCGGCGTGGCCGGCGTCCTCGGTGTAGGCGGCCGCCTCCGCGATCAAGGCGGCGTCGACGGACAGACCGTACGACCGCAACGCGTCGCGATAGCCCGCGGCGCGCTCCGCGCCGGTGGTCGTGCTAAGCGGACCGGCGATGTGCGCGATCCGCGTGTGGCCGAGGTCCACGAGGTGGGCGACGATCTCGGCGGCGGCGCGCGCGTTGTTGACCTCCACGGCCGGGTCCTCCGCGACGCGCGAGCCGCGATTCACGAGCACGAAGGGGAACCGCTCGCGGCGGACCGAGGCGAGCGTCGCGTCCGCCATGCGGCTCGTGGCGATGAGGAGACCGTCCGCCTGCCGCTCGCGCAGCACCCGCAGCGACGCCTTCTCCCGTTCGGCCTCGTCGTCGGTGTTGCAGAGCACGAGCTCGTACCCGCGCTCGCGCGCGGCTTCCTCGGCGCCGCGGATGATCGGGGGGAAGAACGGGTTGGTGATGTCGGGGACGAGCATCCCGAGGGTGCGCGTGCGCCGGAGGCGGAGACCGCGCGCGACCGCCGAGGGCTGGTACTCGAGCCGCTCGACCGCGGCGAGGACGCGGCGGCGGGTTTCGGCGCTCAGCGGCAGATCGGCCCGGTGCAGAGCCCGGGACACCGTCGAAGGGTGAACTCCAGCGAGGCGAGCGACATCAGTGATGGTCCGGCGCGTCGTCTGATCCCCCAACGGAAATCGTTTGCGGAAGCCCTCGCCGAGGCTAGGACGGCAAGCTCTGTCCGTCAAACCGGGCACAATCGCGCGTCGATGCCGGCCGTCCGTCCCCGCCCGCTGGAGCAGCACGGCCTCGAGCTCGTCGGGCACTCCGACCTTTTGGGCCGCGGCGACGGGATGCAGATCATGCGGAACGGCGACGTGGTCTACGTCGGTCACATGGGCGACTTCGGGGTCGGGACGAGCGTCCTCGACGTCGCCGATCCCGCGCGTCCGAGGGTCCTCCGTCAAATCCCGGTGCCGAAGGGAACGCACTCGCACAAGGTCCAGCTCGCCGATGGGCTCCTGCTCGCGAACCACGAGCAGTACCCCTACCGCGTCGGCGTTCCCGAGAGCACGGGTCTCGTCGTGTACGACGTCGCGAAGCCAACCGAACCGCGGCAGATCGGCTTCCTCCACGTCGAGGGACTGGGCGTGCACCGGATCTGGTACGCCGGCGGCAGATACGCGTACGCCTCCGCGCGCGAGACCGGATACCGGAGCCGCATCCTCATCGTCGTCGACCTTGCGGACCCGACACATCCGCGTCTTGCGTCGCGCTGGTGGTGGCCGGGGCAGCACGACACCGACAGCGCCCGCCTGCCAGACGAGAGCGATGTCGGAGCGCACCACGTCATCGTTCAGGGCGACCGGGCATACGGTGGCTATTTCGATGCGGGCGTGGTGGTCTACGCGGTCGGGGCCGATGGCGCGCTCGACCTTCTGAGCTCGCTGTCATGGACCGATCGATCGGGAGGCCACCCGCACACGCACACCGCCTTACCGCTCGGTGACCGACGGCTGCTCGCCGTGACGGACGAGGCCATCGAGCCCGACTGCCAGGGCGCGCGCAAGGACATTCACCTCGTCGACATTTCAGACGAGAAGAAGCCGCGAGAGGTCTCGCGCTTTCCGGTCCCTGCCGGGGACTACTGCTCCCGGGGACTCCGCTTCGGTCCGCACAATCTCCACGAGAACCGGCCGGGCACGTTTTGGAGCGACCACATCGTCTTCGCGACGTACTTCAACGCGGGGCTCCGGGTGTACGACACGAGCGACCCGCTTCGTCCGGCCGAGATCGCGTGTTACGTTCCAGAGGCGCCGGCCGGCCAGCGGGCGATCCAGCTCAACGATGTGCTCGTCGGTACAGATGGCCTCATCTTCGTCAGCGATCGGCTCCGCGGAGGCCTCTACGTCCTCAGGCGGGTCTGACGCACAATCGAGTGAATGGCGCGGATTAGCTACGTCGACAGGCTCGATGACGATGAGCTTCGCGGGTACATGGAGCAGGCGCGCCGGTTCGGAACGCCCAGACCCGAAACGCAGGCGATCCGGTCGCACGTTCCCGCAGTCGCCCGGGCCTTCTCACGCGCGTGGGAGCGCATTTTTCGGAAGGGCGTGCTCGAGCATTCGCTCAAGGAGCTCTGCCGCGTCTACGTCTCGCAGACGATCGAGTGCAATTACTGAGGGTCGCAACGGTCTCTCCGGGGCGGAGAGCAGGGGCTCACCGAGGCCGATTACATGGATCTCCTCAACTTCGAGCGCTCCGACCGTTTCACAGCACGCCAGAAGGCCGCGCTGCTCTACACGAGCATGCTGGTGTGGGACCCCGAGGGAGCCGACGATCGGGTCTGGGCGATGCTTCGCGAGCATTTCACCGATCCCGAGATCGTCGAGCTCGGATCGTTCATCGCCGTGACGTACGGCCAGCAGCGCGTGATCAAGACGTGGGGCGTCGGCCACGGCGATCTGCCGGGCGATCCCGGAGCGGGCCTGGCACCCGCCCGATCGGAGCGCTAGTGCGGCGGCTCGGCTCGACGGCCGACGAGATCCGCGCGTTGGTACCGGACGCACTCGCGAGCTGGCGCTACATACGCGAGAACGTCCTCGAGCGAGGCGTCGCCGATCAGGCCATCAAGGAGCTCTGCTACCGATACATCGCCAACGATCCCGAGGTGGCGGACCTCGCCCGCTTCACCGAGGCGGCGCGCGCGGCTCTCGAGTGGGCCGACGCGATTGCCTACGACTCGGACCGCGCCGGCGACGACCTCTGGGCGCGGCTGCACAAGTGCTTCACCGAGGAGGAGCTCGTCGACCTCGGATGCGCGATCGGCTTCGAGCTCGGGCAGCAGCACTGGCGGCGCTCAGTGGGTCTTTCCGCGCGCGATTAGGGAAGCTTGTCCGCGATGCGGTCGTTGGCGCGATAGTCCCACGGCACCGCCACGAGCGCGGGCTCGCCGAGATCGAGAGCGCGGCGCAGGATGGGGAACAGCTCGCGCATGCTCGGGACCGCGAACCCCGCGATGCCGAACGCGCGCGCGAGCTCGACGAAGCCCGGGTTGCCGAACTCGGTCGCGAACGTGCGGCCGAAGATGCGCCGCTCGTTCGCCTCGATGATCCCGAGCCGATCGTCGACCAGCACCATGCACACGATCGCGCTTTTCATGCGCTTCGCCGTCTCGAGCTCCTGGACGTTCATCAAGAAGCCGCCGTCACCGGAGAAGGCGATGACTTTGCGCTCGGGAAAGACGAGCTTCGCCGCGATCGCGCCGGGAAGCGCGATGCCCATCGACGCGAGGCCGTTCGACACGACGACCGTGTTCGGCACCGGCGTCGCATAAAGGCGCGAGAGCCACACCTTGTGCGCACCGACATCGCTCACCACGATGTCCTCGGGCGCGAGCGCCTCGCGGACCGCGGCGACCACGAGCTGCGGCGGGAACGGCGCGGGGGTGTCTTTCGGCGCGGATGCCCCGAGCGGCTTGTTGGCGATGCGGATCGGCTGGTCCTTTCGCGGCTCGACGCGGTCGGCCAGCACCGCGAGAGACTCGTCGAGCTCCCCCACCACCTCGACCGACGGCTGGTAGTGCCCGTCCAGCTCGGCGGCGGTGCTGTCGATGTGCACGACGACCTTGTCGCGCTTCGGATTCCAGAGCGACGGAGACCACTCCACGAGGTCGTAGCCGATGGCGATCACAAGATCCGCCTCGGCGAGCTGCGTGATGTTCGCGAGCTCCGCGCCCGGGCGCTGCAGCCCGGCGGGCGGAAGCGACTGCTGGCTGAAGGGGTCGAGCACGCCCTTCGCCATGTAGGTGTGGGTCGCGTAGATGCCGCTCCGCCGGACGAAGCGCCGGAGCGACTCGACGCTCGCATGACCTGCGGCCTGGCGCCGCGAGACGCCGTTTCCCGCCAGTATGATCGGCGCTCGCGCGGTCTTGATGAGCTCGAGCGCGCGATTGATCACGGCGTCCTGCGCCTTTGGATAGGACGTGCGGCGCACCTCGAGCGGCTTCATGTCGGTGTTCTGGTCGGCAATGTCCTCAGGGAGCTCGATGTGCGTCGCACCCGGCTTCTCGAGGCGCGCGAGCCGGAAGGCCTTGCGAACGATCTCCGGTGTCGAGTCGGCGACACTGATCCGCGTGCTCCACTTCGTGACCGGGCCGAACATCCGCACGATGTCGATGTACTGGTGGGACTCCTTGTGGGCGCGCTCGAGTCCGACCTGTCCAGTGATCGCGACCAGCGGCGCGCGGTCGATATGCGCGTCAGCGACTCCGGTGATGAGATTCGTCGCGCCCGGCCCGAGCGTCGCGAGGCAGACCCCCGGGTATGACGAGAGCCGGCCGTAGACATCGGCCATGAAGGCGGCGCCCTGCTCGTGACGCGTCAGGACGAATGTGATCTTGTCGCTCTCCGCGAGCGCTGCGTTTAGCGCGAGGGTCTCCTCGCCGGGAATGCCGAACACGTGGCGCACGCCCTCGTTCTCGAGGCATTTCACGAGGAGCTGCGCGACCTTCAACGAGCGGCCTCTCCGAGGAGCCGCTCGACGATGACGGTGTCGCGCCACACGCCGTCGAGCTTGGCATGCCGTCGGTACGTCCCGACTTCGCGGAATCCGACCTTCGCGAGGAGCTTGCGGCTCGGCTCGTTCTCGGGAAAGACGCGCGACAGGAGCTTCCAGATGCCGCGCTCCTCGCACTCGCGCACGAGCGCGTCCATCGCGGCGCGACCCGCGCCGGTCCCGCGCGCGTCGCGGGCGACGTAGACCGAGAACTCGGCGATACCTGCGTAGCACGCGCGCGCCTGGTACTCACTCGCGGCGGCCCAGGCGATCACGCCGCCGTCCCGCTCCACCACGACCGTCGGCCAGCGCGGCCCGCGCTCGCGGAGACCGCGAGCGATCTGTTCGGCCGTCCGCGGCTCGGTCTCGAATGTGGCGACGCGATCGGCGATCCCTTCGTTATAGATGCGCGCGATCGCTTCCGCGTCCTCTTCCGTCGCCACGCGCGTCGGAGTCACTCGGCCGGCTGCGACGTCGGCTGTTGTCCCTCCGCGGGCCCGATCCAGATCGTCTGGATGTTGGTGAACTCCCGCGCACCGAACGCGGAGAGCTCGCGCCCGTAACCCGACCGCTTGATGCCGCCGAACGGCAGGCGCGGGTCCGATGCGACCATGCCGTTCACGAAGACGCTGCCGGACTCGATCTCGCGGGCAAGGCGCTCGCCGAGCGCCGCGTCGCGGGTCCAGATCGACGCGCCGAGGCCGTAGGCGGAGTCGTTCGCGACAGTCACGGCCTCGTCGGCATCGCGCACGCGAATGACCGCCGCGGCGGGACCGAAGGTCTCTTCGCGGAAGGCCGCCATGTCGCGGGTGACTCTCGTCAGAACGGTGGGCCGAAAGTAGTAGCCCCTTCCGGCGATGCGCTCGCCGCCGGTAAGCACGCGCGCCCCCACCCGCACGGACTCGTCGACCTGGCGCTCGAGCGTGTCCAAGAGATCGCGCCGCGCGAGCGGGCCGATCTGCGTCTTTGGATCGATGGGGTCGCCGACGACGAGGTCCTCCACGCCCCTCGCGAAGCGGCGCTCGAACTCGTCGGCGATGGACTCAACGACGACGAACCGCTTGGCGGCGATGCACGATTGGCCGTTGTTCTGATTGCGCGCACGGACGGCGGTGGTCGCGGCCAGCTGGAGATCTGCGTCGCCGAGAACGATGAAGGGATCCGAACCGCCGAGCTCGAGCACGGTCTTCTTGAGGGCGCGCCCCGCGAGCTCCGCGATGCGCGAGCCGGTATCCGAGCTTCCGGTGAGCGTCACGGCGCGAATGCGGTCGTCGGCGATGATCGGCTCGACCGCCGAGCCGGAAACGAGGATGGCTCGCAGCAGGCCTTGCGGAAAGCCCGCGTCTCGGAAGGCCTCCTCGATCGCGAGCGCGCACTGCGGGACGTTCGACGCATGCTTCAGGACGGCGGCGTTTCCGGCCATGAGCGCAGGAGCCGCGAACCGGATGACCTGCCAGAACGGGAAGTTCCACGGCATGACCGCGAGCACCACGCCCAGGGGTTGGAACGCGACGATGCTTCTGCGCGCGTTCGCGCGGATCTCCTCGTCGGCGAGGTACCGCGCGGCGTTCTGCGCGAAATGGTCGGCGCCGAATGCGCACTTCTCGATCTCCGCCTTCGCCTCGGTGATCGGCTTCCCCATCTCGAGCGTCGCGAGCCGGGCGTAGCGTTCGGAGCGCTCTCGGAGGACCCGGGCGAGCGCGCGCATGGGGACCGCCCGCTCGGCGATGGGACGCTCACGCCAATCGAGGAACGCGTCCTGGGCCTCGGCCAGGGCCATCTCGACCTCGTCGGGGCCGAACGCGTCGAACGACGCGATAACTTCCTCGGTCGCCGGATTCACGGCGCTGATCTGGCTGATCGTCGTGGCCATCTGAGTCGAGGATAAACCTGTTACGTGTTCGCGAACGGATGGACCGGAGTGAACACTTTGACCTCGACCGGCGCGGCGGCTTTCTTGAACCGGTCGCCATCCGCCGGAACGCCGACCCCGGGATAGAACCCGTAGTGCATCGGCACGGCGATCTTCGGCTTCAGGGCCTTGGCCATCCCCGCCGCCTCGTCGACGGTCATGACGTAGCCACCGTCGCCGATCGGTAGGAACGCCACGTCGGTGCGGATCCTGTTCAGTTCCGGAAGGTGATCGGTGTCGCCGGCGTGGTAGTACGTGTTGCCGCCAAGCTGCAGGACGTAGCCGACCCAGTTGTTCCGCTTCGGGTGGGCCTCCAGGCGCGCGGGGTCGATGTTGTAGGCCGGCACGGCTTCGATCTTCACGCCTGCGACCTCGAGCCGGTCGCCGGGCTTGACCGGTTTGATGTTTCCTGAAAGCTCCTTCGCGACGTCGGCCGGCGCCACGACCACCGTTTTAGCCTTCTTCACGCGGGCGATGTCGTCCGGTGCGTAGTGGTCACCGTGCGCGTGCGTGATGAGAAGGAGGTCGGCGGGCGGCAAGTCGTCCGTCAACCCCCACGAGTCGATGTAGACGACGAGCTTTTCACCCTTCCAACGGAAGGTCGATTGCTTGTACCAGGTGAATGCATCGAGCATCTTTCATGTCCTCCCTGCGATCGTGTTGCGCAGCACGCCGATGCCCTCGATCTCGATCTCGACCCTGTCGCCCACTCTTAGGTATTCGGGCGGCGTCCGCGCGAAACCGACGCCCGCGGGAGTTCCGGTGATGATGATGTCGCCCGGCCAGAGCGTGCATCCCGCGGAGATCTCGGCGATGAGACGCGGGATTTTGAAGACCATGTATTTGGTGCGGGAGTCCTGCTTCGTCACCCCGTTGACCCGCGACCGAATCGCCAGGTCGCCCGGATCGAGCTCGTCGGAGGTCACGATCCAGGGCCCCATCGGCAAATGCGTGTCGAAGTTCTTTCCCTTGAACCACTGTCCACCGTGGCGGCGCTGCACGTCGCGGACCGAAATGTCGTTCGCGCATGTGTAGCCGAAGACGTGGCTCATCGCGGCCGCTTCAGCGATGTCCCGGCCGCCCCTCCCGATGACGACCGCGAGCTCGGCCTCCCAGTCCAGCTGTTCGGAGTGCGGAGCCGGAAAGAGCACGGGCGCGTCCGGACCGACCACAGTTGCCGGGTTCTTCGTGAAGATGGCCGGGAATGCCGGAATCTCCTGCGGCGTGAGCGCCGGACCCGATTGACCCCGCGCCTGCCTTCCTTCCTCGAAATGCTCGCTGTAGTTCCAGCCGATGCAGAACACGTTCCGCGGCGGACGCGGGATCGGCGCGTGAAGCTTCGCGCTGCGGAGCGGAACGCCGCCGGCCGCCTTCCTCGCCGCGCTGCGGAGCTCGGCCATGAGCTCGTCGCCCGAAAGGAGTAGGTCGAGGACGTCGTCTTCATCCGTCGCGCCGCCGACGAGGTCGACGGTCGAGACGACGGTGTCATCCGCGGCCACGACCCCGGCCGCCGGCACACCGCGCTGCTCGAAGGTGCAGAGCCGCACGTTAGGGGCTGCCCTCGACCGCTGGCGCCGGCCGTTCTTCGGGCCATGCGGCGTACGCGCGCTTGTAATACATGAGCGGGGTGCCCCCGAAGGTTTCGCCAGCCTCGACGCTGCCGACGAACATGAGGTGATCTCCGCCCTCGTACATTTGGGTCACGCGACAGGCAGCGTAGGCGAGCGAGAGGGCCCGCAGGATCGGCGCGCCACCGGCTTGCGGCGCCGGCTCCCAACGGAGATTCCTGAACTTGTCCTCGGACTTCGACGCGAAGAGCGTGGCGACGTCCTCCGCGCCCGTCTTGAGGAAATTGATCACGAAGGCGCGATGCTTCAGCAGCGCGGCGAGCGTCCGTGAAGTCCGATCGATCGATACGAGCATGAGCGGGGGCTCCGTCGACAGGCCGATGTAAGCCTGGCTCGTGAGCCCTTTCGGCTCGCCGTGCTCGTCGAGGGTCGCGAGGATCACGACGCCCGTCGGGAACGAGCTCGAGATCGCACGGAACAGGTCACGGGTGACGGGCACTATCGGCCGCGAAGATACGCGTCCTGTCCTTTGATCCAGTCTTCCCGCGGCGGGCTGAAGACGTCGAGATCGTACGAATCCTCGAGCGCGATGGCTTCGTGGGGGACGTTCGCCGGGATGACCAAGACTTCACCGGCGCGCACCTCGTGGACCTCGGAGAGGTCGTCACCCAGCGACAGCCGGAGCGCGCCCTCCACGATGAAGGACAGCTGCTCCGCCGGATGCACGTGCCTGGGCACGATGGTTCCCTTCTTGAGCCAGATCTGCGCGAGCATGGCCTTCTCGCCGTGGAGGAACCTCCTCTGCACACCGGCCATGAGGTCCTCGCGCGGCGAATCGTCCCAGCGAACGCGTCTCCCCTTGGTAGCCACGTCATCCTCCCCGTCGTGATGTGGCGAGAATACCGGCCGGAAGGAATGCGGGCTTATCGGCGCCGAGCTCTCGAGCGAGGAAAGTAAGCACGTGTTGTGTCCACTCGTCACGGTGCGTCGCGAACGCCATGACGTGCTCGCAGCCTGGAACGACCCAGAGCTCGGTGCCTGGATTCGCGCTCGCTGCCTTCAGGTCCAGCCCGTGGTGCAGCGGTACGGTGGTGTCGTCGGTGCACTGTATGAAGAGGAATGGCCGCTCGGGATGGGCGGCGACGACCTTCGCCGGTGTGACCTTCGAGATATCGAGCCCGAGGAAGAGTCGCGACATCAACACGATCCCCGGTGTGAACCACGCCGGCAGGTTCGTATACTTCGTCGCCGACTCGCTGACGACGGTGTTGGCGTCGGCGAACGCGGAGTCCGTGACGACCGGGCCGATCGTCGGATCCGCCTGCACCGTCATGAGAACGCTGCCGCCGCCGAGCGATTCGCCGATCAGCGCCACGCGTGCCCGCTCGATGGCCGCCATCTTCGCGGCGAGGTGGACCGCGGCGAGGATGTCACGCGGCTCTTCGATCCCGAGCGTATATCTCGTCCCACCGCTCTCGCCGTGACCGCGCAGGTCGAAGAGCAGCACCGAGTAGCCATGGGCCAGTAGGAGCCTCGCGATCGCCGCGGGCATGAAGTCCGAGTTCACCCGATTGCGTCCGCGCCCGTGGACGATCACGGCGGCGCGGTCCGCGCCGGGCACGCCGAACCACCACCCCTTGAGCACTATCCCGTCGCGGCTGTTGAAGGTCACGTCTTCGTGCGTCGCCGCGATCGAACTCGCGGGTGGATCGAGCGGCACACGCTCGACCTTCGTCACGGTTTCCGCGACACGGAAGGAGACGGCGAAGTACGCGAGAAGCGCCGCAACGGCGATCGCGAGCACGACAAACGGCAGACGCTTCCGCGCTTGTCGCAACACGCGACGAATGTATCCCGCCGGAAGTAACGCTCGACCCGGTGCGGCGTTGAATGTGCGACCCACTCAACTCAGTTCATCCGACCCCCCTGCGTCGAGCGGCCCGCCCCACCAGGCGGGCCGCTCCAGTTTCAGGCGCTACCCCGCTGAGACCTCACTCCCTAATTGCCACTGGAGCGCCTCGTTAGGTCGTGTGAGAGCTCACTTAAAACGCTTCCCCTCCAAACGCCGCCGGTCTCTCCACCGGCGGCGTTCTCTGTTTCTGCGAGACGGCATCGTGGAGCAGGAGCGTTCGGCGCGCTCGCTCCACGATGGGCTGATCCAGAAGCTTCCCATCGAGCGCGACTGCCCCGAGACCTCTCGCCTGACCGTCCTCGAATGCCCTGACGACACGTCGCGCATGGGAGACCTCGGCCGCCGACGGACTGAACACCTCGTTCACGGTGTCGATGTGTCCAGGGTGGATGAGCGACTTCCCGTTGAAGCCGAGGCGGCGGCCCTGTTCCGCGTCGCGGCGCAGCCCCGCGAGGTCGGTCACATTCGGCCAGATCCCGTCGATGGCGTGCCGGCGCGCGGCGATCGCCGCGACGACGACGGCCGATCGCGCATACACGAGCTCGGCCGCCTCCGCCTCGCGTTCGATGGGCAGCGAAAGGTCTCGCGCGAAATCCTCAGCGCCGAAGAGCAGCGCGACGACGCGATCCGAGCACGCCGCGATCGCGGGGGCCTCGAGCAGTCCCCGCGCCGACTCGATCGAAGGGACGATGCGGACCGCGCCGCGCGCGATCCCCGCAGCGTCCTCTCGTTCGTCGAGGTCACGCGAAAGTTCCGTGATCTCCTCCGCGTGGTCGACCTTCGGCGCGACGATCCCATCGAGGCCCGGACGCAGAACCGCGGCGAGATCGAGATCGCGCGCTCTGGGCTCCCTGTTGACGCGCGCGTATCGCGCGGGGCTCGCGCCGTTCGCGTGGTGCGCGAGCACGGACGCGATCGCCGCGCGGGCGCGATCCTTCTCGTCGGGTGGGACGCCATCCTCGAGGTCCAGGATCGCGACGTCGAGAGCGCTCGGAGAGAACTCGCCGAGGCCGAGCGCCCGCTCCATCATCCGGGGGCGGTGCGCGGGGACGAACATGAGCGAACGGAGCAGCTGCATCAGTACGACCGCGGCATGCCGAGGACGTTCTGACCCAGGTACGCGAGCACGAGGTTGTTGCTCACCGGCGCGACGAGCAGCAGCCGCGTCTCGCGGAACTTGCGCTCGACGTCGTACTCGGCCGCGAAGCCGTAGCCGCCATGCGTGTCGAGCGCCGCATTCGCGGCGTCCCACGACGCCTGCGATGAGAGGAGCTTCGCCATGTTGGCCTCGGGTCCGCAGGGTTTGTCGTTGTCGTAGAGCCATGCCGCCTTGTCTCGAACGAGGGCGGCCGCTTCGATGCGCGCGTGCGCCTGCGCGATCGGGAACTGGACGCCTTGATTCGCGCCGATCGGCCGGCCGAACACCACGCGGCCGGTCGCGTAGCGGGACGCCCGCTCCACGAACCACCGACCGTCCCCGATCGCCTCGGAGGCGATCAGTATCCGCTCGACGTTCCAGCTGTCGATGATGTGACGAAAGCCCTGTCCTTCCTCGCCGACGAGATCCCGTGCCGGGATCTCGAGGTCCTGGATGAAGAGCTCTGTCGTGTGGTGATTGAGCATCGTGCGGATCGGCCGCATGGTGATGCGTCCGTCGGCGAGGGCTCGCTTCAGTCGGACGATGAAGACCGAGAGACCTTGCGTCTTGTCCTGCAGCTCCTCGTACGGCGTCGTCCGCGCGAGTAGGAGGAGCAGGTCGGAGTGCTCGGCCCGCGAGATGAAGACCTTCTTGCCGTTGATGACGTAGCGGCCGCCCTTCTTCACGGCGGTGGTCCGCAGTCGTGTCGTTTCCGAGCCCGTTTCGGGTTCGGTGATACCGAACGCTTGCAGCCGCGTCTGTCCCTTCGCGAGCGCGGGCAGGTACTTGCGCTTCTGTTCCTCGCTGCCGTGCTTCAGCAGCGTGCCCATCGTGTACATCTGCGCGTGGGCGCTCGCGGCGTTGCCGCCCGACCGATTTATCTCTTCGAGGATGACCGCGGCGTCCGCGACCTTGAGCCCCGAGCCGCCGTACTCCGTCGGAATGAGCGCCGCGAGCCACCCCGCGTTCGTCAGCGCGTCGACGAACTTGTCGGGGTACTCGCTCTTGCGATCGACTTCGCGCCAGTACGTGTCGCCAAAGTCCGCGCAGAGCTTCCGTACGGCGACGCGGATGTCCTCGCGACCGGGATCG
>Ga0070698_100001602_pt1 | contig 25165 bp, 16 predicted proteins | sample KBSK1502metaG_FD_65477 | JGI IMG/M metagenome (GOLD analysis project Ga0070698, IMG submission 65477) | Corn, switchgrass and miscanthus rhizosphere microbial communities from Kellogg Biological Station, Michigan, USA - KBS K1-50-2 metaG | ecosystem: Host-associated > Plants > Roots >... | reverse complement strand
GTATCAACAAGGACGGCGAGCGCCATCACGCCTCTGCTGTATGGCCAGACGATAATCGTCGGCGGTCAGGGAATGGCGGTGACGGCGCTCAAGCCAACCAGGCGCAACGGCAAGTGGGAGATCGATGTCGTTTGGGAGAACAAGGACGTTTCACTTTTTCTGAGCAACCCGGTGCTTGTCCACGACGCGCTGTTCGGCCTGTCCGAGCGGGCGTCAGGGCAATTCTTTGCGCTCGACGCGAAGACTGGAAAGGTCCTGTGGCTTGGTCCGCCACGGGAGGCGACAAACACCGCCATTGTTAAGGCGAAAGATCTGCTCTTCCTCCTGAACGACGACGCCGAGTTGATCGTGGCGCGGAGCAGCCGGAAGGGATTCGAAGCGCTGAAACATTACACCGTTGCTGACAATGCGACTTGGGCCCAGCCGACAATCTCCGGCGGTCGGATTTTCGTCAAGGACGTCTCGTCGCTCGCGTTGTGGACCGTGAACTGAGGTACTGCGCAAGCCTTATTCGATAAGGGCACGGGAAAAACTGGTTCGCTTTTGGTTCTAAAAATGGAAAGGGCAGCCTCAACGACTGCCCGTAAGTTAATGACTTAATTGGTGCACCCGGCATGATTCGAACATGCGACCCCCTGATTCGTAGTCAGGTACTCTATCCAGCTGAGCTACGGGTGCCCTTTTTGGTAGATAGTAAATGGTTAATCGTGAATAGTAAAACGCGGCCGAGTTAGACAGAGTCGACGCGCTTTCCTTTGTCACTAAAGCTTGGGATCTCTCACAGAAGCCGATACTCCGCGTCGAGCTGCTGCGCAAACCAGAGCGTCTGCTGAATATCGTAAGGGTCAGTATCCTTGCCCGAGAATTTGTGCTTTAGAACATCCGCTATGTGTTCCAGTCCCTTGTGATCATCCAGATCTATGTCCGCAAGATACACAGGTCCGACTTTCTCCGCGAAGGTAAACTGAATATTTCCGGCAGAGTCCTTCAGAGTTTTGAAGCTGTCAGGTTTCTTCACAGATACCCAACCATCTGGAGGGAAGTGGTGCATACCCCCATCAACGCTGGTGTATACCTCCGGGTATTTGCGCAACGCCGGAAGCAAATCCTTGTTGACGAGCGCAAAGATACGCTCCCAGTGTTTGGTGTCGAGCCAGGTCTGGTCAATGCTGTCTACAAAAGTTACTACTTTTGTTTTGTTTTTCACCGTTTCTCTAGACATCTTCGCGCAGAGGTTCAAAATAGTGGCTCTATTACGCTTATTCAAATCGTTCCAGGCAGCCGCGCCAATTCCCGAAGCCTTCAGGATGCGAAGCAACGCCTCGCCGTAGGATTTTGCGGCCAGGTCAGCGAATTCGATCGGATGCGGATTGGCCTTAGACGGTTCGACAAAGAAATATTCGGTTATCTTATTAGTCTCACCAGCCTGAACATTTATGAACCTTTGCTTGAAGCGATACTTAGTTGGCGTGACGATCATTTGCGCGTGCCCGGTGGGGAAAGCCGGCACCCCGGGCAGGATCGCTGGCTGTCCTTTGAACGAAACGTTGTAGATATTCTTCAGACTTTGCAGCTGAGTGTTGTAGATCTTGATTTCAACTTTGTCCGTAATTGTCTCGCCGTAGATGTCCATGAAATCGACCACAACGTCCGAGCGATTTATGTTGTCTGCCATTGTTCTGCTCCTTCAAGTGAGGTTACTCGCATACTTATCCGGCGATGCCAGAACGGAGTCCGGCGTGATCTATCAGCGTCCCTGCTGCACGATCGACTCCACGATCCGTTCGCTAAGTGCGGCGATTGTTTTCGAGGGGTTGTGTCCCACCGGCGCCGGCAAAATCGAACCATCCGCAACATAAAGGTTTCGATAAGCGAACGTCTCGCCGAAGTGGTTCACAACGCCATCGGCAGACGTTGATCCAATCGGACAGCCGCCGAGTGGATGCGGCGTAATCGCCGCGTCCGGCAATTGAATGATGAACTTGCCGCCGGTCTTCTGGGCCAGTGTGCGATGAACTTCCTGGATGCCATCGAGTACCTTCCTCGCGCCTTTCCGGTCCCACGAGAGACGCAAAACGTAGTCGCCGAACCAGCCGAAGAAAAAACGTTCCACTTTAAACTTTCCGATGGGCTCATCGCGTCCCTGTGCAAACCAAGGCATAAGCGTTTCGAAGGGCTCTTGATTGAGGCCCTTGTAGAGGGCTTTCAGGACGGAGGCAAAGTTCTGCGCATCGCCGCTCGGGTCCTTTAAACTCTCTTTATACTGAAACAGCAGATCCGGAACGCCGCCGTCTTCGATCATGAACCGGCTACCCTTGTAATTGTTGGCGCCGAAGAAGCGAATACCGGCGGTGATCGTGGGCCCGCGCGAAGGATAGACCTTGCGTCCAGCGTGAAAGGCCGGGCTCAGGTAGTTGGCATTAGTGCACCACTTGCTGCCCATCAGCTTCCCGAGATTGGGCAGGGTCTTGTACTGTTTCTGATTCCGCAGCAGTAGTTCAGTTGAACCGATCGAGCCGGCCGAGACTACCACGACGCGTGCGGTCACCGAACCGGCCTTGAGGTTGCCATTCTCGATCCGGTCAAAGTGGACTCGGTAGCCGCCGGTGATTGGTTCGATCTTGCGGACGATATGCAGTGGGCGCACTTCTGCTCCACGCTTCTCCGCACGCGGAATGTAATTGAGGGCCAGGGTGTTGCGCGCTTCTACCGGACAACCAAGTTCGCATTGACCAAGATGGACGCAAAAGCCCTGGTCGATGCCGTCGAGGTTGGGCTTCATAACGCTGTCCTCTGCTCGCGGTTCGCGGGAGGCGTCATAGGCATAGTTCTCGTCAAACTTAATGTTGAGATCGACTTCGTCATACTGTGCCCCGAAGCCCGCGAGTTGGGCAGCCTCGCGCAGCAGCTTGGTGCGGTTGGAGAATTGGTTGGCTGGGATTCTACGCGGGTGAAGCACGTCGCTTACCCGCTGGTAGTAAGGCGCCAGCACCTGGAAATTGATCTCCGGTGGCCAGTCGGCCTGGAAGAGATCTTCCAGTGCGTCGATGACAACGTTCGCGAAGTGTAGCGAACCGCCGCCCACACCAGCTCCGGCCACGGTGCTGATGTTTCCATGGTTGCGGATGTCGAGCCAGCCGTTGGTTCGCTCCGGGTGAGACTCATCCCACAGCCAATCGCGGCGGGTGACGCTCGGGTATTCGAGCCGATGCCAACGCCGTCCTCGCTCCAGGACCAACACTCGATAACCTCCCTCCGCCAGCCTGAGGGCGGAGACGGCGCCACCGAAGCCACTGCCGATCACTACTGCGTCGAAATCTGTTGCCACGGGTCACCTCCTCATGGCTCTAGTCGATGGTTTTAAATATCCGGCGACAGTCGCCTACCAAAGGACTGCGCGGACCCTGGGGATAAGAGGCTAAATTTAGGCGAGTGTTGCGAGGAGCAGGCTCGTGAGAAAATTCAGCCGGTTTCGGAATACGACGCGACAATATTCTCGCGCTGGGAAAAAGTCAATGGATTTAGGTGAGTGTGTTCAGCGCGCAAAATAACCCGGTCGCGTGCGCACGATTAGCTCCGGGTGGCCAACTTCAATCTTTATTTCATGCCACTTGCCGCTGCGCGCGCGCTCACCGGCAGGCTGATAAGCCACGGTGTAAAGCGTCCGCAACTCTGCCGCCACCTCCGCATACAACCGCGCCATCTGATCCAGCCGCTTGATGTCGTTGAGCCGGCCGCCGGTGCGATCGGCAAGAATCTGCAAACGTGCGCGCGCGGCGCTGTAGATTCCTGTAATCACCGGATCTTGTAAAGGCAGTCTCTTGGGATCGCCTGACGGCAAGGCAAGCGGAAAGATTGAGACGCCTTGCCGGTCAGCAGCGGCAAGCACAGTGTTGAGTGCATTGCTGGCCTTGGGATCAATTGCGGTGATCGCGTCCTGGTCGTTTTGCGCCTTCGCCAATAAGGGACGATCTATATTACGTAGCTGCGTGTCCAGGCCATCCGTCAAAACAACAATCGCCTTGCGTCGCTGTTTACCTTCTTTGTCCAACTCCGTCAACGCAAACCGGAGCGCGTCAAACAAATGCGTCTCGCCGGCGCCGTCAGCCCTTTTATCGATTGCATAGGCGGTCTTGTCGCGATCGGTTGTAAACCCGGTTAGCAGTTTAACCTTCTCATTGAACTGAATCACTGACACTCGATCCTCGGGCACCAGGGCGTCGAGAAACCTAAGGGCCGCCTGCTTAAACTGGGGGCGAAAACTCAGGGTTGATCCTGAGACGTCCAACAAAAGCACCAGGCTGAAAGGTGCGTTGGCTGGATCAAAGTGAAGGATGCGCTGCTTGACACCGTCTTCGTAAACAGTGAAGTCACCCTGAGAAAGCGACGTGATGGCATGTCCCTGAGGATCGACGACCCCGACATTCAACTGCACCAGGTTGGTCTCGGTGCGTATTACGTCGTCCTCCTGCGCACGAGCTAGCGGAACGCCGCAAAGCAACAGGAGCGGTAAAACTAGACTAACAAAAAGATAGCGGGACAAGACTGTCTGGCGAAAATATGAAAGCTTCATCGAAAAATATTTACTATCCTTTAACTAAACCTGAACGGGTCAACACTGTTCGAGCATTGTCGTTGCCCCCGGCCACTCTTGAACAACTGAGTATCCCGTCAAGCAAGCGTTTTTGCAATCGAGCGATTCCAGCCCGTTGGGGCCTCAGCTTTAGAGAACGTCTTCGCTCTTCTTGCAATCCGCTGGTCGCCTGCGCCACTTTCGGACGCCCGAACCGCGGCTTGAGTTGCTTAGGAAAGTAACTGGCACCCGGAAACGGTCGGAAAGACTGAGTAATTCAGGGTTTCAGCCGGAAAACAAGGAATGGATGACGCAGCCAGTATGACTGCGGGTAGAACTTGAAAGTTGAAGGGGTGTCGTCGAGATTCTCCCCGGGGTCAGATCCCGAACTCGCTAATCAATCTGTGCAAGTAAGAGCGGCTGATGCCTAAGCGTTTCGCGGCGGCTACCTTGTTCCCGCCCTCTGCTTCAAGTGCGTCCATGATTAAACGCTTCTTCAACGCAGTCACAGCGCCTACAAAAGTCTTTTCATTCGGTACACCTTGAACCGGTAATACGTTCTGCATCCTTTCCGGTAGAAACTCGAGGCCAAGGGTTGGCTGGCGATCCAGTAGCACCAGTCTCTCCATCAGGTTTTCGAGTTCGCGAACGTTCCCGGGCCAGTCATATTCAATGAGCGAGTCGATCAATTCCGGACCCAACTGCGGAGTCGGACGGCTATGCTTTTCAGCTGCCTTGGCCGCAAAGTGAGCTGCTAAACCCGGGATGTCTTCCCGTCGCTCGCGCAATGGAGGCAAAACCAGAGGCACCACATTCAGACGGTAGAAAAGGTCGCGTCTAAAACTCTTAACGTTAACTTCGCCTTCCAAATCCCGACTGCTGGCCGCTATCAGACGAATATTGACCGTCAACGTCTTTGTCCCGCCCACTCGTTCAAAAGCACGCTCCTGCAAAACCCGCAGCAACTTCACCTGAACGTTGGGTGACAACTCAACAATCTCATCAAGAAATAAAGTGCCGCCGTCAGCCAACTCAAATCGTCCCATGCGCGCGTAGGTTGCGGAAGTGAATGCTCCCTTCTCATGACCAAACAATTCCGACTCAATCAAAGTCTCAGACAGTGCGGCACAACTCACCGCGATGAAAGGACGGTCAGCGCGCTGGCTTTCTTCATGAATGGCGCGCGCCAGCATTTCTTTTCCGGTGCCGTTTTCGCCGACGATCAAAACAGTGGCACTGGTGCTGGCAACTGCTCGAGCCTGCTTGAGCGTCTTCTCCAGGGCCGGACTCAAACCAATCAAGCGACCAAATCCACGTGCGCCAACAAGCTCTTCATGTAGACGCGCGTTCTCGACTTCGAGACGGCGCATGCGGGCCGCCTGGTTCACAATGTGAAGCACCTCAGCGCCATCCAGAGGTTTTTCGAAGAAGCCATAGGCACCGCGCTTAACAGCTTCCCGGGCTGCGTTCTTTTCGTCGGTGCCGGTGATCACAACTACCTGCGCGGGAGGATCAGTGGCGCGGGCCGCTTCGATTATGGCCAGACCCTCGCTTATATCTTCGAGCCGGGGCGGCAAGTGTAAGTCGCTTACCACCACATCGACAGTTTCCTGGCGCAGCAGCTTTATCGCTTCCGCACGGCAATCCGCCTCAAGCACGCGATACTCGGAATTGAGCGTCCACTTGAGTCCGTGACGCACAGACTCGTCGTCGTCAATCACGAGGATTGTTTCTTTGAGTGGAGCTTCTCCGGATGGTTTTGGTTTACTCATCTTGTCGAGTTTCGGGAACGAATGCCAACGCTAAGGGAACGCGCTGGACCACTAAATCAACTGTGAGACTTATTGTGCGACTCGATTCCGCCGCGTTTGTCGATGTTGGCTGAAGGGAGCACGACCCTGAATGTCGTACCGGCCCCTTCTCGTGACTCAACGATTATTGATCCACCATTGGCCACAACTACCTCTCGGCAAGTGTAAAGCCCAAGCCCGACGCCGCGCTTCTTGGTGGTAGCAAAGGGGTGGAAAAGCCTCTCATCAATAAATCTCTGGGTCATTCCTTCGCCGGTGTCGCTTACGCTGAAAAACGGTTTGCCGTCATCAGTTGTGCCCGCCGCTATGCTCAAGGTACCGCTTTGCTTTGTCATTGCTTCACGGCCATTGATAATCAGATTCTCAACCACCTTTTCCATTCTTCCCATATCAACCAGGGCAAAAAGGCTTTCGGGAAGATCAACCTTAATCTCATGTTTGTCACTCGCCGGCTCCGCACTCATTGAGATCACCCGCCGCAACATCGGAATCAGGTTCGAGGGCTGAGGCCGCTTGTGTTCGCCGCTCAGCGTAGCTACCGGATTGCTCAAGCGCGAGACCAGGGCCCTTAAGTTATCAGTACAGCCTGTAAGGGATTTCATCGCGTCCGCGCGAAACTCCTTATTGTCGAAATGGCGTTCCATGTTTCCCACAGTTAATGACAAAGCTTCGATTGCATTTTTCAGGTCGTGAGTGAGAACTGCAGACAAGCGTATGAAGGATTGAAACTGCCGGGTCTCAGCCTCACGGGCAAGCTGGTCGCGAAGTTGTTTGGTCATCAGACCCAAATTCTCCGCCAGCGGCCGGAGGTCGTCGCTGGACTGCAGATCAATGCGGCGATCAAGTTCGCCTTTGGCAATTGCCTCGACGCTTTCGCTGACGCGCTCGATGCCGCGCGCCTGGTGTCCCCATTGTCGCGAAAGTATCCAGCCCGACAGCGTGGCCAGCAACAAAGCGGTGAGCAGTCCAGTCCAGCCGTTCCGGCGAGTAGCAGAGAGCAACTGTTGAAAGTTTGAAGTCGTCGCAAAGTTCAGTTGCTTTTGGTGCTCAGCCATGAGTTGCATGAGCGGATCGTTACCCGTTGCTGCCTTCGCAAGCTGCTGCTCTCGTTGCAGCGCCGCCTCGGCGATTCGCCGGCCGTTCCAAAAGTCTAGTAATGCCAGCGTGAGCAGCGGTAACAGGCAAAGGCCGAGAAAGGTGAGAAACAATTTGGGGCGACTGGACAAGAAATGGCTCCCTGCAAGGAATCTGGCAGCGAGATATTACCGCATGAACTCTAATTTAGCTTTAGTTTTGCTGCGGAAACGACCGTTTCAAGAATCCTGGATTCGCGTAATCTGCGTCAATCCTGCGGCTAATTATTCTGTTGGTAAACGTCCAAACTGGGCCAGCAGTGGCTGGAGCAACTCGACGATGCGGCTGTGAGCGACGCCATTGCTGGCAACTACGCCGTTGCGATTCTGAACGTCGGCGTGGTTATAGCGGAGCGGACGCCCAAACAAATCGGTGATTCGACCACCAGCCTCGTGCAGGATTACTTCCGGAGCACAAGTGTCCCACTGTTTGGTGCGCGGCGACAGGTGTACATAGAGATCACATTGCTGCTCGATGATCAATCCCACCTTGATGCCAACTGAGCCACGAAGTACTTCTTCCTTTAAACCAAGCGCCTGAACAACCTTGTCCATCCGCGGGCTGCGATGTGATCGACTGGCGGCCAGACGCATCGTTGAAATCTCGTGGTGATCAGATACACGACCCCGCACCGGCTTGAAATCCGGCCGTTCGATCCAGGTACCTCCACCGCGAACTGCGCGATAAAGCACCCCGGTCAGCGGTTGATAAACAACTCCGAGCACGCAGTCGCCGTTTTCACTTAAGCCAATCTGTACGGCGAAGTCGCCGTTACCGTCGATGAAGCCGGTGGTGCCGTCAAGTGGATCGATCATCCAGACGCGCGACTTATCGAGGCGGTGGGCAGTGTCAAGCGATTCTTCCGCCAAAATGCCATCGTCGGGAAACTCCTGACGCAAACGCGTAACTATGATGTCATTGGCGAGTCTGTCAGCCTGCGTGACCGGCTCGCGATCATCGGCGCTGGCTTTCTGCTCGATCTCCAGAGGACCTTCGTAGAGATCGAGGATCGCCGCGCCCGCTTCGCGCGCGAGCTCGAGGGCGATGCGCAGCTCGCGATCGTAACTCGGAGGGTTAATCGATACCATTTTCATTCAACGGTGCACTCATCCAGTTCAGAGTTCAAACTTTAGTTTGTGCTTTCGATTGCCAACGAAAGTCGCAGCCTAAAGGCTGAACTCTGAACTGCTTGCCACAAACTGCATCGGCTGGATCAACTCCCCGCTGCTTCACGAATAATTTCGAGCGTCTGATCAATGTCGGCGCGAGCAGTGCGAAAGTTTGTAATGCAGGCGCGCAGCGCAAACTTTCCGCGGATGGTTGCGCTTGATAGATAGGCGCGGCCGCCGCGCTGAACGGCGTTCATGATCTGTGTGTTGAGATGATCGAGTTCAGCATCCACCGCGTCACGCGCCGCTTCGTCGTCCGACTCTAAACGCGACTGAAATGCGAAAGGCACATAGCGAAAGCAGCAGATACTCAACTCCGGAGCGGCGAGAAGTTCAAAATCCTTTGCCACTTCAACTTGCTCGCCGAGATAAGCGGCAATCGCATTGTCTTCAGCGATCGTACGCGCTATTCGTTTCACTCCGTAGTAGCGAAGCGTCAACCAGATCTTTAACGCACGGAATCGTCGCGACAGCTCCGGGCCGTAATTCCAGAAGGCAAATGCCTCCGCTTCATTCTGTTCGTGCACCTTAATGTAGTCGGCGCCTTCGAAACTGAATGCGGCACGGGCCCGCGCTTCATCACGAAACAGGAGGCAGCCCGAGTCGATCGGCACGTAAAGCCACTTATGTGGATCGAGCGAAATTGAATCTGCGCGCTGGAGACCGCGAAAGAGTGGCCGCTTGGCTTCGTCGAGCGCGGCCAGGGCGCCATAAGCGCCATCAATGTGGAACCAGAGATTGTATTCCTTGGCAACGTCGGCTATTTCGTCAAGCGGATCGACTGCTCCGGTGTTCACTGTCCCGGCGCTGCCGACGATGCAAAAGGGTTTCAATCCACTTTCAAGATCCCCGGCAATTGTCTGTCGCAACACGGTCAGGTTCATGCGAAAACGGTCATCGCAAGGGATGAGGCGAACCTGCGCGCGGCCCAGGCCGAGAATATCAGCCGCTTTCGGTATCGACATGTGTATCTGATCGGAGGCATAGATGGTCATGGGCGCGGCAGAATTCCACAGACCCTTTGAGCCGACATCCGGCCCAGACTTAGTACGGTGCGCGATCAGCAGAGCGGTAAGATTGGCCATTGAACCGCCGCTGATAAGCAGACCATGTGAGGGGTGATCTCTGCTTCCATAGCCGATTAATTCAGCGAGCCAGTTAATCACTGTACGCTCAATCTCGGTAGCTGCCGGCCCGGAGCGCCATGACGTTTGATTTGCATTTAGTGCTGATGCGATTAAGTCCGCAAAGGCTCCGGGAGGAGTAGCCGGTGATGCAACGTAGCCAAAAAAGCGCGGGTGTCCGTTATGCCGGCTGTTCGCGATTATGGTACGGCAATCGTCGAGGAGTTGTTCGAGCGGTTCTCCAGCGAGCGGCAAAGTTGTGCCTATTTTCGTAATCGTGTCGCCGCCTCGGGTTTCCGGGAAAACAGGTAAGTTGGAGACTTCGGAAAAGTATTCCGTCACGAGCTGAGTGACGCGCGACGAAAGCTCGTGCAGTTCCGTTCGAGAGATGTCGAGCGAAGCTTCAGTTGGCCTTGATGACTGGTGAGACTTTTTTGAATCGGTCATTTGAAAGGTGGCGCAATCGTGACCAGCAGCGACAGGCGTTCGCTGGCGATGTTAGCAACTCCATGCGGGACTCCTGAGGGCGCAACCACCAGCATTCCCGTACCGGCCTCTCTTTCTTCGTCGCCAACTGTAAAGTTACCGCGACCCTGCAACACGAAATAGAACTTATCCGCGCCCTCGTGAGCGTGTACTTTCTGAATTTGGCCGGGCTCCAAACAATTCAACCCAATCATCGCGTGTTCACCTTGCCACAGCGTGGTCTTATAAAACTTCTCCGGTTGCGAGCCTGCATGGTCTTGCCAGTTGAGAAAATAGTTCATAAGCGGTTCCTTGATCTGCTGCGTGTGACAGTCAAACTAACACAGCCGTGTGTAACGATGAAGCGCTTGCTGGTCGCCGAAGCGGCGCGTATATTCTCCAGTTTAATAGTGCAACTCTTTGGAGTGCGGTGACCTGTCACCGCTTTGGTCGGTCGCGACCTGGCGCGACCAGAGTTAATGTGAGTCTGCGAGGGATCTCGGCGTCAAGCCGCCGAGGGCCAAAAGCGGTGACAGGTCACCGCACTCCAAAAAGGTTGACCAATGTCCATACCTGGTTCCGCCACACTCGACGGCACGATCCGTTATCGCGAACGTTTCAAAGATCGCGCCGCCGAAAACCATTTCCGTGAGCAACAGCATCTTTGGCTGTCGTCGATCGGCACCGGGACCTATCTGGGCAACCCTGACGATGAGACCGACGCGCGCTACACCGCCGCCATCTCGCGTGCGGTAGAGCTCGGCGCGAATGTAATCGACACGGCCGCAAACTACCGCTTTCAAAGAAGCGAGCGCGCCATAGGCAAAGCGCTCGGTCAATTAACTGAGGCCAAAAGATTTTCGCGGGACGAAATTGTCATTTGCACCAAAGGTGGTTATCTGCCGTTTGATGGCGCGCCGCCGCGAGACATTCGTCGCTACGTTGAGGAAACCTTCGTCAAGCCGGGCATTGCTGGTTTCGAGGATATTGTTGGCGGCAGTCACTGCATGACACCCTCATATTTGCAGAACCAGTTGGAACAATCGCTCAGAAACATGAATCTCGCCTGTGTGGACGTTTACTACATTCACAATCCTGAGTCGCAGCTCGGTCAGGTTTCCGAGGAAGAATTCTATTCCCGTTTGCGAGCGGCTTTTGAGTCGCTCGAGAAACGGCGTGCGGAAGGTCAGTTGAAGTTTTATGGTGTTGCTACCTGGAACGGATTCCGCGTGCCGGCGGGATCGAACGGCTATCATTCGCTGGATCGCATGGCCGGAATTGCGCGCGAGGTTGGCGGTGAGGCGCATGGCTTCCGCTTTATCCAAGTGCCATTTAATCTGGCAATGCCGGAGGCCCTGACCTTGAGCAATCAGACGGTTGGAGGTTATCAGGTTTCTACGCTCGAGGCCGCCGTGGGGTTGGGAGTTACCGTTATTTCAAGTGCTTCGATTTTTCAGGGTCGCGTCGCGCAAGGTTTGCCGGAAGATTTGCGAGAGACTTTGGGCTCACGGCCCACCGACGCGCAAACGGCGATACAGTTTGTTCGCTCGGCGCCGGGCATAACTACTGCACTGGTTGGCATGAGCACGATGGAACACGTCGAGGACAACTTGCAACTAGTATGCGTCGAACCGTTGCCGGTGGAAGGGTTCATGCAGTTGTTTTCGGCAACTTGAGGGGATTGTCGATGTCGCAGCCGCGATACAATTCATTCACTGAATTCTGGCCTTACTACCTGGCTGAGCACAGCAAGCCCGGCACACGTCTACTGCACCTCATGGGTACGTCGATCGCGCTGGGTACAGTTGTTGTTTTTATCCTCATTGGCAAGTGGTGGCTCTTTCCTCTGGCGCTGATTCCTGGATACGGAGCCGCCTGGATTGGCCATTTCTTCATCGAGAAGAATAAGCCGGCAACGTTTCAGTATCCGTTGTGGTCCTTTATGGGTGACTACAAAATGATCTGGATGATGCTGACTGGCAGGATGGGTCGGGAAAGCAGTGAAAAGTGAAGTGGCGAGTGAAGAGCTGCTCACTTTACTTTCATTAACAACGCGGCTTTAGCCCGGTGCCCCCGTAGGTGAAGGAGAAAATGAAACCGTTTAAACGGTTTCCCGTTCGTAGGCTTCTAGATCCACCGGGCTAAAGCCACGGTGTTAATGGGAACAAAAGCGAAAAGCACCGCTGCTCGGAAAACAAGAAATGCGCGGAAACATTCCTATCCCTGAAATTCCTTTCGCGGAAGAGTTGTGGCTGATGGTCGTGATCACTTCCGTGCGGGAGAAACGAACGGCCCAGGGTAAACGCTTCGCCGACGCCGTCGCTCGCAACGCCAGCGGGTCGCTGCCACTGAAGATTTGGGGTGAGACGCTTGAGGTGTGGAAAGAGATTAAACCCGGACTTTGGGGCGTCACAGGCAAGCTCGAAAGTTTTCAGGAGCGTTCGCAGTTTGTCGTCAGCGAATACAGACCCATTACTCTCGACCTCTATCGCGAACATCAGAACGCCGACCCTGTGTTGCCGCGGGCCTTTACGATGGACATCGAGACGCTGACGCTTCCCGACTTTCGCGAGCGTGTCGGACCGCAACTCGAAAAGTCGCTCAAGCTTGGCAACATGCGTCTCGAGCAGCAGCAACGCTATCTTGAAGACATTGCAATAGAAGAAGAGCGTTGCTATCAGCTTGGGTCTCTGAGCGCCACTTCGGGCCGCATAGTTTCCATCGCCGTGCACGAAGGTCCGGTTGCCGGTTTCGATTTCGGCGTTGAGCAGCAGCCGCGCGAAGTTGTGTTTGGCATCACCGAAGACGGTGAGGAGCAGGACGAGAAAAAATCACTGCTGGCATTTTTGGAGTTTATGAAAGACTTCGACAGTGAGACAGATGAAATCGTTGGCCACAACCTGCTCGGGTTTGACTTGCCGTTTATTTTCCAGCGTTGTCTGGTGAATGGTATCGCTGCAAGGCCGTTGGTTGACCTTGGTGAATACCGAGTCCGTGGAGTTTTCGACACGATGCACGCGTGGTGGCTCGGGGCGAAGCGATTTGTGAGCCTCGACGACGTCGCCTGGGCGCTGGGTATCGAATCGAGCAAGACAGCTACGGCCGAGGGAAGCAAGGTGTTCGAACTCTATCAACAGGGGAAGTTGGCAGAGATTCGCGAATACAATCTGAACGACGTGCGCGTGACACGCAAAGTGTATGAGCGCATGGTTGAGTGCTTCGGGCGCTAGCAATCAGCTAGAGAACTTTCCTCGCCACCGAACGTATTGTTAGTAGTTCCTGACTTTGGAGAGCTTGATGCACTGTCCCACTTGCGGCGCCGAAACTACCCTCGAGCAAAGATACTGTCGCAGCTGCGGCATGGATCTGGAGACTGTCAGTAAGCTCGTCGCCGCGCATGCTTCGCCGGAAACGCTGAAGCTGGAAAAGTCGCGCACCGAAAAAGCCAACCGGCAGCGGATGTACCAGTCGTTCAAATGGGGCATGACCTGCTTTATCCTCGGTATGGCGACGCTTGCGGCCACCAAGACGCTCGGATTTGACAAGACATTTAACCTCGGCCCCTTATTACTGTTGTTTGTGGGAATGGGCATAATGTTCTACGGCGGCGTTCTCGCGCCGATGCGCGACCACGCTTTAAGTTCGAGAAAACTTCCAGGGCCCGGCTCTACCAGCGAGCTTCCCGAAACGGAAACCACTAAGGAGTTACCTGCAGCACGCGTTCCTGTTCCTGTTGCCAGCGTTACTGAGCGAACCACCCAATTGATTGCGACTGAGAAAATGGGCACGCCGCGCGAATAACTGCGAGAATCTCGGCGTTGGGGCGAGTAGCTCACAGTTCAGTCTTTAGGCTGCGGTTTTCGTTGGCAATCGAAAGCACAAACTAAAGTTTGAACTCTAACTGCGCCTTTGCCCGTTGACGGGCCGCTGTTTCGCGTTTGCAACAGTATTTGTTAGACTCTGAAACAAGCGAAATGGACACTCAAATTTTTTCGGTAGTAATTTTTTTGGTTGGCGCGGCGCTGGGCGTTGGCGCGGGTTGGTTTCTGCTCAAGGGCAGGGCGAGTTCGGCTAGCGCTGCTGACCTGGCAACCTTGAAAGAGCGCCTTGGCGGTAAGGATTCGGAACTGCACAAACTCCAGTTGGCATTGAATAGCGAGGTCGCGGAGCATAAACATTCGCGGGAAGAGGGCGTTCAGCTGAAGGCCGCGCTCGAAGGCGAACGTCGCGCAGCCCAGGAACGAAAAGACTCCTTCAAACAAGCGGCGGAAGAGTTATCGGAAAAGTTCAAAGCACTCTCGCGCGACGCGCTCAAGGACAACAACCAATCCTTTCTCGATCTGGCGCATTCAACCTTGCAGAAGTTTCAAGAAAGCGCGAAAGGCGATCTTGAACTCAAGCAGAGAGCGATCGATGAGTTGGTCAGGCCGCTCCGGGAGTCGCTCGAAAAAGTTGACGGCAAGATTGGCGAAATGGAAAAGGCGCGCGCCGGAGCTTATTCCGAGCTGCGCGAACAAGTGAAGACACTCGCTACTTCCCAGGCACAGCTGCAGGCTGAGACCGGCAACCTGGTGAACGCTCTGAGGGCTCCACACGTTCGCGGCCGTTGGGGCGAAATTCAGCTGCGGCGGGTCGTTGAACTCGCAGGCATGCTTCAGTATTGCGACTTCGTAGAACAGGAAACAGTGGTCACCTCAGATGGTCGCATTCGTCCCGACGTGATCATTCGTCTGCCGGGTAATCGCACGATCGTTATCGACGCGAAAGTTCCTTTCGACGCTTTTTACGAGTCGATAGCAACGAAGGACGATGTTGTTCGCAGCGCGAAATTGAAAGACCACGCGCGGTTGGTGCGCACCCACATCGGGAACTTGAGCAAGAAGTCGTATTGGGAAGCGGTGCAGCCGACTCCGGAATTTGTGCTGCTCTTTTTGCCGGGTGAAACCTTCTACAGCGCGGCGCTGGAAATCGATCCGAAACTCATCGAGGACGGAGTGGATCAGGGAGTCATTATTGCTACGCCAACCACTTTGATTGCCCTGCTCAAGGCTGTCTCATACGGTTGGCGCCAGGAGCAGATGGCCACCAACGCTCACGAAGTAAGCAAGCTCGGCAAGGATCTATACGATCGCCTGCGCACCTTCACCGGCTATTTTGCAGACATTGGCCGCGGGTTGGATCGCGCGCTCGATTCTTATAACAAAGGCGTCGGTTCGCTCGAAGCACGCGTGCTGGTAACGGCAAGAAAATTTAAAGAACGCGGAGCGATCGCCGGCGAAGAGATCGACGTATTGGAACCAATCGACAAGCTGGCGCGGCCGCTCGGTTTGGATGAAGGTGGTTTGTTTCCAGATCTGGTGGCCGCAGAAACGGAAGACTCTGAAGACGATTCAATGCCCTTGTTGAAGAGTATGGCCAGTAGTGAATCTTAGTTGGTGCGACGATTCAACGAGCCCTCGAAGAGGGTGGAAGAAAATAGCCCCGGGCGTAAGCCCGGGGTTGCGGCGCCCCAAATGAACGAGCCCCGGAGGGGCGACAGAAACTGCTGTCAAGATTGGGCCGAGATCCCGAACCCTCTGCCGCCCGCTTCGCGGGCTGAGAGATCTTTCCTAACCGTGTCCCCGGGCTTACGCCCGGGGCTATTTTCTTCCGCCCTCTTCGAGGGCTCGTTGAGTGATTCAGCTGCGAAACGAGTTTGGAGTTGAAGTGTCAAGAGAAATTTGGTTAGGTCCACTCCTCGGCGACAATCGTTCTCGACTAATCGAACGATGTGCTCAGCTTGTCTCCGAAGGCAAGTCTGATAGTTTCCTCTACCTCGCTGCTTCCCATCCACTGTTGGAGATCGTTACTCAGGGCGTCCTCGATGGCGTCGAGAATCGCGGTGTCTGGGGCGAACTCCCCGTCTACCTCTTTCGCGGTTTTGTGAGACGTGTGTTATCGACCGCGTTGGACGATTCGGGCCACACGCTCGCACCGCGCGTTCCCATTGACCAGGAAGAGCTGCCGCTGAAGCGCAGTCTGGTGTCGCAGATTCTCACGCGTTTGACGGCGTCTGGTCAGTTGAAAGCCATCGGGCCCCTCGCGAACCGCGAAGGATGCGTCAATACAATTGCCGCCCTGATTGGCGAAATTGAGCGGGCCGCAAAGTCGCCGGCGGAAGTTGCCGAAATAATTGCCGCTCGCACCAGTGACCTGCCGCCGGAACCGGGTCAACCGCGCAACAAGACAGAACGGCTTCACACGCAGAATGACTTTGATCAGGAAGTGGCGCTGATTTATGCGACCTACTCAGAACTGCTGAACCGGCACCAGCTCACCGAAGCAGACGCGGATCAACTGCGCGCGCTTGCAGTCCTCAAGGGCGAAATTGACGGTCGCGCCGTGCGATTGCCATGGCTTGCTTCGATTCAGCTGCTCGTGCTTGATGGCTTCTTCGATTTCACTCCTGTCCAGGGCGAAATTTTGCAATGCCTGATTCCGTCGGTTCCGGATGTACTCGTTAATCTGAATCATGACGAGCGCAATCGGGAGATCTTTCTGCCCTTCCAGGAGACTATCGATCATCTTTCAGCAATAGTACCCTTTGCAGAAATCCGAAACAGCCGCGAATTAAGTCCTGCAAACGGCGCGCTTTCAGAGTTGCGCCAGAACCTGTTCAACCCTTCTCTGTCCGATCAGCTTCAGCTTGTCGATGAACCCGAGCACAAAGAAAGCTTAGGCGAACCCAAAAACATTCAAGGGGAGATTCGATTTTTCGAATGCGGCGATCGCGACACCGAGATTCGCGAGATCGCGAAAGAGATCAAGAGGTTGATCCTGCAGGAGGGTTACAGTTTGGCCGACATGGCGTTGGTGGTGCGCCAGCGTGCTGCTTACGCGGAAACGATCGCGCGCGTCATGCGCGAAGAATCTTTGCCGTGCAACATTGAGTCACGAGTCGATGCCAACGACATTCCAGCCCTGCGCGCGGCGCTCAAGTTATTCGCAATTCTTGAGCAGATCTCTCGTGATGAAACTGCCGCTCCCAGGACTTCCGACCTTGCTGATCTGATCAAGTCGGAATACTTCCGGTTAAATGACAATGATCTAACTACGTTGCTGTCGCGGTTCGATTCGGAATATGCCGCTCTGTTGCATGACAAAGACAAGCCGCCGGAGGCTGGCCTCGACGAGCGACTCAAGAAGCGTTACCGCATCGGCGTCTGGGATGCAGACGCACTCGAGAATGCTTTCGCTTACGTCGGCAGCGATCTCCGTGTGAAGAGTTGGCTGGAGCGAGCCGCCCGGTTGATCAAGGAACTGCCCGGCGCCGAGGCAACAAGGGAACTGCTGAATATCGACTCGGTCGAGCAAGCTCGCGATCCCGATGAAGCTGATCAGATTGAAAATGCCGAGACTGCGAAAGTTGACTCCGCTGACGCCGAACGAAAACGGCGCCCGTCGCGCGACATTCATCCTGCGACGCTCGCCTGGACAGCGCTTGTGCTTCAGGCGTTTGCGGAAAAGATTCAGGCTATCGAACGGGAAGGAACTCCCGCTGTTTTGCGTCTGGCTTTAATGAAGCTGCTGGGGGAGTTTAGTTTTCGCCAGCAGATTACCCGGCCGATAAGAAGCGTTACAGACGATGAAGAACTGCCGCAGGCGATACTTAATTACAACAGCCTTGAAGCGCTGCGCCGCGCTTTCGTCGCCGCCATCAAAAGTATTGAGATAGCTTCGGGTATCACTTCGGAGTCACCCACTCGCACAGTTGGTTCTGACAAGACCAGGCTCGCGACCTTTCTCGAGGAGGTGCGACGAGCGCTCGGTTCACAGTCACAGAGTTTCGGTTCGGCTGATCGCGACGGATTGCGCGTACTCGAAGCCACCGATGTTCGTGGTCTGCGTTTTCGGGTTGCCTTCATAGCGGGTCTGGTTGAAGGCGGATTTCCCTTGCGCGCCTCGCGAGACTGGATCTATCCCCACGAAGAGCGCGAACGCCTGAAGCGATACGGGTTGACGCTGGAAGATATTTCGCCGGCGACGCTCTTGAAAGAAGAGCACTATTTTTACCAGGCCGCCTGCCGCGCGACGGAGCGACTCTATCTTAGCCGGCCATTGACACTGGAAGATGATTCGGAAACAGTCGCTTCATACTACATCGACGAATTGCGGCGCGCCGTCGCTCCCTTTCAGATTGAAGCGGAGACAATTCGGCGAGACTACGAAGGCCAGAATCTGGAAAAGGTATCAACCGGTAGCGGGCTCAGTCTGGCATTGGTGCGCCAGCAGGAGCGGCACGTGCATCGCGGAGAGAAACGCGCGTTGTTGCCGCAGCCTCAGATCAAGCGACTACTGACGCTGGCGCGCAATGATGGTTTCCTGAGCGGCTCGGCTTTGCGTCGCATTGAGATCGAGCGCGAACGCGCCGGCCCGCGGTTTGGACCTTACGACGGCGAGATTACGGATCCACACTTGTTGGCTTTGCTGCGGCAGAGATTTGGCGCTGACTTTGTCCATAGTGCGAGCGGATTGAGTGTCTATGGCAACTGTGGTTACCGCTTCTTCGGACAGCGCGTGCTCAAACTTGAACCTCGCGGAGAAGCAGCACTCGATCTGCAGGCGATCGATGCCGGCAAGTTGTTGCACGATATCCTGCGTCGTTTTTTTGAGCGCCATCGGCGTCAAGCCCTGGCCGATCTCAATCGCGAAGCCTTACAGGATGAATTAAGGAAACTCGCAGACAGCGTTTTCGATGAGCACGAGCGGGTAGTGCCGCCACTCAACAAACAGATTTGGAAGATCGATCGGGAGATTCGCAAGATATTGCTGGATCAGGTGCTGCTTTATGAGTTGGAGATTCAGGAACAGGCGGCGGCGGCAGGAGTACTCCCCGCGTACTTTGAAGTCGCATTTGGCGGAATGAGGTCTGCAGCACGTGACCCCGAGTCGACTGACCAGCCACTGGAGTTAACGCGTTCAACTTTCGTGGGCGAAGAGAAAATGAAGGTCAGCGGACAGATCGATCGGGTGGATGTTGCGCGTGATAACACTTTGATTGCTTATGACTACAAGCTTTCGACGGGTTCATCGAAAGACGATATCAAGTCTGGCCGCAGTCTGCAGTTGCCCATCTATCTCGAGGCGCTCGAACGTTTGATTCTTCCTGATCGCCAGATCGCCGGCGGTGGTTACTATGTGATCCGCGGCGGAAATGATCGCAGGAATAAGGGCCTGCATCGCGCCACTCTGCTGGACTACTCCGGAATCGGAAAGAAGGTAGGTGGAGTTATCGGCGACGATGAATGGCAGCAGATTCGTAACGATGTACTCCTGAAGATTTGGGACTTCCTCGATCATATGCGTGCGGGAGAGTTTGGCGTGAATCCTTCCGAGAAGCAGAAGACGTGCCGGTTTTGTGACTTCGCCGCTGTTTGCCGCTACGACCGCTATCGGATCGATGGAAAGAGACACAGCGGCAATGAAAGTTAGCGTTTGGGGCTAAGGCTCCGAAGCTGGAGCGGCTCAGCCGCCTTCCGTGCGGTAAGGCTGAGCCTTACCGAAGACGCTCTCTCAAGTTTTTTAGGCTGTGCCTCGGCCTGACGGAGGCACAGCCTCATTCTCAAAATAGCAAGTTAACGGTAAGGCACAGCCTTGCCGCACGGAAGGCGGCATAGCCGCGGTTCCCCAATCCTTTATCGGCGAATGAACCAAAAGCACGAACTACAACCGGAACAGGCAGCTGCCGCCTACGAGATCAACAAGCACATCTCAGTGACTGCCGGCCCCGGTTCCGGCAAGACGATGGTCCTCGTCGAGCGCTATCTGCACATTCTTCGCCAAAAGCCAAACCTCAACATCGATCAAGTTGTCGCTATCACCTTTACGAATCGCGCCGCCAACGAGATGCGCGAGCGGCTGCGCGAACAACTCAATCTTATTCTGCAAAGCGCAACGGCAGACGAACGCAAGCGTTGGCTACACTACAAACGCACGCTTGACGGTGCGGTGATAACCACCATTCACGGTTTTTGCGCGCGGCTGTTGCGGGAGTTTCCGGTTGAAGCGCGAGTCGATCCACAGTTTCTGTTGCTTGATGAGCACCGCGCCGCGATGCTGTTGGAGTCTGTGGTCGAGGAAACGTTGACTGAATTTATTAGCGCCGGACACGTAGAGATCTCGCGACTCACGCTTGGCATTGGCCGCGGCAAGTTGGCCGCGGCGCTCGGTCAACTTTACCGAGACGTTCGCGGGCAGGGGCTTTCGTTGGACGACCTTGCACTGAAGACAGCCGAGAGCCACGCAACCGAAGACGACCACCGGCGCGCGCTCGTCGACCTGGCTCGCGCCATGAATGACTTCCGCGCTGTTCCCAGAACGACGCCGACCGCGCGCGGCAACCTTGCTAAGGTCTCAGAAAGTTGGCTGAGCTTCCGGCCGTTTATCAGCGCGATTCCAGAGATTGACGATCTGGCCGATTATTGCCGGGCGATCGAAGGCTTTCGCAAAGTGCGTCCCTCAGCAGCGGGCAATCTTAAAGAGCATGTGCAGGCCCTGGATGCCTTGATTTGGGAAAAAGAACTGCTGGGGCGCGTACCGCAGGTGTCTTTGGATCTATTTGCGAAACAGTATGCGCTCGAAATTTCTCTCCTGCTGACACAGATCGATGAGCGGCTCAACGAAGAGAAGCAAAAGATCTCGGCGCTTGATTTTGACGATCTGGAACTGCGCGCGCTTGACCTGCTGCAACGTCCCGAAGTCCTGACCCGCACCGCCGAACGTTACAAGTATTTTCTAGTCGATGAGTTTCAGGACACAAACGGTTTGCAGCGTCAGCTTTTGGAAAGGCTCGCGCTACAGAAGAGCGGACGTGACAACGCAAATCTGTTCATTGTCGGCGATCAAAAACAGTCGATCTATGGTTTTCGCGGAGCCGATGTCGCAGTCTTCAGTGAAATGACTGGGACGTTGCTTGCAGCCGGCGGTGAATCGAAACCGCTGTTGTTGAACTTTCGCAGCCAGCCACCGCTGATCAACTTTTTCAACTATCTTTTCGAGCGCTTGTTCAAACCTGCGGACGACGTCTCGCCTCGCGAACTGGCCGAGTTGGGTTATGTCGGCGCCGAACCCAGCGAAGCCAAACGCGAGTTGCGCGATACGGGTCCGCTCGTCGAGTTAATGGTTACCACTGAAGCTTCCGGCAACGAAGACGATCCGAAAGCAGAGCAAACCTCGCGTGAGCTTGATGCGGAACAACTTGCCCGGCGAATCGTTTCGCTGGTCGATCCTGCGGCTAATACCGAGATCGATGCTCCTAAAGTTCAATACAGTGACATTGCATTGTTGTTCCGCGCCATGACTAACGTAGGTGTATACGAGTCAGTATTTCGGCGAGCGAACATTCCTTATCAAACGGTCCTGGGTCGCGGGTTTTATGAACGCCCGGAAATCAAGGATCTGATCCAGTTGCTGCGGTTCCTTGATAATAAAACTGATGAACTGGCGCTGGCGGCTGTTTTGCGATCGCCGCTCGGCGGGATCTCTGACAACGCGTTGTTGGCATTGCGTTGCGCGCCGTCGCTTGATGAAGTCGACTCAGGCGATCCGCTGCGACACTTCACACAGACACGCAGGCTCTACCTGGCGCTGCGTCACCACCGGGACATCGCCTACATTAGCGATGATGAGCACCTGCTGCTTGACCGCGCGGCCGAACTAATAAAAGGTCTGATTGCGCGACAGCATCACTACTCCCTTTCAACCCTTTTGCGATTTGCGGTCAACCGTTCAGAGTTTGCGCCGGTCATAGCAGCTACTTTCGACGGCGCTCAGCGTCTGGCGAATGTGCAGCGGCTATTCACCCTGGCAGAGCGCTTTGAACGTTCCGGGGCCCACCTGATTCGCGATTTCGTCCGTTATGTGGAGGAATTTGAAGCCATCGGCAGCCGCGAAAGCGAAGGCCAGATTGATGAGGCCACCAACGCCGTGAAGCTGATGACCATACACCAGGCTAAGGGTCTAGAGTTTCCCGTCGTGATCATTCCTGATTTGCAGCGGTCGTCGAGACCGCCGGAGAATTGGGTCCTGTTAGATCGTCAGCATGGCCTGACTTTGAAAGTTCCTGACGGACGCGGCGGCAGTCCGGTGGCTGGTCTGACTTTCAATCGTTTCGAGCAGCGACACGCCTGGCGGGAACAGTTTGAAAGTATGCGCTTGCTCTACGTTGCGGCCACGCGGGCGCAGGATCGCTTGATACTTTCCGGTACCACGCGCGACCTCGACAAGATCGGCACCCGGAGCGGCACGTGGCTGAATTGGATCTGGCAGTCGCTGGAGTTGCCGGCAGAAACCAGAACGGGCCTTGCCGATCTAACCAGTGATCTGCAGTTGCAAGTGACTTTGAATATTGCAGACGAGCAACCCGCCACCGTACCGGAGCAAACATCCGCCTTAGATGAGGCGCCGGCCGATACGGTCGCAGCGACGGCGCAGTCGATTGCCGAAGCATTTCCGCTTCTGGGCACAATTGAAGCGGAGCGCAGTCGCGCGGTTCACCGGTTCAGTGTCACGCAGTTGATCAACTACCAGCGTTGTCCGCGTCAGTATTATTTCGATCGCGTGTTGCATGCGCCGGCGCCGGACGCGCTCGCGGTGTGGAACAACGCGGAAGCGCCCGAGCCACCGGCGAATCTGACTGCGACTCTCAAGGGCGCAGTGATTCACCGGTTCTGCGAAACCTTCGCGGCCGGTGATGATCCGGAAGAGCGTCTGCGAAAGAGCTTTGGCGATGTGGTGCGAAACCGGCAGGCGGAACTGGCCGATCGTTTGGTCGAGATCAACGTGGAAGAAGCGATCGCGGAACTGTTACCGCTTGGGAAGAACTATTTATCCAGCGGTGTCTTTGAGCGAATCGAGCGGGCGCGCGCGGCTTTGTCTGACCCAGCGTCTGATCGTGGTCCTCGAGGGGAAGCGGGTCTTTGGAGTGAACTCGGTTTTCGCCTGCGCCGGCCGCTGGGGATTCTCAGCGGAGCGATTGATAAATTGCTTATCACCCCTGCCGCGACCGGAGTAGGTTTCGACATTGAGATTATCGATTTCAAGACCAATCGGCTGAGCCGCCGAGACTCAAGCTCTTCCCTGGAACCGGGGGCGTCTGGCCCGCCTGCCTTTGAAGACACGCAGTCGGTTTCAGCGAGCGAAAAGCGAGCGGAACGCCCGCGGTCCAAGCATAAGATTGAACAGTTCGCTTTCGACTTTAATGCGCCAGCTGAAAAGCCGAGGGCCGCGATACTGGATTCATCCGCGGATGCCTCGCTGGACGAACGCGTGGCGATCGCTGCCACTGACTATCAACTGCAGATGCAGGCTTACGCGCTGGCAGTCCGTGAGCTCGTGCCTTCTTTGTTGGACGGTTCTAAAATTATTTCTACATTGCATTTTCTTGAACCCAACGTTGAGTTTCACCTGATTGACGACCTGCTCTCGCCCGACGTCTGTCGTCGCGCGATAGACGACGCCATGATGAAGATAGTTTCTTCCGGTGGGCCGGGTGAGTTTCCAGTACACACGGCCACGCATTGCCGCATGTGCAACTTTCTTGGTATTTGCAATCCCGGGCGTGCCCACGTCCGCTCGATGAGACAAACGGGCGCAGGCATGGTTAACTTAAGTGCCACCAGAGCCGGTCGATAGAATGTCCGACAAGCTTTAAGCTTGTCGCTTACTTAGGTCAAAACTCTGACGGCTTAACGCCGCAAGCTAACAGTTTGCGTTACAGCGATCGACAAACTAAAGTTTGTCGGACACCGCGATAGAACAACTATGAGCAAACAAGACGATCCAAAAGTTGGCGCAGCGGCGCCTGACTTCACTCTCAAGGATGGCAGTGGCGACGAGTGGCGCTTGTCAGCCCACCGCGGCAAGGTTGTCGTTTTACTTTTCTATCCCGGTGACGAGACTCCGGTCTGCACCCGGCAGATGTGCTCGGTTAGAGATCGTTGGGAAGACTATTCGACAACCGGCGCTGAGGTGGTGGGAATTTCGACCGACTCAGTTGAGTCGCACCAGAAGTTTGCCGAACATCACGAACTCCCGTTGCGGTTGTTGTCTGACCCGTCCGCTAAGGTGGCAAACCTTTATGGTGCACGTTCACTGAATCCCGGCAAAGTGGCACGGTCCGTTTTCGTGATCGATGCAAACGGCGTCATGCGCTATCGTGATGTAAGACCGTTGGGATTGTTTCGTCCGAAAGACGATGAGGTGATTAAGGCGATTAATGATGCCGGAAAATAAGTTTCGAGTTCCAAGTTTCAAGTTCGGAAACGCATGAGGCCGGTCTATTCGAGAGCTGCCGCGGATCCGGACTCCAGACTTGAAACGCAAGGCTTTCGAGAAGCCCCAAGGATGAAAGGAATTTTGCTCAGGCCCGAAGGGCCGTAAGTCAATAGCCATGCCCGTAAGGGCGTGGACCAGGTGTTAGTCTCACTTTTGAAGGCCCGAAGGGCCGGCACAAAAAGGAGACTCAACATGGCCGGAAAGTACCTAAGCTTGCTAGTCCATTTTACGTGGAGTACGGCGAGACGGGAGCCTTGGTTGGAAATGGAAATGCGCGAAGATCTCTACTCTTACATCGGCGGGATAATGAACAACAAGAAAGCAAGACTAATTGCCGCTGGTGGGGTGTTTGATCACGTTCATTTATATGCTTCAATGCCGTCGACGATTAGCGTTGCAGATTTTGTGAACGCGGTGAAATCCAATTCCTCTCGATGGGTTCTCGAGTCTTATTCACGACTGCAAAACTTCGCTTGGCAGGATGGCTATGGAGCCTTCAGCGTAAGTAAATCGGAACAAGAGAAAGTTGTGCGATATATAAGAAATCAGGAAGATCATCATCGCAAGCGAACTTTC
>Ga0070698_100001601_pt1 | contig 25181 bp, 20 predicted proteins | sample KBSK1502metaG_FD_65477 | JGI IMG/M metagenome (GOLD analysis project Ga0070698, IMG submission 65477) | Corn, switchgrass and miscanthus rhizosphere microbial communities from Kellogg Biological Station, Michigan, USA - KBS K1-50-2 metaG | ecosystem: Host-associated > Plants > Roots >... | reverse complement strand
TGCTCGACAAGATGGACAAGGGGGAGGGGACGCTCGGCAAAATGGCGACGGACACGCTGCTCTACAAGAATCTCAACGCGACGCTCAAGTCTCTCTCGGAGCTCCTAACGGACCTGAAAGAGCGGCCTGGGAGATATTTGACTGTGAAAGTCTTCTAGAACGGGAGCGTGCAGCTAGAACGGGAGCGTGCAGCGGGTCTCCCTCCGCGACAAAACAACACAGTCGCTACGGGAGACCCGCTGCCCGCTCCTTGCTGCCCTTGCTGCCCTTCTACCAAATCGTGGCTTTGAGGCTATCGGCTCTCACCATGTCGTCGCCGGTCTTGCAACCGAAAGCTTCCGCGAACTCTTTGAGGTTTGACAGCGGTCCCATACCGCGCCACCGCGCTGGCGCGTGGGGATCTACGACCACTTGGTTACGCACATACTGGTCCGTCGCCTTGTTGCGCCAGATCTGGGCCCACGCGAGGAAAAAGCGCTGCTCCGGCGTGAAGCCGTCGATCTTGGGCGGGCGCGGCTTACCGGCGAGCGAATGCTCGAACGCCGCGTACGCCACCTTCAAGCCGCCCAGGTCGGCGATGTTCTCGCCCAGGGTGAGGCGGCCGTTCACGTGGGTACTGCTGTCCACCACGGTGTAGGCGTCGAACTGTGCGGCGACCCGGCCGGCTCGGTCTTTGAAGCGCTGCGCGTCGTCCGCGGTCCACCAGTCGCGCAGGTTGCCCTGGGCGTCGAACTGGCGGCCCTGATCGTCGAAGCCGTGCGTCATCTCGTGGCCGATCACGGCGCCCATGCCGCCGTAGTTGACGGCATCGTCGGCTGCCGGATCGAAGAACGGCGCCTGCAGGATCCCAGCGGGGAAGGTGATGTCGTTGAACGACGGGCTGTACGTCGCGTTCACGGTGGGGGCCGTCATGCGCCACTCACTCTTGTCGAGCGGCTTGTCGATGCGGCCCAGGTCGCGCGCGGTGGCGAATGTCTGGGCGCGCACCACGTTGGCCGCGAACTCCTGTCGATCGATCACCAGCTTGGAGTAATCACGCCACTTGTCGGGATAGCCGATTTTCTTGCCGAAGGCGCGCAGCTTGCCGACCGCCTGGGCGCGGGTCGAGTCGCCCATCCACTCGAGCGTGTGCAGCCGGTCGTCCAGGGCGGCGACGAGGTGATCGACCATGTCGCGCGCCCGGCGGCGCGCGTCGGGCGTGAAGGTTTCTTTGACGTAGGCCTCGCCGAGGGCGTCGCCCAGCATGAAGTTGGCGGCCTGGATGCAGCGCTTCCAGCGGGGCTGCTGCTCTTTCACACCGCTCACCGCCTGTTGGTAGCGGAAGCTCGCGTCTACGAACGGGGTCGAGAGCCACGGCGCGAGGTGACGCGCGAAGTGCCAACGCAGGTAAGCGCGCCAGTCGGCGAGCGGGACGGCGGCGATCAGGCTGTCCATCGCCCGGAAGAAACGCGGCTGGCCGATGTTGATCGCACCGGTGGCGGGCGCACCAGCCTCTTTCAAGAATGCCGGCCACGCGAGGTTGGGGGTGACCGAGTCGGCCGCGGCGAGCGCCAGCTTGTGGTAGTTGGCATTGGGGTCGCGGCGTTCGACCCGGGTCAGGGACGCCCGGGCGAGCGCCGTCTCGAGATTCACAATCCGGTGCGCCTCTGAGTCTGCGACAGTCGGGGCGTCGCCCACGAGGCCGAGTGTGTGTGAGATGTACTCCAGGTAGGCGGTGCGCAGGTTACGCGCGGTCGAGTCGTCGCGCACGTAATAATCGCGGTCCGGCAGTCCGAGCCCGCCTTGCGACGCGGCCGCGATCACCATCGTACTGTTCTTGAAGTCGGGCGTGCCGCCGAAGTTGAACACCGGGTCCCAGCCGTGGTGGTGGCCGCGGGCCAGGGCGCGTGTCACGTCTTCGTGGGACGCGATCGCGTCGAGCCGGGCGAGCTCGTTCTTCAGGGGATCGGCGCCGGCGCGCTCGATGGCGGTCGAATCCATGCAGGACGCATAGAAGGCGCCCAGCTTCTGCTCGGCGGTTTTCGGGGTCGCGGGCGCCGTAGCCGCGAGCCGGTCGACGATGGCGTGCAGCGTCTGGTTGTTGCGCTCGACGAGCTCGGTGAAGCTGCCGTAGCTCGGGTACTCGGGTGGCAGCGCGGTGCGCGCCAGCCAGCCGCCGTTGGCGAAGCGGTAGAAGTCCTGGCAGGGGGCGCAGGTGGTGTCTAAGTTCTCAGGATCTAGTCCGTGATGGATCGGAGTTTGAGCAGTTGCTCGTGAGGCAAGCATTACGAGCAGAGCGGAGACCAGCTGACGGCCAAGCCTCTGCATACGGTGCGCTCCTCGGAGGGGTGGGACGTTCCAGAATACGCGCGGAGAGGTCAGGGTGTTAGAGGGTGCGCGGTGCGCGGTACGCGGTTGCTTCAGCTGCCAGACTATTTCCCTGTGACCGGGGGCGAGCGCAGCAGGCCATGCAATGCACCCAAGGTCGCGTCGAACGCGTTCAGGAGGGGCTTCACGGTGCTCTCGTCCAGGTACCCCAGCTCCGCCGCCGCCCGACCAAGAGTCTCGGCCTCCGCGGCGGACCCGAAGGCGATCCGCAAGTGGCGTCGGCACAGGCCCGGTGTGTTTAGGGCGTAGCCCTCCACGATGTTCGCTTCGATCGATATCGTCGCTCGCCGGAGTTGGTCGAACAGGTTCTTCGCACGGGGGTGATAGGCGGCATCGGTCGCACGCAGCGCGAGGAGCAGCGCCTCGTGGGCCCGCTTCCATGCGACCAGCGTCTGATAGCTCCGCATGACGCTAATGTTCTCCCACTCGGGCGCTGGGACGTACCCATTTCACGGTAAGCGGAGCCCTTTTCGGCATCGGCGGCAACCGCGCACCGCGCACCGCGTACTATGCCTTCTATATTCTCCCCATGCTTTCCGTGACTTTCTTGGGCACCTCGGCCGCCCGGCCCACGGTCGAGCGCAACGTCTCGGCCATGGCCCTGGTGCGGGAGGGAGAGACGCTGCTGTTCGAATGCGGCGAGGGCACCCAGCGCCAGATGATGCGCTACGGGGTGAGCTTCGCGTTGTCCGAGATCTTCTTCACGCACTTTCACGCGGATCATTTTCTGGGCGTGATCGGGCTCATCCGGACGCTCGGGCTGCAGACGCGCGCGGAGCCGATGACGCTGTACGGCCCGAAGGGCGCTAAGAAGCTGCTTGCTCAAGCGCTGCAGCTCGGTGTAGAGAGGGTTCCCTTCGAAGTGGACGTACGGGAAGTGAAGCCCGGAGACATCATCGGAAGCAACCGCGCACCGCGCACCGCGTACCAAATTGACGTATTCGCTACGGAGCACGGTGGGGGGTCTGTCGGGTACGCGCTGAAGGAGCATGAACGTCCTGGACGATTCGATCCCGAGAAGGCGCGCGCCGCGGGCGTGCCGGAGGGACCCTTGTGGGGGAAGCTGCAGAGAGGGGAGACGGTGGGACTGGCGGACGGGCGGACCGTGAAGGCCGAGGGCATTGTGGGCCCGACGCGGCCGGGGCGCGTCGTCGTGTTCACGGGGGACACGCGGCCCTGTGCCGCCGTGGTGGATGCGGCGCAGGGGGCGGACCTATTGATTCACGAGGCGACGTTTGGGGAGGAGGAGAAGGAGCGCGCCAAGGAGACGGGGCATTCGACGGCGCGCGAGGCGGCGCAGGTGGCGCTCGCGGCCAAGGCCCGGCGCCTGGTGCTGTCGCACGTCTCGGCGCGCTATTCGATCAGTGCGGATGAGCTGGTGAAGGAGGCGCGAGAGGTGTTCAAGGAGACTGTTGTCGCGAAGGACGGGATGACGATCGAGGTTCCGTTTCCGGATTGACGCGCCGAGCGGTGTCCGTCGGGGTCTCCCTCCGCGACAAAACAACACAGTCGCTACGGGAGACCCCGACTTCCACCGCTACGAGCTTTCCGGGGACGCCTCATCCGACAACGCCTGATCCGACAACGCTTCTCCCGGCAACGCCTATCTCGTCAACGCTTTTCTCAGGTTCTGCAACAGTCCGTCGAACATCCGATGAGCGCTGCGGCGGCGATAGAAGTGGCCGAGCAGCCAGGCGCGCAGCCCCGACGGGGTCCAGACGTGCTTCATGGTGATGCGCGTGGCGCCGCCCTGGAACTGGAGCTTGAAGAACGTCCTGGCGCCGCGGCGGTGGACGATCTCGACCCAGGCGTAGGTGGTGGGTGGGACGAAGTCGATGACCTCGATGACGCAGTCGGCTTTGCGGCCATCGCGCTCGAAGTGGAGGCGGTGGCGATCGCCTTTGCCCTTCTTGGTGGGGCTCGGCACGGCGGCGGTGCAGTTGGGGAGCCACTCGGGCATGCGGCTCGCGTCGGAGAGGAGCTCGAACACCTCTTCGATGGGAACCCCGACCAATCCGGAGTACGTCAGCGAGATCGGGCGCATGGGGATAATATGCGGTGGAGGGCGGTGGAGGGCGGTGAAGGGCGGTGAAGGGCGGTGATGCGGCGATCCCGCAGCGCCCTCCACCAGCCTGCTGGTCGGCGGACCGGTGTTAGTTTTGTAGGGGTTGTCGCGCAGGGGGGCGGCGTCTAAGTTCAGCCTCCCGACGGGGCTGTAGCTCAGCTGGGAGAGCGCCTGGATCGCACCCAGGAGGTCAGGGGTTCGAGCCCCCTCAGCTCCATGTTCATTCCTCCGGCGGAAACAGGTCGCCCGCGGCCTCGGGCGTAATGGCGTGGCCCGCGAGGGTGATCGCGCGCGCCAGGGCGGGATCGCGGCGGTGGGCGAGATCGGCGCCGCTCGGCAGCACCACTTCATCCGGCATGACGCCTCGGCCCTCGAGGCGGGTCCCGTCGGAGAACACCAGGTCGGCTGACGTCATCGACGTGTAGTAGACCACCACAACTTCGACCCCCGCTCGGTGCTGGTATCCCCTGGATTCCATCACGGCGCCGGCGGTGCGGTCACCCACGACGGATCCGCGGTTTCGCATCTGGAGCAGGTAGGCGAGAAGCTCGGCAGCCGACGCTGACTGGGCGTCGACGACGGCGACCACGGTGCCCGTGAACCGGGGACCGGGTCGGGTACGGAGCGGCTCGGTTTTGTCGCGCGTGCGACGCACGCCGAAGGTGTCGGCGCCGACCAGGTTACCGGCGAGGCGGAGCAGGGTGGACTCGAGGCCACCGGGGTTGCCGCGCAGGTCGAGCACGAGCGCCTTGAACCCTTGGGCCCGCTTGACCCAGCGGTCGATTTCGCGATCATCCGCCAGGAAGTTGGGAAGCTTCCAGACGAGGACATCCGAGCCGAGCTCCCAGAGGACGCTGCGATTGGCTTGCGCCCAGTTCTGCTCCTCGCGAATGAGCTGCCAGATGTCGTCGCCGTGGGTCAAGTCCATGATGGGGGGGTGGGATGTGACCTTCGATTGCACGACGACAGACCGCACCGTGTCGCCCGGGCTCTGGAGGGTCAGCCGCACGGTGGCGCGGGGTGCGAGGGCGTAGTAGAGGTACTCGAGGTCAAAGCGGTCGGCGCGGTTGACGGCGAACTGGTCGATGCCGAGCACCAGGTCGCCGGGCTTGACGCGTTGCGCGGCGGCGTCGCTCTCGGGGCGCACTTTGAGGATGTAGCAGGAGTCGCCCACGGTGCCCAGGTTCCAGCCGTACTGCACGACGGCGCTGCGGCGCGGCGGGAAGAAGTGGGTATGCGAGTCGCGCAGCGCACTGAGGGTGACGGCGATGCTCAGGAAGGCTTCGTCGTTGGAGTGTGCCGCGGCGATCCTGGCGTCGGTCGAATCGAACAGGGTCTTCAAGTCGAGGCCGTGGAAGGTGGTGTCGTAGTAGTGGTCCCGGAGGTCATGCTCGACGACGCGGAGCATGAGGTGGGCGCGCTGGCGATCGAAGTCGGTCATCTCCTGGCCGGCCGCGGGGCTGGCAAGGCAGGCGAGGAGGAGGAGGCGCAGCGAGAGGGCACGGTGCATAGACGGCCTCCGGGCTGACCGCGTCGCCCTCGAACTTCGCGTGCAACCGGGGCTCAGGCAACTCGGCTACCGAAGCTCTGATGATGGGGCTATTTTAGCTTGAGCACTGCCCCTTGGTGTAACTGGCAACACGCCTGACTCTGGATCAGGAGAGTCCTGGTTCGAGCCCAGGAGGGGCAACTCGAAAGCCGCTCGGCCTCGGCCGGCGGCTTTCTTCATTGCGGCTCCCGCGTCTTAGCGTCTTGCTTGCGCCCAGCGATGAGCCCAGGGGGGCAACTCGAAGCCCGATGCGACGATGAGTCGTGTCGCGCGTGCGTGCTCGGGGCGTGCACCTCACCGGTGACCCGGGCCGCCCGTAACGCCTGCCGCATTCCCGACCCCAGTCGTCGAAAACGCCCTAGCCGCGGGCCATGGCGCCGTGCATATGTAAGCGCTGGTGAAGTCGGATGAATCTGCTTCTGGCCACGGACAAGTACAGCATCGAGGCCCTGATGGCACGCCGCCCCAGCGCTGAGCCGATCTACGAAGTCGCGGACCTGTATCGCCGGACGTGCTTCACGACAGGCCATTCGCTGTTGTGGCCAGAGCGCGAAGCCTGGAATCCAACCACGCTTCGACAGTTGTGGGAAGCCATCATCGGACACCCGGACGAGGGCGAACGCAACTTCGAGGAGAAACTCCGAGATCAGCTCTCGCCGCTACCGGACGATGCTACCCGAGTAGCGGCAGAGGCAGTTGCATTCTACTACCTGTTTTCGAGCAAAATTGGTGCTAAGACCAAGCGTGAGAAAGTCCAAGAAATCATCTCCTGGCGCTTTAGGGACACGCCACCAAACCTCGGAGTTCTTGAGCGAGCGTTCGCAGCAGGTGGTGTTGGCGGGCCTGGCACCTACTACAGCACGAGCATACCTTGGCAGGTCGCATTCACCCTGAAGTTTGCTGAGCTTGCTCTCCTCGATCACACTGACCTCAGCAACTCCGCAGCCTGCCAAGCTGTTGCTGATCGCGCGGTTCGGGAAGTGCCCAAGGCGGCCGAGGCCAGGCACATTTTGTTGCACCTACTGTTCCCGGATCAATTCGAAACCATCGCGAGCAGGACGCAGAAGAAGCGGATCGCCGAGGCCTTCGCTCGGCTGGCCGGTGGTGCGACAGATACCGACGCGGCGCTCGCCAACATTCGCAAGGGCCTCGAGGCTGAGTACGGAAGGACGGACATCGACTTCTACGAGCCGGAAATCAAGGCTCGGTGGCGGACCGGTGATGGGGACGACGACATCACGGAGAATCTCGAGGCCATCCTAGCAGGATACGCCAAGGCTCGGGCGAGCCAGCCTTTCAGCCGTGAGTCCGAGATGTACCAGCTGTTCCGACGCACAGAGACCGCGTTCGCCAAGTGCCAGCCTGTTCGAGACCGTCCAAACCTAAATGTCAAAGCATCCCCGGGGCAGGGAAACTGGGCTGCTGTTCCCTGGATCTCGTTTCTTGATTCGCGCGAGACGACAACCACCCAGAGGGGCGTCTACTGCGTCTACCTCTTCCGCGAGGACATGTCGGGCGTCTACCTGACGTTCAATCAGGGAGTGACCGACCCGACCAAGAAGGAGGGCTGGGCTGCAGCTGAACAGTCGTTGCGCGGTACCGCGGCAAAGGTTCGTCAGGATTTCCCGCAGCTCAGTGATCATGGCTTCAAGCTCAGCGACGACATAGACCTGCGGACGCGTGGTGTGTTGGGTGGGTCATACGAGGTCTCCACCATTGCGCATAAGTTCTATCCCAGTGGGGCGGTGCCTTCTGAAGAGGAACTGCTCTCTGATCTTGAGCGAGTGCTCGAGGTATACACCGAGTATGTCGAGAACAAATCCCGCCCTGGCGTCAGCAGGCGCGCCTGGGTCTTCCAGGCCAACCCGGACCGTTACGATCTCGCTGGTGCGCTATCGCAAAAAGAGGAAATGGCTTGGCTTGCCTTGCAGCGAGCCAGCGAGATGAGCGTTGGGGATCGGGTTTTCATGTGGGAGTCAGGAGCAAGGGCAGGTGTGGTTGGGTACGGGACGATTTCTGCCGCCGCGGCGAATACGCCTTTTCCACAGGACGAGATAGTCTTCAGCCGGGATCCAGAGAAGTTTGACGGTGTTCAGCCCCGTGTTCGCTTGCTTATAGACGGGGTCTTGAGATCGAGGATCGAGAAGGCGGAGCTTGAGCGACACCCACTGCTCAAGGAGTTGGCGATCGTCCGCGCGCCAAGAATGACCAATTACCTACTGACCGATGCTCAAGGTAGTGCCCTTGAGAGCCTTGTGAGGGAACGGATGGTGACGGACAAGACTCCTAAGCCTGCTCGAGATCTTGTGTCGCCGAGGAGAGACTTGGCAGCCGTTGTCGAGTCCTTCTCGCAGGCGCTGGAGCAATGCCATCTGTCCTTCGGTTCTGTGCATTCGCGAGTGGTTCGGTCCTTCGTCGCAAGTCTGGCGACAAAGCGCTTCGCTATTATCACTGGCCTCTCAGGGTCCGGCAAGACACAGATCGCGTTGAAGCTCGGCGCTTGGCTGGGCGAAGGGCGATCGAAGGTCGTTGCGGTGCGCCCCGACTGGACTGGCAGCGATGCGCTGTTCGGTTATGAAGATGCTCTCCAGCTTCCATCGGAGGACGGACGAAGGGCATGGTATGCACCGGAAGTCCTTCGGTTCATTCTGCAAGCGGCGCGCGATCCACAATGGCCCTATCTGCTGGTTCTCGATGAGATGAACCTGGCGCACGTTGAACGATACTTTGCAGACGTCCTTTCCGGCATGGAGACGCGGCTAGAGTGCATCCCTAACCTGGTCTGGGAGGCTGGGTTCTGGCGGCTTCCGGCGGATGGCCCGGACAAGATTGCATTCCCAGCAAACCTCTTCGTGGTTGGAACAGTAAATGTCGACGAGACGACCTACCTTTTTTCGCCCAAAGTGCTCGATCGATCAAATACCTTCGAGTTTCGGGTGGAAACAAAGGACCTGGCCTCGTCTGCCCAACGCCCCCTCCCCATCCAGGCGGGCGACCCAGCCTTGGTCCGTGGTTTGCTGGCCATCGCCGTGGACGATAGGTGGCATCTAGATCACCCGGCACCAGGACAGAACGAGTTCGCGGAGCATTTGCGGAGGTTCCACAGCCTGCTCACCGAGGGGGGTGTCGAGTTTGGGCACCGCGTCTTCTATGAGGCAATCCGCTTCGCGGCGATGCACGCCGCCGCTGGCGATCAAGATGTGCTGCGAGCCCTCGACCTCCAGATGATGCAGAAGGTGCTTCCGCGGCTGCACGGTTCTCGCCGGCGGCTTGAGGTAACGCTGTGTGCGATTGGGCAGTTCTGTCACGATCTTACGTTCGATGCCCAGCTCGGATTGCGCGATGCCGTGGCTCGATTCGACCCTATGCAAGCATCACCTGCCGCGGCGCGTCTCCCAGTATCGTTCGACAAAGTCGTCCGAATGACGAGGACGCTACGGGCAAATCAGTTCGTCAGCTTTACGGAGTAAGGCCTAGTGCCGCCCGTCAGCCGAGCCAAGGTTCCCATCGTAGATCCCTCAGGGGTGGCCAAAGGTGTTGTGGAAATCGCCCTACTGCCGCGGACACCGGCGTCTTCAGCTGTTCCAATCCTCCTTGACGAGAGCTCCGCAGCCGACGCTGATCTGAGCCTACCATCCGTCCAACTACTGGAGGGAGAAGAGTACCGTTACGAGGTGATGCTTCTGTCTGACGTGAAACGCGTCGAAACGAGCAAGCCTGACGTCTTCGAGCCAGATACCCACCACGGCGGAGTGGGACGAGTCCGTCCTCGCCTATATACGGGCACGCTTCCTGTCACGATCACGGCGGATGGTCGACCGATAGGAGAGGCCTTGTTCGAAGTGCGCTCTCGAAAGCTCGACTACTTAACGCACTTCAGATGGATGTTGCGGGACATCGCCGACGAGATCGCCGAGGTTGTAATGGAGCGGTTCGCTCCTACGGAGCAGCGGTTTGCGATTGATGAGGCGGCGGACGCACAGACACTCTACCAAAGGTTCGCCTTTCTACGCAGCCTCCTCTCCGACGACTCGCTAGAAGCAGCCATCCACCAGGTTGTATCGCGACCGCACGTGTCATGGGAGGAAGAGGAAGTGACGGGAAGCGCGGGGCAGGGTGTACGCATGTCATCCGCCGTTGCCCGCCAGCTGGCCGCCGGAGGCAAACGCGTGTCGTCTCCGCAACATCTTCGCGCTCTGTTCAAGTCACTCCCGCAAGCCATCGTCTGGAGGCGCACGGAGACGACTGTCGACACCGTGCCGAACCAGTTCGTCAAGTTCGCGCTTACCAGATGGCGAGATGTCCTGCTGGCTATCGAGGATGGCCTTCGCTCGTCGGCGCAGAGTGTAGCCGCCAAGAGGGGGATACGAGAAGTGCGTGTGGTCCTAGATCGACTTCACGAAGTTCTAGGGGAGGAGGTGTTCCGCGAGGTTGGGGACTTGACAGCCTTCCCAGCCGGAAACCAGGTCCTCCAGAAGCGCGAGGGTTACCGAGATGTCCTGCGTGCGTATCTCCAGTTCGAACTAGCAGCGAAGTTGGGTTGGCGCGGGGGTGAGGATGTTTATCAAGCGGGACAGCGAGACGTCGCCACGCTCTACGAGTATTGGACATTCCTCCAGCTAGGCAGAATCGTAGCTCGCCTCGGAGACTCCCCCTTCGACTTTTCCAATCTCGTGGAGGTCGATGAGCGCGGTTTAAGTGTTAGTCTGCGGCGTGGCGGGGTGACGCTCGTCTCTGGAGTGGTTGAACGTCTAGGACGCCGCCTTCACCTTGAACTCGCTTTCAACCGGACGTTTGCCGCTGGCGATGGCTCATGGTCCAGAGACATGCGCCCTGACTGCTCGCTGGAAATCCTTCCGGAACAAGGCAACGGTGCCGCTTTCGAGCCGGTGTGGCTTCACTTTGACGCGAAGTACCGCGTAGACAACCTGGCACAGATTCTCGATCAGGGTCTCGACGAGGATGCGTTCGGCGAAGCGAAGCGGAGCGATCTTCTCAAAATGCACTCCTATCGAGATGCGATCCGCCGCTCCGCGGGCGCATACGTCCTGTATCCAGGAAGCGAGCATCGCTTCTTCACCGAGTATCACGAACTCTTGCCGGGTCTTGGCGCGTTCGCCCTGAGGCCGTCTGATTCAGGCGAGGCGAGAGGATCGCTGGGGCTCGCTCGCTTCCTCGAGGACGTACTTCAGCACGTTGCTACGCAGATATCGCAGCACGAGCGTGGGCGGTACTGGAACCGCCGAGTTTATGAGCGTGCTTCGCCTCAATCTAAGGAGGCCCCCGCTGCGACATTCTTGCGACAGCCTCCGGCGGATACCAGAGTGCTCCTTGGGTACGTGCGAGGGTCGCGCCACCTCGAATGGATTCACAAGGCACGATTGTACAACCTGCGAGCGACCGGTCGTAGAGGGCGCGTAGGGTTGAAGGGATCCGAGTTAAGCGCAGAGCTCGTTGTGCTGTATGGCAGAGGTTTGGACGGTGTAGAGATTTGGCGCGTCGGTGGAGACACGGAACTTCACACTCAAAAAGAGATGGCGGAGATGGGATACCCTCAGCCTGGCGGCACCGCGTACTACTGCCTGCCCCTGCAGGAGGTCGCATTGGGCGCGTGGGAGCGGCGAATCAGCCTCGATACCGTGCTCAGGGTCCTAAGCCGCATCGCTCCCGGGAAACCGCTCGGGTCGCCGGTTCCTACAACGTGGCTCGATCTAGTTGAATCCAGTCACGTGCCTTGAGACGCACACAATCAATTGGCCGCCCACAACTTACGTTGGCGGTCGGTGTGGCCACCTCACACCGAATCACTCCCACTCGCCCCTTGTGCTCCTGAACGTCGGCGCTTAACTTGTTCCCATACAGGGAACTTAGTAGTATACAGCATTCCCATGCAGGGAACATGGAGTTGCGGCACATAGATGAGGGTCGTCGGCCGAAAGAAACTCTACGATTTCTGCCGACGGCACGAGGATGTCAGGGCCGCCGTGGACGCCTGGTTGGCGGAAGTAGAAGACGGGAGTTGGCAGACGCCCCACGAGTTGAAGGCGCAGTTCGGCACGGCCAGTGTGGTGGCCAAGAACCGGGTGGTTTTCAACCTTCGCGGAAATCGCTATCGCCTTGATGTGAAGATGAGTTTCCAGCTGCAGGAAGTATTGGTCGTTCGGATCGGGACTCACGAGGAATACGATGATTGGGAATTCTGAAGGGATCAGTGAGGTAGTCAAGGTCATCAAGACCGAGGAGGACTACGAGGCGGCTCTCGCTGCCATCGAGTCCCTTCTGGATCTCGATCCCGCGCCCGGCACACCAGACGCAGATCGGCTCGAGCTGCTTACCCTCGTGGTGGAGGATTACGAGTCGCGAGCCGCTCCGCTGACGCTTCCAGATCCTATTCAGGCGATTCGCTTCCGCATGGACCAGCAGGGGTTAAAGCAAAGCGATCTCGTGCCGTACATTGGAAGCCGGAGCAAAGTCTCCGAGGTCTTGTCGGGCAAGCGGGCACTGACACTCTCCATGATTCGCCGGCTTCACGAGGGCCTCGGCATTCCCGCGCGAGTCTTGCTCCAAGATCGTAAGGAATCGGAGTCAGACCTCGCGGACAGTGGCGTGGAGTGGGAGCGCTTTCCCCTCGCTGAGATGGTGTCGCGCGAGTGGATCACGGGCCCACTCTCGAGAGTACGGGACCGAGCGGAAGAGGTCCTGCGTGATTTCTTCCACAACGCAGGGACGCTCTCGGCACCTGCGGTTCTCTACAAAAAGAGCATTCACATTCGGTCGGCAAAGAGAATGGATCCCTATGCGCTCGCAGCCTGGAGCGGACGTGTAGCATCGAAGGCGCTCGCGGGTCAGCCGCCGGTGCCCTACGAAGGTGGGTCCGTTAATCTCGACTTCATGAGGGAAATCGCTCGCCTTAGCTGGTCTGAGCAGGGGCCCGTGCTGGCGTGTGAGTTTCTTCGTGGTCATGGCATTGCGGTCGTCATCGAGCCGCACTTACCACATACGCATCTCGATGGCGCCGCCATCCTCCTCGATGCTAGTCGACCAGTGATTGGTCTGACTCTGCGCCACGACCGACTGGATAACTTCTGGTTCTGTCTCATGCATGAGTTGGCCCACCTTGCCTTGCATCTATCACGTCCGAAGGAGGACGAACCATCGCGCTTCTTCGACGATTTGGACGCCGTCGCTCCCAACGACAAGCGCGAATCGGAGGCGGACAGAAAGGCGGGCGAGGCGCTCATCCCAGAGGAGGAGTGGAGCAAGAGTCCGGCGAGCGTGCTGCGAACGCCGGATGCGGTCGAGCACCTGGCTAAGCGGCTGCGCGTTCACCCGGCCATCGTGGCGGGCCGTATCCGGTACCTGCGCGGAAGCTATCGAATTCTTAGCGAGTTGGTTGGGCAAGGTCAGGTGAGGCGCCTTTTCCCTGACGTTCGATGGAGCAACGTCGCGTAGGGTACGCGGCAGGAGCGAGAGTCCGTGTTTGATTATCTGCACTACGTGCCCGTGCTGCGTTGGAAAAAGGCCGAACGCGATGCGCTCGCCGCACTCGATGGCCGGGCTCGACAAATCACGACGCCTCTTATCGAATTGCCCATGGGAGAGTTGCTAGGTGTGCGTCGGAGGCGTCGCAACACGCCTGTCCAGTACCTGTCAGAGATGGCTGCGGACGTGTTACGCTGCTGGGGCAGCACCCCAACCTTCCTGGACCTTAGGTTGGTTAGCGATGAGCTTAGGGTCGGTGGCCACCACCCGCTGAGCGTTCTGGCGCATTTGATCGTGAATCGGGGCGGGCGTGTGGTGCCCGTAACTGGGCTGGGGCGATCACCCCGGTACCAGGAAGCTGTTAGGAGGGTCGCAGGTGTGGGTAATGGCGCGTGCATTCGCCTATTTCTGCCTGATCTGCGACCTGGCGCAGACCGGGAGCTTGGCAGGCTGCTTCGAGCGCTGCAACTCGATGCAGCCCACGTGGACCTGATCGTTGACTGCCAAGTTGTGACTCGCGATGGCGACGGGCTTGCCAACCTCGCTCGGGCTGTTCCCCGCATCGACGATTGGCGCAGCATAACGTTGATGGCCGGCGCCTTTCCTAAAGACCTAACAGGCTTCAAGCCCGGGGTACACACGCTTGAACGCACGGACTGGCTGCGGTGGCGATCCTTTGTAAGCGTGAAAGGCTTGCGAAGGGCACCGGCGTACGGCGACTACATCAGTCTTCACGCAGTCTTCATGGAGCCGCCACCGGGCGCGAACTTCAGCGCAAGCATTCGGTACGCCTGCGAAGAGTACTGGCTGATCATGCGGGGGGAGGGTGTGCGGAACCGCGGAAGCGCCGGCTACCAGCAATGGCCGGCGAACGCTCAGCTGCTAATTGAGAGGGCAGAATTCCAAGGACCAATGTTTAGCGCAGGCGACAACTTCATCTATAGGAAGGCGATCTCGCGAGGCGAACCCGGCAACGCAACTCAATGGGTCTTTGCCGGAGTGAACCACCATCTGACTCTCGTCGCGCGTCAGATGGCAAGTCTCCCCGTCCCCCAATACGCGAACACGCAGCGTTATGAAACTCATCGTAGGTAGCGACCTCCCACGTCGCAGTATGGAGTTAACGGAGGCCCGGCGCATTCACCCGTCCTTGGCCCCCAAGGGCTGAGGAGCGGGCCACCGTACTGGTCGTGCAAGATCCACCACGCTGGCGCAGAACGTGTCGGGCGCTCTGGCAACGCTCTCACGGCTTCGTTCGCTGACCCGCAGTACCACGCTCGGTTCATGACCATCAACATCAGCAACGAGGGAAACCTTGAGTGAATCGGGACCAGATTGTTGACGTACTAGCGAACGCCACTGATCCTGGCTCAGAGAATCACGAGCGGGCCGTTTCAGAGAGGAAGAAGTGGAAGGCACGAGCAGATTTAGCTGAGGTCTTTTTTGCGCACCGCCTAGCTGAGCCGGTAGCCGCGGTCCTCAATGCACAGGACGAGTTGTCGGCGGAAGCGGGATTCATCGTGCACCGAGACAACGGATGGTCGGGATTCGACGGGGACACGGTGGCAAGCGCGCTTGTGAGCCGTGTGCGAGCCGGACAGTCTCCAGCGGAAGCGGTTCAATGGTTAGAAAGGGTTCTGCAGACAACGAAGGCAGAAGGTCTGTGTGTGCTCGCGACATGGGGGGTTTCCCTGCGGGACAAGATCGCATTCGACAATGGAGTCGACGTGCTGCCGTTCGAGGACCTACCGGACTCACCGTTCAAGTCTTTGGTACTTCGGGATCGCGATCTCGCTACGATGGCAAGCTTGGTTCCACTTCCATTCCTTCGGCCACCAGAGGCAGCCCTCACCCTTCGCGTTACGATGGATCCAGCCATTTCGAACCGACGGTACGGCAACCCACCAGTAAGGGATGACGCCGGTCGCGAATACACCTTGCTGAGCGAAGTTCTTCTGGCCTTGACGCCGATTGGGCCGTGCGCCGCCATGCCAGCCGGCTACTGGTTTCAGTACACCGATCCGGATCTCACAGACGCCCTGTTCCTCGTTGGCTGGACCCTCCCTACGCCCGACATCTTGCCAGCAGTCTTCCCCAAGCCTCACCCGCTTGATCCGGAAGAAACAAAGAGGATTGTCTCGGCCTACCTTAGGCTCGAGCCAGGCTTGCGCCGAAGAGCGCAGGTGGCTCTCCAGCGTCTCAACCAAGCTATCCGGCGCCTTCGGTTCGGCGACAAAGCAGCAGAGATCTCGATCGCGCTGGAGGCCCTTCTAATCGATGAGCCGGGCGAACATAATCACAAGGTGGGGCTGCGGGCTGCTCTCCTCCTCGGTGGGGATAGCGAGACTCGTATCCGCCACCGTTCGATTATTGGCGGTCTGTACAAGGCAAGGAGCGCCCTCATGCACGGTGGACAAGAGAGCGACGAGATCAACTTGAAGGTGATTGGGAAGCTGCCCCGTGAGACTATTGCAGACGAGGGAATCCGGATTTGCGCGGCTGTGATCCGGAGGACAATTGAGCTTGGGAGCATTCCGGATTGGTATAAGATCGAGCTGGGCGTCGAAGGCTCCTAATCAGCACCTAATCGGAGACTATCCAACGAGGGCGAGTCTACGAGCCGCCATCATCCTGCCCGCGCGGCCACCAGGCGCAGCTGAACAGGGTCGCTCTTGACCTCGCGGGTTTGGACCACCGGCCCCTGGCGACTCCATGTGTCGAGTTCGATCACGACTGTGCGTCCGTTCGCACCGCTGGGTCGAAGTTTGCGACACAATAGACTGCCGAAGGCCTCATCGTGCGTCGACACCAACATTTGGCGTCGATCCTTAGCCCGACGCAGCAAGTCGACCAACCCGAGCAGGTTGATGTCGTCCAAGCTTTGTAACGGATCGTCTAGTATGGCAACCGATAACGGCGGCTTTGAAACGCCGATGTTCAGGGCAAGGAATACGGACACGGCAAGCGCATTCACTTGAGAACTCGACAATACTGCAGCAGGAAGGTCGCATTCCTTGTCCTCGACTGGGTCACTCACGACAGTTGATAGCTCCCCTCTTCCTCGGAAGACTCTCGAGAGGAACGCGACCAAACGAAAGGCAGGATGAGGATCGATTCTGGCGTAGATGCTCTGAAGAAGCGGGCCGATCTCACGAAGCCGCTGCTGCACGACTGCCGACCCTGCTTCCCGCAGAGCCTCGATAACGCGCTGCGCTAGCTCCCCCGTTTGGTTTCGGGCAGCGATTGCTCTTTCGCGTTCGCTAGTGTCACGGAGTAAGGCTTCGCCTTCCACACGCAGTTCGTCAATAGCAGCTGCAGCGGAGGACTGGGCGAGGCGCAACGCCAACGACTCTCCGGTGCGCTGGAGTTCTCCGAGACGTTGGATTGCTGCATCGGCCTCAGCGATCGCCTTGGCCACAGCTGGCCTGTCCCTGGAAGTCCCACTCGCCGTTAGACCGAGTTCAATCAAGCGTGCTCGTAGACTCTCGAGCACCATATGTCGCTCGCTCAATGCCTGCTCAGCAGATCGTAACGTGACTGCGGCGGCTGCGGCCTCCTGCTCCTTGGCTGCTAGAGCTGTTAGAAGTGTCGGAAGCTTATCCGGCGTCGATGCCGTTCCCACACCGCCTTTGGCCATCGCCTCCAGGCGCTGGCGAGTGGCCTTCTTATCATAAGTCTGTGCACAGACCGGACACCGGTCCTCAAGATGCTTGAGCGCTAGAACGGCCAGGGTCTTCAGTTGCTCATTGTTCTCTTCCAACGCCGCCTGAACTCGTCGGACCTCGGCCAATCGTGTCTGTTCCTGTGCGACCACAAGCTTCAAGTCTTCCACTTGCTGTTGAACCGCGACCACCTTATCACGGAGCGCCTGGATCTCGGGCCCTGGCTGACTCACTAGCGCCGCGATGTCGGTGTCTACAAGCCGAAGCGCATTGACGCGCCGTTCAGTCGAGCGGCGAAGGGCATCCAGTTGCTTAATTGCGCTATCGATTGCAGATGGCGCATCACGTGACGACGGCTCGACCTGATTTAGGGGCAACCCAACCGCTGCTAAGTCTCTCCACCACTGCGACCATGCGTCGGGCGTAATCGCCGAGGCGGTTGCGGACGCCCTGACAGTCAGATCTGACAAGCGAGACTGTATTAAGTCCAATCGTTCGCGCAGGGGACGGAGTTCCTCTTGACGCTGAGTCGTTGCGGTTGACCAGGCCTTCTTGGCCTGCTCGAGTGCACTCTGCAGCTCTGTGACCCGGCCTGCGCCGACCAACTCGCTGACAGCCGCAAACCGTTCTTGGTCTGATGCGGCCTCGACAAAATGACGAATCAAATCCTGTTGGAGGTAGACGCTGCGTGTGAGCACCGACGCCAGGGCTTCGCTCGGATCGGAAGCGGACGCAGCGTCTGGCCAAACAATGTCAATTAACCTCCCTTCGGCGGAGGGCCCTTGGTACACCCCCTCAGAAGTTTCTACCGAGACCCGGCGCTCCTTTCCATCGAAGCTGCGGGTCACGGTGAGTAAGCGACCTGTACCAGCGTCTTTCATTCGGAGCATGACCCTTGCTTGACCTGAGTCCGAGTACATCGAGACTAGGCGAGCATCGTCGATGTGGGGTCTCGGGATCCTCCCGCAGAGTGCCCACAGAATCCCGTCGAACAATGAGGTCTTGCCGTGACCGTTCGCCCCAATCACAACGACCGCATCGGCGTCGAGATCGAACCTGTGATGTCGAGGGAAGCCCCGGAAGCCGCTTAGCTCAAGAGACAGCAGTCTCACGTCCGCCCCGGCGCTTGTGAAGTCGCTCTAGCAATGGCGATTGATCGCGGAACGCGTCGACGAGGAGCTGCGTCGTCTCCTCAGGAATGCCTTGGTCGGCGAGGAGTCTCGGAAGCAACTCGAGTGCTGACTCGTGGCTTGGCCTCGCTTGCTCTTGACCTAGAGGGAGAAGAGGGCGGAGTACGCGCTCCACATCACTGGAAGTTCGAAGATCATCGCCTGTCGCGACAATCTTGCGAAGTCGGGTTGTATTGTAGCGAAGAGCCTCTATCTCGCTGTCATCGACCGGTCCAAGGCCGGGGGTCAGGAGCACCAGGTAACCATCCCAAGACTTCGCCTCGTTCTTGCCTACATGCTGGGAGATTACGTCGACTAGAGATCCCTGCAAATCCGGCCATGTTCGGAGAAGCTCACTGCACGTACTGAATACGACCAATCCAACCACGTTGTATTCGTCCTCGAACAGTCGCGACGTTGGTGTGTCCCACTCGCGCCCGCTTGCGGTGATCTGATGGTAGCCACCCGATAGGAGCACCTGAGAGGCTGCTGCAACGACATCAGTCGGAGTAAAGCCCACTGAGGAATCAGTCACGGTACCACCTTTTTTACCTGTGCTGCGTCCGCACGCATGGCGCCCACGTGGTACAACGGGAGAGGCGCTTGCTCGGCTATAATGCTGTCGGGCGCGTCTCCCTGCAGTATGTCGCTGGGCGGGGTAGGCATATTAATCCACCCATCTGAAGTACCAGCGACAATAACGCCCTGGGGAGGTGCCCAACGTCCCCGATACCGCTTCCGACGCCTCTCCACATCTGCCTCTACAGCCGCTTTGCCTCGGTGCCCACGCCCAGATACGACGAAAAGGGCGGCGACCAGGCGATCACCCCGGCGGAACTCGACTAGCCCGTCCTCAATAATAAGTGGGTGAGCACCTGAGACTCGAGCGACCATTGCGAGACCCAACAGGAGATCCGCTACGAGTCGGGCAGCTTCGAGTTCACCTGGGTGGTAAGGCTTATCATGCAGGAGCCAGAGTGCTCTGAGGTACCCAAGCTTGACGAGCCCGAGAGTTCCGAGGTTGGTCATCAGACCGGCAATATCCTCAATGGGCACCTGATCTTCTTCAACCTTATTCTTGATCGCCTGGTCGAATTGAGCTATGTGAACTTTCACTAAGCGCTGCGACAGCTCTTCCATGAACCGGATCCAACCGGACTGAATGTAGTTCCCGGGATCTATTGCAAGGGCCGCGAAGAATGGCGACCCCGCGAGTGGAACTGGATCTACTTGGTAGAGTTTTGCGGCCTCGGGCACTGCGGTGCGAAGTAGCTTCGCGCATGCTACGAGGACTTCGACAGGGGTGCCGAGACCTGCGAATACCACCACCGGCGTAATCATCACTTTCGTGGTGATAATCTGCTGCCAAGTATCCTTCCACTCCTTTTCAAGGGCCGCGGTCCTCAGCACCCAGGTTTCGGGGTCCGCCGCGTTGGCATTTCTGTGGATGTAGTACAGGTTGAACACCTTTTGCTGTGGCAGATCCTGCGGACCCTCAATCACACCGACTCGCGTTTCAACACCAAGGACGCTGAGCGCGGCCGAGAGTGCGAGATCAAAGTTGAGCGTGACGATTGATGAGATGGCACCCTCACACAGCATCGCGGCAGCGACGAGGTGGCCATCGTTAGGGGTTGGCAATTTGAGCGGGAATTGATCGACTAGCCGTACGACCACATCCGCTTGAGATCTCGTTTTGGTGACGACAACGTCGGTGAGCGCCGATAGGTCACCTGGGTCCGGGCAGTCGCCATCTTGCAGCACACCATCGTCCACTAGCCTTCGGTAGACCTCGGTCGAACACTCGCGGGCAGTGGGGATACCAGTCGGAGGCTCAACCGAGCAGCCGGCACCGACGATCAAGGCAACCTTGCCGCCACCGGATGCGGAGACAGCCAGGAGTAAGTCGTTCGGCAAGGCCACGCCCAACTCCCTCCTTCAGAGACCACTGACTGGCCAACAAAACCAGAGCTCAATGCTTCCCACGGACACTAGGGGTTGTGAAAAGCGAACAGATAACACTCGTCGAATGAGGGTGATAGGGCGTTTTTGCGGCAGGAACGGGCGTTCTTGCGACATTCAGGTCGGGCTGATCCCGTCCGAAGCATGTTAGGAAGGTCGGCAGGCTCCGGATTTCCTTAACGCCATCAGTTGAGCGCTAAGCGTAAGGACTGGTCGCGAAAACAGGGATTCTCCTGACGCACGTGCCGCGTGGTCGGCATGGAGGCATGGCAATCAGGGTATTGCCCCCCGAGCCTGCGGGCGCCGATGACTGGCGGGCAACCACTTACGGACATCGTGTCCTCCAAACAAACCCGCTCGGCTCGGCTCGGCATCGGCGGCGGCGCGCAGCGCCGTCCGCTGCATGCCGTTGTTAGCGCGCTACGAGTCCTCGACGTCCGCGCTCTTCCAAAACAGCGACTTGAAGGCCTGCTTGTATTCTTTGTCCTTCTCAAGGGCGTTGATATCCACAGCGTAGTTGACCACTGAGCGCAGCCGTTCGTTGATGAAACTCTTCTTGCCCTCCTTCGTCTGGAACTCGAAGTAGACACCCAGAACCCGAACGCCTTGCTTGTTGAGCGCTCTGACCAACGGTACGAAATCTCCGTCTCCGGTCACGAGCACGGCAATGTCGATTTTACCGTCCAGGCCGACCTGAAGGGCATCGACGGCGAGGGCCACGTCGGTGCCCTTTTCACCCTGCGTCTGAGACATGGGCAGGTACCTGGGCTCAACCCCCGCGTGCATTAGATCGTGATGCTGATTACGGTCAAATCGGAGCTGCTCCGGTGTGGCGTTCTTGCTCGTGAAGAGCCCCTGGTGCCAGGCCGCATATACAACCCTGTAGCTCGCGTAGCCGTGTTCCTTTTGGGCGATGAACGCCTCGATGAACGCGTGAAACGGCAGATACCGGAGCCAGCCTAGGTCGCGCTCTTGGTAGTAGTAGCGACGAGCATACGCGAAGAACGACCCATCGTAGAACACGCCGATCCGGCATATCGCGTTACTCGAGGCCATGGAAATCCCCACCCCATTCTGTCGCGCTAGCTAGAGACTCGACGGACCAGTCTAATCCCACCGACACAATGCTGCGAGGGGCATGCATCAAGAAGTGCTCGTAAAGCGCTTGCATCCCCCCGGGTTGTCAGCACTCTCCTGACCACTGTTGAGGAGAGTGGCACCAGAACTCTCTGCAAGCATTTTACAAGCGTTTCTCCGGACTAGTCGGGGCATTGCCCCCCGAGCCTGCGGGCGCCGATGCTTGGCGGGCCACCACGTACGGACATGGTGTCCTCCAAACAAGCCCGCACGAGTGAGCTCTGGATCAGGAGAGTCCTCCTTCCAGACGGTGAGTGGGGCATTTCAACCTGTCCGCGACCGACCGTGGCGTGTCGCACGCCCGGTCGACCTAGTTGGACACGATGCGATACGCGACCAAGACGCCGTTCACGAAATCCGCCTCGAGGACTCCGTCTTGCCACCGGTACTTGTGCGTCGTCACCGATCCGTTGCTCTTTGTTTCGAACGCCTTTCCTGCAACTCGCTCCACCTCGTCGAGGCTCATTCCCTTTCGAATCCCCGTCGAAGCAGCAGCCTGTCTCTGCCTAACGTCTACCGCGACAGCGTTGAAGTAATCGACCTCAACCGTTCCCGAACCCGAAGCAGCTCGGTACACGCTCGTGGTCACCGGCCCATTGGTCGAGGATGAAAGCGGTGTCCCAAGCATCTTCTGTATCTCTTCCGCACTTTGTCCCTTGCGAACGTCGTTCGCGGCGGGAGTTGAGGCCGTTGCGGTGGCAGGGGGCTGTGAAGATGCTTCGGGGGCCAGAGGAATTCCGGAGAACGAGGCGTATTCGCCTAGCGCTCTGACGACCGCCTCAGGGGTGAGGTCATCTGGCGATACGCCGTTCGGATACCTCAAGTTGAACCGCGACCCGGCGCCGAGGCGGGCTACTCGCTCATTCGCGATCTTGGCTTGCTGCGCAGTGCCGCTATCAGCCCCCTGGTTCGTGAGCAGACCGGCCAGGACATCGCCCGAGGTACCATACCCCCCGCCGCCCAGCTGAATCTCGATAAGGTCGTCTTTTGCCTTGACCTTGGTGACCATTCCAGACTCGCCTTCCTTGATAGCCACTCCATATTTTTTTAGACGTCCGGAGAGCTTCGGGAAATCGATCGGTCGACTTGAGCCGGGGAAAACGTCTACACCCTCCTGAGTGGCGGGCATGTCGATTTTCACGGTCACGCGTTTGCCTTCAAGAGCGCGGCGGAGGTGCGCCTCGTCTTGCGCCGCGAGCACCGCTACCTGGGTGACGACAAGTAGGGCCAGGACAGGGGAACCACGAGACGCGTGCGGCATAGTTGTCCTCCGAGAGCAAGACTGACGCGGCAATATGACCGCCCAGCTCAACGTCACCATAATTAGAGTTTCGGAAACCGGTTGCAAGGGCGTTTTTGCGGCACCCTAGGGTGGGAGCGCACCGCCTCACATCTGGCCTCCAGTACCACAAGATCGTGACAGTGTAGGACGGCATCCCCGGCATCCTGGCACGCGCGCGATGGGGCCCGGCTCGCACCGGTGCGATTCGAGCCCCCCGTGCGGTTCGGACTCGCCGCCGCGCGCTTCCACCTCCGGCCCGTTAGCCCCGAGCTATCCGGCATCAGCCTCACGCTCGTGGGCGTGAGGGTCCGTCTCCCGCGCGCGAGGGCCTGGGTCCCGACCGTCAGGCGACCCCTCCTGGCGATGAGGGTCCGTCTCCCGCCCACGAGGGCACGGGTCACGACCGTCAGCCGATCACTCCCGGCGATTAGCTTCGATCTCTCCCCCGCGAGAGTCCTGGTCCCTACGTTGGGCCGAGCGCTCCTGGCGATGCGGGGCCGTCTCTTGCCTGCGAGGGCGCGGGTCCAGACCCTCAGGCGACCACTCCCGACGATGACCTTCCATCTCCCACCCGCGAGAGCACTGGTCCCGACGGTGAGCTGAGCACTCCTGAAGATGCGCGGCCGTCTCTCCGCCGCGAGAGCACCGATTCCGACGATGAGCCGACGGCCACTGAGCGTGCGGGCGCTCCTCCCCACGATGCGTCGACTTCTCTCGACGCACAGCGGGCCGCTACCAAGAGAGCGAACGTTTCACGCACGAGTTTTCGTCCCCGCGGAAGGACAAAATGGAGCCCAAGAGACCCGGTTCCACTATGAGACGAGCTGGTCCGATTATCGCACAGGGCGTCCCGCGTCGGGGGACGTCAATGTGCAGCGGCACGAGGCCCGACACCGTGCCGATGACGGAAGGAGGTTCGTATGAACGCAACATTGCGCAGGCGGCTCGAAAGGGCCGTGCGGGTCCGCGATTTCATCCGGGCCCACCTGACGGACGGGGCTGGTGAGGGGACGGCGCTCACTCGCCTCGAGGAGCTCATTCAGCGCGCCGACGCGCTCGCGGCCCAGCAGCGCGCCGGTCGAGTGGCGACACGAGCGGCCACCTTGCAGCGGGAGGAGCTGCGGCACGCGCTCCAGTCCAAGCTCCTCATCTACCTGGCGGCTGTGGGCGCCGTGGCCGCGAAAGACAACACCGAGCTGGCGCCGCAGTTTCAGCTGCCGCGCGCCGGCGCCAGTAACCAGGTCTTCCTCACGGCCGCCCGCGGCATGCTGGAGAAAGCGACCGCCCAGAAGGACCTGCTTGTGAGCCGCGGCATGTCGCCGCAGCTGCTCGACGATCTCACCGCGGCGCTCACCAAGTACGAGCAGACCCTCGAGGCGACGCGGTCCGGCCGGCGCGACCACGTGGGGGCAAGCGCCGATCTCGAGTCGGTCTTGAGCGAGATCACCGAGCAGGTGCGGCTGCTCGACGGGCTGGTGCGCTATCGGTTCAGCGACAACGCCGAGCTGATGGGTGCCTGGGCCAGCGCCCGCAACGTGCTCGGGCCGTTCAGGTCCAAGAGCGAGTCGCCGGCCCAACCGGCGAACGAAGGACAGACGCCAGCAGGGACGGGACCGGATGCGGTCAAGTCTGCGGCGTGATGGAGGAGGCGCGGTGGGGACTCGTTTACCTGCCGCGCCTCGAGCCGCGGTAAAGCCTCTAGCGGGTCAGCTTCACCACTCCCAGCACCAGCGCCGCTGTTGTGGCGCCTGGGCCACCCAGAACCCGAACATGCGCCGGGTAAGACGACTTTCCAGGTCGGCAAGCCGCTGCTCGAGCTTCGCGTCCGCCGCCACGAAGGGGCGCACGGCACATACGGCGGCACGATGCTGTGAGCCGATCCTATGAAAGCGTTACCGCACCACGATCGTGCCGGTCATCGCGGACCCGTGCACCGCGCAGTCGTACTTGTAGGTCCCCGGCGTCATGAAGGTGACCGAGTACGTGCCGCTCGACCGTACCGCGCTGCTCGCGAAGCTGGGCGATCCTTGAGACTGGACGCTGTGCCCGCCGTACGCGCCCGAATTCGCGCCCCACGTCCAGGTCATCGTCCCACCCGCGGCGACGGTGTCGACCGCCGGGTTTGAGGAACCGTTCTGACCGCTCGTGAATATGATACCCGAGCCAACGGCGACCGACGCAGCACCGCCCCCGGCTCCGCCACCACCACCCCCGCCGCCCCCACCATATCCCCCGCCCCCACCGCTCCCGCCCCCGTAGGGCCCGGATGCCGTGTTGCCGCCGCAGCCCGTGAGCGCCGCGAGCGCCAACATGCCGATGACTGCCGTGCGTAAACGCATTCCATTCTCCTTTAACTCGCCGCTTGCTTGGCGCTGAGCTTTCCCAGTTGACGGTCCGTCATGATTCCTTCTACGACTGAGATCCTGGTCGCCGCGCGTCTATTCCCGGGAATAATCCGGCGGGCCGGTGCGTCCTTACTCGACAGGACGATCGAGACAACACCGAC
>Ga0070698_100001600_pt1 | contig 25186 bp, 19 predicted proteins | sample KBSK1502metaG_FD_65477 | JGI IMG/M metagenome (GOLD analysis project Ga0070698, IMG submission 65477) | Corn, switchgrass and miscanthus rhizosphere microbial communities from Kellogg Biological Station, Michigan, USA - KBS K1-50-2 metaG | ecosystem: Host-associated > Plants > Roots >... | reverse complement strand
GTCCGTCGGCTGAGTCTGAGATGGGAGAGCAGCTGGGCTTCATACGCTTCGGTTACTCGGGACACCGCCTTGGTTTCGACAACGACAACCTCCTCTACCAGGACATCCATCCGATATGCGGTCGGGATTGTCAGGCCCCGATAAGTGATCGGCACGGGCACCTCGGTCAGGTATCGCAGTCCGCTCAGTTCTAGTTCACGACACAAACAGGCGCGATGCGTGCTTTCCAGTAATCCGGGCCCGAGGGCGGTGTGAACACGCATTGCTGCGCCGATTACGTCACGCGTTATGGCATTTGTAGTCATTCGCCACGGTGGTGCATCGCCATCACGGCGTCGTCACACCTCGGCGATACTCCGTGCTTCCTCAGTGCGCCTCCGCGTTCATGAGGTTTTCCCAAGCGTAGAGCCAGCGCTTGCGTCCACTGGGCAGCCCCTACCCATTAATTGGCCTCCACGACTGTGGCGCCCGATGCTAACGCCCACGCCCACCCTCCTTCCCGCCTTACCTGTCGCTTTAGTGATCACCCACTCGATCGGGAGATGGCCACATTTTTGACTTTTTCGTAACAGCCTGGAAATCAGCGAGCCTTGGCTTCCTTTGAGGCGATCGCCCAGCGAAACGCAGCGCGGGCCATGTCCGGTGGCACCGTGTGGCCGCCGACAAACTGCTTCAGCGTGACCGCATACCCTGCCCTGGTGAGGGCGGCCACGATACGTTGGCTCGTCGCTTCAAAGGGCAGGATGGGATCGGCGTTGCCGTGAGTGATGTACACCTCCGGCTTTCCGGTCGCCGCTCCGGGCGGAACAAAGCCGGGTGAAAACGCGACGACGCGCGTGAACAAGTCGCCGTTGATCCGGCCCAACGCCAGCGCGTAGGACGCCCCATCGGAAAATCCGGATGCGATGACGCGCGCGGGATCAATCGCGATCCGGGAAAACACGATCTTCAGCGCGCTGTCGAGGTACGCGACATCTGGTCCGTAATCACCCCGAATCGCGTCCCACGTGGGGCCGCGCGAGTCCGGCACCAGCACGACAAAGCCGACGCTATCGGCGACGCCGGAGAGGCGCGCAAAAATGCTCTGTGCTGCTCCCCCCGCGCCGTGCAGGAGCACCACGAGCGGCGCCGGTCCGGGTGGCAGGTTAGCCGGGACATACAGCAAGCCGTCCCTCCCGCGGGTAATCGAGAGCTGGACCTGTCCCGGCGTGCTTGCGGCGGACACGGCGCGAGGTCGCGCCGTGAGGCGCCCAGCGCGCGCTCCCCGGTCCTGCGCCAGGCCTAACGAGGCACCCAGGACCAGCAGCGTGACGACCGGGAAAACGTGTCGGATGACGGTCCGATTGATCATGCGGGGATTATGGATTCCCGCATCGCGTCATTACAGGGCCCGGGGATGGTCCGTGAGCCGATGACTATCGAGCGTCACTCGGCTGACGTACTTTCGCGCCCATGATCGGTCCCCCACCGCCGAACCTGTCACGCATTGCCGGCCTGGTTGCTGTGGACCGTGTGTTTCACGATCCTTTGCCCGGTGACGGCCTCGGTCGTCCTTCTCCCGGGCCCCTCAGCGATTGGTGGACTCTTAACCAGCCGAGCGGCGAGCCCTGCGGCACATTCGTGAGAAAAAAGTTCGAAACACGGGTAGTCGGAGGCTAGCTCAGACCGGTACATTTCGCGGTTAATCCGGCGTGTGACATCGATCGCCTTCATTTGCTTCCCCCGCTGAGACGACATGACAGCACACGAGACCAACGGAGCCAAGGACGATCTGCCGTGGATCATTCAAGGCGGCATGGGCGTCGGAGTCTCCAACTGGACCCTCGCCAACGCTGTTTCGAAGCTCGGCCAACTGGGAGTCGTTTCGGGGACGTGTGTTGATTCCATCCTCGTACGCCGGCTGCAGGACGGGGACATCGGGGGGCACGTTCGACGGGCGATGGCCCACTTCCCGATCCCGAACGTCGCCGAGGCGGTACTGAGCCGGTTCTTCCTCCCCGAGGGACGGCCGCCACGGACGCCGTACAAAGCGCTTCCGATGTACAAGCAGTCCGTCAGTCTCGCGCGGCAGCAGATCACGATGATTGCCTCGTTCGTCGAGGTGTGGCTGGCTCGTGAAGGGCATTCCCGACCGGTCGGCATAAACCTCCTCACGAAGGTGCAGATGCCGAACCTGCCGACGCTCTACGGCGCGATGCTCGCCGGCGTCGGTTACGTGCTCATGGGAGCCGGCATCCCGCGCGAGATCCCCGGCGTGCTCGATAATCTCGCGACCCACGATCCCGTCTCGATCAAGTTCGACGTCGAGGGAATGGCGGCGGGCGAGGTTGAATACCTGAAGTTTGATCCGAAAGAGCACTGGGCGCCGAGCGATTCGCTGTACCGCCCTCGCTTCCTGGCGATCATCTCCGCCAACTCGCTGGCGATGACGCTCGCGCGAAAGGCGAACGGCCGCGTCGATGGCTTCGTCATCGAAGGTCCGACCGCAGGGGGACACAACGCACCGCCCCGCGGCGAGTTGAAGCTCAACGAGAAGGGTGAGCCGATCTACGGCGAACGCGACGTCGTTGACCTGGACAAGATGAACGAGCTCGGATTGCCGTTCTGGCTCGCCGGAGGCGCCGGTTCACCGGAACGACTGAAGGCCGCGCACGCGGCAGGAGCGGCCGGCATTCAGGTCGGAACGCTCTTCGCCTACTGCGAAGAATCGGGCTTTACTCCGGCGCTCAAGGACCAGGTCCGGAGCGGCGTTATGCAGGGCAAACTTTCCGTTCGGACCGATCCTCGCGCTTCGCCTACCGGGTACCCGTTCAAGATTGTCGAGATCGAAGGCGTGAACTCGCGCGCCGAAGGCCGGAAGCGATGCTGTGACCTCGGCTATTTGCGCACGGCGTATAAGGAACAGAGTGGCCGACTCGGCTATCGTTGTGCTGCCGAGCCGATCGAGACATACGTCAAGCGCGGTGGCGTCGTCGAGGACACCGAGGGGCGCAAATGCCTCTGCAATGGACTGTTTGCGAACATCGGACACGCCCAGGTTCGCGATGATGACGTGGATGAACGTCCCATCCTCACCAGCGGCGACGAATTGGCATGCCTTGGGACGTTTTTCCAGGCGCACCCAGCGTATACGGCGTCCGATGTCGTTGACCACCTGCTCAGCCTCTACCGCAATTCGAACGGCCATGCGTCGTCTAATGGTCATGTGGCCGGCCTGAACGGGCATCATTCGAACGGGAACGGAACGAACGGCAACGGGGCACACGGCAACGGCGTGGCGACCCCAGCGCAAATTCATTCCAAGGTCATCGCATAACGCGAAGCTGCGACGCATAGCTATTCACTGCCCTTCCCTTCTTCTGGTAGGGCCAGACAGCTTGCGGACATGACGGCTATTCGACTTATCGGCGTCCCGATGGACCTGGGTGCATCGCGGCGTGGCGTGGATATGGGGCCCTTCGCCGTCCGATACACCGATCTTCGCGAGCGCCTCGAGGCGCTCGGACACACCGTTGAAGATCTGGGCAACGTCGCGGTCCCATTCCGTGAGGATGCGGAGCGCGGTGCCCAGCGCGGCGCCCGGTATCTCGGCGCCATCACCAGCGTGTGCCGTGATGTTGCGGCGCTGACCAGTACGGCGCTCGAACAATCACGTTTCCCGTTGTTGCTCGGCGGCGACCATTCGCTCGCCGCCGGATCCATCGCCGGCGCCGCCGCGTTTCATGCCGCGCGCAACCAGCGCGTTGGCGTGATCTGGATCGACGCGCACGCGGACCTCAATACACCGGGGAGCTCTCGTTCCGGAAATGTGCACGGCATGCCGCTGGCTCACCTGCTTGGGCATGGCGACAGCGCGCTCGCCAACGTCGCCGGCATCAAGCCGGCCGTGCGTGCAGCGAACGTCGCCATCGTCGGCCTCCGCGACGCGGACGACGCTGAACGGGAACACATGACCAAGTGGAAGCTGCGCGCGTTGACGATGCGCGCGATCGATGAACGCGGGGTGCGCAGCGTGATGGACGAAGCCATCGCGATTGCGTCCGACGATACCGCGGGCATCTGGTTGTCCTTCGATCTCGATTGCATCGACCCCGAAGCGGCTCCTGGCGTGGGAACCGCGGTGCCGGGTGGCATGACGTTCCGCGAGGCACATCTGGCGATGGAAATGCTCGCGGATACCGGACGGTTGGTCGGCATCGACCTCGTGGAGGTGAACCCCGTGCTCGATGAGCACAATCGCACCGCGGGTGTGGGGACGGACCTGCTGTTGAGCGCACTTGGCAAGCGGATTCTCTGACGTCGTTGACCCGTGCCCGAGCAGATCCCTTACACGCCGCCTGACTTCTCCGCGCCGCATCTCGTTGCGGCGCCGCCGGCGCGGGTGGTGATGTGTGAAGCCGACGCGGTGCTGCCTGACGATTTCTTCGCGACGACGAACCTGCCGTCGTACGTGAAGGGCGACGACGGGCAGTGGCGGATGCCGCGGGAGCCGCGCATGGACGGATGTCTGGTGCGGGACGCCGACGCGGGCTGGTGGGTTCGCGAGGGCCGGCGCGTCCGGCGCGGTGACGCGGTGGTCGTTGGCCATGCCGAAGACGGGAGTGAAGGCGTCCTCGTTCACGCCCGCGGATTCGAGCCGCCCGACTCGGTGGCCGGCGACTTCCACTTCATGTCCAGCCAGGTGTCGCGCGAGAAGCCGATCGACTACGAGCAGCTGGCCCGGATGCTTGTCGCCGAGCGGCGGCGTGGCGGCTACGTCATCTGGGTCACCGGGCCGGCGCTGGTGCATTCGCGGGCGCGCGACAACCTCGTCTGGTTCATCCGGCACGGATTCGTCCAGGCGCTGCTGGCCGGCAACGCGGTGGCCGCGCACGATATCGAGGCCGCGGTGGTCGGGACCACGTTAGGCATGACGGAAAGCGGCGCGCCCACGGAAGGCGGCCATGCGGCGCACATGCGCGCGATCAACGCGGTGCGCCGGGCCGGCTCGATCGCCGCAGCGGTCCGGAGCGGCCTGATTCCCGGCGGCATCATGCACGCCTGCGTGATCGAGGAGGTCCCTTTCGTGCTCGGTGGCTCGATCCGGGACGACGGCCCGCTCCCGGACGTGTTCACCGATGCCGTTGCCGCGCAGGATGCGATGCGCGCCCACACCGTGAAGGCGACGATGGCGGTCATGGTCGCGACCGCGCTCCATTCCATCGCGGTCGGCAACATGTTGCCCGCGTATTACGACGATCCCGAGCGCGGCATCGTCGAGCTGCCGACGATCTGCGTCGACGCCAGCGAGTTCCTGGTGAGCAAGTTGAAGGACCGCGGGACACACCAGGCGGTGGGCGTGGTGACGAATGCGCAGGACTTTATGAGCATCCTGCGGGCGGCGGTCGAAGACGAAATGACCTGACGCGCCAGGGCCGCGACAGCCTTGTCGTCACGCCGCAACCCTGGCGGCGAAATTGTAATGCTGATGTAACTGACTGGCCTTGCGACAGGTATTAGCGAAGTCAGCGTTGGCGCTACCGTAAACCCGCGTTACCATAGCCACATACGGGAGGTCGATGCGGCTATTGATCGTGGAGGATGATCCATCGTTGGCGCGGTGGCTGCGGCAGGTTTTCACTGCTGCGGACTCGGTCGTCGACGAAGCCAACACCGCACAATCGGCGTTGGAGCGGGCATCGTCCGCCGACTACGACCTGGCCATGGTCGATCTCGAGCTCCCCGACGGCGACGGACTTCGGGTTGTCGAATCGTGGCGACGGAGCGGGATCCAGTGGCCCGTCGTCATCCTCACCGTGCGCGAAGATGACGCCGACGTCGCCGCTGGCCTCGATGCCGGAGCCGACGACTATCTCGTGAAGCCGGTGTCGGCCGAAGTCCTGCGTGCTCATGTTCGCGCCGTGATGCGGCGGACACACACCCCGCAGGAAACACCCGCGTTCCTGTCCTACGGCGATGTCAGTCTCAATTCCATCACGCGTCGCGTGCGAGGCGGCCTTGGTGAGGTCCCACTCACCGCCAAGGAATATGCGCTGCTGCTCATGTTTCTCGGCAATCCCGAGCGGGTAATTCCGCGCATGGACCTGCTCACCAGGATCTGGGGTTTCGACTTTGATCCGCACACCAGCGTGCTCGAAGTGGCGGTGAGTCGCCTGCGTCGGAAGTTGAAGGCCGTGAGCGCTGACGTGAGCGTGCGCGCGTCGCGGGGAATGGGGTTTGCGCTCTACCGCGAGCGCGAAATCAAGCGTGTCGACGACATCGACTGACCGCTACCAAAAGCGTCCAATTTCAAAACGATCGCGCTCACGAAGCAGAACGCGTGCAAACCATGCGCGTCCAAATGTAATCGTTATGTAAGAGACTACAGCGAGCTCTGGCAGTCCTTGCCCTACAGCGCCATGCGGGCGCCGATGTCACGGGAGGCGGGGCTCGCGATGGACAAAGGACACCAGGTTTGGTCGTTAGCGCATCGGTCGTTGCTGCTCGTTATGCTCGCGAGCCCGCCGATGATCGCGAGTGCGCAGGCGCCTCACGTGACTTCCGTGACGTCATCGCGGTTCGAACGCTGGGAGATCGGTCTGCTCCCGACGCTCCGCAAGTTGTCCGGCGATGTCATGGGCGATCACGTCTGGGGGATGGGCGCGACGCTTGCCGCCGAATACCGCGTCAAGGGCCCGCTGGGATTGCAAGCCGCCATGACCGGCGCGTTCAATCCGCAACTCAACTTCAAGGATCAAGCGACGCTGAACGAAGTGAGCGCGTCGCTGTCGGCGCTCGTTCGTCCCGTGGATGCAAACGCCTGGTCACCCTACGCCGTGTTCGGCGTCGCCTGGCAGCGGTTCCGGATTGTCGACCCACCACCGGGATTCCAGGCGCGCTCGAGTTTTGTCGCACCGCACGCCGGCGTCGGCATCCGGTACCAGCTCAATCGCTGGCTCGCCTGGCGCAACGAGTTGAACACGCAATTCCGCAACGGCCGGACGTCGTTCGGCGCCGTCAGCGGAGTGTCGCTGCGTTTCATCGGCCGGGCCCCCGAGCCACCGCCGCGCACGATCGTGCTCCGCGACACCGTCATCTACAGGGACACCGTCATCGTCCGGGAACAATTCACGGTCACCGACACCCTGCGCATCAGGGACACGGTGGTCGTGCGTGAAACGTTCAACGTCGAACGCGTCATTCCCGGCGAAACGCTGATCCTCACGCTCAAGGACGCGAACTTCGACTTCGCCAAGGCAGCGCTCCGGCCCGAAGCGTCACCGCCACTCGACTCCCTCGCGAAGCAGCTGGTGAACGCGGCCGGCGCGGTTCGCATCAAGGTCGTTGGACACACTGACCACATCGGGAGCTCGGCCGCCAACAACAAGCTCGGGATGGCCCGGGCCAGCGCGGTGCGCGATCACCTAACGAGTCTTGGTGTGCCGGCCGGCCTCATCGAGGTGCGGAGTGAAGGTGAGGACAGCCCGATCGCCACGAACCAGACCGAAGCAGGTCGCCAACTGAACCGTCGCGTCGTGATCTGGCGCGTTCCATGAGTGGAGCCGAACGAGTCATGACCATGAAGAATATTCCGCGCCTGGTGGCGTGCGCCGCCCTGGCCACCGTCACCACACAATGTGGAAACCGTGAACGCGTGTTCGAGGTTTCGCGCGACGCGCTGGCGCTGGTCGGTACCGCGTCGGGTCCAACGTCGGCCGTCCTCGACTGGGAAGTCCCCGACGGCACCGATGTGTCGGGTGGCGTCCGCGTCTTTCGCGACGGGCGGTACGTGGGAATCTCGCCGCAGCGCGGGTGGACCGATGCCGGTCTCACCCCATCGACGAAATACACGTATCGCGTTGCCGGCATCGACATCGCCGGCGCCGAGTCACCGCTCTCGAACGAAGTGGAGATCACCACAGCGCGTCACGCGCTGATACTGACGGTTGCGCCATCCGCCGCCGGTCTCGAAGTCGGACAATCGTTGCACCTGACCGCGGTCGTGCGAGACAGCATTTCGGGCCAGCCCGCTTCAGGACACGCGATCGCATGGTCGTCGTCCAACGCCGCTGTTGCCTCGGTCGCCATCGACGGCACCGTCAGCGCACTCACTCCTGGCTCTGCGCAGATCACAGCAACAAGTGGTAGCCTGTCAGCACAGGCGTCGATCACGGTCATTGAGGCTCGCGCGCTCATGGTGACCGTGACGCCGTTGTTCAACGAGATCAACGTTTCCGGCTCAGTGCAGCTTGTCGCCAAGGCATGGGACGGCGACCAGCGCGAACTCACCGGTAAGGTCTTCACCTGGAACTCAGGTAATGTGAGCTTGGCGTCGGTATCAGGCGCCGGCATGGTGATAGGTGTCTCGCAGGGCCCCGTAGTCATCACTGCCACGACCGACGGCGCGAGCGGCAGCGCGGTGGTCCTCGTGTCTGCACCGGGTAATAGCAGCCAGGTCGCGACGTCGATGTCTGTCACGCCGAGCGCCCTGACGATGGGACCGGGCAGCAACGCCCAGCTCACCGCGGTCGTGCGCGACCAGAACAACAACGTGATGTCCGGGCAACCCGTGTCGTGGGCATCGAGTAATTCCGGGGTTGCGACAGTCTCGTCGTCCGGTGTGGTCACTGCAAACGTGACCGGATCTGCCGTCATCACCGCGTCGTCAGGCGGACTCAGTGGTACCGCAAGTGTTGCCGTGGTGGCTTCACCGCCACCACCGCCGCCGGTGGTTGCATCGGTCACTGTCACGCCGCCCAGTGCGGCAATCAACGTCGGTGGCAACGCGCAATTCACTGCAACTCCGAAAAGTGCGTCCGGCAGTCCGTTACTCGACCGCCCCGTCACCTGGAGTTCGAGCAACAGCGCCGTGGCCCTGGTTTCGTCGACCGGTCAAGTCACCGGTCAAAGTGCTGGTATGGCAACCATCACTGCCACCAGTGAAGGCAAGAGTGGGACAGCACAGGTAACGGTCACCGCGGGCGGTCCCGAACCCGTCGCCAGCGTTACCGTGTCGCCGCCGTCTCTGACCATAGCCGTCGGAGCGAACGGACAACTCACGGCAACACCCAAAAATGCAAACGGCGACGCACTGTTCGGCCGCGTCGTGACGTGGGGCTCTTCGAACACCGGCGTCGCCACGGTTTCAGGCAGCGGCCAGGTGTCCGGCGTGTCGGGCGGAGTGGCGATTATCACTGCCACGAGCGAAGGCCATAGCGGAACTGCGAGCGTTGAAGTCACTGCAGCGCCTCCACCACCCGCTCCCGTTGCGAGCGTCGAAGTTTCGCCATCCAGCGTGAGCATCGTCGTTGGTGCTACTGCGCAGATCACCGCGACGCCGAAAGATGCGAACGGCAATGCACTGATTGGGCGCGTGGTGACATGGGCGTCGACGAATCCGGGAGTCGCCAGCGTTTCGGCATCGGGCCTCATTACTGGTGTCGCCGCCGGACAGGCCAGCGTTACGGCCACGAGTGAAGGCATTTCCGGCACCGTCACAGTCACCGTCACGCCAAAACCAGTGGCGTCGGTCTCCATTTCTGGCACGGGTCCGCTGTGTGTTGGCGCATCGCTCCAGCTCACCGCGACCCCTCTCGCCAGCGATGGTCAGCCGCTTACGGGCCGTGTTGTCGTGTGGTCGTTGGACACCGGACTCTTCGCGTCGGTATCGAACAACGGACTCCTGCTCGGTCTCGCAGTGGGATCGGTCACCGTGACGGCAACCGTTGAAGGCGTCAGCGCCAGTGTGGTGCTTTCGATCTGTCCGCCGGTGGTGGTGACAGTCCAGATCTCGGCGCCTAGTCTCATTCTCGGTCTGCTCGGCCTGCCGATGCAGCTCACGGCAATCGCGAAAGACGCAAACGGGAACGTGATCAACGGCCTGCCCGTCACGTGGGGCGTCACGCCGTCGAATCGGGCGACCATCGTGGGTGGACTGCTCACGCCATTGCTGCTCGGCAACGTCACCGTCACGGCAACGATCGGCGGAGTGACCGCGTCGATAACGATTTCGATCCAGATCCTGTAGGAACGAGTCACGTGAACACGGGACGCGGAGTCAGGTGATCGGCCTCAATTCCATCGCGGTCGCTGCCCTGCCCGGCGGCGTGGAGCCTCTTCACGTCGCGATTTCGATCGCGCTGGCCGCGGCATCCCTGTACGTCGCGTATCAGCTGTTCGTGCGGGCGCGCGCCGCCACTGGGAAGCGACGGGCAGCATGGCTCGTGGGTGGCACCGGTGCGTGCGCACTCGGGATGTGGAGCTCGCAGTTCGTTGGCATCCTTTCCCTGCTCTCCGACGTCGCGTCTGTTTCTCTCTTCGTGATGGGCATCGCCATGGTCGCCGCGGCGATCAATTGGCGAAAGCGGCGGAACCTGGAACGCACCATCGCGCTCAACGAGGCGCGGTATCACGCCCTCACCCACTCGGCGAGCGACGCGATTGTCTCCGCGGACGCCAACGGCCGGATTGTTTCGTGGAACCTGTCGGCGGAGCGGATCTTCGGCTACGAGGAGCGCGAGGCGGTCGGTCGACCGCTGACGATCCTGATGCCGCCTCACCTTCGCGACGCACACCGTGCCGGCATCGCGCGAGTGGCAAGCGGCGACCAATCGAACCTGGTCGGTCGCGTGACCGAGCTGGAAGGTCAGCGACGCGACGGTTCCACGTTCCCGATCGAGCTCTCGTTGAGCCGTTGGAGCGCGAAAGATGGCCAGTACTTCACGGGGATCATTCGCGACGTCACGCAGCGCAAGCGCGCCGACGCCGCGCTCCGTGAGAGTGAAGTCCGCTTTCGCAACCTGGTGGAACGCTCGCCGGAAGCCATCGTCCTGCACTCGCGCGGGTTCGTGTTCTACGCCAATCCCGCGGCAGCCGCGCTGGTCGGCGCGAAAGATGGCGGCGACCTGACTGGCCGGCCGATCCTCGAGTTCGTGCACGCGGATTCGCTCGAAGAAGTCAGGCAGAGACTCGCGCTCGGGCGGCGCTCGATCCGGTCCGACCTCTCGGCGTACAAGATCGTGCACTCGGACGGCACTGCGCTCGACGTCGAGGTCAGCTCAGCGCAGGTCACGTACGGCGGCCGCCTCGCGGTCCAAACGCACCTGCGCGACGTGACCGACCGTAAGGCGCTCGAGCGGCAGCTCACGCAAAAGGCGTTTCACGACACGCTGACGGGCCTCGCGAATCGCGCCCTCTTCGCCGAACGAGTCGAGCGGGCCATTGCTCGCTCCACGCGACAGGGGAACAGACCGGCCGTCTTTTTCCTCGACATCGACAATTTCAAGAACGTCAACGACGTGCTCGGTCACGCGGCCGGCGACGAGCTGCTGAAGGAGTGCGGCCGGCGATTGGTCCTGGCAGTGCGCGAGGCTGACACGTGTGCTCGATTTGGCGGCGACGAGTTCGCGTTGTTGATCGAGGAGTTCGGCGAGCCGATGGACGAAGCCACGAGCGCCTCGCGATGTGCGCACATGGCGGAACGCGTGCTCGACGCGCTGTCGGAACCGGTGCGCCTTGGCGACGCCGAAGTGGTCGTCTGCGCCAGTGTCGGGATTGCCCTCGCGCGGCCCGGCGAAGGTGTGCCTGAGCTGCTGCGTAACGCGGACCTGGCGATGTACCGCGCCAAATCTCGAGGCAAGAACCGCTACCAGGTGTTCGAGGCGGCCATGCACGACGAAGCGCAACGCCAGCTCGAACTGGAAGCGGACCTTCGCCGCGCGGTGACTGCATGTGTCGAGTTGGATCTCAAGGATCCAGCCGTGCCGTTTACGGTGCATTACCAGCCCATCACCGCGCTCGACTCACGCAACGTGATCGGATTCGAGGCGCTCATCCGCTGGCAGCACACGAAACTGCGCGAGCTCTTTCCGATGCAGTTCATCCCGCTCGCCGAGCAGACGGAGCTCATTGGTCCGCTCGGCCGCTGGCTCCTTCGCCGTGCTTGTCTGCAGATCCGGGAGTGGCAGCTCGAATACGGAGACGCGACAGCGCTGTTTGTCACGATCAACGTCTCCCCACGACTGTTGCTCCAGGCCGACCTGCCGACGTACGTCGCCGAAGCGCTGGAGGAATCCGGGCTGCCTCCGTTCTGCCTCACGCTCGAGCTGACGGAGAGCATGTTGATCGACAACAGCGACACAACCCTCGTTCGCCTCAAGGCGCTCAAGGCGCTCGGCATCCGCCTGGCCATCGATGACTTTGGAACTGGTCTATCGTCGCTCCGCTACCTCGAGCGCTTCCCCGTGGACGTTCTCAAGATCGACCGCTCGTTCGTCGATCGTCTCGGCACGGAAAACGGCGGCAGTTCACCGCTGGCGCGCGCGATTCTCGGACTGGGAGAAGCCCTTGGTATCGGCGTCGTCGCCGAGGGGATCGAAACAGAGTTGCAACTGAGCCGGTTGCGGGAACTGGGCTGCGAGTTCGGACAGGGCTACCTGCTCGCACGTCCCGAGCCGCCGGCGACAGCCGTCAGGGCGTTGACCGAATCCGCCGAGCGACACGGGTTGCCCAGCGCGACACCCGAACATGCCGGAATCGTGAGTGCGAACGTCATTGCCGCGCATAGGCGAAGCGCTTAGGGCGCTCCGCTCGGCCAACGAGTGTGCGGGAACTTGCGTAAGATTTGAGTGGGTCAATCGGGCCACGGCGCTCGGCACTCAAAATGGTTTCTCGCTCGGAAATACCGGCCGCCCCGGGGAAAGGGAAAACGAACCGTTCCAGGCACGCCATTGAGCGGCGCCTCGAGACGGCGCTGGAAAGCTCGTCTCATGCCATCGCGATTCTCGACAGCGACGGGCGCTTCGAAAGCACAAACACAGCGTTCAGGGCGCTCTGGTCCGTGCGCCCGCGCGACGTGCGCGGACTGCCACTCTCGAAGGTCCTTCCGCGTAGCGCCGGCGTGCTCATTCGCGAGATCGAACGCGCGCTGCTCGACCGGCGTTCGCTCATCGACAGTGAATTCACGATCACGTCCGTAGGTTGGGGCGAGTCGCCTGACGTGCCGGTATCGCGAGTGCTGGACGTAAGCGTTCATATCATCGCCGGGGACGACGACGCGACAATAGACGGTGTGCTGGTCGATATCGTCGATCAAACCGACCAACGCCGCCTGGAAGCGCGGTCCAGGCAGGGACAGCGGCTGGAGGTAATTGGCAAGGTCGCCGCTGCCATCGCTCACGACTTCAAGAACGCGCTGTCCGCGATCGCCGGGTTCAATGAGCTGGCGATGAGCGAAGTGCCCGTCGACAGCATCGCGCGCGAGGACCTGCAGCAGATCCAGTTTGCGACCGCGCGAGCGACGGCCCTGGTCCGGCAGATGCTCGTCTTCAGCCGGCTGAGGGGCCTGACGCCGAAGGTCGTCAACGTGAACCGCGTGATCACCGGCTTCGACCGGCTGCTGCGTCGCGTACTCGGCGAGCGAATCCAGGTCAGCCTGCACCTCGATCCAGAGCTCTGGACCGTGCTCGCCGAAACCGGACAGCTCGAGCGGGTGGTGATGAACCTCGGCATCAACGCCCGGGATGCGATGCCTAACGGAGGCCAGCTCGTATTCGAGACGCGCAACGTCGACCTGAGCGAGGACCCATCGTACCGCGGCGATTCACGTGGCCAGCACGTATTGGTCACGGTGACCGACAGCGGCGCGGGCATGGACGCCGAAACCCGGGCGCGCGCCTTCGAGCCGTTTTTCACCACCAAGACGGAAAACGCACCGCGGGCCGGTGAAATGGAATCCGAGGGGACGGGATTGGGACTGTCGACCGTGTTCGAGATCGTGCGACAAGCCGGGGGAACGGTGACGTTGCACAGCGAGGTTGACCATGGCACGACGGTCAGCATCTACTTGCCACGTTGTGATGTCGCCCCAACCGCCGACGTAGAAAGCGCACCTCTTCTGATCGAGCCCCGGCTGACCGCAGGCCCTGGCGGCCATTCCGAGACGTTGCTGGTCGTGGACGACGACGACATGGTTGCCCGCGCCGCCAAGCGGATCCTGGAGTCAGACGGATATGCAGTCCTCGTCGCATCGAGCAGCGCAGCGGCAATGGAGCTCGCGACGAGCACGCCGCGGCTTGACCTGGCGCTGATCGACCTGGTGATGCCGGCCGAAGACGGACCCCGGTTCGCCGAAGCGCTCCGGCGCGTCCGGCCGAACGTCCGTATCCTCTTCATGTCGGGATACGACTCGGCGGGCGCCGCCGAACGACTCGCGCTGCCGCCTGACGCCGAGTTGCTGGAGAAGCCGTTCAGTGCGGCAACGCTGCTGGCGCGAGTTGGCGGCCGACTGGCGGGCAAATAGCGTCACATCGGGGCGTCGGACGCATCCGTCCGGTAGTGCAGCGCCTCGGCGACGTGCCGGCGGAGAATGCCCGGGTCACCATCCAGGTCCGCGATGGTTCGGGCCACCTTGAGCACCCGATGATATCCGCGCGCGGAGAGCCGCAGACGGCCCGCAGCTGCCGCGAGGGCCTCACGGGCCGCCAGGTCCACGCCGCCGTGACTGTCGAGCCAGCGGCCGTGCACGTGCGCGTTGCAGGTGACTGACGCAAACGCGCGATACCGCACTGCCTGACGAGCCCGGGCCAGCTCAACTCGTTCACGGATGGTCGCGGACGATTCGGACTGAACCCCATCCGCCAGCACCCTGAGGGGCACCGCCGGCACGCGCACCGTCATGTCGATGCGATCCGCCAGGGGACCGGAGATGCGTGAGTGGTGGCGTGCGACGTCGAGTGCCGAACACGTGCAGGTCGCATCCGCGTTCCCAGCGCGCCCGCAGGGGCACGGATTCATGGCGCCGACGAGCGTGAACCGGGACGGGAACGCGACCGAGCGGGCCGCCCGCGCAATCACCACGCGTCCTTCCTCCAACGGTTGACGCAACGAGTCGAGGACATGGCGTGGCATCTCCTGCAGTTCGTCCAGGAACAGGACGCCGTGATGGGCCAGGCTGACTTCACCGGGCCGGGGCCCGCTCCCGCCGCCGATCAGGGCGGCGGCCGAGAGCGTGTGATGCGGGGCGCGGAACGGACGGTGCCACGACGGGGACTCGCCGGGTGTCACGAGTCCCGCCACCGAGTGGATGGCCACGACATCGAGCGCTTCCAGCTCGCCTAACGCGGGGAGGATGGTGGGCAGTCGGCGGGCCAGCATCGTCTTCCCCGCTCCCGGCGGCCCGACCATGAGCACCGCGTGCCCGCCCGCCGCGGCGATCTCGAGGGCCCGTTTGGCGAGCGGCTGGCCGGCCACGTCGGCCATGTCGATGCCGTCTGTTGGATCGCCGCCCAGGAGCGGCGTCGGTGACGGCTCCCGCAACCGGTCGCGACGTAGATCGTCGACGAGACTGGCCAGAGTGGCCGCAGCGCTCAGTTTGAGCGCTGAGACGAGCCGAGCCTCCGGAATGTTCGGGAGCGGAACAATGAGCGTGTGCGGCATGGCCAGTCGCGCCAGAAGCCGCGCAACCGGGAGGACACCTCGTACTGGCCTGACGGAGCCGTCGAGGCCCAGTTCTCCGAGCGCGACGATGTTGTCGGTCGCGCCGGCGCGGAGCTGTCCCGTCGCGACGAGCAGCCCTAACGCGATGGGCAGGTCGAATGCCGTTCCGTGCTTTTGGGTATCGGCAGGCGCCAGGTTGACCGTGACGCGCCTCGGCGGCACCTGAAAACCCGAGTTGGTCAGGGCAGCCGAAACACGCTCGCGGCTTTCGCGCACGGCCCCTGCGGGAAGCCCCACGATGGTCCACTGGGGCAACCCAGCGGCGACATCGACCTCTACCAGGACGTTGTAGGCGTCAATGCCAACCACGGCGGCGGAGGCGATGGCAGCAAGCACGCACCACTATCGCGAAGCGGGCGACAGCGAGCGTCATCATTCGAACGCATCTGGAAGCGTTGTAACGCGCCGTGATTCGACCGGGCGGCTTCATTAGTCCCGACTCACGGAACGAGTTCCTCGACTCCTGGTTCCCGCCTAACCATGCACCGAACGATCGACTTACCAAAAGCGGCCGCCCCGGTGACGGCGCTACGGCACCGGCAGTCGAATCAGGAACGCGTCCATGCCGAAGTTCCGCCGCCGCCCATCATGAACTCGCGCGACTCATCAACATCCCCAGACCTGCTCGCGCCCGGCGATCGAGTTCAGGTTGTCGACGCGTTCTCCACGCGCATCGTCCAGGCGTTCGTCAATGCGATGGAGGCGAAGAGTCCGTACCTGCGGGGCCACTCCCACCGGGTAGCAGCCGTCGCCGCCACCATCGCCTCGGAACTCGCGCTGACCGAGTGGGAAGTGGAAAACGTTAGGCTTGCCGGGCAGCTCCACGACGTAGGCAAGATCGGGGTCCGTGAGTCGGTGCTCGACAAGCCGGGGCAATTGACGCGCGATGAGTTTGCTCACGTGCAGGAGCACGTGCCCATCGGCTTGAAGATTCTCTCGCCGCTCACCTACCTCGGACCGGTGCTGGATTACATCGCGCACCATCATGAACGCGTCGACGGCAGCGGTTATCCAGGCGGTCTGTCCGGTGACGCGGTTTCGCTTGGTGGACGCGTGCTCGGGGCGGCAGATGCGCTGGACGCCCTGACGTCGCCACGCGCGTATCGCGAGGCAATGCCGATCGACGAGGCGCTGGCGTGGCTCGTGTCGTTAGGGCCACGCGGGATATGCCCGACGGTGTTGCCGGCGGTCCAGCAGGTCGTGCGTAGCGGACAGGTCCTCGTGTTTCTCAATGACTGACGCCTTCGTCGCCTGGGGCGACGAGGCCTGGTCACTCATCACGAATCACGGGTTTCTCGCCGGTACCGCTGCCTTCAACGCCTCTTCCCGCACGTTTTCCGGCTCCGGCGTGAAATCTTCGCCCGGATTGATGAACCGGTCGTGCTCGAACCCGTATTGGCGGTCGTACAGCTCGCGATAGCGGCCGCCTAACGCCATCAACTGGCCGTGGGTGCCGCGCTCCACGATCCGGCCCTCTTCCATCACCAGGATCTGGTCGGCGCTCACGATCGTCGACAGCCGGTGCGCGATCACGAACGTCGTCCGCCCCGTGCGCAGGGACCGCAACCCGTCGCGAATCATCGCCTCGCTTTCGCTGTCCAGGCTCGACGTCGCTTCATCGAGGATGAGGATGCGCGGATCGGCCAGGATGGCCCGCGCGATCGCCACCCGCTGGCGCTGGCCGCCCGACAACTTGACCCCGCGTTCGCCAACGATCGTGTCGTATTTCTGTTCCCACTTGTCGACGAACTCGTTGACGTGCGCAATCTGGGCCGCGCGACGAACTGACTCGTCCGTCGCGGCCGGATTGCCGTAGGCGATGTTGTCCTTGATCGATCCGTCGAACAGGAAGTTGTCCTGCATCACGGCGCCCAGGTTCGACCGGTAGTCGCGCAGGCGAATCGTGGCCAGGTCCATCCCGTCGATCAACACGCGGCCCGACCTGGGCCGATGAAAAGCCATCACGAGACCGATGACGGTGCTCTTCCCCGCCCCGCTCGAACCCACCAGCGCGGTCGTCGAACCCGGCGGCGCGCGGAACGAGACATTCCGCAGGACCGGCACGTCCGCCACGTATTCGAAGGAAACATCCTCGAACAGCACGTCGCCCTTGACCGCGGCCAGGGCCGAGCGCGACGCGTCGTCCGCGTCTTCACGCGCGACGTCGCGCAGCTCCCGGATACGATCGAGCCCCGCAAACGCTTCCGTGATCTGCGTCCCGATCGACGCGATCCCAACCAGCGGAGCAGCCACCATCCCGATGAACAGGATGTACGTGATCAATTCACCCATCGACATCTGGCCCGACAGGTAGGCGCGCCCACCCATGATCATGATCAACACACCGATCATGCCGACAATGAGATGGGCTCCGGAACCAACCGCCGAGGTGCCGGTAATCGTCCTTTTCACGTTCAAGAAGAGCCGCTCCGCGCCCGACGTAAAGGTGGCGTCTTCGCGCTCCTCCGCTGTGTAGACCTTCACGATCCGCACGCCGCCGAGCGACTCACCAAGACGGCCGGTGACTTCGGCGTTGATGATGCTCCGTTCCTTGAAGATCGGACGCAGCCTCTTGAACGCGATCGCCATCATGCTCCCGAACGCGGCCAGCATGACGACGGTGAAAATCGTCAGGCGCCAATTCAGGTACAGGAGCACACCCATCGCCATCACGGCGGAAAAGAGCCCGCCAACCAGCTGCACGATGCCGGTCCCGACGAGGTTCCGGATGCCCTCGGCATCGGTCATGATGCGAGAGATGAGTTGCCCTGTTTTGGCTGAATCGAAGTACGAGACCGGCAGGCGCAAAACGTGGTGCTCGACCTCGATCCGCATGTTCGTGATCGCCCGTTGCGCCGTGATGCTCACGACCTGGGAGAGGCTGAACGACGTTATGGCCTGGATGACCGTCGCCAGGCCGGTGAGGAGGGCGATTGGGAGGAGCAGTTGCGTCTGCCGGCCGCCCAGCACGTCGTCGATGACGTATTTGGTGCTGAATGGCAGGATCATCGACGCCATCCGACTGATAAGCATCAGCCCCAACCCGATCGACAGCGACCGCCGGTGGTGCCACATCAACGCCCGGGCCTCGGCCCAGGCGCGCTTCATGTCGGTTTTTCGGTGTTTTTTCTCTGGGTCCATCTGGGGTGAACGCTGGGAGGACTTCAAACCTATCCTCTCGCTCCGGTCGCCGCCCCCGGGCAATTGGGGAGAAACCTGCAGGCTGGGGCTCACGTAAGGTGACCGTCGAAACACCAACCGGGAGAACACCCAATGTGGTCTTTGATCACGTCGCTGCTCGCTAAATGGGCGCTGGTCAGGCTGCTCCTCAAGACCCTCGGGTCGCTGGGGCTGCTGCTGCCGGTGGCGTTTCTACTGAAGTTCATCGGATTACCGATCCTGGCCGTGCTCGCGATCCTCGCGCTGCCGGTGTTCATCGTCCTCGCCATCGTGGGGCTTCCAATCATGTTCGTACTCGTCGCCGGAATCCTGCTGCTCGTTGGCTTCTTCGCGCTGTTGTCCATCGGCATTGCCGTGCTGAAGATCGCCATTCCGATCCTGCTCGTGTACTGGCTGCTGCGTTGGTGGTTCCGGAATGGGAAGTCGAGTTCTTCAGTGGACCCCGCGGTCGACTAATCTCACGCGCAGACGCAGAGAGAGCGCGGTCAATAAGGCGTTCTTGGCTCTCGGTTGCAGTTCATAAACCCAAAACGCCTTTCCAATGGCGCGGTTCACCAACCTGAAACGCCCTTTCTAACGGCGCATGGGCGCATTTCTCCGCCACCTCCGCGTGATTAACTGTTTAGTGGCCCGTGACCGAATATCCGGCACGCCGCAGCACGTCGCTCGCCTCGTCTAGCCGGTCCTCTCTGACGAGGACATAGTCCGTATCGAAGGTCGAGATGACGAAGATCGGGACGCCCGCGTCGGCCAGAGGTACCGCCAGGGACGCCAGCACCCCGGTCGCCTCGAACGGCACCGTGCCCTCGACGCGCAGCCCACGGTAACCCCGTTCCGCGCGAACGCCCTCCGGGACGCGACGCTCCTCGCAGACTACCGATGTCTCGTCAGGCGTCCGCGCGAACGACAGGAACTCGCCCGATGCCTCCGCCCACCAGGGCAGGTCGCTGCCGGGCGGGAGCCGAACAATGGCCAGCGTGGGTTGGATGACCCGCAGCGAGAGTGAATGCGCCATGAGACCGCAAAAGAGGAATTGCTCGAGATTCCGCTCGCCGTCAGACGTTAGGCGCTCGAGGTCTCGCCGCTCGCGACACCCGCCAGAAGCCCAACGGCGGCCGTGAAGTATTCATCGACATCGAAATGATCAGGATCGATCATCGACTGCACGGCGCATCCCTTGATCAGGCTGACACTGAGTCCGGCTAGTCCATCCGCCGTGACGCCGGGGAATCGGTCGGGATGGGCGAGCAGAACCGACTCCGCCAGCGGCCGGAACGCCTCGCGGTACCTGGCAAACTCCGCTTTCAACCTGTTTCGGGTGGCCACGTCCCGCACGCCGGCCATCCAGTAGTCGAACGTCAGGCGAATTCGAATAGGTTCGCCCGTGAGCCGCTGGATCTCCTTCCGAAGCACTGCCAATAGCTTCGCCTCGGGTGTCGCCGATGATTCGGTCCCGACATCGGCTCTGAGCACGGTTGTCGTTGCCAGCAATTCCTCGAGGAGGGCAAGCAGAAGCTGGCGGCGGTTCTTGAAGTGAAAGATGATAAGCCCTGGGCTCACCCCCGCGGCTGCCGCGACCTGGAGAATGGTCGTCTCCGCCAGTCCCTGCTCTCCTGCGACGCGATACGCCGCTTCCAGAATCTGGTGACGCCTCTCCTCTTCGGGCGCCTTTGAGCCAGGCATTGAGCCTCCGCTTTGCCGTGCTGTCGGGTGGCAAGCGATAGGACCGAGAAGGCGTCTACCTACCACCGTTTAAAGCAGCGATCCACGCCTGAACTTCTTGACTGGGCGGAAGATGCACAGTACAGTAGCCTCGTATTGAACGACTCGTCAATGACCTGAGCTTGGTGTCTGATGCCTGGTGCCTGGTCGTGACAGCGGACGCCAGCGTTCGACCAATTCACTGACCATGGCCAGTCGCGGGCTCGATCGATGACCACCGGCGTCTTGGTTGCCGTCGCCGCGATCGCCCTCCTCGTCGCGGTTCTCAGTGGTCCATCGGCACCGCGGATCTGGCTGGCATCGACTCTCCTCGCCACAGGTGCGGCGATGTCGGCGGCCGTGCGCGTGCTGGCGAGCGGCGTCGAGTGGACCTGGTGGAGCACCGCGGTAGTTGCGGGCGACCGATTACACCTGCGCCTCGACGGAGTCAGCGCGGTGTTCATCGCTTTGCTGTGCGCGATTGGATCGGCCGGTGCCGTGTACGCACGCTCGTACTGGACCGACCGCGCGCACCCACACTCGGCGCGTGTGGGGCGAGTCTGGTGGAGCGTACTGCTACTCAGCCAGGGATTCGTGCTCCTCGCGTCGAACGGTCTGCATTTCCTGGTGGGCTGGGAGCTGTTTACGCTCAGCGCCTACTTCCTGATCACGCTGGATCGCAGCCGGCGCGACGCCCGTGCGGCGGGATGGCTGTATCTCGCCATGTCGCATGTCGCAGTACTCGCGCTCTTCGTCTTCTTCACAGCGTTGGCCGCACGCAGTGGAAGCTGGGACCTGGGTCCGATGCGAACACAGGCCGATCTGGCGCCGCTTTTCTGGCTGGCGCTTTTCGGGTTCGGCATCAAGGCCGGTGTCTTTCCGCTGCACGTCTGGCTGCCGTCGGCTCATGCCAACGCACCAAGCCACGTCTCGGCCATCCTTTCCGGCGTGACCATCAAAGTCGGGATCTATGGATTGGTGCGGTTCAGCGGCTGGCTCCCGATGCCAGTCGGCGCCTCGTGGGTTGTCGTTATGCTCGGAGTGGTGAGCGCGGTACTAGGCGTTGCGTTTGCACTGGGGCAGCACGACCTCAAGCGACTGCTGGCATACCACAGCGTGGAAAACATCGGCATCATTCTCATCGGACTCGGCTTCGCGCTGGTCGCCGTTGAGCATGGTGATGCCGCGTGGGGACGACTCGCGCTCGCCGGTGGGCTCCTGCACGTGTGGAACCATGGTCTGTTCAAGGCGCTGCTGTTTCTCGGCGCGGGTTCCGTGCTTCATGCCACCGGAACCCGGGAAATGAGCCGGCTCGGCGGACTGTGGAGATCCATGCCGTGGACCACGGGGCTTTTCTGCCTGGGCGCGGTCGCGATCTGCGGCTTGCCTCCGCTCAACGGTTTCGTCAGTGAATGGCTGCTGTACCTCGGTCTCTTCGACGCCGCCATTTCCCGCGCGCCGTCGACGTGGGCGGCGATAGCGGCGGTCGTGCTGCTTGGCTTGACCGGTGCGATGGCGCTGGCCTGCTTCGTCAAAGCGTGCGGGGTCGTCTTCCTGGGCGTGGCGCGTTCGCCGGAGGCACGCCGGGCGCACGAGAGCGACTGGATGATGCGAGGCGCGATGGTGGCCATCGCCGGGACCTGCGTCGCGATCGGGCTGGCCCCGATCGCGTTCTGGCCGTCGATCGTGACCGCGTTAGGCGCCTGGCGACCCGGGTGGGCCGATGTCATGACGCCGGCGCCGCTGGTCACGTTAGGCTGGGCTCACGTCGCGCTGGCAGTGCTCGCGTCGGCAGCGACGTTCTGGTTGGTGACGCGTTCGCGCCGTGGCTTGCGGTACGCCGTCACCTGGGACTGCGGCTACGCGGCGCCGAGCGCCCGCACGCAGTACTCGGCCGAGTCCTTCGCCGGCATCATCACGGGATGGTTTGCTTTCATTCTGCGACCGGAGCGGCACGCCCGGCTGCCTGCCGAGTCGCTCCCACGCTCAGCGAGTCTGGTCACGCACCACCCCGAAACGGTGCTCCAATACCTTGTTGAGCCATTGAGCAGAGCGACGGTGCGCGTCGCCACCGCGGCGCGAGTGCTGCAGCACGGCGGGGTGCAGTCCTACCTCCTGTATCTCGTCATCGGCATTGTCGGGTTGGGAATTGTCGTGCTGATGGGAGGTGGAACTTGAGGACGCCGGAGCACCGTGGCGCCAGAGTCCCGGACAGCGCTCGAAACATCACGAGCGCGCACGAAGCATGTACCTGAACCTCATACAGATCGCCGAGTCGTTCGGCGTCTCCGAGAAAGTGATTGAAGGCTGGATCCGCGACGAGGGATTACCGCACACGTCCGATCGCGAACGACTGCTCTTCGACCGCGCTCAGGTCGCCCAATGGGCGGCCAAACGCGGGCTCGCCTCGCAGGTAGGCTTCCTCGCCCCGGAGCGCTCCGCATTTGCAACCGGTGTGAGAGTGGAACAGCTGCTGCGCGTTGGCGGGATCTGGCGCGACGTATCCGCCGCCGGATTGCCGGATGTCATCGAACGCGTGGTATCCGCGCTGCCAGGTGTGAGTCCAGCCGTCAAACAACTTCTCCAGCAGCGCCTGCGGGCGCACGGTGGAGTGACGATCGCGCCCGTCGGCGGCGGGTTCGCACTCCCACACCCCAGTGCGCGCATTTCTCTGGGGCGCGACTCGGGCACCGTGGCATTGATCTGCCTGCGCAATCCATTGGGCCTTACGGAATCCGCTGTGGACCAGCAGCCCGTGACCCGATTGTTCTTCTTCATCGCTCCATCGCCACGCGCTCACCTCGATCTCCTCGGTCGGTTGGGCCGGCTGCTGAGGCGCGGTCCAGCGCGCGAGTTGATCCTGGCGAATGCGCCAGATGACGCGATCCTGAACGCTGTCGCGGAAAACGACGCCGCGGCGACGGGGATTCCCCATACGGAGTCCGCTACGTGACGCGGCCCTCGCCGTCAGGGGTGATGGGCGCGCTCGTGGCGGAACGGCGATGAACGATGTTCTGGACTTCGTGTCCCGGCTCGTCTGGTGGCTCCTGCTTCCACCACTGCTGCCGGGGCTTATCAACAAGGTCAAGGCGTGGGTGGCTGGTCGTCGCGGGCCGCCGGTGCTGCAGCTCTACTACGACCTCGCGCGATTGTGGCAGAAGCGTGTCGTGCAAAGTCACGTGGCGTCGCCCGCGTTTCTGGCCGGGCCCGCGGTCGCGTGGACCGCCGTTCTCGTCGCGGCGATGTTGATGCCGCTGGGACCCGTCGGGACCGCGCTGAGTTTTCGCGGCGATGTCGTGCTGGTGCTTTACCTGCTGGCGCTCGCGAGATTCGCGTTGGTCTGGTCGGCGATGGAAACCGGCTCGTCGTTCGAGGGAATGGGATCCGCGCGCGAGGTGAGTTTCTCCGTCCTCGCCGAGGCGGCGCTGATCGCCGCCATGCTCACGCTAAGCGTACAGACGCGGAGCGTATCGCTCGCCACGATGCTCGCGCCGTTACCCGGCGCCGGCGCGGTGCTGTTGGCCGCAGGCCTCTTCACGGTCCTGCTGGCGGAGAATTGCCGCGTGCCATTCGACGACCCCAACACGCATCTCGAGTTGACGATGATCCATGAAGTGATGGTGCTCGACCATAGCGGGCCCCCACTGGCGGTCATCCTGCACGGGGCGGCGTTGAAGCTCCTTTTGTTTTCGGTGCTGCTGACCGAGTCCGTACTCCCCGTCGGCGCGATCGCTCCGTTAGGTGGCATGATCCTGCTGCTGGCTGGCGTCTTCACCATTACGCTCGGCGTGGGACTGGTCGAATCGCTGATGGCCCGCTTCGCGTTTCGACGCGTCCCGCTGCTCCTGCTGACGGCGGTGTTGCTGTGTGTCTTCGCACTGCTCGTGGCATGGCAGGGTGGTTCGGTGGGATCGTGAATCTCAACGTCCTGATTGGTCTGGCGATGGGGTTGAACCTCGTCGCGCTCGGGAGCAGCCGCCTGCCGATGCTCATTCGCACGATGTCGGCGCAAGGCGTGCTGCTGGGCGTGATGCCGATCTGGCTTGCCAGCGAATTCGACTGGCACGTGGCACTCGTTGCGTTGGCGACGGTGCTTGGGAAGGGCCTCGTGATTCCCGGCCTCCTGCGGCGGGCCATGCGGGCGGTCAGCATCGAACGCGAAGTGGAGCCGATCGTGGGCTTCGAGTTGTCGCTGCTGCTGGGGGCCGGGGCGACCATCGGCGCGGTGGCCGCGACGCGTTGGTTGCCGCTCCTGCCAGAGCACAGCGGATCGCTCCTGGTGCCGGGCGCCATGGCAACCGTAGCGACGGGCTTCATCCTCCTTGTGGGGCGCGTGAAGGCGATCTCGCAAGTGTGCGGATATCTGATCCTGGAGAACGGGATCTACCTGTTCGGCCTCCTCCTCATCACCTCCACGCCACTCCTGGTGGAAGCGGGAGTCCTGCTCGACGTCACCGTTGGCGTCTTCGTGATCGGCATCATCGTCGACCGGATTCAGCGCACCTTTGACTCACTCGATACGCGCAACCTCACGGCGCTTCGCGAATGAGGGAAGCGCTCCTGATCCTGCTCCCGCTCGCGGGCGCCGTCGCCGCCGCACTGTGGCCGAGCGATCGGACAAGGCCCTGGCTGCTGCCCGCAGTTGCCGGCGTGCACGTTGGGCTCTGCCTGTGGTTGCTGGTGCGCCCACCCGTCGTCGCGCCTGACGACTTGATGGGGTTCGATTCGCTGGCGCGGGCGGTGTTGCCGGGCGTCTCTCTGCTGTTCTTCGTGTGCGCGATCTACGCCGTGCCCTATCTGAAGATCCGGCAGGTACGGCCCAACCGCGTGT
>Ga0070698_100001599_pt1 | contig 25204 bp, 25 predicted proteins | sample KBSK1502metaG_FD_65477 | JGI IMG/M metagenome (GOLD analysis project Ga0070698, IMG submission 65477) | Corn, switchgrass and miscanthus rhizosphere microbial communities from Kellogg Biological Station, Michigan, USA - KBS K1-50-2 metaG | ecosystem: Host-associated > Plants > Roots >... | reverse complement strand
CGCCCGCTGACCTCGGGCACGTTGCACTACGTCGAGAAGGCGATCTGGCGCCGGGCGGCGAACGAGATCGCGATCGAGATGCGCCCGTCGCTCGCGCGCACCACCATCACGGCTACGTACAGGCTGCGCGAAGTCTTCCCGGGATCGATCCGTAGGAGTTACTCGGGGGGTGTGTCGGTGGATGTGGCCCTGGTTTCTTCTCGCATCGAACGGAGCATCGTCGCCGAATTCGAGCGATCGATACCTCTTGCTGCAGCGTGTACGCAATCTTGGCTCGATCGCCAGGGCCGTCGGTCTGTGACCGCTCGGGCTTAAATCCGGGAATTTCCTCGGGCATAATGTTCGTTGTGACGATTCCGGCGGGGACATTGGTCCCCCGCGACGCTAGAGATTTCGGCAGCTATCAGCTACTCGCCAAGCTCGCGACAGGCGGGATGGCAGAGATCTATCTCGCGCGCCCGAGCTCGTCGCAGGCTGGATCCAAAGATCTGATGGTGCTCAAACGCATCCTGCCGCATCTCGCGGAGGACGAGCACTTCGTGACGATGTTCCGGGATGAGGCCGACCTCGCCGCGCGACTCGTGCACAAGAACGTGTGCAACGTGTTCTCGTACGGCCAGTACGGCGGCACGTGGTTCATCGCGATGGAGTACCTGCACGGGGTACCGCTCTCGCGCATGATGACGAAGCTCTCGAAGGCCGGAAAGATGCTCGATTACCGCGTCGTAGCGGGCATCATCTGCCAGGCCTGCGAGGGGCTGCACAACGCGCACGAGGCGCGCGATTCAAACGGCACGCTGCTCGGCGTCGTGCATCGCGATGTCTCGCCGCCGAACATCATGGTGACCTCCGACGGCACTGTGAAGCTGCTCGACTTCGGCATCGCGAAGGCGCGAGGTGCGAATTCGCGCACGCGCACCGGCACGGTCAAAGGCAAGAACGCGTACATGTCGCCGGAGCAAATCCTCGGCAAGCCGCTCGATCGACGCAGCGACATCTTTGCGCTCGGCGTCGTGATGTACGAGATGCTGGCGATCAAGCGGCTGTTCCATCGCGACTCCGATTTCTTGACGTTCAAAGCGATCACCGAGGAGCCGATTCCCGATATTCGCGATCGACGCGCCGATCTGCCGCCCGGCATGCGCGCAGCGCTCGTGCAGGCGATGGCGCGTGATCCGGCGGGCCGCTTCGACACCGCGCAGGGCTTTGGCAACGCGATCAAAAACTCGGTCGCGACGCTCGGCGGGCCGGCATCCGCCGCGGATCTCGCGCGCCTGCTGTTCACCGATTTCGCCGACGAGATGGCGGCGCGCGACGAGATCCTCAAAGCGGCCGACAACCCGGATGCTGCGCCGATTTCGATCGGTCCGTCGAAGCCAACGAAGCCGCCACCGCTGCCGATGACACAACGGCCGGTGCAGATCGCCGCGAGCGGCGAGATGCATCACGCGACGCCGGTGCGCGGGCGGCCACCGACGGGCAAGCACGGCGAAAGCGTGCCGTCGATGATCGTCGCGAAGGATGGCACCGGCAAGACCGAGATTCCGGATCTCGCGAGCGTGCTCGATCTCAGCACGAACGTCGGTCCCGACCAGTGGATGGCCGAAGGCGGCACCGATCTGCTGTCGCAACATCGCTGGCGCTCGCTGCGTAATCTGATCATCGCGATCGTGCTGCTCGCTGCGTTGACCGTCGGCGCCGTGATGTTGATCAGCAGGCTCGGCAGCAGCAATCAAATGTCGGCGTTGCCTGCGCCCATCGATGCGCCGAAGCGTCGCTACGTTCCCGAGGTGAAACCCGACGCCACGCAAATTTCGAAGGACGACATCGTCGCGCTGTCGAAGTTTGGTTTCTTCAGCATCGATGCGAATGCGAAGACGACGATCTATGTCGACAACGTTCGCTACGGCGAGACGCCGATGACGCGTCTGCCGCTGCAGCCCGGCCCGCATAAGGTCAAAGCGATCGGTCCGAAGAATCGCAAGAAGGAATGGACGATCACGATCATCGGCGGGCGCGATACCGACGAAGGCACGATCAACTGGTGATGAGTTAGGAGAGAGGCGCGGGCCGAATGCTCGAGATCTGCAAGCTCGATTCGGGGCCGGTCACGATCTGCACGCGATCACCGGAGTGATACAGCGGCACGAGCTCAGCGGGCCCTTGAAACTGCAGGTCGGTGAGGTTGCGAACGTCGACCTCAGTGCCTTCCTCGTCGACGGCGCGCTCGATGTCGAGCTGGATTTTGGCGACCTGGCGCGGCGTCAGATGCTCGAAATGCGCGACGCGCGTGTACAGCTCGATGGTCCGGATCGTCCCGACCAACCGCAGCCCCGCATCGCGCGTAGCGGCCATGATTCCATCTTGCCCCCCTCCTTCTCGCGAGTCTATCGAGGCGGGCCTAGTTCGATGCCGTTGATCGCGCGCGTCACGTACAAGACGCCCTCATCACCAGCCGTGAGCTGATCGTGATGAGCTTGTGGGTGTCTCATCTCATCCCCTGCACGCATGACGTTGCCATCGTGATCGCGCATCTCACCGCTCAAGATCACGGCCACTTCTTCGCCGAGGTGCGTGTGCCACGGAAACGTACAGCCGGGTGCGATGCGCACGAAGCCGCAGTCTGCCGCCGCACAGGCTGGACCACCCTCGAAGTGGATCAGAGTGACACCGGGAATGCGCGGGTCGGTAAACCACGACGCCGGTCGCTCGATAAGCGCGAGTAACTCGCGCGCGCGATCGACCGTGACATCGAGCAGCTTCGCCATGCGATCGGCGAATTTTTCGAAGCGACCACCACCGACCGATGCGAGCAATCGTGCTTTGACATCGGGCGCTGGTTCGACGGCGGGAACGAGATCGAGATACGCATCGAGCTCGGCGGCGAGCGTTGGATCAGCATCGACCGCGCGCTCGACCGCCTCTGCCTCGTCGGGCTCCAGCGCACCGAGGGCGTAGAGGGGGAGCAATTCGCGGACGTCGCTCATCGCGTACCTCCAACGCATTCGCGTAGGCGTTGTAGTCCAGCAGCGAGTCGTGATTTCACGGTGCCGATCGGAATCGACAGGCGCGTCGAGATCTCACTGCACGACAGTCCTTCGAAGTATGCGAGCTCGACGACCTTGCGCTGATCGCCGCCGAGCTGTGCGAGTGCCTCACGAACTCGCGCATGATCCGGCGTCGGGCGCTGTGCTTCATCGGGCATGACCTCGAGGCCCGCATCACCGGCGTTCCGCGCAACGCGGGCAGACTTCTGGAGGTCGAGGGCTCGCGAGCGCATACGAATGGCCAACCAAGTACGAACGCGACCCCGCTTTGGATCGAAGTCCTTAGCGCATCGCCAGGCCTCGAGGAGCACGTCATGTAGTAGATCCTCCGCCTCGCGGCGCTCGCGCACGATCCGCAGCGCGAGCCCCAGAAGAACTCCCGCGTGGCGTTCGTAGAGCTTGGCGAGCGCATCACGGTCGCCACGCGCCATCGCAGCGACGAGCGCGGCGTCCTCGGCGTCATCGCCGGGTGGAGGCGGAACCATGCGCGCCGACCCTAGCACGAGGGCGCTTGGCCTGGTAAAGCGCGCACCCGTGTCCCTGCGAGATGATGTTAGGTCCGAGGCGACAGAGCGCACCTGGTCGCAGGGGGTTGCGCTCGCCCGGGATAAGCGTGTCGTCGGGCGCGGCCGCGTCGGCGACGAGATCGAGCTCGAGGTGCGCGTGCCCGGGCGGCCGACGCCATTCGAGGTCGTGCTCGATCCCGTGAACGAGGAATGGCAGTGCAACTGCACGAGCAAAGAGGCCGTGTGCTCGCACGTCGTCGCGGCGGTGCTCGCGATGGAGCAAACGGAAGGCGAACTGCCGACGTCGTCGAAAACGGGTGCGCCGCTGCGCTACTTGCTCGAGCCCGATCCGGGCGGCGTGCGCGTATCGCGCGTGCTCGTGCGTGGCGATAATACCGAGCCGCTCGCTGCGCCGCTGATGTCGCTCGTCGGCCAAGGCAAGGCTGGCGACATCGCGACGATCGAAGCCGACTTGCTCGCGGATCAGATCCTCGGCGTGCGCGCGATCGTGAGCGGCGAGAAGATCGATCGCTTGCTGCAAGTGCTCGGCGATGCGCGCGACGTGCGATGGCGCGACGAGCCGGTGAAGACGAGCGGCGAGCCCGTGCTGCCGCGCGCGATCGTCGAGGATCATGGTGATGGCGTGCGCGTGCGCATCGAGCGCGATCCTGTCGTGCGTGAGGTCGCGGCGGTGGGCGTCGTGCGAACGATCGATGACGTGCTGCGACCGATCGGCGCTGTCGATCTGTCGGGGCCGCGCCTCGAGAAGTTGCCGCAGCTGTTCGACGTGCCGCGCGCGGCGATTCCCGAGCTCATGGGCAAGACGCTGCCGGCACTCGCGCAGCGCATCGAGGTCAACGTGCGTACGGCGGCACTGCCACGCGTTGGCGCGAAGGAAGAGCCGCGCATGCAGATCGATGTCGCGCAGGATGGCGACAAGCTCGTCGTGCTGCCGACACTCGTCTACGGCGACCCGCCGCGTGCGCGCGTCGATGGTCGCTCGCTCGTGCATCTGACGGGCGCGTTGCCGATTCGCGACGAAGATGCCGAGCGCCGCCTGCTTCATCGCTTGCGCGACGAGCTCAATCTCGTGCCGGGGCGTCGCGTCGAGGTCGTCGGGCGCGAAGCGTTTGCGATGCAGCAAGCGCTCGGCAATTGGCTGCGCCACGATGCGAAGGCCGCAGCGGCGGCAAAAGCGGTCGAGCTCCAGATGACGCTGACGATCGACGGTAACCGGCTCGATGTCGAGCTCGGCGGTGACGGCCGAAGTGCATCCGTCGACGCCGCAATCCGCGCGTGGCAAGCGGGCCTCGATGTCGTGCCGCTCGCCGGCGGCGGCTGGGGCCGCGTGCCGAAAGCGTGGTTCGACGCGCACGGCGAACGACTCGCCGATATTCTCGCGGCGCGCAGCGCCGATCGCCGCGTGCCGCTCTACGCGCTGCCCGATCTCGCGAAGCTCGCCGAAGATCTCGATCAACCGCCGCCACCGGAGCTCGATCGGCTGCGGCCGCTACTCGCGGGCTTCGAGGGCATTCCGCACGCGTCACTGCCGGAGGGCTTTCGCGGCGAGCTGCGGCCGTACCAGCAAAGCGGTGTCGATTGGCTCGCGTTCTGCCGCGGCGCCGGGCTCGGCTGCGTGCTTGCCGATGACATGGGTCTTGGCAAGACGATCCAAGCGCTCGCGACGATGCAGCGGCGCACGCTCGTCGTGTGCCCGAAGAGTGTGCTCTTCAACTGGCTCGCCGAAGCGCAGCGGTTTCGTCCCGATCTCACGATCGCGACGTACGCGGGTACGCGCCGCGCGCTCGACACGACTGCCGATGTCGTGCTGACCAGCTATCCGATCCTGCGCAACGACATCGACACGCTCGCCGGCGTCGAGTGGGATGCCGTCATCCTCGACGAATCGCAGACGATCAAGAATCCCGACTCGCAAGTCGCGCGTGCCGCGTACCGCCTGCGCGCTGCGTGGCGCGTGACGCTGTCAGGCACGCCCGTCGAGAATCGTCTCGATGAGCTGTGGAGCCAGATCCATTTCACGAATCCCGGCCTGCTCGGTGGCCGCACAGATTTTCAAGAGCGCTGGGCCGAGCCGATCACGCTGGGCGATGCGGGTGCTGCCGCGCGTCTGCGCGAGCGGATCCGACCGTTCGTGTTGCGGCGCCTCAAGCGCGAGGTCGCAAAGGAGCTGCCGCCACGCACCGACGCGATCATGTACGTCGAGCTCGACGAAGCGGAGCGCACGACCTACGACGCGATCCGCGCCGCCACGCAGCGCGAGATCGTGAAGCTGCTCGAATCCGGTGGCGGCATCATGGCTGCGCTCGAGGCGCTGTTGCGGTTGCGCCAAGCCGCGTGTCATCCGGCGCTGCTGCCGGGCGCGATTCGCGGTGGCGATGCGCCGGCCTCGTCGTCGAAGCTCGAGCGCCTGCTCGAGGCGCTCGAAGATGTGGTCGCCGATGGCCATCGCGCGCTCGTGTTCTCGCAATGGACCTCGCTCCTCGATCTCATCGAGCCGCATCTCGATGCGGCGGCCACGCGCTTCGTTCGGCTCGATGGCAGCACCGTCGATCGCGCCGGTGTCGTCAACGCATTCCAGGCCGACGATGGCCCGCCGGTGATGCTGCTCTCGCTCAAAGCAGGCGGCACGGGCCTAAACCTCACCGCGGCGGACCACGTGTTCCTCGTCGATCCGTGGTGGAACCCTGCCGTCGAAGATCAGGCCGCCGATCGCACGCACCGCATCGGGCAAGACAAGCCCGTGCTCGTGTATCGCATGGTCGCGCGCGACACCGTCGAGGAGCGCATCCTCGAGCTGCAAGAGCGCAAGCGCAAGCTCGCCGACGCGGCGCTCTCGGAAGCGGGCGCGGCAACCGCGATCACGCGCGATGATCTGCTCGCGCTACTCGCCTAGATCATGACCACGACGGCTCCGGTCTCGTCGTCTTGGCTGCCATCACCTTCACGCAACCCTTCCGCAACGACGAGACCGAGGAGCCGTCTCCCCGACCCACCACTCATTGTCGACCGTAATGCATCTCATGCCGGAGCGGGCGCTTGTTCACGCGTTGTTCACGTCAATCGATGCGCTCGAGTCGCGGCGCAAATGCCGCGCGTGCAGCCCGACGCAGCGCCTTCCCCGATGATCCAACGGGCAGCTCCTCGAGTGTGCACACCGCGATCGCGCGCGGCAGCTTGTACCCCGCGATCTGATCGCGAAGAACGTTTCGAATGTCATCGAGCGCTGCGCCGGCTCGTGGCGCGATCACGGCCGCGACGATCTGTCCCCACTCGTCGTCGTCGATGCCGAACACGACGGCGCCAGCCACCTGCGGTAGTGCGGCAAGCGCACGCTCGACCTCCGCGGGATAGACATTCACGCCCCCGCTAATGATCGTGTCGTGCTTGCGATCGAGCAGCGTGATCCAGCCGTCGGAATCGATCGACCCGAGGTCGCCGACCGAAATGTGACCGTCGCGTGCCTCCAGTGGCATCACGTGATCCCCGCTGTCATCAAGATACCCGCTCATCACGGCGGGCGAGCGCACGAACAGCTCGCCATCATAGACGCGCACCGACACGCCAGCTGCTGCGCGGCCAACCGACCCCGGATGCGCAGCGTGCTCTTCGGGTCCGATGACGCTCACCGTTCCTGTCTCCGACGAGCCATAGAATTCGAACAGTCGACCGTGACCGAGCCACGCGTCGAATGCCGCTTTCGCGGCGGGCGCGAATGGCGCACCGGCGACGATCACCGCACGCAGCGAGTCGAGCTTCGGTGGCGCCAGCGCAAGCAGCCGATGCACTTGCGTCGGCACGAGGAACACGATCGTCGCGCGATGCTGCGCCACATCATCGACAAACGATTCGGGTGTGAAGCGCGCCGCGATCACGGTGCGCGCGCCTGCCGCTCGCGCCGCCCGCAGCAAGATCCCCGGTGCCGAATGCGCCAGTGGGCAGACGATTAGGTGCGTGTCGCTTCCGCGAATCGAATAGCTTGCGCAAAGCTCGTCGATGCGCGCGCGTTCCTGCTCGGCGGTGCGCCAGCATCCCTTCGGTCGCCCCGTCGTGCCCGACGTATAGAGGATGGTCGCGCCCGCCCTGCCATGCTCGAGCGCGATCCTCGACGCCGTAATCGCAAGCCGATCAACTTCGATCGACGGCACGCCGGTAGGCGCCGCTGCGACGTGTGCCGCCGCGACGTGTGCCGCATCGACGAGCAGCGCACGCGGGCGCGCGTGCCCGACGATCCATGCGATCTCCGCAGGCGCTAGCCGCGGATTGATCGGAACGAGCACGAGCGCGGCGGCTGTCGCTGCATCGCGAGCCGCGACAAACGCATCGCCATTGCCGGCGATCACCGCAACTCGATCTCCCGCGCCCACGCCGATCTCCTCGAGAGCGGCCACCACCGCAGCAGCTCTGCATGCAGCAACGTCTTCGTCGAGGAACTCGGCCATAGTTCACGCGCCGCTAGGTCAGCGGAGCGAGGCGCAAGATCTTGCCGTGCACGTCACCGTTATCGGGATCGATCGCGGGATCGATGAATAGGCGCGTCACGGCACTGTTGCGGAGACCCGCGAGCATGTCGTCGCTCATGAAGGCACCGGCATCGAGGCCGACGGCGAATAGCGATTCGCCGGTACCCATCGCCTTTGCGAAGGTTTCGGCGGCCTCGCCCGTCGAGAACAAGAAACCGTAGGGGCGACGGCACCACATGTCACTGCCGTTGGACGTCAGGTACCAGATCCGCGGCGGCAAGAAGTCGACGAGCTGCTGCAGCGAGACGTCCTCGGTCATGGGCTCTTATACAGTAGGCCATGCTCGAACGACCTGCTGATGTATCGGCGAAAGCGCGCCGCATTCGCTATCCGCAAGGCTACTCGATGTGGCTGATCGGCGATGAGCGCCGGCCTCTTCGCGACGCGTATCACACGTTCTTGCGCCTGCCTTGGTTCGCTTCGCTGGGGCTCATCTTCCTCGGCCTGTTCGTCGCGAACCTGTTGTTCGCGGGGCTGTACTTCGCGATCGGCGGCGTCGAGGGGGCACGCGCGGGCTCGTTCTTCGACGCGCTTTCGTTCAGCGTGCAAACGATGGCGACGATCGGGTATGGCGTGATGAACCCGCGAACACCTGCGGCGCAGACGGTGATGATGGTCGAGTCGCTGTTCGGGATCGTGTTCACGGCACTCGCGACCGGGCTCGTGTTCGCAAAGTTCGCGCGCGCGACTGGGCGCGTCGCGTTCTCCGAGCACGCCGTGATCACGATGCACGACGGTGCGTTGACGCTGATGTTTCGTTGCGGCAACCAGCGCTCGAACATCATCGTCGATGCGCAGCTGCGCGTGATGGCATCGATCACGACGAAGACCGCCGAAGGCGATACGTTCTACAAGCTGCACGACCTGAGGCTCGTGCGCGATCACATGACGGGCATGCGCCGCGGCTGGACGGTGATGCACGTGATCGACGAGACGAGCCCACTCTATGGATTCGACGCAATGCAACTCGCGGAGCGCGAGGTCGAGCTCGAGGTGTCGCTGATCGGCCTCGACGACGTGACACTGCAAACGGTGCATACGATCCACGGCTACACCGACAAACAGATGCTGTTCGGTCGCCGCTTCGTCGACACGATGCGCCCGTTGCCGAACGGCGACATGGTGATCGATCTGACCAAGTTCGACGCCACCGTGCCCGACGATATGCCGCGTGGTAGCGTCCCGGCATGATTCGCCTCGCACTGCTGCTGCTGGTAATCGCGTGCGGTCCTGGCTCGAAAGGCGGGCCAGCGATGAACAACCGACTCAACGGGCCCGAGCCCGTTGGCCAGGGCTCGGAAGTCGCGTCGGGCGACATCCTCGCGCGCGAGCCGCTCGCGAATAACGTGCAGGTCAAGCACATCCTGATCAGCTGGAAGGACCTCGAGCAAGCGAAGGACGACCGCGCGAAGAAACGCTCGAAGCCAGAAGCCGAAAGCCTCGTGCGCTCGCTCGTCACACAGATCAAAGCCGGCGCCGATTTCGACATGCTGATGAAGCAGCACTCCGAAGATCCGGGCAGCGCCGCCAACGCGCGCGCGTATCCGGTGTCACCGGATGCGCAGCTCGTGATCGAGTTCAAACAACTCGCGCTGCGGCTCAATCTCAATGAGGTTGGCGTCGTGCAGTCCGAGTTCGGTTTTCACATCATGAAACGCGTCGAATAGCCGAGCCGGTCCGGAGGAGCGCAGCGCCGCCCGCCAGGGAACCCGGCGGGTTCGGAACGAACCCGCCGGCGGCGCGAGCGAGGACCGGCGAGGCATAGCGCTGCGTCACTGCGCGTCGACACCCGCGTCGCGCATGAACTCACGATTCTTCTCGCACGCGAGCCACATCGCGAGATTGCGACGCTCTTCCGCCGTCGGCTTTGGGCAGTTCGTATCGAGCGCGCCACCCTTCGTGGTCGGGCAGCGCCCCGGCGGCATGAACTCGTTCTCTGCGTTTGGACCAAAGCCCGCCTGTTCGTCGATATGATCGGGCGTCAGCCGCACGCCTTCGAGCGTGTCGAAGTCGTGATAGAGCGGCGCGCCGTTGCGCTGCGATCGCGGCAGCGAGCTGTCGTGACACCACGTGCAGTAGCGCGTCATGAAGTCGCGACCGAAGTTATCCCACGTGAGCGTCAACGGATCCGGATCGGGGCACACGGTGCCTGTCGGCGTTGGCGATGGCCCGCACGCAACGAAGAGCAAAATGAGAAACCGCATGACTCTCCTAAAAGCTGAGCGCCGTCGAAACGACGCCGCGAATGATGAAAGGATCGCCGGCGATGCCGGCCTGTAGCTCCGCCGCAGTTTGAAAACGACCCGACGCCCACGCGCCACGCAGCGAACCGATGACGCGATTGTCGCCGGGTAGGCCGATCGGAATTCCACCCGACACACGCGCGCCGACTTGTACCGCAGGCGTGATCGCGTAGCCGCCTCCGGCGCTCCACGTCACTTCCGAGACGTTCATCGGCTCGACGAGCGGCCACATGCCATGCTCGTGCGCCGACGAGCCACCGATCGCGCGGCTGTACCCCGCGGTCGCAGCGAGCACGACGCGATCGATCGCCCAGATGCCGAACAGCGCCGGCATCAGCATCACGTGGCCCATCCCAAGGCCGCGGCGGTCGTCGCCCGTCGGTGCCGAGATCGACGCGAGCACACCTGCCCGCGCCGCTCGATCGCCGATGACGGTCACCTGACCGTGCACGATCACATCGCCGAACCCGTAGAACGTGGCGCCGTTCTCTTCGAGACGATATGCGGCCGCGCTCGCGCCGGCAGCGAACCGTTCGTTCGCCCAGCGCAGCGATGGGATGACGCCTTGATAGTTGCCGGCGTACAGCATCGTTTCGAATGCGGCCGCAACCATCGCGACACCCGCGGCGAAGCTCGCCGCGTCGGTGTCGGCCTCGTGATGGTGCTGGGCACGAGCCGGCGCGGCCCAGCACAGCATCGCGAGGATCGCGCTACGCAACTACATGCCTTTCTGCGTGATGTAGTCCGTGCACGCGACCATGCGGTCGGTGCCGCTCGCGCTCGTTGCCGACAGATTCGTCGTCAGATAGGCCTCGCACTCGGCAGCGGTGCTGCCGCACACGGGCTGGTGCATACCCGCGATCGGGTGTTCCAAGCAGCAGATGACGATCGACTCCTGCACCGGGTATGCCTCGTGCGTGTGGTGATCGTCGAAGCACTCCTGGTAGGAGGGATACTCTTCGTGGTCGCCGCTGCTGGGGCAGCCCGCTAACAAGATCGCAATCAAAAGCTTACGCATGACTAGTTCCTTGATGAACGAATAGCGAAGACGCGCGGACGTACGTCCACGCGGGTGACGATATCCAGTACGAACGAACGCGCTAAGAAGGCGCATCCGGTCGCCGCGGCTCGGGCGGCGGCAACGGGCGATCGATCACGAAAACGGCGTCACCGTGCACCTTCGCGGGTGCGATCGCGATGGCGACGACATTCGCCACGCACGTCGGCAGCTCGGGTGCCGCAACATCGTGCTGGGTCTTGTGACACGCGCGCATCGACGGTTGTCCCTGCGCGTCGGGTTTGTGGTCGGGACATTTGCAGTGCTCGGGACTCGGGCAACAGCACTCGATGCGCGTCGCGATCGTGCGCAGCTGCGCGAACGGAACGCTGAGCGCGAGCACGATCGCGATCGCGACCGTCGAGGCGGCTGCAACAAGCCTCACCAGGGCATTTGTGCACCCGAATCGGGGCCAGTCAACATCACCCGACAACAGCTCCCAACACAGTGATATCCGGCATATGCGAAGAGCCGGTCTGGCGGCCACATCACTTCCGTCAGCACTTCTCAGTTGTGGCGTGAGCAACAGTTAGGCAACCATCGCCGGCATGAGGTGGCTGTACCTTGCCCTCGTCGTCACGGGATGCGCGTCGGCCGGCAGGGACGAGGCCGGCGTGAACGGTCGCCCTGACGGCGGCGGCATGAACAAAGACGGCTCGACGCAGCCGCCGATCGATGCGCCACCACTGGCCGATGCACCGCCCGGCCAGCAGCAGATCACGCTCTCGCAGACAAACGATATGACGCCGGCGGGCGGCAAAGGCGTCGCGTGCGGCAACAGCTTGCTCGGCACCGCCGACAACAGCTGGTACCGCGTGTTCAAGCTCTCCGATTACCAAATCAACGGCGCGTTCAACGTGCAGCGCGTGACGTTCTACTCGGACTACGCGTACGCCGGCAGCGGCACGACGCAGCCCGCGACGATCAAGCTCGGCTCGTACGCCGGCACGCTCGACGCCGACACGCTGATGACGGGCTCGATCACGCCGATCGCGTCGGTGCCGATCACGATCAACGACAACACCGGCGCACCCGCGGCAGTCGCGACGAACGTGAGCGCGGTGGTTCCCGCCGGCTCGAACCTCATCGTCGAGATCGCGCTGCCCGACGGCTATGCGACCGGCAACATCTTCTACATCGGCGTCAGCGCCGGCGGCGAAACGAAGAAGGGGTACATCCGCGCGACGCCCTCGGCTTGCAATGTCACGACACCGACCTCGCTGACGAGCCCAACAGGCTTGAACAAGCCTGATAATTCGGTGCTGCTCACGGTTACCGGCACCAAGTAGGCCGATGTAGTCGCGGTAGATGTCAGCGCCACCGAGTTGAGGCGCGACGCGCTCCATTGCACGATGGAAGGATGCGCGTGGTTTTGTGTTTGATGCTCGTCGCGTGTGGCCCGAGCACACCGACGAACGGCGGCGGCGAGCTCGAGAATCCAAACGCTGCACAGCACACCTGGCTCGAGCAGACGGAGGACACGACGGTCGCGCCATCGCTTTCGCTCGCGTGCTCGGACCTAAATGGCACGAAAGAGAACAGCTGGTACCGCATGTTCTCGCTCAAGGAGATGGGGGTCACGGGGCCGCTCACCGTGCATCGCGTGAACTTTGGCGTGCAGACTGCGATCGGCGACCAGCGCGTCAAGGTCTCGATCGGCACGTACGCGGGTGACTACGGCGCTGTCGAGCTCGACACCTCGAAGATCGATGTGCTCGGGCTCACGACGATCGCGATTCCCGAGGCCACCGGCGAGCTGATGCAGGCGAATTTCCCGGCGATCACCGTCGCAGCCGAGACGAACCTCATCGTCGAGGTCAAGACCGAGGGCGTTGGCGACGGCCGCTTCTTCTACCTCGGTGCGACGACCGGAACCGAGACCATGCCCGGCTATCTGCGCGCGCCGACCTGCAACACGCCGAACCCGACCATGACCTCGGCGCTCGGCTATTCGCAGACGCACCTCATCATCACCGTGTCGGGCGCGTTCACGCCGGCGCCGTCGATCGAGAACCCCGTTCCCTGAACTTCGTGGCACGATGCCGCCCATGAGGTGGTGCGTGCTCGCGCTCGTTGGCTGCGCAAGCGGTGGCAGCGCCGATGTCGACAGCGGCGCCGGTAGCGGAACGCGCGATGGCTCGGTGCGCAGCGATGGCTCGATGACGATGATCGATGCACCAGCGGGCGCGCAGACGCGCACGCTCACGCAGACGACGAGCCAAACGCTCGAAGCCGCGACATCGATCGCGTGCGGCGGCCAGTCCGGCACGGCCGCGAACAATTTCTATCGTGTGTTCGATCTCGCCGCGGCGGGCATCACCGGCGACTTCCACGTCACGCAGGTCTCGTTTCAGGTCGAGCATTGCCACTCGCTGATCGGCGGCAGTGGCGCGGTCGTCGCGGTGCGCGTCGGTACGTACAACGCGGCACCGGGCGCGACGCTCGCGAACGCGAACATGACGATCCTCGCATCGAATGCAAACGTGCAGGTGCCCGAGGTGATCGAGAACTTCACCACGACGCCGCCGACGACGCCCGGCGGTACGGTCAACGCGCCGATCAACGCGACGATCGCGGCCGGCAAACAATTGCTCGTCGAGGTCGACGCGCCCGACGGCACGAACAAGTTCCAGTTCTACATGGGCGCGAACAACGACGGCGAGAGCGGCTTCGGCTACATCCTCGCGCCGTCGTGCAGCCTCAGCGTGCCGACGAACATCAGCAGCGTCGGCACGACGCCGGCGCCCGTGCATCTGCTGCTCACGGTCACCGGGACGTATTGATCGCGATGCCGACGCGCGCGTAGCTGCGCCGGCGATCCGCGGCGATGTCGGCGAGCCGCGCTTCGATCGCAGCGCGGTCCGCAACGACGCGCGCGTGATTGACGCTCGCGATCTGGTCCGCGACATCAAGGCGCGGCGCGCTCGCGACGCCGCCGAGGATCTGCGCCTGCGCTGCGAGGTCCGCAACCGGCGGCGGTGCGCGCACGGCGGCGAGGAGCGCGAGCGGCACGAGCTGCAGCAGCGGATCGGGCGAGCGCCGCAGGTACGGCACGAGTCGCGCCGGCGATTGCAGATCGAGCTCGGCATCGGGATGAAAATCCGCGACACCCGCGGCGGGCAGCTGCACCGCGACCGCATCGCGCAGCGCACGAAACTCGCGCGGCGAGCCGGCAAGCTCCGGTGCGACGACCATCGCGACGCGCGCCTCCTCACGTGCGAGCAACACCTCGGCCGCGCGCACGAAGTCAGCTTCCCCGGGTTGCCCCCACAGCACATCGACAGCGAGCTCGCCGCCGAGCCGCGCCGGCTTTGCCCATGGGCAAAGCTCGTAGGTCTCGACGATCTCGACGATGTAGCGGTCGAGCAGGCGCCGAGCTTCTCCGAACCGTTCGTCCACGCAACCATTCTATGGTTTGCGTGTCATCTTGAGGGAGTCGTGAAGCGCGCCCTGGTGATCCTCAGCTGCCTCGTGGCAAGCGCGCACGCCGATCCGGCCGAACGCTGCACGGCGGGCCTCGCGTTTGCGAAGCGTGGAGACCTGCCGCGCGCCGCGCTCTACCTCGAAGCCTGCAAGCAGGCGACGCTCGCGCCCGATGTCGCCGAGCAAGCGGCGCGCGCGACCTCCGACGTCGCACGCAAGCTCGAGGCGAGCAAGCTCTCGCTGATGTCGATCAGCACGTCGCCCGACGGCATGATCGGCGAGACCGATGCGCTGCCCGGCGAGCGCTTCACGACGCCGGCGACGGTATGGGCGAAGGCCGGCACGTACAAGATTTCCGTCGCCGCGGATGCCGCGTCGCTCGGAACACCGGCGGCGATCACCGTCGCGAAATCGATCGACGCGCACAGTCGCACGACAGTGATCATCAACGCGCCCGCAGCGAAGAAGCCCGCGAGAGCCGGCACGGTGTCGTTCGAAGAGCCCGAGCCCGCGCACGAGGGCCCGCCGCCTGCGGTCAAGCACGGCACGATGATGCCGAAGAAATACGAACATCCCGGCGTCGCGAGCGGGCCGCAGATCGACGATCCATTTCCGACAGGTGTGATCGGCGAACAGCGCGTGACGTGGCGGCTCGGCGCGCGCGTCGGCGGCGGCGTGATCGCGCGGCCGGATGCCGATCCGCAGTTTGGCTTTGCGCTCGCGGCGATGGCAGCGCGCTCGCTCGTCGGGCCCGCTGTGTTGACCGGCCGCCTCGACTGGACGCACGGCGCCCTCGATTCGATTGGCGTCAACTTTGGCGTCGGCCTCGTCGTCGTCGAGCGCGAGACATTCGCACTCTCGATCGGTGCTGCGTTGCGCGGCGAAGTGCGCGTCCAAGATACGCTCGACATGATGCCTGTGCGCCGCTTCGGCGGCGGCGGCGCGCTCGATGTCGACGTCGCGTGGCTGCGCCTACCGCTCGCCACCGCGTTGCGACTCGACCAAGGTTTTACCGAAGTCGTCCCGGGCGCGCGAAGTACTGCGCTGCTGCTCGAAGTCGGATATGACTTTCGGTAGTGCTGAGTGACGGAACGATCACGCTGACGCCGTTTCGCATCGAGGATGCGCCGACGCTCATGGAGATCGATCGCGATCCCGATGCAGCGCGCTGGTTCGATTTCCCGGCGATGACACTCGACGAAGCGCAGCATCGCCGTCACGCCGAAGGTGTGATTCGCACCTGGTGGATCGAGACGCGCGACCGCGTGCGGTTTCCGTTTGCGATCCGCGTCGACGATCAAGCGATCGGCACGGTCGAGCTGCGCACGATCGATGACACGACCGCCGCGATGTCGTACGCGCTGATCGCGAACGAGCGCGGCCGCGGCTACGCGACGCGCGCCGTGCGCCTGCTCGCATCAACCGCGTTCGCGCGATTCGGCTTCGAGCGGGTCGAGATCCACACGCACCCCGACAACGTCGCATCGCAGCAGGTCGCATCGCGCGCCGGCTTCGTCCGCGAGGGCACGACGACCGACGAAGTCCTGTATTCGCTCACTCGATAACGAGGCCGTCGTCCCAGCGCGCGATCCGATCCAGCGTCGGCACGCGCGCCCAGTCGAACGCCGCGACGAGCTGCGCCGGATGCACGGCTGCCGGAGTCTCGACGAGCCGCGCCGCATGCGCGAGCACGCCGCAAAGCTCCTCGCCGGTGTAGCGGGCGCGCACCGTCGAAAACGGAATCGAGCCGTGCAGCTTCGCCAGCTTCTCGCCACTTTGCTCGAGCAGCAGAAAGTGGTGGCGATAGCGTGGCGTTGGCAAGCCGAGCAGGCGCTGCAGCACGACTTGGGTCGCCGTGCTAGGCGCGATGTCGCGACCGCGCACCACATCGGTGATGCCCTGCTCGGCGTCATCGACGACGACCGCGAGCTGATACGCGATCACGCCGTCGCGCCGCCGCACGATCGGATCGCCCATTTCGAGCGCGGGTGTTTGCGATAGATCGAGGCCACCGTCATCGACGAGCTCGATGCGATCATCATCGAGCCGCGCGCGCACGTTGTCGCGCACCGCACGCCACCCGCCTGGCGGCAGCGCGTTGCCGCGGCACGTGTTCGCATACGCCCAGCCGCCGTCGGGCGCGCGCCGGCCGCCGGCTCGCGCAGCGCGGCTGCACGTGCACGGATAGAGCCGTCCAAGCGCCGCAAGCCGATCGAGAGCGAGCTCGTGCGCGGTGCGCCGATCGCTTTGCACCGCGGTCGCGTCCCAATCGAGCCCGAGCCACGCGAGCGCATCGGTGATCGCATCGCTCCACTCGAGCTTCACGCGCGTGTGATCGAGATCCTCGAGCCGCAGCAGAACCTCGCCGCGCCGCGAACGCGCATCGAGCCACACGAGCAGCGCCGACAGCAGCGTGCCCGGGTGAGCCTCGCCCGTCGTCGACGGCGCGAACCGCGAAATCACGTGCGCAACGTACTACGGGCGACGCGCGTGCGCCGTCTGTTCTTCGGAGGCCGCCCGCCGAACATCTGCGGACCACTGCGGGTGATACCGCTCGCGCCCGCGCACGAATGTCCACGACATATCCGTCATCGTCGGTCGCGCGTCGATGTGGATGTACTGATGCTCCGGGTACCAGCCGACGCCAACCTCGGCGTACGAGCGCCACAGATAATCGCGGATCGTTCGCAGCTGGACGCCGCGAATGCGAAAGTCGATCGCGCGCGCATCGCGGTGCGGCGACGTGCGCGACTCGCCGTTGCCGATGCGAAACGCCGAGACGTATTCGATCGTCTTGCCCGGATAATGGTCGGCAACGTCGGCGAGCATCGCCAGCGTCCAGCGATGGATCATCGCTTCGCGGTGCGTGCGCCGGCAGCGAAACAACCGCTTGATGACCTCGGCCGTGTGCTCGTCGACCGCGCCATCACGCCAGATCGCGATGCGGGCGCGTTGGAAGTCGTTCTCGTCGAACAAGTCGACCTGAACCGGCGCCGACGCGTGGCCTGCGAACGCCGCGGCGAAGGCCTGCGCGGGCACCGGCATCGGCGCCGATGCGGCGGTCCAGCCCGCCATCGCCGTCGTCATGATTTTGATCTTCAAAATGACGGGCAGCAATCGATCAAACGTTCACACGCGCGCGGCGGATCGGGCAAAGGAAAAACCGCTGCACACCTGGACTGTACGAAAAGCGGACGATTGCGAGCGAGATGACACTAACCGACAGTTTCGGTAGGGTTCCCCCCAATGCGGTTCACCGATGAACACAACCAGCTCCGCCGAACGGTCCGCGACTTCGTCGAAAAGGAAATCAACCCGCACGTAGATAAGTGGGAGCGCGAAGGCGCATTCCCTGCGCACGAGGTGGCCAAGAAGGCGGGCCGATTGGGACTTCTCGGGGTCAACAAGCCCGAGGCCTACGGCGGCATGGGCCTGGACTACTCGTACCAGATGGTCGTGACCGAAGAGCTCGGCACCTGTACGTGTGGCGCGATACCCATGGCCCTCGGGGTATTGACCGACATGGCGACGCCCGCGCTTGCCCGCTGGGGCACCCACGAGCTCAAACAAGAGTTTCTCGCGCCGGTCATCGCGGGGGAGCAGATCGCGTCGATCGCGGTCAGCGAAGCCTCGGGCGGCTCGGATGTCGCCGCGATCAAGACGACCGCACGCAAGGATGGCAGCGACTACGTAATCAACGGCTCCAAGATGTGGATCACGAACGCCGCGCAGGCCGACTGGCTGTGCACGCTCGTGAACACCAGCGAAGGCGCGCCGCACCAGAACAAGACGCTCGTCGTCATCCCGGCAAAGGCCAAAGGCGTCGAGGTCGGCGCGAAGATCGATAAGCTCGGCATGCGGGCGAGCGACACCTGCCCGATCTTTTTCGACAACGTGCGCGTGCCTCAGCGCCATCGCATCGGCGAAGAGGGCATGGGCTTCATGATGCAGATGGTGCAGTTCCAGGAGGAACGGCTGTGCGGCGCCGTCGGCACGCTGCGCGCGATGGAAGCGGTGATCGACGCGACCATCACGTACTGCAAGGAGCGGCAGTCGTTCGGCCAGCCACTCATCGATAACCAGGTGATCCACTTCCGCATGGCCGAGCTCAAGACCGAGGTCGAGGCGCTGCGCTCGTTGTGCTACCGCGCCGTCGAGGAATACATCGGCGGCACCGACGTTACGCTGCTCGCGTCGATGGCGAAGCTCAAGGGCGGGCGACTCGTGCGCGAGGTCAGCGACGCGTGCCTGCAGTACTGGGGCGGCATGGGCTTTACGTGGGACAACGTCGCCGCACGCGCCTACCGCGATACGCGCCTGCTCTCGATCGGCGGCGGCACCGACGAGATCATGCTCGGCATCATCTGCAAGCTCATCGGCATCCTGCCCGGCAAGAAGAAGAAAGGATAAGCCGTACCCCAGCGGGTACTGGCGAGCGACGCGGCGGCGGGCGTACGCTGCAGGGATGGTGCGCTGGGGTTTGGTCCTGGGACTGGTGTCACTCGGCGGGTGTGGCGGCTGCGGCGACGATGGCAACGCGCTACCCGATACGAATCGACCGATCGATGCGGCGGTCGATGCGGCGAGGGATGCCGCGATCGACGCACGCCCCGACGCGCCGACGACGTGTTCGACGACGATGGCGCCCACCGTCGTGCCGACGAGCACCGCCACCTGCAACGCGCTCGCACAAACCGGCTGTGCTGCGGGCGAAAAGTGCACGTGGCGTTCCGACGTGAAGATCATCGGATGTGTCCCGACGGGCGCGCAGCCGGTCGGCTGTGCGTGCAGCACCGGTGCTGGCTACGACGACTGCGTCGGCGGCGCGTACTGCGCGCAGGGCATCTGTAAGAGCATTTGCGATTATCAGGGCGGGTTCCCGATGTGCAGCAGCGACAGTGCATGCATTCGCCACTCGGGCGTGTTCGCGCCGAGCCTGACGTCGCCTCCCGTTGCCGGGCTCTGCGATCCGAAGTGCTCGCCGCTTGTCGACAACGACTTCGATGGTTCCGGGACACAGTTCAGCAAAGGCTCGGGCTGCAATGCCACGAGCGGCTGCTACGGCTTCCCGTCGCAGGGCACACCACCGGTGACGGTGTTCACGTGCGCCGCGCTCGGCGATCCAACGCTCGTACATCGCTCGCCGACGCCCACGTCGACGACGTTCACGAACCAATGCGCACAAGGCTACATCCCGCTCTTCTACGAGAGCTATGCCGTGCAGCAAGTTCTCTGCATCGCGATGTGCCAGCCGCAGAATTGCTACGCCGGCAACTGCGGCACGAACGCGGAGAATCGCTGGGGCGTAGCACCGCATCGCTGCACGCCGAGCGATCGCCTCGGCACATTCGATAACGCACTCGGCGCCGAGCATTGCCGCTATCTCTGGAGCCTCGAGATCGATCGCGGGACCGGCACGTTTCTGCGCTCGCAGCACTCCGACACGCTCGGCTTTTGTTTCGATCACTCGACGTTCGTCTACGACTCCGACAACGACGGCCAGTTCACGTCGAGCGACCTGCCGTTGCCGGCGTGCGCGGATCTGCAGATCACCGGTACGCACGACAATAACGACCTGATGAACCCGACGGTGTACTGGGGTGCCTCCGACCCGCCACTCGGCTGCGTCGATACGGTCGTTGGCGGCGTCCAGCTCGCGCCGCACGTGCCGACGCAGCTCGACTTCGTGCGCGCGGCCTACGGTCCTATTGTTCAGGCACCACGTTACTGATCGGCACCCAGATCGTCTCGCCGGAGCCGCCGACCTCGAGCTCGTAGTAGCCCTGCAACAGCTGCCGCACCGTCGCCGACTGCATGAGCCCGTTCGGCCCGGGCACCAGCACGCGACCACCGGGGGCAATCTTCTTCGTGATCTCTCCCGAGGCGGTGCTGCTCGGGTTGCCGACTCGCTCGCCGCCGACGCGCTCACCAACATGCGAGACGCCAATGCCGATGATCGACGCGGCGCCGGGTGTCTCCGTCGTCGGCTGCGCGTCGTGCTCGGGTTTGGTGACCTCGTCGTCGTCGGTCTCTGCGGCCGGCACCGGCAATGCTGCCGCGACGCGAGGCGGCGCCGGCGCAGGCACGGGCGTCGTGATCACGCGCAGCGGCGGCGGCGTCTCCTCGCTCGGCGCAAGCGGCCGCGGCACGGCGTCAGCCACAACTGGCGGCGCTGCTGCATGACCGGGCGCCGTCGTCTTCTTCTCCTTCGACTTGACGACGATCTCTCCCGACGCTTGCGTCGTGCTCGGTCCTCCCGGCGAGGTCTGCGCGCGTGGCGACGCCGGTGGCGGCGCGGCTGCTGCGGTTGGACGCGGACCGCGAACCGTCTCGAGCAAATCTTGATTCTTCGGCGGCGGGACCACCGGCGTGCGCACGGTGTCGAGCAAGCTCGGCTCCGGCCTTCGCAGCGTGTCGCCGTTCGCCGGAGCGCGCGGCTGGTTGTCCCAGTCGAGCTGCTGCCACGGACGCGAGCCATCGTCGGCGTAAATGCCGAGGTGACCGAGCCGCACGAGCTCGATGCCGAACACCGCGCCGGCCGCCGGGTTGTACGCGATGAGCTCTTCGACGATGTTGCCGAGCATCTGCGGATCGGTGACGGCGTTTGGCGTTCCCGCCATCACCACGCGGCGCGTGAGCAGCCGTGCGAGCATGCGCTCGACGCTGCGCGAGACGCTGCGCAAGATGCCATCGTTGACCGAATCGAACGGCAGCGCGACGAACTGCGCGACGAGCAGCGCCGGATCGGTGCAGCGCACCTGCAGCGAGCCATTCGCGCGCAGCCGCACCGGCTGGGCGTTCGCTGGGATCATGAACTGCGTGATCATGTCGTACGACACGTCCACAGGCGCGGTGAGCACGAAGTAGGCAGACACCGGGTGCATCGGATCGGGACTGCGCCAGCGATGGCGTCCCGGGCCAAGCCGATCGCCGACCATCCAGGAGGGGCACATCACCACGAGCTCGTCTTCCGCGCAGGCCACCTCGTGTTCTTCAGGGCCGATCGGAAACGGCCATGCATAGACGAGGTGGTCCGCCGCGACAGCATCGCGTGCGATGACCGGCATCAACGCGATAGTACAGGATCTCGACGAGGGAAGGTGGTGACGCCGGTCGCCGTAAGAGAGCCGATTACCGTAAAGATTATTCGGCTGCCTCGGCCGCCGATTCATCCGTCTCCTTGACCGGATGGATCCGAACGCGACGGACTCGGCGAGGTGATGATTCGATCACCTCAAGAACGGTGCCGTTATCCGTTGTCAAGCGCTCTCCCGCTTGTGGGATTGCTTGCGCGAGAGACATGCACAGGCCGGCGATCGTGGTGCGGTCCTTGCCCACCGGCAGATCGAGGTGGAGGTCGCGATTGACTTTGCGTACCGCTGCCCACCCCTGCACCAGGATCGTGCCCTGTGGTTCGCGGACGAAGTACTGCTCGGGCACATCGTCCTCGCTCATGATGTCGCCGACGAGCTCCTCGATGAGATCTTCGACGGTAACGAGCCCCGATAGCCCGCCGGCATCGTCGACGACGACCGCCATCTGCGTGCGCCGGCGCTGCAGCTCGCGGAGCAGATCGAGCGCGCGCGTCGACTCCGGAACCTTGTGCGGCGGTCGCAAAATGTCTTCGAGCACGACAAGGCCCTTCTCCCACGCGAGCGCGAGCACGTCGCGCGCGACGACGTAGCCGACGATGTTATCGATCGACGTGTCGTAGACAGGCATGCGGCTGTGGCCCTCTTCGAGGATCACGCGCTGCACTTCTTCAGGTGGTGCGCCGCGGCGCAGCGCGACGACGCGATTGCGCGGCACCATCACCTCGGCGACTGTCACCTCGCCGAAGCCGAGCGCGCGTGATGCGATCTCGCTCGCGCGTGGATCGACCGAGCCGGTCTTCGCTGCTTCCTCGACGAGCTGCTGGAGCTCATCGCGCGACAGGCGCGTCTCGGTGAACGTTGTCTTGTCGCCGAAGAAGCGCAACACGATGTTCGACGACGTGGTCAACGTCCATACGACCGGGCGCAACGCCTGCGAGATCCACACGAGAGGACGGCCGGCGAGAAACGAGTAGCTGTCGGAGGCGCGCAGCGCGAGTGACTTCGGCACGAGCTCGCCGATCACGAGCTCGAAGTACACGATCATCATCACGACGACGACGAGAGACGTAAAATGGCCGAGGCCGATGCTCTTGAGTCTTTCGGCGAAGAACGGCTCGAGGGTCGCGCCGCCGTAGACCGAGGCGAACGTGCCAAAGGTCGTGATACAGACCTGCACCGTCGCGAGGAAGCGCTCGGGTTGATCGCGCAGCTTTTTGACCGCGAGCGCGCGCTTGTCGCGCCGGCGGATGAACTCGCGTAACCGCGTGGTACGAACGCTAAGAATCGCGATCTCGGCGCCGGCAAACAGGCCGTTGCCGACCAAGAAGGCCAGCACGATCAGGATGTCTGCGCCCATGCGTGCCGGCGCGCATCTTACGCTATATGTTGCGAGCGATGTCGACGCGGGATCGACCTCCGCCCAAGAGCTACATCACGCCGGATGGCGCGAAGAAGCTTCGCGCCGAGCTCGATCAACTATGGACGGTCGAGCGTCCACGCGTGACGCAAGAAGTCGCCGACGCCGCGGCCCAGGGCGATCGCTCGGAGAACGCGGAATACATTTACGGCAAACGCCGCCTGCGCGAGATCGATAGACGCGTGCGCTTCTTATCCAAGCGGCTCGATCAAGTAACGATCGTGAGCGAGCAACCAAGCGATCCGTCGCGCGTGTTCTTCGGCGCATGGGTGACACTCGAAGATGAGGATGGCAACGAGGTCACCTATCGGATCGTCGGGCCGGATGAGTCGGATGTCGACAAGGGCTGGATCAGCATGGAGGCGCCGGTCGCGAAGGCGCTACTCGGCAAGCGCGATGGTGACGACGTGCTGGTGCGCCGGCCCAAGGGCGACATCACCTTTACGATCGTCGGGATTCGCTACCAGTGACTGCCGCACCGGCTCGCCCCGATGGTGTTCCGCAGCCGATCGAAGATGCGCCTTCGCGCGCGTTGGTCGTGCAGTTGCCGCCGACGCTCGCGGTGTACGCGCGCTCGCTGCTCAAGTGGCGCGTCGGTTGCGAGGTCATCGTGCTGCCCGACGGCGGCGAGACGTATCGCGCGATGCTCGACGCGATCACAAAAGCGCAGCGCACGATTTGTCTCGAGACGTACATTCTTGCGTCGGATGCGACGGGCGATCGATTCAAGCTCGCGCTCGTCGAACGCGCGCGCGCCGGGGTCAAGGTCAGGCTGATCTACGACGCGGTCGGATCATTCGGCATCTCGTCGGATTGGGTCGATGACCTACGTGCGGCGGGCATCGAGGTGATGGACTTCAACCCGATCGCGCCGTGGCGCGCGCGGTTCAACCTCTCGCATCGCGATCACCGCAAGATCCTCGTCGTCGATGATGAGGTCGGCTTCACCGGCGGCATCAACATCGCGAACGACTACGCGCCCGTCGACGAAGGCGGCGGCGGCTGGCGCGACACGCACTGCCTCGTGCGCGGGCCGATCGTGCGCGACCTCGCGCGGCTGTTTCGCCGCAACTGGATCCGCTCCGGTGGCGCGCTGTACCCGCCGGTGCCGCACAGTGCGGCGAGCGACACGCCCGGCACGAGCTACGTGCGCTTGCTCGAGAACACGCGGCGGCGGCAGCGCGCGACGTTTCGACGCACGTACCTGCACGTGATCAAGGCGGCGCGTCACATCGTGCGGATCGAGAACGCATACTTTCTGCCCGATCGCGGCCTGCGGCGCGCGCTGCTTCGCGCGGCGGCTCGCGGTGTCGATGTCCAGATCATCGTGCCCGGCAGGTCCGACGTGCGCATCATCGAATGGGCGAGTCTCTACGTGCTGCGCAGGCTCGTGCGTCGCGGCATCAAGATCTGGCGCTGGCGCGGCGCGATGATGCACGCGAAGACGGCGACCGTCGATGCCGCGTGGTCGACCGTCGGCAGTTACAACTTCGATGCGCAGAGCCGCTTCAACAATCTCGAGGTCACCGTCGAGATCCTCGACCCGAATGTCGGCGAGGCGCTCGTCAAGGTCTTCGATCGCGACGTCGTCAACTGCGATCGCTATGACGAGGCCGTGTGGCTCGCATTGCCGTGGTGGAAGAAGGCGCTGTCGTGGCTCATGTATCGGCTGCGCCGTCTGCTCTAGTTGCAATACCATCACTTAACGTTGACCGCCTTTGCATCGCCACGTGCTTTTGAATCGCCAAGTCGCCGCGGAGCCAAGACCGCCAGACAGAGGGGTTTAAGGACTGCGCTCAGCAGGTCATCGGCAATGTCGCCGTACTAATGTGCGAGCAGCTCGAAGCGCCCAAATTGCCGCGGCTTGATTCGGCCC